>Ga0209811_10000023_pt1 | contig 76822 bp, 75 predicted proteins | sample Coa_R1_6_FD_187161 | JGI IMG/M metagenome (GOLD analysis project Ga0209811, IMG submission 187161) | Surface soil microbial communities from Centralia Pennsylvania, which are recovering from an underground coalmine fire. - Coalmine... | ecosystem: Environmental > Terrestrial > Soil >... | reverse complement strand
CCGGTTCTAAAGAGGGCACATTGCATTATGGCGTTTGCTTCTGCATGAGTACAAAAACATCGCTCTAGATTTTCTCCCGATTTTATCTGATTGTTTTGTTTGTCTAGACATCTTGGACAACCACCATCAAAGCAGTTTTTTATCCCTGAAGGAGTACCGTTATAACCTGTAGCTATCTGCCTGTGGTCTTGTACAATGACGCAACCAACTTGGCGGCTTAGACAATTTGAGCGCAGTTTTGCAATTTCAGCTTGAAGCATAAAATATGTATCCCAGTTTGGTCTGCCTTTCATCTCCTAAAGAACGCATTTCTGTATATTTAATATAATCGATAACTGATGTTGCGGCTAGATTCTTATTCTTTGTATTGCAAATTCAGAAATTATTTTTGAAAGCTTTCAACTGGCCCAGGTAGCCCCATAGTCTTGATTATAGTTTGGAACTCGTCCTTATCACCATTTACTATAATTCTTATTCTACCTTGTCCATTTTTTCTCAATATATTTTTAGATCTTAAATAGAACTTGATTTCTTTTACAGCATCATGAGTTGGATCTACTATTCTTATTGAAGGAAACATTGAACTCAAATCAGATTTAATAAAAGACAAATGTGTACTAGACAATACAAGAACATCTACATTTGTTTCTTTCATACTCTCAAGTGCCCTCGATATGGTCGTTATTGTAAGTTCTTTATTTTTAAGAAAAATACCTTTCTCTATAATCTCTATAATCTGTGATGCATCAAATCGAGATACAAATATGTCTTGAGGTACTTGTGATCTTATCAATTCGTCGAGATGCCTGCTTTTAATAGTACTATTGGTGCCCAAAATTCCGATATGTTTCTTTTTTGTAATATTTGAGGCTTCTTTGAGCGGAATAGACACGCCCAATATAGGAATAGTGCTCCAGGATTTTAGCTTGCTCAACAATTGAATAGATGGTGTAATAGAAGCAACAACGATTATTTTTGGAGAAAAACTTGACAAAATTCTAATCGTGTCGGACATAATTTGTTCTAGCTCATCGACTGACTTTTGACCGTAGGGGAAATTTATTTTATCTGCAAAATAAATAATATTTTCCTTTGAAATCTGACTTCGTATGCCTCTAATAACTGATAATGAACCTAGTCCAGAATCAAATACAGCAATAGAATTGTTGTGAGTTATCAAGCTTCAAGATATTGATTGACATCCCAATTTATATTATGAATAGATGTTATAATTTAGAATAAGAGAAAGACAAACATATCATATCGTTCCAGAGATAAATATTGATTTCAGTTTATTATAATTCACATCATAACAAAATTCCAAGACTAACAAAATACGAATGCATTTCATGATGATGAAAAATAAAATAATCGTGTGTTTTACCATTTAGTGAATCAATGAAAGATAAGAGCTTACGAGATCCTCATCGACAATCCCTTGAACAACTTTTTGAATTCCATTTGATAATTCAATGTCCATTGCTACTGCGCTCAAGGGTATTTCAAAATGTGAAATAACGTTATCATCTTGGGTTTCGAATATTTTTCTTTGAATACCATTTGCGGTATTATAACATACAATCCTACTTATCTTTCTAAAGCCTGCTCCTCCTATTCTTCCTCCGGCGGACCCTCGCGACTCTTCAATAAATAATATGAAAATTATGTTATCTTTTTTTTCGGTCAATTTCAGATCATCTTTACATACTACTATTTTTCTCTCTCCACCTTCAAAGATGGCGTCTAACGAATCTGACTTGTCTGACACAATAATTCAAATTACCAAAATATCAGAAATATATCACTTTTGTTGACAATTGAAAACTTGCCAAATATATCACAACTCATTAGTTTTGATTTTTCTTATTAATTCCAAGATGTTATCTGCATCATTAGCTTCTGGGAACCTTTCTAAATATAAGTTAAAAAATTCCAGGGCTAGTTCGTGCTTTTTTTTATGTAGAAAGACCATTCCTTTGTCTCTAAGGCTCTGTTGATCATTTCCATTGATATCCAATATCATTTCGTTCGCAAGTTCTGCGTTCTCGAAATCCTGGCATTCAAAAAAACTCGTTTTCAGATTATTTAACATTCGTATGATAACATCTGGGTTTGATGACTTATCAACCAGTTTTCTGGTCAAAGTAATGTTCATCTTAGGATAAAAATGATCAAGTAATTCCTTTAGGGAGTAATCGTCCATTATTCTGCCGTCGTTAAATGGATCAATTATTATTTCATTTTCCTCTTCATCTAAAATATGTTTTACCATAAAATGCGAGGGAAAATTAACAGGATAGAGTGTGAAGTTTACTGAATGGGCCAATTGGATATATAATATAGATAACGTTATTGGGTTACCTGTTTTCCTTTTTAATACTATATTTAGCAAACTATTTGACGGGTTATAATAGTCGTCCCGGTTCCCCCTGTAATTATCTATTTTATATAATTGATGATTTATCTTTTCTATTAACTGAGTAGGTCGAAATTCTGATGGATTTTTAATCGACCTAACTATTTTCTTACCAATTTCATCTATTTTCGATAATTCATCCTTTATAACTAAATTATCATAGGCAACAATACGTGAAATCTGTAATGCATACTCTGCTAATTTTGAAGGATCGTCTACTTTCATTTGACTTACAACACTCATATGCCAATCATTCAGCGCTTTCTGGATATTTTTTGTCATTAGTCAGTTCAATTATTTCTTGTCTTGAATATATAATCTTGATGAGCCTAAAAAACTAGATTGTTGATGAAAGTTTATCAGTTAAAATTATCTTCCCGTGATGATTTAATGTCATTAATACGGTTAGCTTTTTATTAATTAGGATATACTAGATGAGATGGCAATATAATATTGAAACGCACCATTGATGAAAAACGTAACCGACTTATGGAAATCATTAAGGAAAGAGGAATTGTAATAAGGGATGTAACTTTATCCAGCAAAAAAAAAAGTAAGTTCTATTATGATATCAAATCAATTGTAGGTGAACCCGAAGGTGCTGCACTAATAGGGCAAGTAATGCTAGCAGCGATATTGAAAGTTGAACCCAAAACTAGATCAGTAGGCGGATTAGAATCAGGAGCAATTGCTATTGCCACCGCCATAGTTTGTTCGAGTTTTCTATTAGAGCCAACTTATAGAGTATCTGGCTTTTTTGTTAGGAAGAACATAAAAGATTATGGTCTTGAAAAAACGGTTGAAGGTATTGTACAAAATCCTGTTGCAGTAGTAGATGATGTGATAACTACCGGAAAAAGTGTTTTACAAGCAGTTTCTGCATTACGCATTCAAGGAATTAGCGAAATCAACATTGTGAGCGTGATAGACCGAGAGACAGAAGAAAATTTGCTTAATCAAAATAAAACGCAATTTCACTCAATATTTAGGCATTCAGAATTTGCAGATTATATAGATTCAAAATTAGATCAATAATAAAATTTTATGCGACTGCTATGGTAGCTTGAAAATTTAAATTGGTTTACATGATTACTAGGCGTTAGAAAACTTGAGAAATCCAATTTTCATTCTATGTAATCACTATGATCGTTGAGAAGGTATACCAAAATGTAATTATAAAGAAACAATTGTTTTTAGATTTTATAGTGAATTGTAGGTTACTCATTTATTGATTCTTCTACAACATAATTGCTGTGAGATACTTCCGGTAAATCAGATATTGCGGGGAATATTCTGCACATTTCTTCGTGTTTCTTAATGAATATCAATCCCATCTCAGCAGTTCTATACAAGCCAGTAACTTCAGAGTATTCCATCAGCTTCCTATCAACAGCAGTCAATAAGTAGCGGGTCAATTGAGAATGTGATACACCAGCATTAATCATTATTGTAGTTTTGTATTCCCAATTTGAAACCGCTGCGTTAAGGATGGCGGCCATTATTTCAATCTCTGAACGATTCTTCATATTAGAACATGAATCTAGTTGCACGTACAGATAAAAACTAACTAGATAAGTATGACTATTTCAAAGATTGATAAATATTGACAAAGATTAGAGATGGTCTCACATTGTTATAGAAATGTCAATTTAAAAACAAACAAAAATATTATTTTTAATTATGCGAATTTAATTTTTTGTCCATCTTTATCTCTATATGTACTACCAAACTCAAGCATCTTTGATAATTGCCATCCGTCAAATATGGTCCCGTCTTGACAAATAAGAGAACTATCAAGACAACAACTACCGCAGATGCCTATTCCGCACTTCATGTACCGTTCCAAACTAGCCTGAACTGGGATTGAATTTTGTTTGGCGATATCAACAACTGCCTTCATCATTAATTCAGGACCGCAGGTGTATACGCAATCAAAGTTTTCATTTCTGACTATTTTGGTCATTTCACTTACGTTGGTCCCCTTTATTCCGTAAGTCCCATCATCCGTGCAAACAAAGAGCGAAGATGCAGTACCGGAAATAATGTTTTTAGTTAATTTCTCAAATAATACTTCTGTTTTTGTTCTTGCACCCATGACAATAGTACTTTTAATTTTTTTATTAATTGCCATAGTTGCCAGCCTTAATAATGGAACTAAACCAGTGCCTCCTCCGACTATCAATATTTTTTCATATTTTTTTCCTAACTTGAATCTGTTACCATAAGGCCCACGCATACCAATAAGATCACCCTTTTTTCTCTCAAATAATGAAGTGGAACCAATTCCAAATTTTCTAATCGTAACTGCGGCAAAACCTTCTTTAGAATTTATCATTACGCTCATAGGTATTTCTTCAATTCGTGGAATCCATACCATTAAAAACTGTCCAGGTTCTGCAAAATAACTTAGCGTGTCTTTAAAAACTAAAGTCTTAACAGTTGGTGTTTCAGCGATTGTTTCATCAATCTTAACTATTCTTCTGTTGTCAATATTTGTGGGCAATTCCAACTATCTCGCTAATTTTCATTATTCCTTTTCTTTCTATGTATTTTTTTAAATCTTTAGTGATACTATTGAAGATCCTAGGACCGGCGCTACCTAACACACTTCCAATTTGAACTGCAGAAGCACCAGCAAGCATGTACTCTACTACGTCCTGCCATGTTGAGATTCCCCCGCATCCTATTACTGGTACTTTGAGATTCTTGGAGATTTCATAAACGCATCTTATCCCTATTGGTTTTATTGCAGTGCCGGATAATCCTCCGATGCGATTACTAAGGATTGGCATCATTGTTTCAACATCAATACTCATTGCCCTTAATGTGTTTATGGCAGTGATTATATTAGCACCTGCGTCTATTGCGGTCCTTGCAAGCTCAATTACATCAACTGAACCTACACCTACTTTGACGGAGATGGGCTTTTTCGTATTCTTTCTAGCGGTACTAACAATCTTGCTGACGGCTTCTGGATCATCACCAACTTCCATACCCATTTTAGAGACGTGAGGACAAGAGAGATTTATCTCGTAACCGATAATGTTAAGGGAATCGAACACTCTGATCATCTTTGCGAAATCCTTTTCAGAGGAACCGACAAGGCTAATGAATATCGGAATATTTTTATTTTGAGAGAGCTCTTCTGAAAACGCGTTTACCCCAGGATTTGATAATCCTACGGCATTGAGGTAACTACCTCCGCTCAAGGGAATAATTGTTGGGTTTGGATAGCCTTTCATCGGCTTAACACTAATCGATTTAGTCACGATGCCGCCTATATTCTCGTCATATAATCGTTCAAAGATACTTTGAGATATACCTAAGATTCCTGAAGCCAGCATTGTCGGGTTACGAAGAGTTATTTCATCTATGTCAACTGATAGTTTAAAGTTTTTATCATCAACGCTCAATTACATCTAAATAATTTGAATAATGGTAATTTAATCTAAATTACACGATTAAAATTTATGAGTCTGCACTTCAAGTTCGCCTCTGGGTTGAAATCCAGAAGACAAATATAAAAAAGGATTAGTTTCAATATGAGTGAATAATTTTGGGACGTTTTTTTGATCCACACATACACATGTATTCTAGAACCACTGACGATTATGAACTAATGTCAAAAGCAGGTATCAAAGTAATTGCCCAACCATCCTTTTGGTTGGGTAGTCCAAGAACTTCAGTAGGTACGTTTGAAGATTATTGGGAACACATGATATCTTTTGAAACAAAAAGATCAATGGAATTTAATATTGATCATTATGTTTGTTTATCGGTAAATCCGAAAGAGTCCAGAGAACGACCCCTTGCCCTTGACGCACTTGAAGCTATGGCAAAGTATTTGGACAGGGAGAGAATCGTAGCTATTGGCGAAATTGGCTATAATTTGATTAATGATTTAGAAGATGAATTGTTTCAGTTGCAACTGGATATTGCAGTGGACAAAAATATGCTTACAATGATCCACCTGCCACATATTAATAAAAAGGACGGAATTGAACGTACAAAATCTGTTCTGAAAAGCAAGAACCTTTTGGGTTTGACAAATAAAATCCTAATTGATCATAATACTGAAGAAACAATACAAAAAACTTTGGAGCTTGGTTGTTGGGCCGGCCTAACTGTTTATCCGATAACAAAATTGTCTCCAACCCGAGCGATCAAAATGATTGAAAAATACGGTGTAGATAAAATTATGATAAATAGCTCTGCGGATTGGGGAATCTCTGACCCATTAAGTGTACCCTTGGTAGCTAGAGAAATGAAAAAGAAAGGTTTTAGTAAAAACGATATCGAAAAGGTAACATTTTACAATGCATTTGAATTTTTTAAACAATCCGCCAAATTTCTTTGGAGACCCTAATAGAAGTTATGAAATTTGCATTTAGTACAAACGCATTTAAAAAATATTCATTGAAAGATGCAATAAATTCCATATACGAGATTGGGTATGATGGAATCGAGATACTCTGTGATATTCCACATGCATATCCCAAAACACTTACTGATACCGATATCAACGAAATTAAGCAATTATTTTCAAAATTTGAAATAACAATTTCCAACTTAAACGCGTTTACGCTATTTGCAATAGGAGATACTTATCATCCCTCATGGATCGAAACTAACTCTGACTCTCGTAAAATGCGGATTGCACATACAATAGACTGCATAAAATTGGCCCGGAAATTGGGTGCAAGTACCATCTCAACCGAACCGGGAGGTCCAGTTATAAATCAAGGATTGGACGTATCTGACCAATTGAAAATCTTTGAAAATGGAATATATGAGATACTAGATACAGCAAAAGAGGAAAATGTTACACTGCTCATAGAACCAGAGCCAGGACTTTTAATTGAAAATTCCCAAGAATTCATTAAGTTTATTAAAAATTTTGATTCAAAATATATTGGATTAAATTTTGATATTGGACACTCATTTTGCGTGGGAGAAAATCCATCAGAGGTCATTTACAGATTATCGGAGTATATTCATCATGTCCATTTAGAAGATATAGCAGCAGATAGAACTCATTCCCACCTTATGCTTGGCGAAGGTGCAATAGATATTGATTCTGTCCTTAAATCATTAAAAAATATTGGTTATGATGGATTTGTAACAGTAGAACTGTATCCATATCAGGATTGTCCGGCGTTTGTTGCAAATAAAGCATTGAAATTTATTAAATCACTAGGCTTTATTTAGGTAAGAAATGATTTGAATTGTCCCACAATATTATGAGTCTCCATTTATTTATTCACCGTATTTATGACCCGTGAAATTTATGCAAACATTTAATTTCAAAGATTACCTAATTCTAGTAAGACTACCAAATCTGTTTACACTGCCTTCCAACGTGTTAGTGGGTTATTTTATGGTGTCATCAATGACTATGACATCATATGTTCAGATACTGCTTCTGGTAACCATTTCCATTTTACTTTATTGTGTTGGTCTCATTCTAAATGATCTATGTGATTATAGTATTGATAAGAAAGAAAGACCTGACAGACCTCTGGCCTCAGGTAAGGTCTCAAGAAGGGCAGCTATCGGTCTTGTCGTCACATTTTCATCTCTGGCTTTAGCCCTGTCCTTTATAATCAATATTACAACATTTGTTATTTCCTCAATACTATTGATTACTATATTTGGATATGATAAAATCTTAAAGAAAACACGAGCTGGTCCATTTACAATAGGCGCCGCAAGAGTTATGAATGTATTGCTGGGAGCAAGTGTAGATTTCGGCAATATTGGTAGCTATCCTCAATTTATAATTCTAACATTTGTGTTGTCAATGACATTTGTCTACGTGAGTCTGATAGGGTTCATAAGCAGATACGAAGTACACGGATTTCCGAAAGATTCAAAACTATTACTTATTCCAGCCATAGTCGCCGCTATTATTTTTCTAATTGGACTTTTCTCAATTGCAGGACTTTTCAAATATGAGTCTCTAATTATGTTGGTGTTCTTTTCATTTATTATAGGTATAACATTTTACAAATTTCAAAAGAACGATTCAGTAGGAATTCAACGTATTGTAAAAAACATGATTATGTCAATTATTGTACTAGACTCGACATTTCTAAGTGGAATAGTAGGAATTGAGATAGGTCTGGTTGTAATGGTATTACTTGCTCCATTGCTGATTCTGGCAAGAAAAATGTACATGACCTAGGAAAAATATAATTAGAATTAAATTCTCGATAATTTGAATTACTTTCATGGCTAAACATATAATTGTCATAGATATTGTAGGTTTAGAAAAGAAACACATTTCTGAAACCGTAACTCCAAACATATTTGATATTTCAAAAACTGGGGAAACAAGGGATATAGAAACAGTATTCCCTGCAGTAACATGTACGGTACAGAGTAGCTTACTATCAGGCTCATATCCTGAAATTCATGGAATTATTTCGAATGGATTGTATGACCAACAACAATACGCGGTTTCATTTTGGGAACAATCAAGCAATCTGGTTCAAGCTGACAGAATTTGGGATATAGCTAAGAGACATGGTAGTGGTTTGAAAACAGCCGTTTTGTTTTGGCAAAATACAATGTATTGTAATGCCGATATTGTATTAACTCCTCGCCCCTTGCATATGGATGAGAGAATGATAATGTGGTGTTATAATAAACCACCAGGATTCTATGATAAGCTATCACGAAAAATAGCAAAATTTGATTTGTCATGGTACTGGGGTCCCCTTGTTTCTAAAAAATCAAGTGAGTGGATAGAGTTGGCAACAGAATTTGTATTAGAAGAGGAACGGCCTAACTACTTGTTTACATATATCCCTCACCTAGATTACGCTCTTCAGAGAAACGGGATTGCCTATAATAATTTAAAAGATGACCTGAGATTTGTTGACGATTTAGTTGGGAGACTAGTCAAGAAAGTAACTGATATTGGGATATCAGAAGATACTCAAATAATCATTTTTTCTGAGTATGCATTCACAAATGTCAAATCTGACATTTCTTTAAATAAAATTTTTAGAGAAAATGATCTTCTATCTGTGAGGGATATTGAAGGTATAGAATACTTAGATCTTGAGTATAGCAAGGCGTTTGCAATGGTAGACCATCAAATAGCCCATATTTATGTTAAAGAAAACTACACAAATTCAGTGAAAAAAATCTTAGAAGGAATAAAAGGGGTGGACATCACATTAGATGGGGAATTGAAACGAAAGATGAGAATTAACCATCAGCGGAGTGGTGATTTAATCGCTGTGTCAAATGCAGATAAATGGTTCAGCTATTATTGGTGGTTTGATCCAACTAAAGCTCCAACCTTTGCCAAGAGGGTTGATATTCATAGGAAGCCGGGTTATGATCCTGTTGAATTATTTTTTGATCCTGTAACGAAATCTATACCATGTGATGGTAAATTAGTTAAAGGTTCACATGGCAGATTACCATCGGGAGATGAGCCTAAGCCAGTCTATGTGTCGAATAAGAAAAATATTTCTGCAGCAAATGAGAGTGAAAATTTGAGTATCGTTACGATTGGCAAATATCTTAAGAGCCTAATATAATATATTAACCGATTGACATGTCCTGGAAGTACTCTATAACGTTATCATCTTTTAGAGATGTGGAACCTTTGGACAAGAGCCTTGAAAATTTGAATCATCAAGGGTTCGACACTGTGGAAGTTTATGGTGAACCTGATATAATTGATGTTAAGAAATTTTCAAATCTACTTGGTTCCTTCTCAATGAAGGTTTCTGGAGTAACTGGAATGTGGGGTCTCAGCAATGGTGGTCACAAACTCCGCTACCTAATTACAGCAAATAAAGATTCATTCAGGGCCGTCCAGAAATACATCAAGAAATGCATTGTCCTTTGCCATACTCTAGGCGGTAACACATTTAATATATGTTTGTTCAGTGAGGTACCTTTGATTTCAGATGGCAATCATAAAGTTTTATTAAGTGATGAGAAAAGAAAATTAGTTATCTCAACCATAGAACCGTTACGCCATTTAGCAAAGTATGCCGGCAACTATGGAGTAGAGCTGCTTATTGAACCATTGAATCGTTACAGCACCCCTATTTGTACCAATTCTGAGGATGCAAAATACATTGTTGATCGAGTAAACGAAGAAAATGTGGGCATCCTATTAGATACTTTCCATATGAACATAGAGGAAGATTCGATTTATGATGCCATTATAAATTCAAAGACATTGTTAAAGCATGTTCACATATCTGATAACAATAGGAAAATGCCAGGATTCGCTCACATTAATTTTGAGACCGTTACAAAAGCGCTCAAGAAAATAAAATATTCTAGATTTCTTACCTTCGAGCCTACTGTTCAGAATACCTGCTATAAAGATGACATATTGACAAGTCTACAATATCTTAAAGATTTGTCTAAATAATGACAATTGAATAAGATGATCACAAATTATAATTTATATCTTCTAAGGAGGTATCTACCAAAGGCTTGCTAATTCATAACGTTGAACAACTTAAGGCAAATAACGAATTTGCAATGGACGTTGAAAGCGGATTAAATGCTAAACAGAAGCATATTTCACCTAAATTTTTTTATGACAAAAATGGATCGAAATTATTCGAAGAAATTTGCGCCCAACCTGAATACTATCTTAATCGAACTGAATTACTAATCTTGAAAAAATCTGTGAATGAAATTATCAGATTGATTGGAGAAAACCAAATAAGTATTATTGAATTGGGCAATGGCAATTCCACCAAAACCAGAATTTTATTGGAACCATCTATTTCAACCTTGAAGAGGGTTTGTTATTTTCCAATAGATGTTTCTCTAAAAATGCTAGAAAGTTCAATCAGGGATCTTATTAGAGAATATGCAAATTTACAAGTGTTTGGACTTTGTTCAGATTACTTATCAGGTTTAATAAAAATAGATGAGTATATGAAAAAGCATGATAACATTCCCAAACGAAAATTAATTCTATTCTTGGGGTCAAGTATTGGAAATTTTGATCCGGAAGAATTGAAGAATTTTCTTTACGGATTAAGGAGGAATTTGCGAAAAGAAGACGCATTGTTGATTGGATTCGACCTCGAGAAAAATAAAATAGATTTGGAAAGTGCATATAATGACAAGAAAGGGGTAACGGCAAAATTTAATTTGAATATTTTGTCCAGAATTAACAGAGAACTAGCCGGGAATTTTAAACTTTCAACTTTTGAACACAAGTCATTTTTCAATATCCGCAAACATAGAATTGAAATGCACTTGCAGTCAAAGATAGATCAACAAGTAATAATAGGATCTATCGGGAGAACATTTTATTTCAAAAAGGGTGAAACTATCCATACAGAAAATTCTTATAAATTTACCGAAAATAGGCTCAAAGGCCTGGTGAAAAATGCTGGCCTTGAAGTGATAAAGAATTTTACTGATCCAGAGAAACAATATTCTCTTATTTTGTTAAAGAAGGTCTCTAACACAACGAAACCCTGAAAAAGGAATCCTTTCGTGTGGCTTAAAGTAATTTCTATAACTATTTCTGATTTGCATTATAGGAGTGGCAAATGAACCTCCGCGCAACACCTTCTGGTTGATGGCCCATTTGTCCGTATACTCTGAGAATTTGGAACGAAATCCGGGATACAGAACATATTCTGATGAAGTCCACTCCCACACATCCCCAATCATCTGGTGACAACCATAATGACTTTTTCCAAATGGATATGATCCAATTTGAGAAGGGGCCCATGTCCATGATTCTAATAAATTTGCAGTAGAGTCCGATGGCAAATTATCTCCCCAAGGATATGTCGTCTTTCGCTTTAAATCATCATTCCAGCTAGCAGCCTTCTCCCATTCTGCCTCATTAGGTAATCTTTTTCCTGCCCATTTTGAATATGCGTCTGCCTCAAAGTAACTTACGTTAGTTACAGGTTCATATGGTGAAACTTTATTCAGTCCTCTAAAATCTTTCTTGTACCACTGTCCATCGATTTTTCTCCAATAAAGAGGTGCATTCCATTGTTTTTCATTCACAAGATCCCATCCATCCGATAACCAAAATCTATAATTTTGATATCCTCCTGCATCAATAAACTCAATAAATTCTCTATTCACGACTGGATATTTGTCAATTTCATAGGGATTTAGATATGTCTTATGTTCTGGAAGTTCATTGTCATAACAAAAGTCATCTCCAGGAAATCCAAGTTCGTAAATGCCTCCAGGTATTTTTATCATTTCGTCCTGGATATTACCAATATTACCACTATCGATCAGAGTATTGTTTCTTTTTATGATTTTTGGCTCATAATTATCGCTAGGATCTTCAAATTTCTGGAAATAATGTTGAAGATCATAAACTAAAAGCTCTTGGTGTTGCATTTCATGTTGATTTGCTAATTCTATGTCATATGCAAGATTATGTATCAATGAATTGTTCTTTTCGATGTAGTCCAAAAATTCTAAAAACAAATCTTCAATCATGACTCGATATTTCAGAGTCTCAGAAACTTTAGGTCTTGGATATTTTCCCCTTTCTGTTTTTGGCAAGATCTTGCTATAACGTTGGTAATATGAATTAAGGTAATCTGTATTGATTGAATTAGCACTGATGTCTTGTTTGTATTTTTCTAGAATTTTTTGAAAAAACCACGTAACGTGAGCAATATGCCAGTTTGGCGTACTTCCAAAGGGATCAGATTGCATTACTGCGTCTTCTATGGAAATTGGTTCAAATATAATTGAAGTAGTTTTTCTTACATTCAGAAAATCCTGACGTAATCTCTTCACTTCGTTAGTTATAACCTGAGTCAATATTACTGATAAATGTATCTTATATAATTTAATTTTTATTCAAATTCTAAGATTTACTCGTACTTATACCTCTTGCGGTAAATCGTAATTTATGGCGTATTTTGTATTATTTACACATATTTGTCAGAAAAGTTGGACATAATCAGTCCAATATTCGAAATCCCATACTAGCCAGTCGAATATGGAACATGAAGTGATTTGAATTTAGCTTGGGATAATCCAAATCTTAAGGACAATGTACTGTGATGACTGAAGATAGGTGAATATATCAAATCACTAGTCCGTGTATTGCATTTGTGGCTCATGAAATGAAAAAGATTGCCTTCAAGTAAATGTATAATCAACGATTACCAGATATTAAGTGTAATGAATTTAGTTAAGTGTAATAAGGTATTTGTTTCAATCTATAGGATAAACTATGCCATCTTGTTTAGGTGTGAAAGAAAGAGGGTTTATCAAAGAACTTGACGAGTGGAATGTTGCTAAACTTCAAAAAATATATTCTCCAAGCTATGTACGCCTAATGAAGCGTAGGCTTATAGAGAAGAGAAGATTTTTGTCAAATGACCTAATGATGATAAATTCAGTATTGGAAAAGTTACTCTCCTTGTAAGTCATTATAATATCCTGATATATTGTCAAATTGAATATTAATATAATCTAGATTCGAATTTGTTCCTAATACTGCTTTTATTGGGTTGATTAGAACGATACCATATAATGGTTAACATATAGATATTTTTGAAAACTATTGCTAATTGCGAATGCCTTTAATTTGTGAATGCTTGATGAAAATCACAAGCCAATTCAAAATAGAAATGAAACGATTAGGTCATTAGCCTCTTAGATTATTAAATACAATGGCAAACATAGAACTCTAAAATGGTTCTACTGGCTCTAATATGGGTCTATGTCGGTTTCTATATTTTTCAATTTCATAAAAAAAGTTTTCAAAATTATTCAAATAGAATTCAGTTTGTCTTTTGTCCCGTTCTATGAAAATGTTTTGGGCAAGACAGATCCAACAAACTCGACCGGTTCCCCACAAGGCATTTAATAATAGTTTTTTTTCGATAAGGCCGCTTGCAAATAATGCACCAATATGGTCAAATGTGGCCCTTACTCTTTCCACATCCTCTTGCAGTTCAAATTCTTTTATTTTTAACTCATCAAGAACAACAGGATCTCGGAAAATGTCAAGGAATGCATCGCCTTTAAATTTTATCAGGTTCTTAGCAAAATACATCTTACCACTAATTTTTAGGCCATTCTTATAATGGCGCTCCATATAGATCCTGAATGCATCGTATACATTCTTTCTGGCTTCTCTCTCCTCTATCGTATTAACCATCGTATATACTTCTATAAGTCTTTGGTAATTGTTGTGCCTCTTCTGAGAAATGAGGGTAAGTAAGGAAATGAATAAAGCAACTATTACTCCAGCAGTTGTTATTGTGAGAGCATAATCCTTAATCAGGGACCAAAAATCCATTGTTAATTATAGAATCGTCTTCATTAATAAATGCGAATAAAATATACTTTTATTATAAGGAATGGATCATAATTATTGTAGAACAGATAAACGGACAACGGAAACGAAATCATAAAAACCAAATGGCCTCACTGCAGCAGGTACATTATAAATGCACACAGAAAATGATGCGAAAATATCTGGATTCCTCTGGCATTTTTAGCCTTTTTATCATTTAGTTTTTAAAATTGTCATACCTAAATAAAGTCCCTATCGAAAACTAATTCTGTCAAGTGCTGTAGGTTGCTGGTCTACTCTTAACCAATTTGAGTTTAATTAATCAAATATAATTAAAATAGAATAGAATAGACTTCGGTTTTTGTTTTCTTTACTATAGCTGATTATGGGTTCGTGGAATTGGCGAATTGAATTGAATCAATAGTTGGCTTGATCGCATTTAGTACATAATCAAAACTCCCTTTCGGACTCCCAAAAAGTATTGCATATAAGTTGCCTTGTTTCTCAGTTATAAATAACATTCCTTTATAAGGAACATCTATCTCCTTTGGTATCTTCCCAAAAACACCACCTTCTGGTAGTAAACCAGAGGAAGAATTGAGCAGTTTTGAGGGAGAAGAAAGATTGAGCAAATATCTATAGCCATGATTTCCATGGCCAAATGATGCCTGATCTGCAGATTCTAATACACCTTGATTTGCTAAAAATTGACCCATGAATGGACCCACAAATATTAACGGGAATGACAGACTTTCAGGAACCTTGTAAATTACAAGTACACTTTTTGTAGAGTTTTCCAACCATGCCATTGCAGTTGAATTATTACTAGGATTCGCTTCCCAATTTGAAGGTGGAGTCACCGTAATCTCTGCGCTAGCAAAATTTTGTATCCACAATAATGAGAATGTGATAGTTGTAATGAATAGTAAGAGAGGTATAGTCAATCACACTAGTTTTCATAGGCGAATATCTAAAGTTTTGGAAGATTCCGACCAAAAATCATATTCACAAGCAAGCCATTATTCAAATCCCAAAATGCAACGACATGCAAAATTAATGAGCTTCAATCAGATATCAATTTATACAAATGTTCTTAGATCTGATTTTATGTCAAAGGTAAACAATCTATATTCGATTTAAAACGGCTGACATTATAGGTGCAGGAACCGATTTAGAGGTCTATGTTGGAATAGGTGGAAGAGAATTTTATATTGAATCTCAACGGGACTTTGATGATTTTGAAAGGGGAGATGATAGAACTTACATAATTGGTGATAAACCCAGCACCCTTCCCAAAAAATTAGAATATATTGGTGCTGGAGACTGGAGTCATTACCCAATCAAAACTGAAACTTTACATTTTTATCCTGTCTATATTCGTGTTGAATCAGATATTAGGTGGGGAGGGCAAACCAAACCAGAGTCATGGAACACCTGGTACTTGGATTATGTGGAAATAAGGGTAAATCCTCTAAAAGAGAACATAACTTACTGTGCTCTGGATGCAAATGACCCTGAGAGCTATATTAAATTAGGTTTGTTTGATGGTCGTTTTTTGTATCTTGTGCAAGCACCGAAGCAGGCACGGATTGCTAGAAAAAAAAGGTTAAAAAAAACAGTCGAAAGGAAAAACGATCATAATTGGATACTAAATTAAAATACTGCCCAGCGTACCAGAGCTATTACGAGTGCATAAGATGAAAGAAAAAGGCCTTAATACCCCCTCTTCTGTTCCTACCCTATCTTCACCAAGCGCATCTAAAAAAAGAGTATTAAACACTTATCATCTGGCATCTAATATCGATTAGGTCTCGCAAGATTGAACTTGCGGTTTCCAAGCCGCCAGCTCCTTTACCGATAATTGTTTGTTGACCTGAATGTTGGCATGTAAATGTAATCGCATTGAGCGTACCATTCACACAAATTGGATCCTTTGTGGAGACCGGTTTGGGACCAACAACTAACTTTTTTCCATCACAAGCAGCAATTAACTTTATGGCATTTCCTTTTTTACGTTCATTGTAAACATCCGTGGCTTGTACCTCCCTAATACCAATTCTCTTAACATCATCCATAGTTGATTTCAAGTTCATAACAAAGTTTGATGCAATTACTAATTTAGCGACTGCATCATACCCATCAATATCTAGTGTTGGATCTTTCTCTGCGAAGCCTCTTTTTGAAGCATCCATGAGAGCCTCTGAAAAATTCAATCCTTCATACATTTTGCTTAGTATGTAATTGGTCGTTCCGTTAAGGATACCTTCAAAGGATAGTATTCTATCGCCATTCAAACACCTTTTTGCAAATTCTAGTATTGGTGTCCCACCTCCAACAGTCCCACTAAATTTAAATGCAATTCTGTTGTACTTTGCCAATTCCATCAACGAAGGAAACTCTAAGGCAAGGGGTCCCTTGTTTACTGTTATTACGTTTTTGCCTGACTTCATTGCAGTAATGATGTGAGACCTACCTGGTTCACCATTTATAATATTTGTCGGAGTTAATTCAATAACTACTTCCGCGTCCATGTTTTCTACAATATCCATAATTCCGGTTGATTCGATAATAGAACTATTATACTCCTTAACCGAATTTTTTTTCTTCTTTACATTTAGCAATCTTTCCAGATCTAAACCTTGATTGCAAGTTGTTATTCCCCCATGATCAGCACATGCAACTATTTTGGGTTTTATTCCATACTCATTATACAGATCAGTTGAATGGGATAACAATAATTTAACAAAGCTCTGGCCAACCACTCCAAAACCTATCAGTATCAATCTCAATTACTTTAGTATCTAAAATATCCGCTTAAATAAGTTTGAATTTCAATTGAAAATCTAGTTTCTAAGGTTCGTGTCATGATTATTTTCCCAATTTTATAAGATTTTCAACATATACAGCAAATCAATGACGTATCAAATTCATATTTTTTGACAATCGCAATTTAATACATTTTTTGCAAAAATTGCTATGAATTTCCAGAGTGTCATGATTATAGAAATAACTGTTATGGAGAGGAAGAAATCTGTCTAGGGGATTTGCAGTCTTCGTATTTTGGTTGATAGGATTTGGTGTTGGCTTTGTAGGATATCTTTTATTGCCTGGAATTGCAGATTGGTTTGCAACGTCGATGCCAAAATTTGTCAACCAGGCGGTCATAGGTGCACTGATAGCAGGGATGATTGGATCTGCAGTTAGTACGTTCACCGTGGTGACGTGGGCAAACCGTACAAGTTAATAGCCCAAAATCCATTTTTTAATGTACCCAATCCATGAAATTTAGTAGTCATTTTCTAAGCTCTAATTCTTTACGTACAAAAAGAATTTGAAAAGAATTAAAAATGTCTGGGCATTTTTAATCAGTGTATGTATAACGGGGAATTGGAAGTACAGGCTAAAAGAAAGGCACTGGCCGTTTTACACGATGAAATTACTCATATTCTAAATGCAGCAAGAGATCTATCGTCACTTACAGATTCAATAATAAAGGGGACCGACAAGGAAACCGAATTATCTCTTGTTAGAATGAAAAATGCTGGCGAAGAAGTAGAGAATCTTAGAAGAAAGATGACTCGAGAGATTTCTGATACTGGAAGCCTCATGGTTTACAGAGAAGATGTTCTAAGAACTGCCTACATAATTGATGATATAGCCGGATATATCACTGGAATAGCATTCAGACTCTCAAATATTAAAATAAACACGTTGAAAAAAGGCAAATTTGACGAGGATATCAGCGAACTTATCAATATGGTAGTAGAGGCGATTTTTAAGTTAAATGAAATGGCTCGGGCACTAAGCATAAACCCCTCAAGCACTATTGAGCTTGCACAAGAGGTACAAAGCATTGAAAGAAAAGTCGACAATTCTTACAGAAAAGTTGTGATTAAAGCACTGAACGAAATTCCAAATACTAAAGATCTACTTCTAGTCAAGGACGCAGTAGAGGGAATCGAAGGGATGGCGGATAAATGTCAAGCCGCTTCAGATTCTCTGACAATACTAGCGTTGAGTATGTAATGAGTTCAATTTCTGGGACTATAGTAGAGAGCAGAATAATTATATGGGAAGTAGAGGCCTCAAGATCAATTTTTTCTCTCGGTTATTATGGGAAACCTCTTGGGATTAACAAACCCAAGGGAGTTGACTTTAAAACTCCCCTCGTACTTGATTTAATTGAAGGGTGTTATCTGATTGATTCCAAATTATTGTCCGTAAATGATGTCAATGGAGAAAGAATAACTTTAAAGGATATGAAAGAAATTTGCAGGAAACAATATTTGGATTTTGATATTAAGTATCTGGCATTTAAGAAGTTAAGAGATTTGGGATATATTGTATCGCCGGGTATCAAATTTGGGTGTGACTTCGCTATATATGAACATGGTCCTGGAATTGACCATGCGCCATATCTGGTGCAGGTGGTAGAGAAACAACAAGATATCACAGCTACAGGGATAGTTTTGGCTGGAAGGTTGGCCACTACTGTAAAGAAGCAATTCATTTTGGCCATTACCTCTTTGAAACCTCGGAAAGTTTATTTTCTTAGTTTCGATTGGTGGAGAGCATGAAGAGCTTTTATGTTTCATCTAGGGGGTTTTAGCTATGTTTCATTTTGAGAAATCATTTTAAAAGTGGATTACGGCTAGTTTAGTTGAATTATTTGGATCATACTAATTTCTTTGTCCTCTAGCTTGATACATCCACGATTGGTAATAAAGCGAGGGTTGGATCCGATGTCATTGTTATAATAATCTTCACGCTCCAACTTCAACGAACCTATTGGGATTGGCTCTGCAGCAACCCCGCTCTTTTGAATTTGTGAGGCAAAAATTTCATTTAGGCTTGAATTCTTGGTAGTTTCGGGCTCCTCCTCATCATCATGGATGTTAATTGAATCCTTTGTCTGAGCTTCATCGTTCATATATTTTGTAATTTTGTACTCTTAAATAAATTGTGTGAATAGGCTTGTTTTCTCATCTCGAATTCTTTTGAATATTTGCGACCAAAATGTGCTCATCTTAGCTATATTTAATAGTGTATTAAAATGCCATCAACTTATGCCAATAGGGGGTGGTAAAATAGATGGATAGGGATTTTAAATTTGCTGATAAAGTTGTACTAGTCACTGGCAGTGGCACTGGAATAGGACAAGCTATTGCGAAGAAATTTGCTGAAAATGGAGCAACCATTATTTTACTAGGAAGAAGAAAAGAACCTTTAGAAGAAACCAAATCTGAATTGGAAAACATAATCGCAACCTCAGGTAGCTTGGCAAAAATCAGAATATTCCCGGGTGTTGATGTTTCTGATGAAGCAGCAATAACAAATATGTTCAGTACTATATCAAAAGAAATAGGAATTGTGGACATTCTTGTAAACAATGCTGGAGTTTCAGGTCCAGTAAAGCTTTTCACGAACTCTAATTTTTCTGAATTCAAAGAGTGTATAATGATTCATCTAACAGGTACATTTTGGACTACCATCAAATGCATTGAAAACATGAAAAAGGGCTCTAAAATAATAACAATATCCACTTTCTTCACAGAAGAAAATAAGTATGACCAGCGGCCATATAGGTTTAGAACACCTTACACTAGCGCACAAGGCGCCAAAAACAGGTTGGCCGAAGCATTCGCATGGGAATTGGTTCCTGACGGAATCGAATCAGTTGCAACTAATCCGGGTCCGGTTCATTCAGACCGTATCTATAAAACCGTATACCCGAAAGCAGCCGCGGAATTTTTGCGCATCGGAGGCTTTCCCGGATTATCATCTACTGAGATAGAGAAAATATTGCAACGACTTTTGAACGTCTTAGGCGAGGACCCGACAGCGGTTGACACTGAGATCGTCTCGGTCATACAAGAGTTGTTTAGTGAAAAGGATAAGAATGAGGATCACAAGTCAAACCTTAGTTCTACACTTAGAGAGCTTTTATCTAAAACACAGGAAATTGCCGAAAAAATACAGCTCAATACAAAAAAAATGATAGTTGATAAGGAATTTCTTTCTCAGGAACAAGTCGCAGACATGGTAGTAAACTTGTCGTGTGAAAAGATGAGCAAATTATTAAATGGGAAGATTGTTCCGAATGACAGAGTATTTTATCCCACGAGACCGATAATTGGAACTTATCTTCAACAAAACAAAATTGATCTGTCGAGTAAAGTCATCGTATTGATAATAAATTCATCTTCGGAAAAAAATCACAGACGATCAAAATCAATTGCAGATTTCCTTGTAAATAAGTCAAAACAATTAGTAGTCCTGACGAATGATTCTAAAGATTTGAGTTACTATAAGGATCTACATTCTCATTCTGTAAATCTATCTAGTGAAACTGCTGTAAAGAAAATATTTAAACTAATCCGTCAAAAGTTCTCAGCAATAGACGGAGTAGTACTGATGACCGGTGAATATGATTACGAGGTAGCGTTAAACTCTCTTAATAGAAAGCAATGGGATGGACTAGTTGAAAAGTACTTGTTTGTGCCTGCGTTGATTACTAGGGAATCAGTAATCAGCATGTCTCCAGAAGGAGCATTAAATGAGCCTTCCTTATTTACTGGTTCGATCGGATCAGTAATTATTGTCGGACCTGATTCTCCTGCTGGAGGTAAAATATCCGGAGTGGTTAGGGCAAGATCAGAAATATTTCGCGGTGCCCTTAGACCATTCAACGCTACTGTTAATCAAGAATTGCGAGATGTTGTAAAATCAAATATAAGACAATATTTATTGCTGCCTGGCAACATAGAGGGTGGGCCTACAAATGAAGCAAAAATTACTAAAATGATATCAAGCCTTCTTTCAGATCCGAATAGTGGAAACAATCAAACTATATTCTATGTTGACGAATCTTAAAAATAATGATGACAAGTTTTACAATTTGCCATATTTCCAATTTTATAAAAAAACACATTAATCTATAATCTTTATACTATTTCAGATGACTGACAAATTCGTCTTAGATACCAGTGTGATAATTGATGGAAAAGTTCCAGATATCATACGAGACAAAATCGAACAAAACAGCCAAATAATAATACCCGTAGCTGTCCTCGACGAACTTCAAGCTCAGGCATCGACTAACAAGTCACAAGGAATAGAAGGGTTGCTTGAAATAAAGAGGATAAGAGATGTATGCAAAACTAGAAAGATAAATCTGGAATTTACCGGAACTAGACCAACAATGGAGGAGATCAGGCTGGCCAAACATGGGAGAATAGATGCCATAATAAAAGACATAGCTTTAGAAAAAGATGCCACATTGATAACGTGCGACTACGTTCAACACCTGGTGTCAGAAGCACATGGAATTAAGTCAATTCATATAAGTTCGTCTAAAGAGAATTCAAAGTTACAATTTGAAAAATATTTTGATAATGATACAATGAGCGTTCATCTTAAGGAGGGTACTTATCCATTTGCAAAAAAAGGCGTACCTGGTAATTTAAAATTGGTACGTTTGGAGGAAAAGATCCTTGCGGCTGAAGAATTTTATGCAATTACAAAGGAAATTTTAGAGCAATCACGCTCAAGGAAAGGATTCTTTGAAATTAACAAGGATGGAGCAACTGTCATCCAGTTGGGTATTTATAGAATTGCCATTACTAAACAACCCTTTTCAGACGGACAAGAAATTACAATCGTCAAGCCAATTGCAAAGTTAACATTAGAAGACTATGGACTAAGTGAAAAGCTATTAACTCGATTGACATCAGACGTAGAGGGAATAATTATAGCAGGGCCGCCCGGATCCGGCAAGAGTACCCTAGCAAGCAGTCTTGCAGAATTTTATGTTACCCAAAATAAGATCGTAAAGACATTTGAATCTCCTAGAGATTTGCAGGTACCAAAGGAGGTAACTCAGTATGGGCCTCTTGAGGGAAGTTTTGAGAATGCTGTTGATATTTTGCTACTCGTACGTCCTGATTATACGATATTTGATGAGATTAGACGATTTAGAGATTTCCAGGTATTTTCTGACATGAAGTTAGCAGGGGTGGGAATGATAGGCGTAATACATGCAAGTAAACCTTTGGATGCGGTGCAAAGATTTATTGGTAGAATAGAATTAGGCATGATACCACAAATTTTGGATACAATAATTTTCATGGATGCTGGTATGGTCAAAAAGGTTTATGAAATCTCCCTCACTGTCAAAGTGCCGTATAAGATGACAGAAGCAGATCTTGCTAGACCCGTAGTAGAAGTGAAAGACTTTTCCACTGGAGTAACTGAATATGAAATTTACACATTTGGTGAAGAAAATGTCATTGTACCTGTTGACATTAATGATGATACCAATCAAAACAATATCTATAAACTTGCAGAATCCAAAATAAAGGATGTAATACGCCGTTTTGATCCCAATCCAGAGATATCAATATTGTCAGACAATAAAGTCAGAATAAAGGTCCAAAAGGATACAATTCCTAGAATAATTGGCAAGGGTGGGACTACGATAAGCGAGCTTGAAGATATGCTCGGTGTAAGAATAGATGTTGAAATGAAAACTCCTACTCTAGGCAAGGAGATAGACTTTGATATTAACGAATCTGGAAATGGTGTTGTCATATCCGTAGACGAAGTAACTATTGGTAACAAGGTAAATTTGTACATTGATGATGAATTCATTTGTGCAAATCAGGTGGGGAAAAAATCACGAATCAAATTAGATAAAAGGTCTGAAAGCGGTAGAAAGATATTAAATGCTATTGTAGCGGGTCAAAAAATAAAAATATTTCAAATTGAAAATTAAAACACCAGATATTAATAAAAAGATAAAAGATAATAAGAATTGATTTGACAATTCTTGTTGTTTAGGTGTTAACTTATTTTGTAGATCGTTCCATCATTAAAAGATAGCGCATAAAGATATCCATCAGGTCCTGTTTTTATATCAGTTATTCCGGCAAATCCTTTACCAAATATTATCGAATTTAGTTCCGCGCTATTGTCGACTACATGATCTTCAAGACCTGGATTATCAAGCTTGAAGCCCGTTCTATCCGGATTCAATTGAAATCTGTAAAGGTTTCCATGACGATAATCACCAACAAATGCATTATATGTATAATCTGGACCTAATTTACTTGAATTCAAAAATTCAATATCCGTAATACCGAATGAGTCCACAAAACTGAGCACTGGATCCTTATATTTTGAATTTGGGAAGTTTACCAAATCATTCTCAGTTACTCCACTACCTGAAATTGGCCCCGTAACTAATTTCCAGCCGCTGTTAAATCCGGGTGAAACCATATTGATTTCGTCGTGTGAATCCTCGCCATTTTCTGTATCCCATAAGTTTCCTGTAACAGGGTCTACACCCAATCCAAAGCTATTTCTTATTCCATAAGCTTGATACCAATTTAGAGGATCGTTAGAATTGTTAGTTTTGAAAGGGTTATTAGGAGCTGGTGAACCGTCTTTTGGATTTGTCTTCAATATTGCTCCGCTAAAGTCTGGATCCGGACCTTTTATTATATTTTGATCTTTCCCATTTCGTTGCAGCTCACCAGTTACTGAATAAAGATACCCATCGCGGCTTACAGCCAGTTTCCCTCCCTGGTGATTGGTACCGGGGGTTCCTGGAAGATTCTTAAATACCTCTTGATTAATTAACTTTGGGCCAGCTGCCAAAGTGTATTTGAATATTCTATTTATCACTTGACCGTCCTTTACTGTTGCATACAAAAATATATTATCACCAATTCGTTCTATTCCTAACAATCCGCGTTCATTCTTAGTGTCGACGTTTAATGACAATAATGGCTGTGGTTGAAGTATCCCATTGGTTACAAGTCTGACGGTTCCTTCTTTTTCTAAGACTATAATATTATTTTTATCCAAGAATAACATACTAGTCGGAAATGTAAAACCATTCACCAAAGCTTTGACTTTAAGATTAGGGTCTTTTACTGATGGTTGTGCATATAAAAAATTGACCTGGATAATAGTTAACAAGGTCATGACAACCAAGCAAAATGCGAGAAATTTTTTCATATTCTGGAGGAATGAACTTTGTAATTTATATTTTGCCTACGATCTTTTTTTTTGTTTAATGCTCAAGTTTCCTCTGATAAAATTCCGTCGACTAACAATATCGTCCTCAATTGCCTTGCCAAATCAGTAACAGTGACTATACCAACTACCTTTCCATCTGACAGTATGGGCAGTCTACGAATCTTGTGGTTGACCATTCTTTGCACAGCTACTTCTACTGGTGTGTCGGGACTGGCGTACGTTTGAATTTTTGACATTATCGTGCCGACCTTAACTGTAGATGAAATTAAATCTTTAGTACATATCTTTTTGACAAAATCTTTTTCAGTTATAATGCCGATAGGTACACTTTCTCTCTCTATGATCAGACTACTTATACGCTTTTCAGTCATAATTTTAGCTGCTTCGTTTGCTGTTATCCCTTCATCTATTGATACGACTTTCTTAGTCATTATATCCTGTACGGTCTCGTTCAATATTCAATCATGACAATCTTCAAAATAAAAACCTAAGTCCTCAAGTAGCAATTTCTATGCTAGTGTCTAAATGAATATGAAACAATTTAGTATGACTTCACAAATAAATTAAAATTACTATTCCTAAACAATTAAAATGGATATTGGGCGTAGGAATAGTTGTTTTTCCAGGAAGTAACTGCGATCGAGATGTTAATCATGTTTTAAATGATGTAATAGGATTAAATACTCGATATGTATGGCATACGCAAAAATCAATAGATGAATTCGATGCTCTGATATTACCCGGAGGATTTTCGTACGGAGATAGACTACGTGCAGGAATAATTGCAGCTCAGAGCCCAATAGTCGAAGCAATAAAGAAAAAAGCAGATGAAGGCTTACCAATTCTTGGAATCTGTAATGGATTTCAAATTTTAGTTGAAGCCGGATTACTACCTGGTGCATTGGTAAGAAATGATAAATTGAAATTTTCTTGCGAGTGGTTAAAAATGGAAGTGTTGAACGTTGACACCCCCTTTACAAATTTATTTAAATTAAACGATCAGATCAGAATACCAATAGCGCATGGAGAAGGGAGATATATTATAAGCGATGATAAACTTAAAGAACTTTACAAAAATAATCAAATTGTTTGCAAGTATAAGGATTTAAATCCTAATGGTTCCATTGATATGATTGCAGCAGTTTGTAATGAAGAGAGAAATGTCATGGGAATTATGCCACATCCTGAACGAGCATCAGAGCCAATTCTATCACCTGAGCATACAAAATCAAATGCACGGTTGATATTTCATTCACTAAAAAATTTTTTATCTTCTTACACAAAGTACTAATTCAAATGATTTAGAATGCTAACTAAACAAGAAGAAATTTATTTGCTAAAAAAGCTAGGAAGAAAACCTAATTCTTTAGAAATTGATATGATAGATGCCGAATGGTCGGAGCATTGCTCATATAAATCATCCAAAAAATTTGTCAGATCATTACCTTCACGTAGTAAGCGAGTAATTGTGGGGCCTGGGTATGATGCTGGAGTTTTAGACATAGGAGATAATGATGTAATTACAGTTCATATTGAAAGTCATAATCATCCGTCTGCAGTTGAGCCGTATGGAGGTGCTGCCACCGGGGTAGGTGGGGTGATAAGGGATATTATTTCGATGGGTACGAGGCCAATTGCATTACTTGATGCTTTGCGCTTCTCCTCACTAAATGGCGAGGATAATACGTCAAAGTCTAAATGGCTATTTAAAAATGTAGTAAAGGGAATAGCAGACTATGGAAATTGTATTGGTATACCAACCGTAGGAGGGGATATTGAATTTGACGAATCATTTAGGGATTATTGTCTGGTTGACGTGGCGGCAATAGGTCTGGGCAAAAGAGATGAAATTATTTCTAATCATGCAGAGGAGGACGACTTAATAGTACTAGCGGGTAATGGAACTGGTAAAGATGGAATTAGAGGGGCATCTTTTGCTTCAAAATTGCTCGATGATGAAGATAGGTCAGCAGTTCAAATCCCCGATCCGTTTTTGGAAAAATTATTAATAGAAGCTACGATTGAAGCCACTAATAGCAAATGTATTAATGCAATAAAGGATTTAGGGGGCGGAGGTCTCTCGTGTTGTCTCTCTGAATTGTCCCATCTCGTTGAGAAAGGCTTTGAAATTGAGTTATCTAAAATTCATACAAAAGTAGACGATTTATCTCCAAATGAAATAATGATTTCAGAGTCGCAAGAAAGAATGGTCTACATCATCAATAGGAACAGACTTTCTAGATTCCAGGAGATATTCAACAAATATAGTATAACGCATTCCATAATTGGTAAAGTACATGGACAGGATAATCTCAAAATCCATTTTCAAGGCAAGTTAATAGCTAATATCCCAAGTAGCTTAATGGTTAATGCACCGCTTTGCAATAGAAAATCAATGAAACCCGATTACCTGAAAGTGTTAAAACAAAGGATGAATGTGGATAAGATAATCGATTATAACAGCGTTCTGTTACGTTTACTAGCCAATCCAAATATTGGTAATAAAAGGTGGGTTTACCAACAATACGACCACGAGGTGGGATTGAGAACTGTTATAAAACCCGGCGCAAACGCATCAGTTATCAAAATAAACGACAATAAATTTATCTCTATAAAATTGGATGGAAATTCCAAGCATTGCTATCTTGATCCTTATTATGGAACACTAGGTTGTTTATCTGAAGCATGCAGAAATGTTGTTTGTACTGGCGCCAGACCTGTAGGAATTATAGATCATTTGCAATTTGGGAGTCCTGAAAATCCCCAAATATATTGGACTTTCTTGAAATCAATAAAAGCCATTATAAATTTCTGTAAATATATGAAAATCCCAGTGGTAGGTGGAAAGGTCAGTTTCTATAATGAAACAATGAATTCGCCAATTAAACCATCACCGGTTATTGGTACTATTGGTTTGATTAAGGATCGATCTTATATTACGAATAATGTTCCTATCAATGGGGACTCAGTATTTATTTTGGGTCAATCAAGTGAAGAAATGGCGGGAACCGAATATTGCAGCCTAATTGGACATACTGAATACGGAAATGTACCGAAGGTAGATTTAGAGACTGATAGAAAAAATAACTTGGCAATATTAGACCTGATCCAAAATGGATTGATTGATTTCGTGCACGACTGTTCAAAAGGCGGAATTGGAACCGCATTAGCTGAACTTGCTATTTCCGGAAACGTGGGAATTGAGATTGATTTGCAAAAAATTCCAAATAGTTGTTCGCGTCATGACTTCTTACTCTTTTCTGAGACTCATTCTAGATTCATAATCGGAACTAGGAATACAAACAGTGTAAAGAAGTTGTTGAGAAGGAAAGGATGCATATTTTCTGAAATAGGCAAGGTTGATACGATTGAAATTTTGAATTTTCACTATTCTGGTGAAGATATAATAAATCTGTCAGTCAAAGATCTAAATCGCAGTTACAATACAATGAATCAATTAATGGATTAATCTTGATCACTAATTGTGTGGGGCAAATTTTAATTAAATCCATCTAGAAGTTATTACCAATGGTACATGAGAATTGTGGCGTTGTCGGTTTTTATTCCCTGGATGGCCATAATGTGATACCTTATGTAATCGATTCTCTGAGAGCCCTCCAACACCGGGGTCAAGAATCTTGGGGCTTCGCTATTCCTTCAAAAGCCCCGTACAAAAGCTTAGGTCTGGTTTCTGCTACAAGAAGTTTTAGAAGCATCATTAGTAAATTCAGTTCTCATGCAGCTATTGGCCACGTCAGATATTCTACCACTGGCAAAAGTAACTTGGACAATGCACAACCATTGAGGATAAAAGATCTTTGCATAGCACATAATGGAACCATTGCCAATGTAGAAGAATTATCAAATATGGTCGGCGGATGCACTTTTTCCCCCCAGACAATGACTGATACTCTCCTTGCGGCACAAAGATTAATGATGCATCTTGAAAAGAATGATAATATGATTGAAGCCTTGCGCGTATTAAAGGAGGAGATGATAGGTTCTTTTTGTTTTACACTTCTGACTGATGACGGATCTGTTTATGCGGTCCGTGATACACGCGGTTTCAGACCATTAGTTCTGGGACATATTGAAGATTCAAATACATATATGATATCGTCTGAATCATGTGCTATTGATACTGTAGGCGGTAAGATTCTTGGAGACATTCAGCCTGGTGAATTATTAAAACTTAGCCTAAAAGGAATAGAAAGGCAACAGTTTTCCACTACCGAGTATCATTCACATTGTGCTTTTGAATTTACTTACTTTGCCCATCCAAGCAGTATCATTGAAGGAGTTAATGTATATGAAGCAAGAAAAAGAATGGGCCATTACTTGGCAAAAAAATATCCAGTGCATGATGCTGATGTAGTTATTCCCGTCCCAGATTCAGCTAGACCCGCCGCATTAGGATATGCTGAAGAATTAGGAATCCATTTTGAAGAGGGTTTATTGAAAGACAGATATAGAAAAAAAGGTGCCATGAGAAGCTTTATTGAACCTTACCATGGTGAACGGATTGAAATTAACAAGGGCATTATTCCAATACCTGAAGTTATTCGAGGAAAAAACGTAGTTGTAATCGATGACAGTATAGTCAGAGGTACAAGTTCACAATCTATTATTAAAATTCTGCGATCGGCGGGCGCATCAAAAATTTCACTCGTAGTTACATTCCCACCAATAAAATATCCATGCTATGCAGGAATTGACTTTCCATCGCAAGATGAGCTTTTGGCATTTCAGAACCAAGAGCATGGGAATAGCGATATCGAATCTGAAGTGGCAAGGAGCATTGGCGCGGACAAAGTAATTTACAATGATTCTATTACCTTGGCTCAGGCAATCGGTATTGATGAAAAGGAAATGTGTTTTTCTTGTTCCACTGGAAGTTACAAGCCACTAGGCATAAAGCCAGTTTTCAAAACTCGTGCAGAAATAAAGGGGGATATTAAGAATTAATTTTAAGTGATTTAAAATGCAGACTATAATATCTCGAATCCCGGAGTCTTTTGCTAAACTACTTAAATATTTGAATATTCAACTAATTTAAATTGAAGAGACTAAACGTTATTTTTATTTGCATTACAGGAGTTGCTTCTGTATCATTTCTTTCTTATCTAATTATTCAATACTATCAGCGTCCAGACTATTCTTTGCAGGTCGATGCCATGAGGGAAGATCAATCGCTATTTACTGACAGCAGGATTATTTTGACTAATGCGGGAAAACAACCAATTACTCATGTTATTGTCGACTATGGCAATAAAAAGGAAACAATACAATCTATTAATCCTGGTGAAAAAGTATCACTGTCACCACCCGAGGGCAGTAACTTGAATCTTGTCAGGATCGTAGCAGACAATGGTATAAACATATCTGCAGGGTACAGAACGCCTATCAAAATGCCCGGCATGATGGGTTCATGAGAGTGACAGCCTAACTTTCTAACTCTAACTGCGAATAAACGTAGTTCACCATTCAATAGCTTTGCATCTGTAACAAGTATCGAAGGAATAAATGAAATCATGACATTAAAATTACCGGACGCTAATTTCTTTTTATTGAAAAATACAGTATTCAAAAGATTATGTCAAGAGATTATTAAACTTGATTCATCAATCAGATCTGCAGGCATTACAAATGAAGATGGTGTCATATTACATATTAGTCATCGAAAAGGTATCAAGCCTTTACTCTCTTCCGAAGAGAGAGCTCAATACGCCATTACTGCAGCTACTAGACAATTTACCAGACTTAGGTGGGAGGTATTATTGGGCAAGATTCAATACGCAAGTTCTCATTATTCAAAGATTATCCGAGCTACCATACCTATAACTGATGAGAATAGAAAGTTATCATTTGTTATAATACTATCTCTTGATCCCGGAACAGATAATTTTCATGAAGTAATAGTCGAAAAGATAATTCCATTAATTAAGGAAAAAAAATCTGACTTGGCGAAATCTTAAATTTATAAAAGGATCCTACTTTGTTTTCTTATTTTGCAGAAAAGCCACCGTCAACAGTCAGGGTTGTTCCAGTAATCCAATTTGCATCATCCGAACATAGATAAACAACTGCCCCAGAAATGTCATTGGTATTTCCTATTCTCCTTAAGGGAAATGAAGATTCTAACAGTTCTTTAGATTTCTCATCTTGCAAATAAGGTTCTATCATGGGACTCCTAATTGTCGATGGTACAATACAATTGCACCTAATACCAAATGGTCCATATTCAACTGCTATACTTTTTGTGAACATTATGATACCAGCTTTAGTAGCACCATAAATTGATAGAGGGACATTCGGAATAGCACGTATCCCCAATAACGAAGAAATATTAACAATATTTCCAGTTTTTTTTCCCATTATTATTGGCAAAACAGCCTTAGTCATCTGAAACGTGCCTTTCAAGTTCGTAGAAATTAGTGCATCCCATTGATCTTCACTCATTAGGTGAAATGAAATTGGATCATTAATGACTCCAGCATTATTTACAAGAATATCCACCGTGTCGAATAATGATATTGTCTGTTCGATAACATTAAGCACTTCAGCTTCCTTAGTTATGTCCGCACTTACAGCGAGCAAATTATTACTTTTATCATAATCAGAGACAATCTTCGACAATTTTGACCGATCTCTTCCAACCAGGGTCACCTTACACCCTTCATCAACAAGGCGCTCAGTGGTAGATTTACCGACTCCTCCACCAGCACCTGTTACAATGGCAACTTTTCCTTTAAGACTCATATCATTTAATACAGCTATAAACTTTTAAAGTTTAAAGGTATATAGATACTTTTAATTTCTAATAAAATTTGTATTCTATCGATGAAAAATGCCCCTGACAAATCTCGACTCTCCCCTAATGAAATAACATTGGGGATCATAGGAGGAGGACAACTTGGTAAGATGATGGGATTAGAAGCTCGAAGAATGTCAATAAATCTTGCTTATTTAGATCCAGAAATTAATTGTCCTGCTTCAACTATCTCAGATCAAATGATTGTTAGTGATTTTAAGGATGAAGAAGCGATTATTGAGCTCGCAAAGAAATCTGATGTGTTGACCTATGAAATTGAGCTTGCAAATTCTTCAGTACTAAAAGGTTTAGAATCAAGAGGGTATGTAGTTCATCCAGCTTCTCAGGTGTTATACACTATTCAAAATAAGATTAGACAAAAGAAATTCCTAAGAGACAATCGAATTCCAGTTCCAGATTTTGAGGAAGTTATATCAATTGAGCAAGCAAAAAAAATTGGCAAAGAATTTTGTTATCCATTGGTGTTAAAGGCGTGCGAAGATTCCTATGATGGAAGAGGGAATTTCCTGATAAATTCTCCTAGTGATGTAGAAAGAGGTATTCAGTATTTTAAGGGAAGAAGATGCATGATAGAAAAATTCATTCATTTTTCCAAAGAGTTATCTGTCATGGTTGCTCGGAACTTTCAGGGGCAGATTGTATCCTTTCCCGTAGTACAAAACATTCACATAAACAATATTCTTGATACTACTATAGCCCCAGCAGACATCAATCGCGCAGTGGAATCAGAAGCTAAGTTGATAGCAGAAAAAGTTGTCCAATCCCTGAGGGGTGTAGGAGTATTTGGTATCGAAATGTTTCTCGAATGCAATGAATTATTGATAAATGAAATAGCGCCCAGACCACATAACTCCGGTCATTATTCAATAGAGGCATGTAGTATTTCCCAATTTGAAGAACACATCCGTGCCATACTTGGCCTTCCTTTGATAAAACCTAGATTGATGACTCCTGCAGTCATGAAGAACATTTTAGGAATACCTAACTACGTTGGAGCATATTCTTTTAAAGGAATTGATAAAGCACTCAGTATCCCCGGTCTTAAGCTGCACTTCTATGGAAAAAAGTTTACAAAACCTCAACGAAAATTGGGCCATTTTACGATAACTGCGGAAAAAATAGAGGAAGCATTATCTAGAGCTAAGACAGTAGGAAACTTGTTAAGAGTAGTAAAACAACGTGGAAGCAAATAACAAAACTAAACCACTTGTCGGAATAATTATGGGGAGTGACTCGGATCTAAAGGTTATGACACATGCGTCTGAATTTCTGGAAAAAATTCATGTTCCCTATGAAATGGAAATTGTTTCAGCTCATAGAACTCCTGAGCTGATGTTTGACTATGCAAAAACCGCAAAAAAGAGGGGATTAAAGGTAATAATTGCGGGCGCTGGTGGATCAGCACACCTACCCGGAATGATTGCATCCCTCACTACATTACCAGTAATAGGTGTCCCGATAGAGAGTCATAATCTAAAAGGAATGGATTCTCTTCTATCAATTGTGCAGATGCCAAGTGGAATTCCAGTGGCATGTGTAGCGATTAATGGTTCCTTAAATGCGGCTATTCTAGCATCCCTAATATTGGCATTAGGTTCGAAGAGTATATCATCGGATGTTGAAGAGTATAGGAAAAATTTGTACCATAGTGTGATCAGAAAGAGAGAACGTTTGAGAAGAAAGTAAAGTAAATTACAAAAGTTTGAATGATATATTCTTACAAAATAATTAACGTGATGATATATAACGCTGCGGTAATTGCAAGTGAAACTTTTGTGATATTCATAGACTTGTTTAATGCAGTAGCATAATTATCGAATTGATCTTTTCCCATTAATTTTATTTGCGAGTATGAGTCCAGAAAAGAGAAAGTTGATGGAGTGGTATTGGTCAATGCCTTCTGAGAAATCTCCCTAAAAGCTCTGATAATATCTCCATAACTAGTAACCTTACCCAATGCATAATATCCCAAACGAGTTCTTTTTCCTGAACTAAAATGCGTGTCTGATGAACAGATTTCTAACATGTTGAGTCCTTGTTGATTTAATTCACTGAGAATTCTTTCTCTTAATCCAATAACGAGATTGTTCGAATCGGACCAACCAATAAAATGATTGTTATTGTTGATCTGAAAATTGACAACGCCAATCCCAGCTCCACCTAATTCGATAAATTTAAAGTCTGACGATAAAGAGTTGGCGTATCCAACCTTATACGAATAATGTTGGCGATCCTTTAGTTCTTTTAAAGAGGATAATGCAAGATCACAAATAATTACCTCTTCTTCTGACGATATCTTATTTCCTAGGGCATTATGTGCATCGACGATCAATATATCAGTGAACCCTAATTCTTTGACGTATGTCTCTATTTTTTCCTGAATTGAATATGGCAAATCTTCCATGCCACTATCTTTTGAAATGATCATGACCACGCTAGTTTTAAAACTCAGGCAAGTCAACGTGAATTCATGAGATTTGATTTGTAATGGCAAAGTACACTCAGTGCCCCTATTTCCAATAACTGAATCATTTAGTGATTCAAGATAGTTATTTACCTCTGACATTGTAGGCAAATTTAGCGAATGGTCTGATATACTGTGTAGAACTATTGCAGTTTTTTCATAGAAGTTGAATAGTTTATGAGGGAGATTACTCCCTCCTATAGGATTAAATGGTCCAGGATGAATATCAGGCAATACAACAAATACCTGTTCCTTGTTTTCTCTTTCAAATTTAATAATCTTGGTTCTTATTCGACCTACTCTGGATTTTGATTCAAATATTTCTTCAATCTTTTCTTGCTTGTTTTCCGTCCATGCAGATAAAAATGCCTGCAATATTTTGAAAGTACTTTTTAAATTAGGAAACCCCGCTCTGTCGGCTAATACGGACCATACTATCCCAATCGTAAAGATAAGAGAACCCATAATTATCTCACTAACATAGTTTTGCCCAATAAGTGGAGCGCCATATGGTAAAAGATTAGTAAAAAAAATAGAGGGTAAAATGAATGAGATTATTACAGATCTAAACATTCTTGATCCAAAAACTGAAACATAGATACCGTAACGAAGTCCACTTGCGGTAAACATTCCTACTAGACCATAATTAATGATATCTGTATTTTTACTGAAAATTAGGTTAGTTAACAGTCCTAATAAAATAGTGATTAACCAGAGAGAGCTTGAAAAAGCTGCAACATGAATGACTTTCGATATTTTATTCGTAGGAGTTCCCTTTAGTAGAAATAGATCGAGAAAAAATCCTCCTACTGTAATACCGATACCTAAAGTTAAATGTATTAATAATTCTGTTAAATGAGCATAAGAACTATGATTAAGTCCTATTATTCCTAATGACGCAATTATTGATATAGCCGCTGAGGTTTTGTACGAAGATGGATTTAGAAGTGTAAAATACCATCTTCTGTGAATGTCAGTTACACTATCTTCACTAATCAATTATTACATGCAAGATTATTCTATACTGGAAACACGATTCTAATAATGATTGAAATTCCTATTAGTGCACCAGTAATTCCTAGTATAACTTCTGGTTTTACTTTTACACCACGTGTTTCATCTTCAAAAAACCTTAACAGTCCTGCGCTAGATGCAGGCAATGGTGCATTTTTTTTCTTTCCTTCGCCCAATGTAAATGCTATTCGTGATTCATCTCTTAAATACATTCCGCTTTGTTCAGTCATAATATTAGAATGTCTTATGGTTCATTTGAGAAATCTAATCTTTTCTAATATTTTGACATAATTGTCAATGACTCTCAATCTTTGTTCTTCCACATCTAGATTTTTATCCGACCCAATACTCATTATTAATTCTAATAGCCTTTCTCTTATTTTGTCACTCATCTCAAAATCTGACCGGATCCTCTTGTCAAGACTTTTTGTTGTTCTTGAATCTTGTACATTGGTGATGTTCCCACAAATAATACATGTGATATCATCATTTTTTTTTATTTGGACACCATTACATTTTTTGCACGATTCGGCAAGAAGAGTACCTCCATTAAGCAAGGATTCTGTAGCGTGTTTTAGATTCTCTTTGTATCTATCGCCAAATTGGGACATATTCTTCGTATGATCTTTCTCATCAAGTAAATTAAAGTCTTGTTACCTTGTTGTACTAATGCTATTTCGTTAGCCAAAAATAATTTCATATCAATTATTGTGCACCGGGCAAGGCTTAATAATGAGAATACATCAATTGAAATTAATTTTAATATGGCGGTGATTTGCAAAAAATGTGGACTACCAAACGACCTTTGCGCATGTGGCGAGCTGGATAAAGAAGAAACCAGAATTGTAATAAGACTTGAAACAAGACGTTTTTCCAAAACAACAACTATGATTGAAGGCATTGATCCTAAATTGAGCGATATACATCACATAGTCAAAGAATTAAAAAGTAAACTAGCTTGTGGCGGAACTGCAAAAGATGGGTTTATAATGCTACAAGGGGACCACAGAGAAGATGTAAAATCCTACCTGGTAAAGTATGGGTTCACGGAATCTGCGATAGAAGTACAATAGTCGTTTTTTAAGACTGATAAGTTATGTAATTCAATAAGACACACAGAATCATGACATAAGTTGGACTAAAAAAATAAAACAAAAAATATGAAATTAGTGATTGAGTTTTTTAAATTACCAGTGATGTTTTTCGTCAGGAATAAGACCTATCTGTCCTGATTCAAAATATTTGTCCAGCTCTTGTACCCATTTTTCTTTCGCAGAACCTCCACCGAGACCTTTTTTTCTCAACCAGAAAGCTATTGCTGCCAGTAGGAACACTGCAAACATCATTGTTCCAAAAATGTAGACCATTACATCGTAAAATAAAGGATCGTACGATGGACCGATTTGACCAATTAGACTGTGTACTGCACTTCCAATCGTTGCAACAAGCCCTTCAATTCCGCTCATTATCTATTAGCACATTAATTCTATGATATATACATTTTGGTAAGTCAGTTCAAACTCGGTCCCAAAATAAATCCAATTTTCTAGCGGATACGAAAATCGAAATTATCCAAATAACGTATCCATCTCAATTTCATGATCTATGATCAAAATGCGTTGGTAGAAACTATCAAACCTTAATTAATTAATTGAGTTAAGAACAAAAAAATAGTAGTAGAGCTCTATGCTTTTACTGGTTTTTTGCCTCTGCTCATCACAAAGAATGCGGCAGCAACTGCACCAAATATTGCGACCAATGCAGCAGTATAGATTGCAGCTTCACCAATATTCTTTCCAAAGAAAGGTGTTCCAGAACCATATGCGCCTGCTTGTTGAGCATTGGCTACCTTCTCTTTTGCCAGTTTGAGTTGTTCCTCGACACTAAGTGCTCCAGGGGAAGTTTGACCCGTGGTGTACTGAGCGCTTGCAGTTTGATACACGGTTAACGCTAAAGGTCCCATTGCAATTAGTATGGTTGCTACTGTAACGACTGTAAGTGAGTTCATACTAAATTTTTAGTTTCGAATCCAAATATTTAACTTTATTGGTGCTCAAAATGTTTCAAGTAGGATTTTTTCATATTATAATTATTAAAATTAGGAATTTCTAGTTCGTTTATTAATAAGTAACATTTAAGATGCTCGTTATTTGATTTTATCTAATTGGCTCGAATTCATGCCCATACACATGGAAAATCGCATTCAACACGACCTATTTCCTATACTTCTCCTTCCTGGATTAATCAAAATTCAGAACTATCTACAATAATTGTTCAACTTTCAAAAGACGGCCTGAGCCCAAGTGAAATTGGTGTCAGAATGAGGGATCATTATGGAGTTCCTCTAATAAAACCAATACTAGGAAAGGGAATAAACAAGGTACTTATAGAAAATAATTCTACTTCAGAAATGCCAGAAGATCTTAACCAATTAGTTCAAAAGGCATTGGCACTTCAAAAACACCTCAAAGTTCACAACACAGACAAAAGGAATGTTCGATCACTTGAATTGATAGAAGCAAAAATTCATAGGCTATCAAAATATTATAAGAAGAAAGGGAAAATAGCACAAAGCTGGAAATATGCTGCGGTAATCGCTCGACTTGAATAATGAATTAAATGGGTTACAAGCAATTTTATGAAAATTTAAATTTAGCTAGTGAAAAAGTAAAAAATCTAATTAATGAGAGAAAAGATACTTTCATAGTATCGAATTCATCATGTGATGGAATAATTTCTGCGGGCTTATTAGTTAGTGCTATCTGGAAAATGGGTGGAAAAGCAACAGCTCGCTTTATGAATAGCGTCAGTCAAGAGAGTCTTGCTAACTTAAAGAATGAAAATCATGAATTTTATTTTTTCACAGAGTTTGGAACTGGTATAACAGAATCGTTTAATAAGCTTTTTTCTAACGATTGGATTGTACTGGATCATAGGAAACTGTCATTTTCTGAGATGGTAACTGACGATAATAGTGCTATTCTAAATCCCTGGAAATTTGATATAGATGGTAATAAAGAAATTTCTTCAGGAGGCATTTCATATCTTTTGGCAAAAACATTGGATAAATCATTTACAGATCTGTCTCCACTTGCAATAGTTTCGGCATTAGGAGAATATCAGGATATAGGCGACAAAAGATCTCTTATTGGTCTTAATAATGAGATACTAGAAGACTCAAAAAAGAATGCATCATTGAAATCAGAAATTGATCTTTTATTATCATTTAAAGAATACTTGCCCATCCATGAATCTATTGCAAATACATTCTTTCCATATCTACATGGGCTTACATCAAATAGAGAAAAGTGCCTTGAACTCTTGAAGAGTGCTGGCATTAACTTAAAAAAGGATGGAAGGTGGAAGACAATAGCTGACATTAACCAAGAAGAAAAATTCCTTATCATTGAATCCATTAAGAATTACTATAGTTCCCAAAAAACTAGTAACACTGAAAATTTAGAAAAACTTCTCATTGGTTATACGTACGTTTTGCCGAGTGAGGAACAAGGAAGTCATTTATATGATGCACGTAAATTTTCAGAGTTATTGAATGCGTGTGCACTTAGCATGAAGTCTGCAATAGGCATGAGCATTTGCCTCGGAGAACGGGCAGAATACCTCAAACAGGCTGAAAGGGACGCAGTAGAATTTAATGAAAGCTCGCAAAAAATAATCTCAAAAATTCTGAAAGAAAAATGGAGACTCTCCGATAAGGGTCCCTACGTACTGATTAATGCAAATGGGATCATTGAACCAGATTATGATGGTCGCCTATTTCATCTATTGGGATCACATTTTCAATTCATAGATAAACTAATAATCATGAAAATATCAATAGATGAGAATTATTCCAAATTTTTCCTCGGCTCGGGGTACGAAAGTTTTGCAGATATTGAACAGATCGTAAATGAATCTTCAAACATTGGTCCAGTTCGCGGGACAATTAGTGATGTCTACTCACAAATCATAATTCCTCCAGCACAAGAGGATTCACTTATGTCTATTATTTTAAAAGTAATCAAGAAGAGTTCGAAATGAAGGAAGGATTTAATATCAAGTCCAGTATGACAATACCATTTGATAGTAAAAAGGAGGCAGAAGATATAACCAATATTTTGAGTCCAGATAATGTTTGCATGCCAGCAGGGTTAAGGGTTGATATTATATGTGATAACAATTATTTGAAGATCGATATTTATTGCAAAAATGGTACAGGAACGTTCCTCAATACCGTGAATGAGCTAATAGAACACATAGCATTATCAAAGACAGTGAAGTCTAATGATTGATCCAAAGATACTCAAGGACAATCCACAAATTATTAAAGACATGTTAAAGAGAAGAAAAGTTGAATATCCCTTTTTGGAACTAATGGATCTGGACAAAAAAAGACGTGAGCTCATAATTGCAACTCAGAATTTAAGACACAAAAAAAATGCTTTATCGCAAAATATCGCTAATAAGTTAAAGAATCAACAGAGTACAGAACGAGAACTCAATGAAATGAAAAACGTAGGCGCGGTAATGACTAGTTTGGATGGTGAGAGAAGCAGCGTAGAAAAAAGATATTATGAATTGATTTATTTGATTCCTAATATCTTACACGACTCAGTTCCAACAGGAGATAGTGAGGAAGACAATTTAGTTATCAGGACACATGATGATATGGGCAAAACAGCCTTCAAGACTGACCACGTCCATTTGGCCAGTTCTCTTGGATTAATTGATTTAGAAAGAGCTGCAAAAATATCTGGAGCTAGATTTTATTTCCTAAAGAACGAGCTTGTCAAAATGAACCAAGCTTTGATAAACTATGCACTAGACTTTCTCGTTGAACATGGATATCAATTGTTTCAACCACCATTTATGCTGAAGAACGATGCCATTAAAGGCTCTATCATAATGGATGACTTTAAAGATGTTATTTATAAAATTGAAAATGAAGATCTGTATATGATTAGTACATCAGAGCATGCGATGGCATCGATGCACATGGATGAAATTTTAGACTCAAGAAAACTTCCCTTAAGATATGCTAGTATCAGCCCATGTTTCAGAAAGGAAGCGGGCGCACATGGTAAAGACATGAAGGGAATTTTCAGAGTGCATCAGTTCGAAAAAGTAGAACAATTTGTGATCACGGATTCACTAAATTCCTTTGATGAACATGAAAGAATGTTACATGTCACTGAAAGGTTTTACCAAAATTTAGAAATCCCATTTAGAGTGGTGCTATTATGCAGTGCTGATACTGGCAAAGTAGCTTCAAAAACTTACGATATAGAAGCTTGGATGCCAGGACAAAACATGTATAGGGAGATAGGGTCATGCTCAAATTGTATTGATTTTCAATCAAGAAGATTAAGGATACGCCATAGAGAAAAAGTCAATGAAGAAACACAGCTTGTACATACATTGAACAGTACCCTCGTTGCTACAGAACGGACTATGGTTACAATCATTGAAAATTATCAGACAAATAAACACACGGTAATAGTACCAAGTGTGCTCAGGAAGTACATGGGGGGCATGCAAGAGATAAAAATATGATAGGCCCTATAGAATTATTAATTGATGTTGATTAATTCATGCAAAATTAATGCGTTCATAAATTTAGTTTACATTCAGGTTGCCAACATATGGTCAACATACCATACAACTTTTTGCATAATTCCAAGGTATGCAAAACCTGGTAAAACTATTTAATAGTTTTTTGATCAGCAAAAGGTAACGCTTCAACTGCAGCTGGTGGTAAGAGGTAATTCTTGTCGTTCAATTATTAGATCGTCCTACGACCAGTTGGGATCGTCTCGTTTTAGATCAGAATTTTTAATCAAATGGTATTGCAAGGAGAATCAAATAATAAAACTTATTGATATACTATAATCAAATTTGTCAAAAATCCCAACTGTCTTATTTGTTCGAGGCAAATTCTTAGAATCTACGTAACATCCTAGGTTTTAATAATTCAGGATGTTCTTTTAAGTTTCTGACTACTTTAATGATTTTATCCCTATCTTCTGGTAAATTTCCACCAATCGAATACAAATTTGATGCATGATTAGCCCTAAATACTATAGATGATGCAGGTGTTACACTACTAACCAAAATTTCGAGCTCCTCAAGTATCAATGAATCATCTAAAAACTCAAAAGGCTCACCAAATTTTTGCATAAACTCGCCATATACACCATCTTCAAGAATTAGCGTCAGGGCAGCAAGAAAGTTTGGTGACACTTCACTCACTACTTTAGCTGTTGCTTTTATATGCTGCATTGAGTATTTTTTACCGCCAATACCCAAAATAATCATGCATGATATAATGAATCCACTTTTTTTTGCCTTGGTACATGCTTCAATAATACTCTTCGAAGTGGCTCCTTTGGTAATTTTTTTAAGTATTATATCTTGTCCTGTTTCTATTCCTACATATAACATGTTTAGTCCCTTTTTGTGGAGTAAAGTCAATTCATCAGAACTTTTTTGAATAAGATTTTTTGGCATCGCATAGCAAGATATCCTCGTCATATTTGGAAATTTCTCGTTGAGATAATCCAACACCTGAACCAACTTTTTAGTTGGGAGGTTTAAGGCATCACCATCTGCAAGAAATATCTTTTTGGTCTCTCTTTGTGATTTAGCCACAACATCAATTTCAGCTTTAATTTCAGCCCAAGGTCTTTCAAAATATTCTTTTGTTCTATACATATTACAAAATGAACATTTGTTGAAAGAACATCCCAAAGTAATCTGAAATATAACCGAACTTGCTTCTGAGGGAGGTCTATAGAGTGGATAATCATATCCGAGTTCAATCATGATACTTATTGATATCCTAATACCATTTAACTTGTGTGGAAAAATATTGAACTTATAATAAAAAGGCTGAATTAATATTCTTGGTCCATTTGCTGAATTAGTAATCATAAATTCTATTTACTCTGTGCGCAAAAGATTGTCATGTATATACAAGTGTATGAGTTGAATTGCTTTCTACCATCGATTTTGAGGACTAGATTTATTATTGCGTAACATTATCTAGATATCAAAAACTTGAATTGAAAAATGTTGAAATTGTTAGAATATTTAGAGAAATCGCATACCTTATCCAAATAGCGGAAAATGATCCCAATACAATTTATAAGGTGAGGGCTTATGAAAGGGCCGCAGACGTAATTGAAAATATGTCCACGGAGCTTGAAGAAATATACTCTAAAAGCGGAATTAAGGGCCTCAGAAAAATACCCTCGATTGGTAATGCTATTTCGTCAAAGATAGAGGAGTTTATAAAGTTACATAAAATAGCCTATCATGAAGAGTTAACGACGAAAGTACCCATCAATATATCTGAATTTTATAATTTGAGAGGAATAGGTCCAATGACATTAAAGATACTCTATGAGAAATTGAAGATAACGAGTATTTCTCAGCTGGAAAAAGCTGCTTCTGAAGGTAGTATCAAAAGAATAAAGGGCTTCTCAAAGATGAAGGAAGATAATATCATGAAAATGATTCAACTATCAAAACAAAATAAAGGCAGATACTTACTTGGAGATGTTTATCCCCTAATAAAAAAAATAGAGAGCAGATTGAGGACTGAAGATGGTATAATTCACTGTGCTATTGTAGGTTCTTTCAGGCGTATGAAAGAAACTATTGGAGATATTGATATTTTAGTCTCTACAAAAGAACCTGAAAAAGTAATCAACTTTTTCATTAAGATGCCCGAAGTGGCAGAAATCAAGGGTAAAGGCAAGACAAAGGCATTTGTTGAACTTGGGAATGGGATCGGTGTCGATTTGTTGGTGGTGCCTGAAGAGAGTTTTGGATCCGCTTCCCAGTATTTTACTGGAAACAAAGAACACAATATCTCATTACGAAATTTGGCTGTTTCAATGGGTTTTCATCTTAATGAATGGGGTTTGTTCACCAAAAAAAAGAGAAAAATTGCTGGGACAAACGAGCAACAAATTTACAATAAACTCCACCTTCAGCTTATCCCGCCAGAACTGAGAGAAAATAGTGGCGAAATTGAGTATTTTTCTAATAATCAAAACGAGATATTAGGCTTGGTGGATTATGGCGATCTAAAAGGAGATCTCCACACACACAGTGACATTACCGATGGTACTATGTCAATAAAAGATATGGCTTTACAAGCAAAAAATAAATTTGGATTAGATTATATCGCGATTACCGATCATACGAAGAGCCTTCGATTGGCAAACGGTTTGAATGAAAAACAGTTACTTGAACAAATAAACAAAATACAACAATTAAATGACGTAATAAATGAATCCAAAGCTGATACTAGGTTTAGGATTTTCAGTTCTGCTGAAGTCAACATTCTTAAAGATGGTACCCCTGATATTGTCAACAATGTATTGGACAAGCTTGATATCGTGGGCGCTTCAATACACTCACATTTTTCATTGTCCAAAGATATTCAAACGGAAAGGCTTGTCAAAGCAGCAAAAAATCCAAGCATAGACATACTGTTTCACCCTACAGGCAGATTAATAAATAAAAGGACAGGCTATTCAATTGATGTAGAAAAAATAATTAATACTGCATATGAGACCAAAACTGTGCTTGAAATCAATTCCAATTATAACAGATTGGATTTAAGGGATGAACATATTCGTTTGGCAGTACAAAATGGAGTAAAATTGGCCATAAATTCTGATGCGCATCATCCAGTCCATTTTGCTTACCTTTTATTTGGAATAGGTCAGGCAAGAAGGGGTTGGGCTAAAAAACTGGATATTATAAATACACTAAAAGCTGATACCCTACTTAAAGTGCTAAAGTGAATTACAACTTGAGATTGAAATTACCCAAATGAATTAACTTTTATCCGTGGTCTCAACAGATTTGTCCTTCATTGAAATAATAAATTCTTCCAATTTCTTTAGCGTTTCATGATGCAAGTGATGTGTTATTCCTTCCGCATCTTTATTTGCAAATTCGTTTCGCCCAAGTTCTTGTTAACCTATTGAATTTTATTTACAAAAAAGGTTAGAGAACTATTTTTCGACCGCTTTTGAGATTCTTTCCAGGGCATCGTCGGTACCTTCTAGAATATGTTTTTTAACCATCTTCGAGAAAATACCCATGAAACCCGATAACCTAATATCCCATTCAACGTCAACAATACTTTCCTGCTCTCCATCAGGATTGATAACAACTACTTTTTTACCCTTTAGTGGCCCATCCGTAATTTCTGTAGTTACTGACTTCATTGGATCTATTTTAACGGTTTCTCTACAAACTGAATTCTTGAAGGCAATCACTACTTCCCTCTCCACTACATTATCCGATTTGGTTATATTTTTAATCGATTTTGTCCCATGCCAGAATTCTGGTTCCCTATCAACATCTGACAAGATTTTCCATACTTCGGGAACAGGAGCGTTGATCTTCTTTGCCGTATGAAAATTAACCATGAATTAATTGGAAGCCATGCCAATATATGAATTAGACTGGATTTTTTATCAAATTTGTAGTAACGAAATAAAAAAGTTATAACTCACGATACTGATCTCAAATTGAAAGATATTTGCGTAAGTTATATCTGCTATTTGCAAGTATGCTGCTCATGTTAACAGTTGTACTCATGACAATACCTTCACAGAGTTCAGGTTCGTCCACTGCTCCTATAGAATGCGGCTCTAAATCTAATTGCGCTGGAACAAATGGAGACGATATTATTATAGGAGGTAATAAGAGCAAGGATCTAGTTATTGTTGGACATGATGGTAATGATATCATAAACGCAAGCGCCGGTGATGATGATCTATGCGGAGGAAACGGAAATGATCAGATTAACGGAGAAGATGGAAACGACAGACTAGTTGGTGATTCTTTCCTCTGTAGGGCTGAAGTGGGTCCGGGGTCCGCTCCGGGAATGGACAACATTATGGGGGGCGCAGGTAATGATATATTAATTCACGGTAATGCTAACGGCAATTATGATGATTCTGACGGAAAGAGAGATTTGATTGATTGTGGGCCTGGTGACGACACGGCGATGTTAAACATATCCATTGATCATGATGAAGCTGTTAATTGTGAACACATAAACCCAAAATAAGTCTAATTTATTAACCAACGTTAAATATATGGATTTAAGTTTACTGGCAGGAATTTGTTACCATTGGCCCAAACTATCGTCTAATGTTAAAATTAAGTTTATATATTCTGAATATTACGGTTAACATATGCAGGTTGATCTATGAATATGGAATATTTTTTGCTAAGATTAAAATCCACACAACGAAATATGCCTGTTACCTTTGCAGGGACAACGCTTTAGTTCTTCTTCATTAATGTCATACAATAGATTTTAATATATTAAGAGGAGTGGGTAGACCATGGTAGAAATGCGATGACCAGCATTATAACGAATTATTTCCTTATAGCAGATAGGAACCATTTGGGAAGTATGTTACTATTCATCTTTACAAAATAATTGAATGCTGAGTCCAAAACATAAGTTTTTGCCCAATCGTCTTTCGATCTTATGGATCTACCATACGCTTGGACCAATCTTAACCCAGTTTGCCAATAATACCATTCCTTGTCAATTTTCCTTTTCTCTGAAGTCCACTTGTCGGCCACATTAGGGTAAGGGACTTTTATGATTATTTGGAATCTGGACAAGCCGTCTTTCAGATCAAGGCCAGTATGAAGTGAGGGGGAAATAAGTACAGTAGGTTTCTGACTCTTTGCATGTTCATTTATTACTTCGTCTCTTTCGATTTCTGGATCTGTCAAAATTAATCTCCTTGAATTCATTTTTGAAAGATTTTCTTTGATAAAATTTAGCTGTTCATAAGAAGTCGTATGGATTATACCCTTATCTTTACTATGTATATGCATTATATTATCAACTGCCCGTGATATTTTTGTCTTTATACTCAGCAGCTGCAAATTATCAAAATTAAGATAGTCTATACCAAGAGGAAAAATTGGTCTATTTTCGACTGGAAAATCTGATGGGATTTGTATAAATTTAGTATAATTGCTTTCTGATTCTATCCCTAATATTTTTTCAAATGTTTTATGATTAAAAATTGTTGCACTCATAATTAGTGTTTTTGGACATTTTTCAACAATTGCTCTAATATACCTAGATGGATCCAAGGGTTTCAGTTCTACTCTTACGACATCATAATTTTCTTTTTGAACTTCCGAGACTATCCAGTTCCTAGGACTTGATAGAATATTGTTTATAGTTCTTGTCAGCTTTTCGATATCTTGTAGAATATCAATCAGTATCTCTTTATGAATCTGTAAGTGTCTTCCATGTTTTTTAATATCTATTTCTAGACTGGCATCATCTTCAAATAATTCTGACGCGCTAACTATTCTTTTGTTTCCTGCTTTAGTTTTCCTTTTCGATTCATATCCAAATTTCACTTTGCGTTCCTTTAATAGTGAATATACTAAAGAGTCATATCCTATTAGCATGAGCATTGTTTTTTCCAAGTCAATTAAAAATTCCAACCAACCATCTATGCTATATCCGTAATCTACCATTTTAAAGTCATGAATATACCGTCTCCATCTCTTCTTTGATATAGAAAGTCCTCTAAATTTTACGATTTCCGTCTCAAGTAAATGTGCTTCATCCAATACAAGTAGGTTCTTTTGTTGCAGCACATTCTTGTTTGTAAGTAGCGACAAGAAAATGGAGTAATTAAAAATTGAATGACTTGCTTTTAATGCATGAAATAATTGATCAAAGTAGTAACATGGATTCCATTCATGAGAAGTATCAAAGTTTTTTAAATGAATCCAATTTGAATATTCAGCTTTATAATAATCTATTTTTTCCCTATTAATGAAAATTCTTTCATTTTCTTTTCCCTTATATTCAGTTTTGTAATCGTTTATGAAAGTTCTGTATTTACATCCAGATCCCTCCATTGATTCATCAGACAGACATGGTCCATATTCACAAGAGGTATGTTTGCACTCATTTTCACTTCCCGAGTTACATGAACTGCAGAGATATTTTCCTGCGCCAAGAAAATCTTCCTTTACCTTACAAAGAAAATTGCTCTTTCCTTTAGCAACTTTTAGAAACTTGTAATCATGAGTATACTGAGTTTGGAGATCTTTGGTTGCAGTACATATGTAGCTAGACCCAAGCGTTCTGGCTATCGTTATTGCAATTGCGCTTTTACCAAATCCAGTTGGTGCTTCCAATATTATACGTTTATAACCAGAACTAAAAGCATCACAAATCTGTTGAAGTACTTTATGTTGGTTATTTCTAAATGAAGTGTGAGGAAAATTGATCAAGTAATCATTTATGCTTGTCACTTTATTCAATCATAGAAAAATGGAATAGGTTGGAGAAATAAGTTTTTCTTATTTTGTTTAATATTGTATTCAAACATTCATGTACTATTAAATGCCTTTTGAAAACAATCGATTATTAATAATCATCATGATAAACATAATTAAGAAACTTCAGATTTGAAATAAATTCTTAAGGAGCAAGTACGACTTATATGAAACCATCGCGTTAGATTGCATAGCCAACAATATGAAAACCCATTATGTTTTGATATTTCTCTTAGCTTTCATATTAATATCCAGTTTTATCACACAACTCATTTCATTTGCACACCTTACTCATACACCCCATTACAATGGAGGATCTAACAGAGATGGAATGGGAAAATATTATCCTTATATGGCCTTGGATCCGGAATATGCTACTCCGTATAAACCAACACAAATAACGTTTAGTATACAAGATTTTGATGGGAAAGATGTATACAATATTGAAACAATGGTGGAGATCTACGAAGAAAGTACGGGAGAAAGAGTAAAAGGGTTCCCTTGGACACTAAGGGATAGTGGGGACTATAATCTATATTATGTGTTCCCCCAACCAGGATCCTATGACATAGTGCTTAGTGTGGCCAACGATAATAAAAAGGTAAATCAAAATCAATTAGATCCGCCAAGATCCATTCTATCTAGCTTAACTGATTGTAATTGTCAACGTGTAATATTTAATGTTACTATATCAGATTCCTGGGGCCTAATCAGAAATTCTCTCTTGGTAATCTCCATTTTAATTCCCCTAATAGTTCTGGGGCCAGTATTAGGAGGCATTTATCTAAAAAGGAGAAAACAGAGAATGTATTCGAGACCAGAAAAAGAAACTCTGAAATATATAATTATGTTACTTGCGATAGCTGGAGGCTTGGTACACTTGGCGATTTTTCCCGAACACGGTTCTTTACAAATCTATTATGCAATTTTCTTAATGGCAGCCGCAGGAGCTCAGATAGCATATGGAATCTTGTACATTTTGATAAATTTTGCTGAAGATCCCTATGAGGGTAATGATAGGAGTCGCATCTTAAGCCAGTACAGAAAAAAGACGGCATTGAATCTCTTTGGATTGATTGGAACATCTATTCTTATCGGATTGTATGCGTATTCTGTAGTCGTCGCACCTCCATTGTCACCTGACAATAAGGCCGAGATAATTGATATCGCCGGTATCATGGCCAAGTCACTGGAAATACTATTGGTCATCGGAATAATTTACTTATTGATATGGGAAAAGAGAAGAATAATCAAAATTCTTGTCAGCGTTAAATAATTGAGAATTGTATATAACCTGCATAACAGGTTTTGCGACATAGATAATATAGGAATATTCTGAATATTAGTTCATTAAATACATATTTTCAAGAGTTTAATTACATTTAATAATTCGGTGTACCTTTTATATTATTTTTATTTTACCGTGATTCAAAAAATTAAGGTTTTACCCATCATCTAGTTACCTTCTAAAAGAGCGATTCATAACCCTACGTGGTTTCTTACCACATCCAATATCTTATTTATTAAATCAACGTGGTCAGCTGACCTATCCATTGAAACTAGAAGTATATTGTTATTGATTGGTATAGTCAAGAGCTTTATTTTTTCCCTATCAGAAAAGGTATAAAGTACTTTACCAAAGACATTATCAAAATCACGTCTTAGAACATTATTTATTGCGTACCCAAGATAGAGTCTAATTGAGCCATCGCCTCCTTCTAAGGATTGTAATCCATTCTTCATTTCTCCTGCAGTCAGCTTTCCCATTTGATCAATAATTCCTACAAATCGTATCTTTTCGTTAACTTTGAATATATCGTTACACATTGCGTTTAATTCAGATTCCATACTCGATAGCACCTAGATACTATATCGCCCCAGATAAACTATTTAATTAACGTAACATCTTAATTAGATGTCAAAGTCAATTGATAGCTTCAAGACACATCAAGTAGATTGGATTTGCTCATTAAGATTCTCAAATGTGATATTCGAATTGAAATACAATCATTGCGATTTTAACGAATAATGAAATTAAGTTCAGAATAAGAAGAGTTATACCATTTCACACTGTTATAAGGGGCTTTTGTTATCCTACGAATCTAGGTTTCTTAGCCGCTTGTTAAAATCTTCATAACAATTTACCGGAATGCTTTGAGTGTAAGTTTAAGTCGCCACATTATGGACAGAAATATTTCGGCATAAGATTTGGTTGACAGGCAATACCTAGATGGTAATCGCTAAAATACTGAGATTGCTAATCTTAAATATGGATTACTTCGAAAACCCAAATATCTCTGGAAATTATTAAAATAGTCTTATCTAGAGATAAAGGTTTATTAAGTGCAAATTTCGACAAAGTTTGTGTTTAGGTATATTACTTCTGTTTTAGTTGCAACTCTAATGCTAACAGTATTTTTAACAGCACACTACTCGCTTGCAGGAAAAACGAAATGTGAGGATGGATACGCGGATATGAAGTGGGATCCGAAGAACCACGAAGTTAATCATCCGTCATCGAAGGAATTCTATATGCTAGCCTACAAGGGATCTTTATGTGAGCTCGCAAAATGCGTCGACGTAGAGGAATGTACAAATCACGATGCGGTCGACTGGCAAAAGTTCAAGAACTCACCCGCATTTTTTCTGAGTGAAAATGACGAAAAGGAATGTCTGACCCGAGCACATACACATGGTACCGGACAGGACGGTTTAGTAGGATACGAAGTCATTAATTGTGTAAATGGGCAATATAAGTAAATTATCCCCAACTGGTATACAATGATAAGGGCCAGAAATATTATAACCAATAGATTGTCTCGCCAGTATGACATTAGTCAAATAGATCACGATTATTAGTTACGATGTACAAGCGGTAAATGAATTTTGGCAAGTGATTCAGAACTTGTAAAACAATTCGCATTTCATATTCCGTGATTCTTAATTTGTTCAGTACAGACATCAAAGTTCTTTGAAAAAGTGCAGTAATTTCTATATTAATTTTTAATCTATTACTATAGTTTTTTACTGGTTATTAGAAATTTACTATGTTTGTTTTGTACAAATTTCAAAAATTTCAAATGCTGAATGTATAAATATTTTTAAATAAGCTCTGAGAAGGCATTGATATGGCTGATAGCATGTTGATGTATGCAATAACTACTGCAGCTTTTGTAATATTTGTAATTATCTTGGGCTCATCAAGAGCTAAAAGATACCGACAACGCTCTGCGCCTGTACCATCTTCAGAAAGTAAAAAAGTGAGGTATTCGTCTGACGGTAAACCATTGTCAGATTAACTTTTTTTTTGATTTAGTATTTTAATTCATGTGTCGCAGTAGTATGTTAACGTACAACTTATATTTTGGTCGTGGTCGATTTTTTTATGGCTAAAGGTTCAAGAAGAGGCGGGAGAGTTAGAGACAAATGGAGAGATAAACAATGGCTTATTCTTGATTCGCCAAATTCTTTTGGAGATTTTGGAGGACACCATATAAACTATCTTCCAATAACAGATACTAAAACCGCTATAGGTCGTGTTATAGAGAATACATTATTTGATATAAAGAAACAGGACCCAGTAGATCACAAGACCAAAGTATTTGTGGAAATTGAAAAAGTGAATGATGGTGTCGCAAGTACAATATTTAAGGGGCATGAATACGGAAAAGAGTTCCTAAGAAGCCTAGTAAGAAGAGGCAGTTCCATGATTACTCATATTCATAATTATACTACGAATGATGGTTATGAATTTAGAGTTGAAATAATTGCGTTCAGTCAGCGAAGAATAAATACCTCAAAGAAACATGAATTAAGAAAAGTAATACACCAGTTATTATCTGAGAAGATACCGCAATGGGATCTCATTACTTTCATTAAACAAGTTACTGACGACAATAGTGAATTTAATAGAGAAATTTTGGAAAAAGGAAAAAGGATTTCAACATTACGACACATTGGTATTAAAAAAACTAAGCTTGTATCTTCACGTAAATCTTCTATTGACAAAGCTGAAACTATTAATCAAATTAATGACAGTGAAGAACCAGCTCCTGGTAACGAAAAAGATGTATAGAACTGTATAAGTTGGCATTTATTCTGATAAAATTTACCCAAGTCAAGCAGGGTTGATACTTTCTACTAGTATACATGTTGTAGCCCATGCTACAGAAGACATTCCAAAGTTATCCTGTATGATGAATGCATTATTTTCAATTCCAATGGAAAAATTTGTGATTTCACAAACTCGCGGACATTGGGGCAATGAGATAACTCTAATTAAAGCAGATTGTGATCCCAAGGAATCATATGCTTTATTGAAGACTATAATTTTAAAAATGAATCAAGGTGAAAAAAATAATCTTTTGCACACCATATCCACCTCTTTTGATGAAAAGGACAATTTTTACATCAGGTTGAACAAACAATCTATATGTAGAGGAATAATATCACTTTCAGAACATGATTCTATTAGAATCAAATTCAAGCCAACAAAGGAGTTTGACAAAAATAATAAATTTAGGGAACGTGTGATCGATCTATTTACCAAAAAATAGATCTCGGAATACATATCTCAGACATTTACAAGGTTTTGATCATGTCTAAAATATTAGATCTGGATGTCATAGGAATTGATTCTAGTTATTCGACTAATATGAAACCAGCAGAAAATATCATATCAAGAATGGATAAGAGACAGCATCCATTTTCACACTATTACCCTTATTTGGTTGTTTCAGATAATGTAAAAACATTGGATGGCAAAACTGATTTGTTTCTAATAGATCCTTTTCAAAGGAAGGATGCAATTAAGCGAAAAATAAAAAGAGGAGTCGGCATAGAAGTTTCAATCGCTTTTTCAAAAAAACTTGACGCATCTTTGGTTGGCAAATGGCTTAAGGAGGTAAAATCGATTTATGAATTTTGTAAGTCGAATAATTGCCAATTTGTATTGTCTAGTGGTGCTACATCTGTTAACGAATTGGTATCTGCTAGATCATTTGAATCGCTGTTAAAACTAATTGGCATTTCGCCTATAAATTACTGGAACGAAATCTCTGAATGGTTGTACACTAAAAATAAAGCAAGATGGGTCCATGCTAAATCATAGAGAAAAAAGAAGATATCTGGCAATAATGTATGACGATAATACGATATTACTTCCCTTCCAATTACATGAAAAAATTGCTGAACGCTTTAAGGAGCTTTTCGGAGCTATCAATTGCGAATTAGCAATGTTGAAATTGTATGATTCTAAATTTGGAAACATATTGTTTGTGGGATGTAATCTGAAATACCTTGACTATCTGTTAGTTTCTTTAAGCATGACTCAACCATCTTTCACTGTAGTCAGTTTATCAGGTACAATTAAGAGATTGAGAAAGAACGTTTCGAGCCTAGACATTAGAAACATTAAAAGCATTGCAAAGTAAATATATCAAGGGGATGAGGTAAATTTTTGTTGCTGCTCAAATCTGAGGCAAAAACTATGAGGATCTCGCGACGAACTGACCCATTTAATGATTTTAGAATATGTTAGGTGCTTGAGCATCACATGACGATACAATCATCTCTAGGCAATCTGAACAATGAAATTATAGTAGCTTTTTATATATTCTGCAAAAAATGCGATATCATCGATTATAAAAACTGCAGTACGATTTTTAATTTGATTAAACTAAAAACAAGATCATATGTCCAAAAATAAAAGGATATCAGATAATTGGCTGACAGTACTTTGGAATATCAGTTTAATGTTTTCTAAAATAAGCAATTCCCGAATTAAACATTTACCGCTAAAGGAAATACTTCTATCATTTATTGTAATTTCAGTATATTTTATTGAAATCGCATTTGATTCTCAATCTGTTGCAATTGAAGGCTTTACTAGGATACTTAGTAACGTTAGTTTTGATTCAATAAATCCCCAGATCTCAGTTTCTAATAGTCATATCTATGCATCCTGGGTAAGTAATGTCAATTCGCGCAACAGCGATATAATGTTTAAGAGAATCGATAACAGATCAAGTTTATTTTCTGATATTGTGAACTTGAGTAATAATACTGGAATTTCAAACATAATAAAATTAACAAGTAGCAAAAATAATGTTTACATTGCCTGGGAAGATAAACAATCTGGCCGCTGGGACTTGTTATTTCGCAAAAGTGAAGATTATGGCAAAAACTTTGACAATGTGATTGACTTGAGTAATATTACTGGTAATGTGCACTTGCATGATTTAATAGCAAGTGGTAAAAATGTAATGGTCGCATGGGCAGCAAATGAAAATACTTCTTCTACAAATAAGGATATTTTTTTTAGAAGAAGCGTGGATCATGGTGATTCCTTTAATGATATCATAGATTTAAGCAATAACAACGATGATTCACTCGATCCACATATTGCGACAAATCAAGATGGTTCTATAATATACATAGTATGGACCGAATGTGATATTAAACTTGACGAGCCTATATGTACCATAGAATTTACAAAGAGCTTGGATCATGGCGGTAATTTTACAAATCCAAGAAATTTAAGCAATATGATGTCTTCTTACAGCAAATCAATAAGACATACTCAATTTGATAAAAATATTGCAAATGCAACCTCTTTTGAGGAGTCACAGGATTTAGCTCGCAATGCGGAAAGCCAGGAAGAAATCAATGCTATAAATCCAACTGTCTTCACGACGTTGGAAGGTAAGAATGTTTATATGTTATGGGAACAGGCGAAAATCGGAGCAGGTAATTCAGAGATATTTGTTGCGGTAAGTAATGATTTTGGAAAATCATTCAATCAAGCAATAAACATTAGCAATTCTTCTGGAATTTCTCGATTTGCGCAAGGTCAGCTTGTAGACACCGATCTTTATGTAGTCTGGTCTGACACACTAGATAATTATAAAAATTTTGATGTTATGCTAAGAAAAATTGATGCAAACGACAAAGCTGGCAAGGTAATAAATATAAGCCACAATAAGGGAAATTCTGTGTCTCCATTACTACTAGTCAGTAACAATCGGATTTTTATTGCTTGGAGCGATGACACAAATACGAATTCAATCTTGTTGCGGAGTAGCAGCACTTCAGGGTCATTTGTTACAGCAAAAAAAATGAATACCGAGAACGCAGGAATTTACACTGACCCTTTGATTTTTGATGCAGGAAATAAATTATGGATTGCCTGGACTGAATATAATGGTATTTTTCACAAGTTAGTTTTAGTTGATCCGAAATAATAGGTTCCATTCCTTCCGCCAATGTGATACAGATATTTATCTTCCTTGCACCCATGCAAGTTCCAGGTTCCACGATTAATTTTATGTCTTAAATAAATAAGTTGGACGTTTTAAACCCATCCGATTCAATTTCATGACAGTTCTAAAATAAAAAATCGACTTACCTATTTGAAACTACTATTTTATTAAGTGTAAATTTCATATTTTTTATAATTATCGTCAGTAAGAACATTGATACCATTATTAAGACTATCATTCCACTTGGAGCCAAATTTGCATAGTATGATATCATAATTCCAAGAATCACAGAAATAGTTGAAACTGCGCATGAAATTAGTATTGTTTTCTTAAATCCTTTGCCAAGCATTAGTGCAGTTATGTTTGGAATTACTATCAATGAAGATATTAGTAGTACCCCAACAAGTCGTATTGATGCTATTATAGATACACTTGCAAGAATAATAAATAGAGTGTTGATCCAAGTCACGTTTAATCCACTGACCTTTGCTTGCTTTTCATCAAAAGTTATGAGAACTAATTTTTTGTAGAATATGCAGATCACTGGAATAACTACAGCTGCTGTAATCAATATCATGATTACATCATCGTTACCCACAAGAAGAATATTGCCAAATAAGATATTAAACAAATTTAGTGTAAATCCTCCAGAAATACTAATCAAAATAACTCCAATAGCTAAACCAGATGTCAAAAGTACTGCAATTGAGGAATCTGGCGGAATTATTGTAGATTCTCTTAATTTATTAACCCCAACTGCAGTCAAAATGGCTACTATATAAGCCGTCCATAATGGATAAATTCCAACGAATAGACCTAATGTTATCCCACCAAATGTCACATGAGCAAGAGCATCGCCAAACAACGAATGTCGCTTAAGAACTAGAAAAAGCCCTACAATGGAACAAACTATGGATATTATTATCGCTGATAAGAGTGCTCTTTGCATAAAGCCATATTGTATAATATCAAATAACATTTCCATCAGTTTTTTTATCACTATTAGTGTTTCCATTTTTGGGCATACGAAAATGAAGATTCATGTGTGATTGCATCGCAAATTCTACATACGAATTCATCCTTTCTTCGTTTCCAAAAAAATCTTCTGATTCACCATGAAAGAATAATTTCCTATCAATACATGCTACCTTATTTGCTAGACTTTCAACTGCATTCAAATCATGCGAAGACCACACAATAGTTATTTTCTTATCCCTGTTTAATTTGCTCAATAGATTATAGAATTTATCTTGTGCTGTTGAATCTATGCCTGTAGTGGGTTCGTCTAAGATCAATAAATCAGGATCACCTACAAGAGCTTTAGCAATAATAACTCTCTGTTGCTGTCCTTCTGAAAGTTCACCTATTCTCTTGTCGCGATATGCGTTTAATTCCACAAATTCTATTGCACTGTAGACTGCTTCCTTGTTAGATTTCTTACCGATTAGACCCAGTGAAACAATCTCTTCGACAGTAGCAGGAAATGCTTGCTCTACAGATTTTTTCTGCGGAACGTATCCCACCTTCTGAAGTGTTTTCCTATTTTGTCTAATGTCCAATCCGAAAAGATTAATTTCACCGCTATAATCGCCGATTATCCCAAGCATGCATTGAAATAAAGTAGTCTTACCTGCGCCATTTGGACCAATTATTCCAAGAAAATCCCCCTTGTCTACAGCAAAAGAAATATTATCCAACGAAGGATACGAATCATAGTAATATGATAATTTTACTACTTTAATAACTGGTTGCAATCTAATCCCACCATCAAATTCTTTATATTTTGCCGCATTTTATCAATATAACCTATACCTGCTTCTTGTTCATACTTTGTCAGTCCTTCTATGGGACTTAAAGTAAGCACCTTACCATTTGGAATTTCCTCAGCAACCACCGATGCATATCGTGGGTCCATTAGTTCTTCTGAATAGATGACATGTAAGTCCAATCTTTTTGCCATATTTATAATCTCAGCTAATCTTAAGGGTGTTATTTCTGCCTCTGGCCCCATACCAGAAATGCTGTGTTGTTTTAATCCATATTGATTAGCAAAGTACGAAAATGAATTATGAAATGGAATAAAGTCTCTTTTCTTGCATGACTCCAATTGAGTTCTTATTGTTTTGTCTAGGTTATCAAGATCATTTAAAAAAATCTTTGTATTATTAATGTAGAAATCCTTGTTAATTGGATCAATCATAATTAAGCCGTCTCGTATATTTTCTACTTCCCTTTTTGCAAGTATTGGATCCAACCATACATGGGGATCAAGAGTCATGTTACGCTTGTCAACATAAGTTGCATTAATGCCCTCACTTGCATCAATTCTATTTGCAGTATTAATTTTTGCAACCCAATTATCAATTCCCAAGTCATTGTACACTAAGACATCAGCAGTATCGGCAGTTTGTATTAGATTTATTGTTGGCTCAAAATCATGAGGTTCGATCCCTTTTGGAATCAATAGTGACGACTCTACCTTTTCGCCACCAATTTTCTTGACGAATTCATCTATAGGGAAAAAAGATGACACTACAATCAGTTTGTGTGAGCTATTAGTAACCGCGTTGAACTCGTTATTTGAATTACTCACTGGCTTTGTCGTATTATGATCAAAAGGTAGCGCAGAGTTGGAATTTTCATTTTGCGCGTACAAATTTTGACATAAAATGTGAAATAGTGCGGATAAAATCAGAGGAAACAAAACAATTATCTGTCTCTTCATGTTGGTATAATGTTTTATTAAGAATATATAGTTTTTTTATTAATAATAATTAAGCGAAATGACTTAATCTTAATAATTATTATCCAAATATACCTTAGAAATCGAGAATTGAATCGACTGAATTTGATTGTCTTGTTCGGCAAAGCGAATAAATTGATAGATCCTTTTGGCACAATGATTATCTGGTAATTTTTTGATACGCCCATATGAATGGTATTGAAATTCTTTATCGCCTCCACCGTTATTACATTGCTCAATTTCAGACTTGTAAATAAGCAAGTCATATGTTGGGTTACCATTTTCATGACTATTTCACAGAACAAGTCTTCAGGAGTTTTTCACCATGCCCAGTAATTTATGAAATCAGCTTTTTTTTAATTTACATATGCAACTATGGCTAATAAATTATGGAATAATATATATCCAATGTTAGTTTATGAAAATCTAATTGACCATAGTGAGTGTTTCGTTAAATGAAGAAATAATCGATAGCTTGGATAAGCTTAAATCATTGGGATTTTCCGGAAGGTCTGAAATAATAAGGGCAGGAATTAGAAATCTCCTATCTGATGAACGGATGAAAGAAGACCTAGATGGAGAAATTAATTCGTTACTTTTGGCGGTACATGATGAAGATTCAGATGAACAAGTTTCTTCGATAAGACATGACTTTGACAAGATCATAATTGTACATCTGCATAATAAAATAGACAAAGATAGGTGCCTTGAAATATTTTCTCTTAAAGGCGACGCTAAGGACGTTAAGGAAATATCAAGACAGCTACAAGTAAACAAACGAATGCATTTTGTAAAACTGATTGTTGTGTGAAATATTTGTGCTTTGATTACATCTCAGTCATATCTAATGTATCGACTCAGATTTCATAATGTATAATTGATATTCTGCCCAGAAACTAAAATGGAAATTAAGCAGGTAATGGGGTCATTTATATATCGAATTATTTTTAACCGACGGTAATTGATAAGGTATGGATAGTTGAAGAGAGTCGTACAATCAATTTCAGATGTAATGCTCATTAATGACAGTGATTGTTCATGAATCATAGGATGCCAAACAGGTACGACAAAAAATCATTTAGCCTATTTTATAATGAACTGGCAAGATGGTTTTTTCTTTTCATGTTTTTTGCTGGGATGTTTTCTGCTTATGTTCTTGGTGTTCAATTTGCTCTCAATTATGCCGTAAATGGCAAAATCGAATTCACAGACTTGATTTTTACAACTTTCAGTATACTAGCAACCGTTTGGGGGATTATGGCACATAGAGAATTTACAAGATCCTCAACTAGGGTTAACGAAACAAGGGATCTCGCACGTCAAATTAATCCTCAGATTGGAAAGTATGAATATAAATCATACAATCCTGAAACTCACGAGTTTGAAGATGGCTACATTCCATTTGGACCGATTGATTTTTGGGATCCAGCGACATATGCCCCTGATTGGGTTGATAAAGGTAAATATTGGCACGTTTTGCTAGGACTGCAAGTTCCAAATAAGGAATTGATACTACAAGTTGTTAAAGATGATGATTTGTTGAACACGAGAAATCGTAACGTAGCAATGACTGAAAGAGAGACAGTTCGATTTCCATGGTCAGAAAATGGACTTTCCAAAAGATTTCGATATAGGGTTAAAATTCCACAATGGGCGGTAATACGTGCTGAATATCAAGGCACAAAATCAGATAACCAGGAAAATATCGTGACAAATCGCGAAATAGGAAAACTTAACAGAAATATTGTACTTTTGGTCGACGAAATTATAGAAAGAGAGAGATTTAGGCTCAAATATCCTTGGAAAATAACTGGATTCTGGATCTATCTGTATAAGAGTTTGCCGATTAAAATTATTTACAATGAGATCTTGGAAAAACTTCCAGGTTTTCGCAAATCCATAGTAAAGGAAGCAGACGAAACACTTGCCGATATTAAAGAGGATAGGTTAATTTTGGCGATTTTAGATGTGGCGAAAAATAGAGGAATAGATGATGACAAAATTGATAAAATTTCTAGGTTGATTAATTTTTTGGAAGGTGTATATTCAGATATTGGATTAGGTGAAGGATCTACTGTATACCATAACTTTCACCACAGTCTTGAAGTATGTTACATGTCACTAAAAATGTTACCAAATTCTATATATGATTATAGATTTACTGCTAATGATGTAGAAATTATACTTGTGGGGGCACTTTTGCATGATTATGACCCGTTGCAATTTAGCTACGTAAGTAGTGAGTCTAATCCAGAAAAACGTGGTTACCCTGAATCAGAATCACAAATTAGGCCCATAGTTGGCCCTAGAGTTTCTAGAACAATAGAGATTATTCAAAGATACCAAATACATGATGCATACTTCAAATTGGATGCACAGGACTTAGAAAAGCTGTTTGAAAATTTTTCTTTTAAGTCTAAATCTCCATTTTCAGACGATCAGTTAGGAATCTCGAAACACATAGGAAAATCTGACAAGAGTTTAATTGTTGAAGCTATCATATGGAGAACTGATTTTCCATATTTTAAACTAGAAACTGCGCAAGTAAAATTTAAAAAACTACTCTCTGAGATCGAAGTTAAGGGTTATGATATTGGAAAAATAAAGGTCTTGGCAGAAGTCTTGTGGTTATCAGATCTATCTGTTACCTACATGGGGTCTGATCCGATAAGAGCTTGGAATAGGGTTACAAGCTTATATGAGGAGCTTTATTTACCTAAATTAGAAGCGGTGTCTAGAACAGATTCATACTTTTCTGATTTTGCTGAGACCCAATTGTTTAAAGAATTAATAAAAATGAAGAGTTTTCCTGACATATTCAAGTATCGATGGAATTCAGTGTACCAATTTTTTCATGAAGGAAATCCTTCTACTCTATTGATAAGAACGATACTAAACGCTAGGAAAAGTTTTTTGAAAATTAATATCCTATTTGGAAATTTTACAGGCAAAATTATCTATAAAATGGCTAAGGACACATGGGCTGAATTTTTCATCGGTATTGGCGAGGATCAAAATGAAATCTATTATGCAAAATCCAAGTTTTTAGATTTAGAAACCCAGAATGCATTTGTATTTTGGGGCAATCCGGCAAAGCTACTTCCAAATATACCCAATAATTCGGTAGACAATTTCATTATCTATGTTCCAAGATCTATGAATTTTAGGCAATTATCAGATGCTTCATATTTCGGTTCCCTGATTAACGCGATTAGTTCTAAGTTAAACAATAATGGTACTTTGCAGATGGTGACAGATATTCCCAAAGATGGTGAGTTGTACAATAATGTTTACAAACAGTTTATCGCAAATGGCTTTGTTGATTGTCCTCCTGATACAAAGCCCTATTTCGCAAATTTTGATCAGGATTCTCTACCATATTATTCCAAGCCCTATATATCTTTATTTTGCAGACGCCAAAAACAATGATTACTTATAGCAGAAATCCATTATCGTCTAATTATTTGTTGAGCGTTCCGCATACTGGTAATGATACTGCACTCCGAAATTCGGCATGAATTTTAAGAATTAGAATGATTGCACCCGGTCCCTTAAGTAGTGAAGCAATGATGAATATTAAATCCGAACTAATGATTTTTAGACTGTTAGTTCACTCTTTGCCTCCCCATTCAAAACCAAAAAAGTTCGATTCTAAACCACTCCAGGTACGTGTGTAAACAACTACGAAACTGCATTTAGTATATCATTTTATCTCATTAAGTCAAGGTAGATAAGACGTCAAGTTGATTGATAGACAGACTAATCGACGCATTATCTAAAAGGAATTTATTGGTCATTAGCACTAGAACCTAAAGAGCATGGACTTCATGAATGGTAACTATTCCATTATCTCCAACCATTCTTCTCATTTGTGGCAATACCGATTCAATTTTTGACTTGTCATCTATAACCTCTATTATAAGTGGCATATTGATAGTAACCCCTTCTATACTGATTGTAGACCTCTTCCTTTTTCCAAATCCATCAACTCCTGTCCAAACAGTACAACCAGAAACTTTATTTTCGATTAGAAAATCAATCAATGATCTATGGAGCCTTTTACCATTGAGCTCATCGTTTCTTTTTATTCTTATTGTCAGACAGAGCATTTTTAACCTCATGTTATTGTCATATCCTAATTAATGCCACACTCAACGCCCTTCCTAAAACAATTGCGCCTAATGATAGTCCTACGTTTGCAAATAAATTTAATGCAAACAATGCAAATTGCTTATTGTCTAAGAGATTAATTGATTCAAGAGCAAAGGAAGACATAGTTGTAAAAGATCCACAGAATCCTACCGCTAACAAAATCGAGTATTTTGTGTCAAGGTTTAAACTTACGGATAGGAATGAAAAAATCCCGAGAATAAAACTTCCGACGACGTTAATTATTAGTACATTCAGTGGTAAAACTCCAAATAATATGGGAGATGATGCAATTTTATACCTCAGAAATGCTCCGGCCAACGCTCCCACAGCCAATAACACAAATTCAATGCCCTTCATATTTGATTACCTATCATTTTAATTCAATTGATAGGCATTATCAGCATTCTAATAGAAGCGGTTCTGGTATTTGCCAAGGCTAATGCCATAGCCCAATTAAGTTCTCTACGACATATCATATATTTAAACCTAAATCGGAACCGCGTCAGTAAACTCATCGGCAATTTAATCCAATACAACCCAATCACTAAGTAGCCAGTATTTTTGAGTTTTCCTATAGAATAGCCCCATGGTTAGTGAAATTAAGCAAATCGAATACACATATATTGATTAGATCAATATGGTAAATCAATCAATTATGAGCGGTAACAGAAATAAAGTAAATAAAAAAGTAAAAGTAGCAATAGCAGGCGTTGGAAACTGTGCTTCTGCACTATTACAAGGTATCTCATTTTATGGTAATAGTTACATTAATGAAAATAAGGAGATAAGTGATGTTAATGACACACCCGAAGGTCTAATTGCATATTCCCTTGGTGGCATAAGACCGGGCGATATTGAATTTGTAGCAGCCTTCGATGTAGTAGAATCGAAGGTGGGATGTGACTTAGCAGACGCAATATTTGCTAATCCAAATAACACAATAAAAATCTCTGATGTGCCTTCAACCGGTATTAAAGTCCAGAAAGCAAAAGTACTTGATGGAATAGGTAGGCGCCTAAATGAAAGAGTCAAGATATCAGATAGCCCCGCAGCTGATGTGTCAAAGTTACTAAGAGAAAGTGGAGCTGAAATTCTTATAAACTATCTTCCTGTTGGAAGCAGAGAAGCAACTCAATATTACGTAGAACAATGTCTTGATGCAGGTGTCTCCTTCATCAATGCAATACCGGTCTTCATCGCATCAACTCCAAAATGGCAAAAGGCCTTTGCAGACAAAAATCTCATATGTGCTGGAGACGATGTTATGAGTCAATTAGGAGCTACAGTCTTGCATAAGACACTAGTAAAACTCTTTGTGGATAGAGGTGTCAAGGTGGATGAAACATACCAGCTAAATGTAGGAGGTGATATGGATTTCTACAATATGCTTGACGAAGAACGTTTAGAAGATAAGAGAATAAGCAAAACAAGTGCGGTAGCAGCTATGGTGCCGTATGAGGTGCCAATGCGAATTGGCCCGTCTGATTTTGTAGGATTCCTTGCCAATGATAAGGTGTGCTACATCTCCTTGCGTGGTAGATATTTTGGTAAAGTTCCAGTAGAAGTGGATGTTAAGCTGAAGGTTGTTGATGCATACAATAGCGCTGGCGTCATGATTGACGCAATACGCGGCACAAAAATGGCCATAGATAGGGGTATAACAGGTCAACTTGACAGCGTATCTGCATATTGCTTTAAGCACCCCCCAGTACAAAAGCCATATTTAGAAGCAAAGAACTCTTTCATGGAATTTATTGAAGGAAAAATACAGCGTTAAAAACCCATAATGCCTAATCAATTTCACTTTTACCCAGTATTGTCTATAAAAATATCAATTTAGATTTAATTATTTTGTCATATAGAATATATTTACAACCATGAGAATTTGGTATTAGGATACTTGGTTTATATAAAGAAACTTGAAATTTACGGATTCAAGTCATTTGGCTTCAAGAACACCGTGCTTAATTTAAACAATGGACTAATTGCAGTTACGGGACCTAATGGTTCTGGCAAAAGCAACATACTGGATGCAATTATGTTTGCACTAGGAGAAAACAGTCCTAAATTACTACGTGTTGACAAATTTCAATCACTGTTCCATGATAGTGAGAATTCATCACACCGGTTGGTACGGGTGAATGTTACATTCGATAATTCTGACAGGGGAATTCCAATTGACAATGATAATGTATCCATGAGTCGAGAAATGGAGGGACAAACTGGAGAAAGCCAGTACTATCTTAACGGTAAGAAAGTATCAAAGAACACTATCCTAGAATTACTAGAAATCATGGTAGCAGTCCCAAACAAACTTAACATTGTACAACAAGGCATGATAACAAGAATTTCTGAATTAAATTCCGAAGAGAGAAGAAAGATTATTGAGGATATTGTCGGACTTTCGTACTTCGACGACAAGAAGAACGAATCAATGAAGCAACTTGAAGAATCTGACCGGCGATTAGAAGTATCTCTCGCCAGAATGGATGAAATTAAGAAACGAATAAACGAACTTGAATCTGAGAGAAATGATCAACTAAGATACGCATTCATTGAATCTCAATTAAAGAAATTTAAGGCGATTAAATACTCAAATAAGATTAAGGGTTTAAAAGAGGAGCTTGATAGCCGCAATAAATTCTTAAGTAGAAATGATACTAACCTTGGTACATTTTCAAAAAATCGTGACGAGTTAAGAAAAGAGATAGAAAAAATCGAGCAAGAAAAATCAAGTTTCATGAGTCAAGTTGATACATCAAACAAGTCCAAAGCACAAATGGATACAAAATTGACAAACATCATTTACCAGATTGAGAGGGAGAAGGCAGTAATCAAGGAGGCGAAATTACGATTGTCATCAATTGAAGAACGGTTCACCTTCATTGAATCAGAAAACAAAAAAATTGAATTAGAAATTGAAAATTCCTCGAAATCACTACTTGACAAAAACTCTATCATTGATGAAAAAAGATCCCGCCTTGTAGAATTGAAAAATAATTTAGGAGCCCTAAACATACGTATTGATGAAATATCACTCCATGCAGATAGAAATAAAAAATTAAGGGAAATCTTTTTCAGGAAGAAATCAAGGTTAGTCGAAATTAATAGCCGTGTTAATATACTCGTGGCAAGAATGGAAGAAAAGAAAAAATTATACGTAAATAACAGAGACAAAAATAACCTAACAATCAATGTTATGAGGAAATCTTTGAGTGAGAAAGAAGAAAATCTAAATAATACTTCAATGCAACCGTGTTACTCACAGTTAGATACTGAAAAGAAACTCCTCAATGATTTAAAAAACAAGAGTAAAATTTATAGCAATGAAATTGACCTGCATAAAGATACTGTAGCCAAAGTACAAAAATTTGCAATGCCATATGAAGAAAAATATTCTATGGCACTCGAGTTATCAAATGAGGATTTTGCAATCGCTGATCTGATCAAACACTCGCACGATTTTAAGATTATCGGAATCGTAAGAGAGCTAATACGATATGATGAGGTGTATAAAAAAGCAGTTTTTGCAGTTGGTAAGAATTGGATGAAATGTTGTATTGTTCCATCTGTAAAGGAAATGATTCGTATTGCAACTTATATCAAGGAAAAAAATCTTCCACACTTCAAAATAATTTCATTAGAGATGTTGAAATCACGTGACGAAAAACGCGTCGCATTGACTGATTATGATTTCATTGGGAACCTTGCAGATTTGGTACAATCAAGTGTTCCTGATCTGGTTGATTTTATATTTAGAAACGTATTAGTTGTAAGGAATTCCAAGGCAGCATATGATTTAGCCAAACTTGGATATAGATGCGTAACTATAGCAGGGGAGCTATTTGAGCCACATGCAAGCGCTATTTCGTTGGATTTTGGCTCTAAAATGTCAGATCTTACCCGTGAAATAATTCTAAGCGACTCGATTACTTCGTTGTTAAAAAGTTCCAAAATTTTATCAACATATTTGGAGAGCAGGAGGACGGATTTAGAGCTGATTAATAAGAATATTGCAAATAAAGAATTACACATTAAAGAATTAGAAAAACTTGTTTCTGAGAACAGTATTAGTATTAATCATTTGAATGAAGTTACTGTTAGTATAAAAACTGAAATTGAAAAACTTGAAGATACAAACAGAACCACGGCTGAAGAAATTACAGACATTGACGCAGAATTGACCAAAAATAAGAAAAGAGATAGCATAATTTCCTGTTCCCTAACAAAAATTTCAAAAAATATTCAATACTTACTCGACGACAATATTGATAATGAATTGTCAGACCTGACATACAAGAAAAGTGAAATTTTAAAAAACATTGAAAACTGCGAGATTGAACTCAGAGAATTTATTACATCTTCTGCCTCGATTGAAAAAGGGATAACTACTGCAGTTGAAAGAAAGAATGAAATATTCTCAGAAAAAGAATACCTTAAAGTAGAACAGACGGAAAAAACGGACCAGTATGATGTCGCAAGTGTGAAATTAGAACAATTTGAAAGGGAGTTGATAGGTTTACGCGAGGATGAGCAAAAAATAATTGATATATCGGGCGATTCTTATTCAATATTACAGAACTATGAAAAGCAGATTAAGACACTAGATGAGAAGGAAAGACATCTGTATAGAGATATAAACGGAATAGAAAAAGAATCAATTGCGATCAGGAAGGACATTTCTAATTTTATGGCACAAGAAACCCAAGCAATGAATGATTTAATGTGGCTGGGATTCAAGGAACCTTTGGAGGATGAAATTTTTGAGGTTGATATACTCATATCAGAATTAACGAAAGAGAATGATGAGCTAAAGACAAGGTTAAACCTACGTGCTCATGAAACTTATGTCCAGGTGATAGACGGATACCGGGACATGTCTACCAGAAAGAATTATCTTGAGAATGAGAGGAATTCCATCGTTTTGTTTATCAATGAAATAGATAAGGAAAAAAGGGACGTATTTATGGATGCGTTCAAAAAAGTAGATGATGACATTAGAAAAACCTTTACCGAGATAGCAGGAGGTTCAGCATATCTTCAAATTGAAAATGAAGATATATTTTCAGGAGGACTATCATACCTTGTCCAATTTCAGGGAAAACCCCCCAGGGAGTCAACCGCTTTATCTGGCGGAGAAAAGACGATGGCAGCGACAGTCTTTTTGTTAGCACTGCAGTCTCTAAAACCATCACCGTTTTACCTCATGGATGAGGTTGATGCCCACCTTGATGCCCAAAACACCGAAAGACTCTCAAAAGTCATGGTAGAAAGATCGGGTGGAAGTCAAATATTGATGGTAACGTTAAAGGATACTACAGTGGCAAAAGCGACTCAAATATTTGGCATTTATCCAAAATCGGGACAATCCCAAATCGTTCACTATAATAATCCAGAGAATGTTCCTCTAGCGCAGATTAAAACGTCACAATAAGGTAAATTATTATTATTATTATGAGTTTGAATCATGTTAAAGCGAGTCATCCATAGATTAATACCCTTGGACTTAGAGTGAATACTGACTTAGCTAGCAAGCTTCAAAATATTTAGTCCCCTTCGCATTGTTGTGATGTTGCGTTCTCAATTACAGTTACGTTAGCATATACCCGTTTAGTGCCTATATCGAATATTCCGTCGTTATTGGCATCATCACCAAAATACAGTTTATAATGATCTGCTTTAAGATCATCAGCAAAGGTTACATCATTAAATCCTCCCGTACTATTTGTATCAAAGGAAGTGTATAGTGGTATTTTACTATCAGACCCTACAAATTTTACGGCAACAGTGCTGTTTGGCTTGAATCCATTTGCATTTATTACAATGTTGAATCCTGGACATGCAGGACCCTGAGTAGGAGAGATATCAACTTTGGGTTCTGCAAAAACTGTTAAAATTATTATGCTAGCAAACCCAATAATGCCGACAGTAAATACTGCAGAAGCAAATGAAAGGTTTCCTATACCATACATATTTCAAGATAATATTAAACTGCTTGCTAATAAAAACTATGGAATCCTAAATATGGAAAAATGTGATGGATTTTTGTCATTGGTGCTCGAAAGTTTGATGGATTGAAGACATAAAGAAATAGACCAAAAATACTTATCCAATTTAAAGGTTTTTTTACTTTTTTAATGAATTAATGTCATTCATGCATTATTTGTGAGTTTAATTTTGAAAATATTCATGAATTGAGCAAGATAATCACTTGGGAACCTCGAAGACAAATTTGATTAGGTTTTTTAGTAATGTGATGGTAAAATAGTCTATTGTCGCCGGGCTTTGGCTTCCTTAAAAAAAAGACGTCTGATTTTTTTCTAGATAAAAAAAGCAATTCTGATTTTTATCAATCCGTCACAGATAGTGAATTATTGCACATAATAGAAAATGAAAAAAAAATTCTTGAAAAGGATTTGAAAAATGATCTTGAACCTATAAGAACATCGGTATTAGATTGTCTTAATCGTCTTAGAGATAGCGCGAAGGAACTTGAGGAACAAGAAATAAAAGTTGAAAATCCACAGTTTGAACCATTAATTAACACCTCAAAAAATATATTGATATCAAGCATCAAGAAGGAATCATTTATAGAATCCTCAGAAATCAAAAACTACGAAGATGCAGTTAAGTTCAAGAATAACTTGGAACTGCTTGTAAATAGATTCGGTCAAGTCGGCGATTCCCATAATAGAATCCTTAATGAATTCATGAGGAAACAAATAAATAAATTGAAAAGTGAATTTGACAAAATCTCATCCTTACTAAAAGAGGTAACTAAAGTGTTGTCTGTCAAAGAAAGTCAAATTAACAATTGCATAACTTGCAGAGATGATTTAATTTTGCTAAATGAAAAACTAAAAGAAAAAAAGGACAAACAAAATAGACTGGCAGAAATAGCCCAAGAACTTCAAACAATTGACAAAAATATTGAAGCAGCCAATAGAAAATACGAAGACTTTCAAAAATCTGAAGAATTTCTAAACGGATTAAATTTCCTGGAGAAGATAAATAACAAAAAGGATGAAATTGGAATACTAGAAAAGAATATGATAAACAGGGTTTCTAATTTATCTCGCCCAATAACAAAGTTTTCATACGAAGCCTCTAAGGAAACTCAGGGAAGGCTTGCTAATTTACTAAATGATCCCCTTGAAATTTTTAATGATAATTCTGAATACTTGAAGTTATTCAATGAACTTAAAAGAAATATAATTGAGAAGAGTATTAAAATCAAGGATCCTGAAAAAACAACCCATCAAATAGAAGAAATTGTCAACTCTCTACCTTCGTTATCTTCAAACTTAAAAGATCTAAAAGAAGAATTGATCTTATTAGAATCGTCAACTAGCTTCAAAAATATAAAACGTCTCAATGATTTAAAAATGACGACACAGATGTATGAAAAAAATCGACTAGAAAATATTACGAAGACTCAAGAAACAAAAGAAACTATCGAAGAACTTGAATCAGCAACGAATGGATTGAAAAAGAAGATCGAAGATAAGGTTTCAGAAATAACGAATACAAAATATTCAATTGCGCAATGACTTAACCCTTGGGGGAATGCACATTATCTCCAGAATACAGAAATAACTCCAAGACCCATGATGCAGAGGCCACTATAAGCAACTGGTGGCACATTCACAAATACTCCTCCGACTGCCATTGCTATTCCACTACAGATCGTAATTAATTCACCCACTCTTCGTTGATGCCTCATTGTTCAAAAAAATATAGAGGCGATATAAAAGCCTTATTCAAACTTGCGATAATTAATCATTCCCAATTGGTATGAAATTTAAAAATCTTGGATATTCTAAAAACTGAATATACGTATATATCCAATTAAAGGTCGGTCGTAATTCGATTGCAGTTTCCGTACAATTCTGGTTGAACTGGAAACTTTTTCAGAAATTGCAATCGAAATGGGCTTGGTTTCCTTTTTAGTGAGTGTAGTTTATTCTTTGAAACTTTATTCCGATGGTTAATTGACAAGTTAGCACTACCATGATACAATAACCCTAAGTTCAGACAGCAAGCATTTAAGGTACCATAGTAGAATCTTTGTGTTGGCTAAAATCTTATACCAAAATCCCCACGAAAAAGCAGATAATGACAATCTTTACATTAGTATCCCCAAAGATTGGAGCGGAGCAGATGATGATGAAGTTACTGTAATTGTGGACGATGTTTGTGTTGTAATACCGCAAACAATAGCTGGTGCAACAGGAGAATTGATAGTGTTAAGGTTACTAGAGGCTATGATTGAAGGAGATGTGATAGATGCCGGAGATGTTCAGAAGGCTGTAGAGCATATCTTGTAGCGTAACTCCCAACTAGCCTGAATCAATCGTTTATCTATTTAAGGACTGTTCTACTATATCTTCGATCTGAAGAGTGTTTCCATGGCTAGGATCTGTTCGAAGTTCTTTCTCAACCGATGCGCCAGCCTGTTGAAGTTTACCTGAAGCATATAATGAATCTACTTTACCGCCTATAGCATACAAATCGCTTGGATCTATCGCAAGTACTCTATTATACATCACAATTGCATCTTGATATTGCCCCAGGTTTTTCAGTGCACCTCCCATGCTTACTAACGCCATTAGATTTGTTGAATCAATTTTCAGAGCCTTATTAAGCCATACTATTGCTTGCTGAGCCTTACCATCGTTGACAAGTTCGGTGCCCTTTTGGACGAGTGCGGGAACATTGTTTTGATTTACCGCGAGTGCTTTATCGTACCACGCAACGTCCTTAGAATATATCATTTCAACCTGCGAGGCATAAGCTGCAGTTGGAAAGCTTAGAACTGATATCAAGATTCCCACAATTGTTGATAGTGATAGCAACACTATTGGTATAAGACTTACACTAATTCCATTCTTTATACAACTATTTTCTAGTTTATTGACATTTCCTAGATCGTTAATCATATTTATTGTCTCCATGACTATACCATTATTTCTCAATCAAAATATTCCCGTAAACCGCATTTAATTTCTGAAATATTCTGACGCAATCATTACTATCAAAAATATAATTTTCTCCCTGAATTTCAATCGGTATTATATTACTGACCTTGATTTCTTTTCTGCACAGATCACAAAATCTACCACTCTTCATGACATTGAACTATGCATGATATTATAAGAAAGGTGGCGTTACAAAGTACTATAAAGTGTTATAATGTGTTATATAGCAATTTTAAATCTATCGTGTCTAAAATCCAAATCTATCTTAACCTGAAAACACTTTTTTTATTAACTTGTTTTCTCCAGATGGTCTTGATTTTAAAAAAGTGGAATCTGTTCGAACGTGTTTATCCTTTCACGAAATAGTATTAAGCGTACAAAATAAACTAGATCTCGAAGAATAATCTGACAAATTACTCAATTATTGAAGGGTCACCCAAGAGAATTATGCATTTTATGTACTATTCTGTTCTAAGATACTGTGTTCTAAATTTGCAATAATTCCAGAAGCATCAATTTGTCGGTTAAAAAATCCCGTTGGAATGAAATTAGGTCAATCTTAAAAGGAATATTATAGAAAATAATATTTACAGCATTTTTATACTTTGTTGCATATCTCGGGTCAGCTCAACCAAAGCAACTGATGGGCACTTGACTATTACTCGTTCACAGTAAAATCAATGCAACTATTCCCATCAGTTAGACATTTCTAATTCTGCAACTTTGTTAAATTACAATGATCTTTTCTTTTCACGTTAATCTAGCTACCAAAAGCAAATTACCTGGGACACTAAGTAGTAATTTGGAGATAGCCATAATTATTAACATACGTCGTTATGGACTTCTAGTCTGGACAAAGTGCTGAACCTAAGCATTTAGGAGGTAAGCTTGCAATTCTACCGATATTCTCGTTTGAATCTAATGTTGTAGACCTCTTTGTATCTTCATGGATTGGATTGGTATTTATAACATCTTCACGGTCTGTCGAATTGATCATATTATGCAATTTTGGAACATGAACTAACTTGTTCTGCATAGCTACGAAGCTCAGGATAATTACCATTAGAACTACGAGGACGGAAATGATTAGAATGTTCCTGTCCATTTATCTCAACTAAATTTAAAATCACAAAATGATAGTGCCGATTTAAATTCATCCGACCCCGTGTAGAATCCCTGGCTTTGGTAAGCAATAATTTTATCCCGACAAACAGAGCCCTTTTTAATTAAGCCTTCCGTGTATGATATGCCACAGTACATTATCCAAGAGGATTTTGCTTTTTGACCTTTTGTGTTCGTAACCCTAACCTCATGCGACCATAATAACGAATTATTAAGTAAATTACTCATTTTAAAATCTTCCATTCAAATATTGTCCTAGGCATGGATCACATATTGCGATTGCAGAACTTTAAGTCTTGTAAGAGGGGTTTTTTACTACTATCAATCCTTTGATATTATTAATATTAGAATCTTATTGGTATATTTTGCTGACTCGACTCGTCCTGAAGAGAATTCACGAGTAAACGGATAATACAATCCCCGTTGCCAAATGATCCAGAATGGTTGCTAAATGATCTTGACACAAGCATTGGTGAAATGTTTTCAGGTGGCAATAAACTCTCATGCGTAATATTAAATTAGATAATCGGGACAGTAGAAACTGTATAGCTATGTCTTCTGACTCCATACACAAAAGTAAATTTGATGGACGTATAGGGCTGCTAAAAATATTTGCAGGTATTATAAATCCTAGCGAAAAAAGTGAAATTGACATAACTCTCAATGTCCATGGAACAATTGTATCAGGCAAGATGATTGGGATGAAGCGTTATTACGAAGAAATTGGAAAAGTATTCATTGACGCAATAATTGATAAAACTCCAGAAAATGCTTCTAATGCCAAAGAAGTTACGTTTTCAAAAAATACTACTCCCGCCAAAGAAGTATTCAAGATGCTCTTTGACAAGATAGAACCAATAAATCAGACGGAACTTGAAGGAGGCGAATTCGAATTTAATCATGTATTTATGAGAAATACAAAAATTTACAACGGATCCCATGTTTTCCCTTCCACAGGAACAACACATTGGATTGGAAAAATAGAATCTGTGGACGGTTTCTTTCTTGGAATGATGCACCCATAAGATTAATATAAGTCATTCTTAATTTCCAATCTAGCTACTTATATTTGATATATATTTTAACAACTAGCGATTAATTCTCTGAAAGCTAAAGAGGATAAGAATCTAGTAAAGGCAACAGAAACAAGATATTTTTTGGATTGTAGTTATGAATAATTTTGATTGATATGTTTTAAAGGAATTCACCTGTTCTCTTTATATATATCATTTTAGTACTATATCTCCCTTTCAACAAATTCCAATATTTAATAATAGTCAGATGTCACTATTGAACATTGTTCTAAATCTCTCATTAAAGTTGTGATAGCGTTAAGCGAAATTATTGCTAATAACTAATAGATTTTTGAACAATGGGGTTCTTTGGCATCCAAGATCAGCGAAACTTCAAAACTGGTACTAGCTGAGTTAGCTATTATTATTTTTTGATCTTATCGTAAAAAGTTATTGTTGGGCATAAATCTGTTAGTCAGTCCTATAATGCATCATTTTGTAGATACACAATCACTTGCCAACATTCACTTGAACTGAGTTAGAAGTAGTGGATCCACTATTATCTATTGCCTCTATGGTAAATACATAGGTAACGTTTTGCGTAGGAATAAATGACATCGCTTGTTTGTCATTTGAAATACTCATATTTACAGGAGGGAATTCATCCTCTTGATTCCATGTGATTGAAGTTATATTACCGTCGGGATCTGAAACCGATGCGTTTATGTTAACAGTTCGGTTAATTTCGCCTTTGATTGGGGATGTTACAGCAATCACAGGAGGTTTATTTATTGGCAATGCAAGAGCTGACTCTCCTAAACATTGCAAAACTAGAATTGATGATATCATCATGCCTATCAGTACCAATATGTGCATCTTTTGTAGTATTAGAACTGATTTATCCATACCTCTACCTAGTCCCTCAGTTTTTAAACTTATTTTCACTAGTTAAACTTCTAAGGCCAGGATTAGGCTTATTAATTTACAATCTCTATAATAAAGTAAATCCTAGTTACTTTAAACTCTGCAGTTTATAAAACAATCTTTCCTCGAGGAAACAATTGCCCATAGCGATTGAATAAACGAGCACAATATGCACGAGATCTTGCGAAGGATTGTAATAAAAAAATGTAGCCATAGAAATATCGAAAATCCTTTGGAAGAAAGAACGCAGAGTTAATAGAATAATCCGAAAATTTTTTAACTTATTATGATGCAGAATTGCCAGTGTACTCAGATGGGAGGCTGGGTCGGTTCCGCGTTCATAGTCCCTTATTTGAACCTCCCCATCAAATAAGACCTTACAATTTGGCGTAAAGGACAATTATCTTACATTTCCTGAATGAGATGTAGTGAGGATAATACTTGCGCTCTTTTTGAAAATATTAATATTTTACAATAAAAGACCGCTGTGTTTGTTTCCAGCTATTTCTCACCTACATCCTAGCTGAATTTAGATTACATACTGTAAACATGAGTTAATCAAGATTTTTAAATAGTCATAGATGTCGTTATCATTATGAAGAAAAAATTCGCATTAGGTACATTATTAGTCTCCGGACTTATCCTTTGTTCTGTAATCGCAGGCGCTGCGACGAAAGCCTCCGCAGAAACCGGAGTTGGAAATGATGTCTTTAAGGTTGTTGTAACCCTATATGGTATAACTAATTCAACTAAAGATATAGCTGCAATCGTGAATGTTGGCGATCAAATTAAAACAAAGGAATTCAACCGAGAGGATCCAAAAAACGAAGGAATGGATAAGGTCAGCTATACTGTAACATTTCCCAATTTAGCAGTAGAAGATGGCGCCCCATACAAAGTCTGTATCGTGAGTGCGGACAATTTAAAGATGAAGTGCGAGGAAGGCAAAAACTCACCCCTAAACAGACCAGAATTCGTAGATATCAAAGTTTCCTAGTGAAATTAAGTTTCTTAATCGAGGTAACTTACACTCATTTTGTCATTGACAAGATGTTCGAGAACGTTCAGTAATATGTGAACTAATCACACATAGAAAATTATTTTTGTCCTCCATTATAAATGAGCTGATATTCTATAGATTAGTTGACACTTTACTTTTCAAAAATAATTGAATTTTCACTAATTCTATTTTGGCAATATTCGATAAACTTTGCCCTGTCCGATAGATACTATATATAAATACCCATCTGGCCCTACAGTAAGATCTGTAATTCCGCTAAATCCATCACCTAATACTATATCATCTGCTCCAACATCAACTGGGTTCTGAATTAACCTATCTGTAAGGCTCTTAGGAAGTAAGATATCGTTCCTTTCATTATTTAACTTGAAGTGGTAAATACGACCATTGTGCACGTCACCAACAAACATATCATTTTTATACTGTGAACCCAATTTGTCAGAGCCTAGGAATAATATCGAAGTAAGTCCAGTGCTCCTAGTCCAAGCTACTTTAGGTTCTTCGTACTTCCCTCTACCGCCGAACGTTACCAACTCATGGCTATCAAATGTTTTTATTGAAGATGAAAATCCGTAAGTCTGCTGCCATCCGCTATTAAATCCAGGATGCACTAGATTTATTTCATCACCTTCGTGCGGTCCATTCTCAGTGTCCCATAGATTACCTGTTATAGGATCAAATCCCAATCCAAAGCTGTTTCTAATTCCATATGCATAATACAAGCGTAGCGGCACGGAATTTCCTAATATACCATCTCCCACAGGAGATCCATCTTGAGTTATTCTTAATATACCACTCCGCCCATCGGCGGTCACTCCATTTTCAAAATTTTGAGTCTTTGTTGCAGTAAAACCACTCCGAAATGAACCATCGATATCTCCCACTGGAACGTATATATTTCCATCAGGACCGAACTCTATTGCTCCTCCATTATGCCTCGGACCAGGAGTTGCTGGTAAATCCAATAGTAGCTTTGGGTTTACAAGTTTATTATTCACCAACTCGTATCTATAAAGGCGATTTCCCTCTGGGAGTTTGCCTTTGCGATCGTCACCATCGCTACCATCAATTTCAGTAAAGTAAAGGAATACGTAGGTTGTGGAACGGTTTTTAGATATAGCAATACCGCACATGCCCCTTTCAACAGAATTTGCTACATTCACATCTAGTAGCGGTTCTCCTGAAATTATTCCATTGTTGACTCTCATCACGGTCCCTTTATCTTTTTCCAATATGAGGAAATCATCAGGACCTAGAAAGGCCATAGTTGTTGGTAAATCAAGTCCCTTTGCTACTTGTTCAACTTTGAGACTTGAATCAAAGACGCGTGGATCACTGACACTTAAGTTAAATGGTCGTTCTCTTAATTTTTGTCCATAAGTTTGAACAAGATAGAAAGTAGAATTACTGATTATAAACAGAACAAAAATAATAAGAATATATTTTTTGACCATGATTTCCCGGGGCAAGTGCAAGTTCCCGTTTCACAGCAAAAGATGACCAATATTAATTTTCTTTCGCATTATTTTAAACTGCACTCACGATAATTCTGCAGAATGAGTAGCATTAGAGTCGCGTCATCTAGAATGGACCTTCAGACGCGGGAACTTTGAAGTAAGTGATTACGCAAATATGTCTTCGAATATATATCACCAAAACGGATACATTATGATGTCAGCTAGGTGGAAAAGTCCCTTTCTATTAATTATTAGCTTTATTGTGGTCCTTTTTATTGTTTTGTCAAGTCCTTCATATCAACAAGTTTCCAGCCAGATTCCAGGAGGAGCAGTACCGTCTCAAACGCAATTAGAATCGATCAAGATAGTTAATCTTATGCCCTCCCAAAAAGTAGATTTAAACAAAGAATTGGCAATATCAGGTGAATCATCAGATTCTGCTGCCAAAGATTGTTCGGTTTACATTATAGTTAATGGCGTTATGCCATACCAAAACGCTGCTGCAAGTGGTACAGGTGGAGCAAAGGATTATTCTCAGTGGAAGTTTGTATTACACGAACAATATACACATCTGAAAGAGGGCAACAACAAGATAACAGCCAAACTACTTTGTGCATCAGCGCCAGCAAGATGGTATAGCGTTGTTGTCATCGGGGTAGCCAACTCCAATGCGTCTGAGGCAATCCCAGTGCAGTCCAATCAACCACAATCCAATGCGTCTGAGGCAATCCCAGTGCAGT
>Ga0209811_10000022_pt1 | contig 78508 bp, 72 predicted proteins | sample Coa_R1_6_FD_187161 | JGI IMG/M metagenome (GOLD analysis project Ga0209811, IMG submission 187161) | Surface soil microbial communities from Centralia Pennsylvania, which are recovering from an underground coalmine fire. - Coalmine... | ecosystem: Environmental > Terrestrial > Soil >... | reverse complement strand
ACAAAGCCCTGCTGCGGAGAGGCTGCGCCATCGGAGTCGGGGGCAATGCGAACGTAGTAGCCTTCCACCCCGACTTGCCGTGCGAGATCGCCGTCAATCGTATACGTCCAACGCTCGATGTTATCGTTCCAGGTGTCGGCGGTGTCGCGGAGATATTCTGCCGAAACTTTTTCGCCGAGGAGATCGGCAACATCTGCAGCGGCAAGCAGTGCTGCGATTTCAACCGAGAGCGTGAAGGGAGAATATCCGCCGTCTTCTTCCCATCGATCCTGTTGCGTGACCGGGCCGTTGCGCACGATGAAACTGGCGGCGTTGCGCACCAGCGGCCACCAGCGGCGAAGGTCGCCGAGCAAATCGCCCGCTTCGCGGCGTAACAAATCCAGCAGAAGAATCGGGAAGGCGGTTTCGTCCATCTGGATGCCGCCCCAGTAAGGTCGGCCATCGAGCCACAGGTTCTGGGCCCAGTGCCCGTCAGACTCCTGCGTGGATTCGAGGTAGCGCAGCACGCGCAGGGCGTCGACTGGGGCTTTGCCCGCGACCAGCGCACCGGCGGTTTCCACCAGATCGCGCGGCCACACCAGGTGATAGCCGCCAAGATCTTCGTCGCCTTTGTTGAACCCCCATGGAATGGAGAGGCCGGCGATGATGCCGCCCACAAAATCTTTGGATTCGTGAGTGCGCAGCACGGCCATGCTGGTGCGGTAGAGATCATGCTCGCGCCTGGGTTGATCGAGCGGGAGGAGGACGTCCTGCCAGTTGCGCCACTGGCGCACGAAGTGATCGCGGATCTCGTCGGTATCTTCGAGCAGTGAAGACAAGGCTTGTTGCCCCGCTTCCCAACAGTTGCGACCGAAGCCCAGAGCGAGCACGAACTCCCTGTCGCAGGCGGCCAGATCAACTTCTCCGGTGAGCGCTAGGTTGCCGTTTTCCGCGCGATTGTAGTTCCACGTCAGCCGGAAATGTTCTGAGAGATCTTGCCAACCGTCGGAGTATCCGACGAAACCAACGGACCGGGCCAGCCAGGGATGCGAACAAGCGAATGCCAGAGTGACATGGTCGCGGCGAGCGAACAGCATGGAGTGGCCCTTGTAGTCGCCAGTCCAGCCAGTATTGCCGAAGCCCCAGTTGGCGATGTGGGGCGCGAGCAGGGCGTAGCAACGATAGTCCGCGAGTTTGCCCTGTCGCGGTTCGAACTTGATTCTCTGCAAAACCACGTTGCGGTACGGATCGCTAAAAATCTCTTTGTGGATTCGGTAGTGCCCATCCAGGCTCGTGTTCGTGAGTTGGTAGACCGGGATGCCAGGCTCGATAGGAGCGTTTTCGAAACTGCAGTGCCGCTTCTCTTCGGAGAAGTAACTGTGGCCGTCGGTGATGATCAGGCCAAGATCGCGCGTGCATGCCTGGTCGACCCGCGGGAAATATACTTCGTTCAAAATCCCGTGACTTACGGTGTACCAGACCCGCGAATGCGGATTGAGGGCTGTGCCGATGCCGGACTTGGCGCTCGAAGTCCACCGCGGCGAAATTCCCGGCCACCCCGGCGCAAACCGATCATTTGAGTCGGACAAATTTCAGCGATCTCCGCACAGGAGTTTGCCAGACGCCTCTACGGGCGGTGCGATGAAACCCCTGCCTTTCATGAGAAATTCACCAATTTGTAACAGTACTGTAACACCGCGTGGATAGAACCGAGGGGAAACTCACCCACAGGAGGACGATCGAGTGATGCGTCGAATCGCGGTGCTTGTACTCTGCTCAGCTCTGGCGGTCCCCGCTCTGGCCCAAACGACTTTGAACGGAGCCGGCGCCACGTTTCCTTATCCGATGTATTCCAAGTGGTTCAACGAATATCACAACGCGCATCCCGACATTCAGATCAACTACCAGTCGATCGGTAGCGGCGGTGGAATCCGCCAGGTGCTCGCCGGGACGGTGGATTTCGGCGCGAGCGACGGTCCGATGACCGACGAACAACTGTCGCAATCGAAAGTAAAAATCCTGCACGTGCCCACAGTGCTGGGCGCCGTGGTGCCCGCCTATAATGTGCCGGGCGTCACCGAGGAAGTGAAATTCACTCCGGAAGTTCTTGCCGGGATTTTTCTGGGCAAGATCACGAACTGGAATGACAAAGCGATCGCCGCGGCGAACCAGGGTCTAAAGTTTCCCGATCAGCCAATCATCGTTGTGCACCGCTCGGACGGTAGCGGAACGACTTACATCTTTACTGACTACCTTTCGAAGATCAGTTCCGAGTGGTCTAGCGGGCCCGGGAAGGGAACGTCGATCAAATGGCCGGTCGGCCTAGGTGGCAAAGGTAACGAAGGCGTGGCCGGTGTCGTACGCCAAATGCAGGGCGCGCTCGGCTACGTCGAGTTGATCTACGCAGTGCAGAACAAGATTCCTTACGGCAGCGTGAAGAATGCTTCAGGAGCGTTCGTGAAGGCGTCGCTGGAAAGCGTTACAGCGGCGGCAGGATCAGTGAAGACGATGCCGGCGGACTTCCGTGTCTCGATCACCAACGCACCCGGGAAGGATGCTTACCCGATTTCGAGCTTCACTTGGTTGCTGATTCCGTCACAGTCGAAGGACGCAGCAAGGGGAAAAATCATCGCCGACTTCCTCAACTGGATGGTGGATGACGGGCAGAAGATGACCGCAGCCTTGACCTACGCTCCATTGCCCACCAACGTGGCGGAAAAAGTGAAGGCTGAGATCAAGCAGGTGCGGTAGCCGAATTCGTTTTCAATTTGGACTTGCTGTCCCAGGACCCGAACCCGGGTCCTGGGCTTTTCTGTTCCGGGAATCCGATTCGGAGCCTACTTCGATTGCGTGCTACCGGTAACTTCAAACCCGTACTTGCGCAGCAAGTCTTTGATGGCGTCGGTTTTTACAAAGTCCAGAAATGCCCTGGCAACTGCTTTGTTTTTCGACGACCGCAAAATGACGCAGGCTTGCTCGATCGGAGGATAGTCCGTACTTGGTATCTCCGTGTAGCGGCCCTTGTCTTTCATATTCGGTGACAGGGCCAGCGATAGAGCGACGATCCCGACATCCGCGGAGCCTGAAACAACGAACGATGCGGTCTGCGAAATGTTTTCACCCAAAACCAATTTGTCTTTCACCTTGTCATACAGGCCTTCGGCTTGCATGGCGGAGACGGCGGCCTTTCCGTAAGGCGCATGTTGGGGATTGGCGATCGCAATCTTCTTAACCGAGGGTGCCAGTAGTGATTGCAGTCCGGAGTGAACGTCTACCGGGGAATCGATCGGTACCCAGACCACAATCTTTCCCCTCGCATATTGGTAGAAGCTATCCGGCTCGGACAATCCGGACGCTTCCAGCTGTTTCGGATAGTCGAGATTGGCGGAAAAGAACATGTCGAAGGGCGCGCCGTTCTGAATCTGTTGCGCGAAGTTGCCCGACGAGCCGTAGATCACTTTTATGTGAGTGCTGGTCTTCTGTTCAAACCTGCTACTGATCTCCTGCATTGCAGACTGGAGATCCGCAGCGGCGGCAATCGTAAACTCCTGGGCTGTGACCATTTCGTCGATGAGCACGAACGCAACGATCAACAGCAAACTCGATCGGATCTTTTTCATCTCACACGCGGAGAATCATGACTTCGGTTGCCTTGATGAGTGCTGCGGCAGTCTGACCGGCTTTGAGTTGCATTTCACGCGCGGAACTCGCGGTGATGATGGAAGTGATTTGCTGCTGGCCGATTGAAAGTTTCACTTCCGCCATCAGGCCGCTGATTCGCACAGCGTCGATCCGTCCTACCAGTTGATTTCGGCCGCTGACGCGACGAAAAACTTCTTTCCGCTCCGGCGCTGTTTTGCCCCGCGTGCGAAATAGCAATCGATCCACTTCACTGCGTGGAATGCGATGGTGGCCGCCGGCCGTCCGAATGCTGCGGAGCTTTCGCTTGTATATCCATTGCTTGATCGTGGGAAAGCTGACCTGAAGCTCAAGTGCAACGTCCCGCAGTTTCATTAGCTCGTCGAACTTGCGCTTCGGTGCAACGGGATTCTTGGCTTTCTTCACAGTGGCGAAATGGTACAGACGACACTCACCCCGGTCAACCACGGAGCCCATCAAGTTCACCCATTACGGTAATCTTGCAGGCCTAGAAGCATGCAGAAGCGAATAGAAACCTAATATAAAACAGCATACCATGTACACTTCCTTGACCTCTCGAGAGCGAGGAGTCGTGACTAAGTCTGAATCGCTTCACAAAACAAATAGGGAGAAACGGAGAGATGAGAGTTTCCTTCAGTTTTGTGGAAATGTCTGTACCAGGGGCGTCGATCATTGGACTGGCCCCGACAGAACGAGGATTAAAGAGAGTTCCCGCCAAAGTTGGCGAGCCCCACGCGACCGCAGTTGGCACGAAATCCGGAGGCCTGGTCCCAAGGGTTTATGTGCAATACGCTGCAGCATGCGCGTTGGTCCCTGGGCGTTCGTTGCCCGATGTTATTGAAAGCTGGCGAGATAGAAACTCGGAGATTACGCAATGATGGCATGAGGAATGCGGATAGGCGACTAATGTAATAGACTTACATGTGTACGCGGCTCAACCAGCTCCGGATTGAAAAGCCCAACTGAGGAAAGAGGAAGATGAAAGCCTTACTTGCATGGACCATTGTTCCACTTCTGGCCGTGACTGCCCTTGCGCAAACGGCTAAGCCCCGATCAAAGAAATCCCCGGCAAAAGCCGCGGAGCCTCAAGTGACCGCCGCGGATGTGCAAGCATTGCGCGATGCGCTCGCCGCCCAACAGCAACAGATTCAACAATTACAGCAGTCGCTGGAGCAACGAGACAAAGCCGTTCAAGCAGCGCAACAAATCGCACAGCAGGCGCAGTCTGCGGCCAGCGATGCACAGCAGAAAGTCGCGGCGACGCAGGCCTCGAGCGCTGACAAGGATGCGGTGGCGAAGCTTAGCTCGGACCTGACCGATGTAAAGACGACCGTCCAGAATGAACTCGTCAGCTCACAGGATGAACAAAAGCGCGTGTCGTTGCTGGAAGGCACGCTTGGGCGTTTCCGCTGGACGGGCGATGTGCGGATTCGTGGCGAGAGTTTCGTGCAGCAGGGAGTCGCCGACCGCAACCGGGCGCGGGTGCGGGTGCGCTTCGGCTTCGACGGCAGGCTGAATGAAGATTTCTACGGAGCGGTCGCACTGGCGACAGGGTCGCTGGGCGATCCGACGACCACCAATGAAACGTTTACGAACAATTTCGATCGCAAGACGATCGGCCTGGATCGTGGGTACATCACTTACAACCCGGTAGCCCATCGCTGGCTTTCGCTGACGGGCGGCAAGTTTGCGTATCTGTGGCAGCATACTTCGGTGACCGGCGATCCGGATCTGAATCCCGAAGGCTTCAACGAGAAACTGTCTTTTGATATTCATCGTGTACCGGGCGTGCAGAACGTCACCTTCCAGTCGATGCAATTGCTGTACAACGAGGCCTCGGGAACGGGCGGAATATACAAAGGGCACGACTCGTTTGCAGTCGGCGGGCAGGTTTCAGCGCGTCTGAGCGCTGGGCCGTGGTCGGCGACGCCGTCGTTGCTGCTCGAAAACTGGCGTTACGCGGATGCCATCCTGAACTCAAGTGCTTTTGCTGTGCAGGCGACGACGGCGGGGCTGAATGGAAATCCCACCACTACGCCGCCCGGAGGAAATACCGGGCCGATCCAAGTGCCCGGTGAGGGGCCGGGATGCTCGAATCCTGCGGTGACGGGAGCGGGAGGAGGCCTTCCGACCGTGCCGATCAATGTGCCGGGAGCGAACGGTTGCGTGGCCGCGGCGAACGGAATGACCAACTCCACCTGGGTCGACTTGAGCAAGCCGAACGCTCCGGTGTGGCACTTCCTTTCGAACTTCCTGTACGCCGATTTCATTCTGAATAACCAGATCAAGACGCCGGCGGCGAAGTTTCCCATCAACCTGATCCTGGAATATGAGGACAACCTCAACGCGGCCGATCATCCGTTCGACACCAGCGCGCGGAGCGGATGCACGCAGGATCCGGTAACGCTGGTCGTGACTTGCACGACCAGCCGTCCGGCCGTCAACACCAGCCTAGGAAAGCAGTCCCATACGTACTTGCTGGACGCGAGCCTCGGTCAGCAGAAAAATCGGGGGGACCTGCAATTTGGTTATGCATGGCTGCGGCAGGAACAGGATGCGGTGATTGCAACGTTTGCGGAAAGCGATCAGCGAGCGCCTACCAACATTCTGCAGCATCGCATTTATGCGCTGTGGAAGATCCGGCAGAACACGGTAGCCGGATTCACCTGGTGGCATGGGCGCACCCTCAACAGCAACCTTCTGAACGCCGCCTTGGCTACAGGAGTAAAGCCAGGACAGGTGGAGCCCTGGTTGAACCGGTTGCAGTTTGACCTGGTTTACACGTTCTAGCCCGCCCTTGTTCATTCCCGCTCATTTCATTCAAGAAATGAGCGGGACTCCCATGTTTGGAGGAGTTCTGCTCGCTTTCGGGGCAACCAAATTCCGCATTTGTGTGCTCGGACTGTGTAAAAGCGGGAACCACGGCGCTGTTTTATACTGGAAGTTCGAAATGCTGCGCCGAATTGCAACCTCGTGCATTCTCCTGCTGGCAGCGGTTTCTGTCGCCCACGGCGTGCAGAGAGAATACATTGCGGGGACGATTCTCGAAATCCGCGAACTGGAACGCGACCGGGTTCAGCTCTACGTCGTGAATACGGCCATCATGACGGAAGAGCCGTACTACACGCTTGCAGTCGACGTGGATGGAACGCGCTACGAAGGTGAGTTTCTTCCCCGCAACTCCCATGAAATGTTACCGAGTTTCTGGAAAGCGGAAGAGAGCATCTCGCTGCGCCTCGACAAGCACTTCATGTACGTGAAACGTGAGGATGGATCGGAAGTGAAGTTCCTCATCCTCAAAAAGTCATCCTTGCACGCGGAACGAATTGTTCACTAGCCATGGCCCGCCCTCTACTCGACAGTCCTGCGAACTTCATCAACCGGGAACTGTCGTGGCTCGCCTTCGATCGGCGTGTTCTTGAAGAAGCTTCGGATCAGAACAATCCTTTACTCGAACGCCTAAAGTTCCTGTCGATCTCGGCGAGCAACCTCGACGAATTCTTTGAAGTCCGCGTCGCCTCCCTCGTGCAGCAGATTGAAGACGGGTACAACGAGGGCGCGGCCGACGGATTGACGTTGATGGAAGAGCGTGACCGCATCAGCCGCGAGACGCACGATTTCGTCGATGAGCAGTACGATTGCTGGAACGGGCATCTGCGGCCGCGGCTGGCCGAGCACGGGATCCGGGTTCTCGGGCTGCATGAGCTGGATACAGCGGCCAAGTCATTTGTCGAGGAATATTGCGAGCGCGAACTTGATCCGCTGCTGACGCCCGTGACGGTCGATCCCGCACATCCTTTTCCCAGAGTCATCAACAAGGCGTTGTGCGTGGCTTTCCTGCTGCGCCGGCGCCGACGCTCGGCAATGACGTACACAGGCGTGGTGACGGTGCCGCGGGCTTTGCCGCGATTGATCCGGCTGCCTTCAGAAGACACGGACGATTTTATTTCGCTGGCGGATTTGGTGGCGTTTCATGCCGCGCGCATGTATCACGGGTACGACATCGTGTCGTCGGCGGCCTTCCGCGTCACGCGCAATAGCAACCTGTATCTGGCGGAGGAAGAGGCGCGGAGTTTGCTGGAGTCGGTGCGCGCGGAACTCCACAACCGGCGCAAGGGTGACGCGGTGCGGATGGAGATCGAGGCCGACGCTGATCCCGAGATCATTGAGCGGTTGCGAGGCGTGTTCGAACTGGATCCGTGGCAGGTGTTTTCGGTGAACGGGCCGGTCAATCTGTCGCGGCTCTTCAACGTCTACGAGCAGACCAAGCATCCGGAACTGAAGTTCAAGACTTTCATCCCACGGGAGTTGCGGCTCACTGCCAAATCTCAGGACCTGTTCGAGGAACTCCGTCGGCATGACGTCCTGCTGCACCACCCATTTGATTCGTATGACGCGGTGATTTCGTTCATTGAGTCGGCTTCGGAAGACGATCGCGTTCTTTCCATCAAGCAAACGCTGTACCGGACCAATGAACATTCGCTGATTGTTCCCGCGTTGATTGCGGCCGCGGCAAAGAAGGAAGTCACTGCCGTCGTGGAGTTGAAGGCCCGGTTCGATGAGGCGTCGAACATCCGATGGGCTCGCGATCTGGAAGACGCAGGCGTCCAGGTGTTCCACGGCTTGGTGGGACTGAAGACACACTGCAAGCTTTCGCTGCTGGCGCGACGTGATCCGGATGGCGTGACGCGCCGCTATGCACATATCGGGACCGGGAACTACAACGCGACGACAGCACGTATTTACACCGATCTGAGCCTGCTTACCGCCAATCCTCAAATTACAGGGGCCGTACACGACGTCTTCAGTTTCCTGACGGCCTACGCGGAGACTCCTAGCTATGAACCGCTGCTGGTGGCTCCGCTCGATCTGGCCGAGAAATTGATGGAATTGATTGCGCGCGAGGCCGAGCATGCGCGGCTGGGACGTCCGGCGCGGATCATTGCCAAGATGAATGCACTGCTCGACAAGAAAGTAATCCTGGCTCTGTACCAGGCGTCGCAGGCAGGCGTTGAAATCGATCTGCTCGTGCGCGGTATTTGTGCGCTGCGACCTGGGGTGCGTGGAGTCAGCGATCGCATTAAAGTCCGCAGCATTGTCGGACGATTCCTCGAGCATAGTCGCATCTACTACTTCTCGAACGGGGGAGACGAAGAGGTTTATATCGGCAGTGCCGATTGGATGCCGCGCAATCTGTACGAGCGCGTCGAAGTGCTGACGCCGCTGAAAGATCCGATGGCGGTGGAGCGCGTGCGCCAGGAAATTCTGGAAGGCTATCTGGCCGACAACGTGAAGACGCGCATTCTCGCGAAAGACGGTTCCTATCATCGTGTATGGCAGACGCCGGGGAAGCGCGGGGGCAGGGCGCCATCGAGCGCGGCCGCATTCAACGCGCAGGAGTTTTTCATCTCGCTAGCAGAGGGCAAACAGTCCTTACAAGCCATGCCCGCGACCCCGTCGCGTGGGCGGCGAAGAAGCACGGTTGGAAAGGATCTCTAAGAGCTGAATGATTGTCTATTTCCTGCGGCACGCGAACGCCGGCGAACGAATGGCATCGCCGAAAAAGGACGAGAAGCGAGGCCTCGATAAAGAAGGCATCGAGCAGTGCGGCTACGTGGGGCGCGCCCTGGCTGCGCTCGATGTGCAGGTGGATTCCGTCATTTCGAGTCCGCTGAAGCGCTCGACCCAGACCGCTTCGCTCGTGGGCAACGAGATGGGGTTCGAGGGAAAGTTGCAGATCGAGCCAGCGCTACGCCCGCAGGCGACGTTCGCCGACTTCCGCAAACTGCTCGACAAGTACGCGCGTCACGAGGCCATTATGGTGGTGGGGCACAATCCTAACCTGAGCGAGTTCCTCGGGCGGATCGTCAGTCCTACTGGATGCGAGGCGGCCCTGGAGTTGAGGAAGGGAGCGGTCGCCAAGGTTGAGCTTCGCCGCAGTGCCGGGTCGCTGTCGTGGTGCCTGACCCCCAAGGTGCTGCGTTCTCTCTATGCCGCCGCGGCTGAAAGCTCCCGCCCGAAGAGTTCACGGAAGTAGTCCCGGTCTTTCTCGATCGCCCAAAGCTCCAGATCCAGGCCTACTCTCCGTTTCGAGAGCAGGGTCATCTTGACGGCACCATTGCGAATGCTTACTCGCGCCTTTTGCACGGAGCGACTGCGCCCGAGATTCATGGAGCGCGCAAGCCGGAGCAGCATAGAAGCTTTGGCAATGTGCTCTTGATCGAGCGGCTGCAATCCTTTGAGATTGCCGTCGGTCGGAGTGGGACGCGACTTGCCCAGATAGCGGGCGATGGCGGCGATGACGCGGCGCTGTTCCGGCGTGTATCCCAGAATTTCGGAATTGGAAATGATGTAGTGCGCGTGGCGATGGCGTCCGTTGCGGTTCACGTAGTCGCCGACTTCATAGAGCATGGCAGCTGCCGAGAGCCACTCTCGGTATTCGGGGGGCAGGTGATGCAGCGACTTCAAGGCGGCGAATAACTCCATGGCGGAATCGCGCACCTGCAAGGCGTGGCCCATGTCGACGCGGTAGTGATGCACGGCCTGCTGCAGAGAATCCCAGCGTTCGGATTCGATCTGGCGGCCGGAGCGCGTGCTGCGATCGTATTCCGCGGCCATCTGCGCGAGCAGGCCATCGCGAAGGCCGAGGGGCGAATAGCGAAACGAACGAAGCTGGCAGCGCTCTACCAATTCGCGGTACACCATCGCGCCCGCAACAATGATTTCGGCCCGGCGCGGCCCGATACCTACAATCTTTTTCCGCTCCTCGAGGGGAAGGCGGCTGATGAGTTTTGCGATGCGCTTCATTTCCGCGCGTGTGACCACCGGGGTGCGAGTCTTTCCGGAAGGTCGAATCAGGTGGCTGGCGGCGGCTGCCAGGGCTGCCGCAGTCCCAGAGGTTGCGATTGCTGCGTTCACTCGGGACGCGACAATCTTTGCCGAAACGCGCCCCACTTCGCGCGCAATGAAACCGCGCATACGCTGCAGCTCTCCCTTGCGAGGCGGATCGTGGCTGAGGAATTCGTTGGTCAGCCGCACGGCGCCGAGCGGCAAGCTCACCGTATCGCGAATGTGGCCGCGTCGCGAGACGGTCAGCTCACAACTGCCGCCGCCGAGGTCGATCATCAGAACTGTCGACGTGCTGAGGCGCAGATTCGCGACCAGTCCAAGATGGATGAGGCGGCCTTCTTCGAGGCCGGAGATGATGTCTACCGTCCATCCGGTGGCAGACCGCACCCATTCCAGAAAAGCCTGCGAGTTGCGGGCATCGCGCAGGGCACTGGTGGCGACGACGCGGACGGAATCCGTGCCCAGACGCTGCGCGGTGCGGTGGAAGCGGCGGAGGACCTTCACGGTTTCCGCCATAGACTCCGGGGACAAGAAGTTGGAGCGGAACACACCTTCGCCGAGGCGCGTGACTTCGCGGTCTTCGTGAATGGCGTGGAGTTTCCGGCCGCGCAGCCGGGCGATCTTGAGGCGAACCGAGTTCGAACCGATATCAACCGCGGCGAAAACGGGCATGAGGTTTAGTTGCGGTCCACGATTCTAACGGATCGATGGTTTTCGGTACATGCCGGGGGAAGTGCATCTCTTCCGCCTGCGAAAAGAGCCGCAAAGTTCGCCAAGTTGCAGATGGAAAAGCACTTTTAACACTCCTGTAACACGATTCTGTTACGGTGCAGCCATGGCGAATCAAGCCCTGTTTCGCCCGCAGACCGCGGGGCCTCAGCCAGTGGCTGGAACTCACGCCAAGACGCGTAACAATCCGCTGCTGAACTCCTCCGATGGAGTGCTGGCCGACCGCATGTTCGGTTGGGCGATTCTGGGTTGTGCGCTGGTCGTGCTGTTGATCCTCGCGCTGATCGTTTGGCAACTGGTCAGTCGCTCGCAACTCTCCTGGCATGCTTTCGGATGGAAATTCTTCTGGGGACAGGATTGGGACCCGGTCAACGATCAGTATGGCGCTTTGCCATTCGTCTATGGAACGCTGGTTTCATCTCTGCTGTCGCTGATTATCGCAGTGCCGCTGGCTGTGGGTGTGGGAGTCTTCACCACTGAGATGTGTCCGAAGTGGTTGCGCGGGCCTCTGTCGTTTACGACCGAATTGCTGGCTGCGATTCCGAGCGTCATTTACGGGCTTTGGGCAATCTTTGTGCTCGTGCCAATTCTGAGAACCTACGTCGAACCATTCCTCGCGAAAACGCTGGGCTGGACCGGATTCTTCGAAGGCGCGCCTTATGGGATCGGAATGTTGGGCGCCGGGATCATCCTCGCGATCATGATCATCCCCATCATCTCGTCGATCACGCGCGAGGTACTACAGGTGGTGCCGCAGCATCAGCGTGAAGCGGTGCTCGCTTTGGGCGCGACGCGGTGGGAAATGATCCGCATTGGCGTGCTGCGCAACGCGCGCGCCGGGATCGTAGGTGGAGTGATTCTCGGCTTAGGTAGAGCGTTGGGCGAAACCATGGCGGTCACGATGGTGATCGGCAATCGCCCGGAGATCGCGAAGTCGCTGTTTGCTCCGGGATACACCATGGCGAGCGTGCTGGCTAACGAGTTCAGCGAAGCCGCTGGAGATCTTTATCTCTCCGCACTTATTGAGATCGGACTGGCCCTCTTCCTGGTAACAATCCTCGTCAACGCGCTGGCCCGCTTTATGGTTTGGAGCGTGACACGCGGCCAGCCTGCGAGGGCTCGTGCCTGATACCCGCGCAGCGACTCCCAAACTCGAAATCGGCGTGTGGCGAAGATTCGCCGATGCGATGGCGACAACGTTTGCCGTGTCGACCGTCGTCATCGTGCTCACGCCGCTGGTGGCGATCTTTGGCTACCTGGTTTACAAGGGAATTGGATCGGTGAACTGGGCGTTCCTGACGCAGACGCCGAAACCACCGGGGGAACTGGGCGGGGGCATGGCGAATGCGATCGCTGGATCCGTGCTGATCCTCTCGATTGGAAGCCTGATGGGTGTGCCTCTGGGAATTGGCGCAGGCATCTATCTCGCCGAGTTTGGGCGGAATCGCTTCGGCGACCTGGTGCGATTCGTCTCCGATGTATTGAACGGCGTACCTTCGATCGTGATCGGCATCGTCGCCTACGCTTTAGTGGTGTTGCGACAGAAACATTTCTCCGCGCTCGCAGGGGGGGTTGCACTGGCTATCATGATGGTTCCGACCATCACTCGTACCACGGAGGAGATGTTGCTGCTGGTGCCGAACGTACTGCGGGAAGCAGCCTACGGATTGGGCGTGCCGCGCTGGCGAACTACGCTCTCGATCACGCTGCGCACAGCGACTTCAGGCATCATTACCGGAGTCATGCTGGCGTTTGCGCGCGTAGCTGGAGAAACCGCGCCTTTGCTGTTTACGGCTTTCGGCAACCAGTTCTGGAACTGGCGCCTCGATCAGCCCACCGCGGCGCTTCCGCTGCAGATTTTCACGTACGCGATATCTCCGTACGACGACTGGCATCGGCAGGCTTGGGCCGGAGCTCTGGTGTTGATCATTCTCATCGTATCGGCGGTGGCGGCAGTGCGTTTCGTCGTGCGGCGCGGAACTCTTGGAGGAGTGGCCTAAACCATGGGTGTGGGAATCCAGGTCGAAAACCTGAATGCCTGGTACGGGAAGACGCAGGCGTTGCACGACATCAACCTGAACGTGCAAGCCAATCATGCGACGGCTTTGATCGGCCCATCGGGTTGCGGCAAGTCAACATTCATCCGCTGCCTGAATCGTATGCACGAGACCAGCCCTGAGGCGCGCGTCGAAGGCAAGGTGAAGATCGGCGAGTACGACGCGTACGAGGGCACGTCGGCCACGAAACTGCGTCGCCGCATCGGCATGGTATTTCAGAAGCCGAATCCTTTTCCGACGATGTCTATCTACGAAAACGTCGCCGCCGGGCTGAAGCTTAATGGCTACCGCGACAAGAAGCATCTGGACGACGTGGTCGAGAAATCGCTGATCTCGTCGGCGTTGTGGGATGAAGTCAAGGATTCCATCCACAAAAAATCCGGAGCTAGTCTTTCCGGCGGCCAGCAGCAGCGGTTGTGCATTGCACGCGCGTTGGCGGTTGAACCGGAAGTGTTGCTGATGGATGAGCCCTGTTCGGCGCTCGATCCCATCTCGACTGGCAAGATCGAGGAACTCATTTTCGAATTGAAAGCGCAGTACACTATCGTGATTGTGACGCACAACATGCAGCAGGCGGCGCGGGTGGCCGAGTACACGGGATTCTTTCTTTTGGGCCGCATGATCGAGTATGACAAGACGGAGAAGATTTTTACTAATCCCTCGGACAAACGCACCGAAGACTACATCACAGGCAGGTTTGGATAATGCGTACCCGATTTCAGCAGGGCCTCGACGAATTGCGCCAGAAGCTGCTTCGGATGGGAGGGCTCGCCGAACAGGCCGTGGATCGCGCTTGCCAGGCCTATCTGGATCGCGACCTGACACGCTGCCAGATGGTGCTCGAGGGCGAGACTCAGATCAACATCTCCGAGCGCGCGATCGACGAGTTGGCGTTCGATATGCTGGCCATGCAGCAGCCCATGGCCGTGGATCTCCGGTTCATTCTGGCCGTCACGAAGATCAATGCCGACCTCGAGCGGGTGGGCGATCAGGCGGTGAACATCGCGGAGCGCGTGATGGATATGGTCGCGCTGCCCGCGGTTGATCTTCCGGTGGACATCGGCCGCATGTCGGCGGCGGTGAGCGCGATGGTCCGCCGGTCCCTGGAATCATTTATTGAAGCCAAGGCAGAGCTGGCGCAAGCCGTGCTCGAGATGGACAACGTGGTTGATCGCATGAGGGACGAAGCTTTCATCGTGCTGGTGAAGACCATGAACGAGCGTCCCGAAACCACCCGGCAGGCGCTCGATGCGCTGCTGGTGGCTCGCAACCTGGAGCGCGTGGCGGATCATGCCACCAACATCGCCGAGGATGTGATCTTCTGGGTGCGCGGGGCCGACGTCCGGCATAACGCTCCGCAGGAGCCCAACGGACAGGAGCAGGCGGCGCAGCGTGCGGCCAGCGAGACGCACTGAAGATTCACCAGATTGCAATTCTGTGAGCCGGTCAGAGATACTGACCGGCTTTCAGTTTTTCTGCGGAGGACATCGTGCGTAAGGAAATCGTGGTGGTAGTGGGCCTTTTGTTGCTGGGCGCGAATTCGATCATGGGCCAGGAGAAGCCTGGGAAATCGCCGGTCAATTTGCCGAACGGCAAGACTCTTGCCGCAGAGACTGGACGCCTCTCTCCCCTCAACAGCTTTCCCGCAACCATTGCGGTCAGCCCTGACGGGCGCTATGGGGCGATGGTGCACGCCGGATATGGAACACAGGACAGCCGCGGGCGGCAGTCGATTTCGATCGCGAATCTCACGAGCGGGGACGTCAAGGATTTTCCCGACGATCGCCTCGCTGAAGAATCGCACCAGAGTTATTTTGTTGGGCTTGCATTCAGCGGAGATGGCAAGCATCTGTACGCGTCGCTGGGATCGATCACTGATCCAACCGGGACCAAAGCTGGCGACACTGGGAACGCCATTGCTGTCTACTCCTTTCAGCAAGGCAAGGTCGCGCCGGAACGTCTCATCAAAATCGAGCCCACGAAGCTTGCGTCCGGAAAGTACGTTGCGCAAGGAGTGTTCAACACGGAGCGCGGAACGGCGATCCCGTATCCGGCCGGATTAGCGGTAGTGTCCTCCGACAAAGGCGAGCGCCTTCTGGTGGCGAACAATTTGTCCGACAGCGCGATTCTCATCGACGCTTCGAATGGCCAGCTGATTCATCAATTCGATTTGAGCGCGAATCGGCTGATCCCTTCTGCTTATCCCTACACGGTAGTCGTGGCACGAGATGGTTGGCGGGCATGGTGCAGCTTGTGGAACGCTTCAGAAGTCGTGGAATTGAATCTGGAGCGCGGCGAAGTCGTACGCCGCATTCCTCTGGCGAAGCCGGACGCGGAAACGGCGCCGGGATCGCATCCCACCGCGTTGCTTTTGAGCACCGACGAAAAGACGCTGTACGTGACTTTGTCCAATGCCGACAGGGTTGCTGCCGTGTCAACCGCAGATGGTAAGCCGACGCGATGGTTTTCTACGCGGGTTAGCGGGCAGGCTTACGGTGGGACCTCCCCGGTGGCCTTCGCGTTTTCGCGGAATGAGAAGCAGTTGCTGGTGGCAACTGCAATGTTGAACGGCGTTGCTGTTTTCAACTTGGAGGATAAGGCGGGAACGATCGACGCGCCGCAAAGCGCCGCCGGATTCATCCCCACCGACTGGTATCCGACGGCCTTGGCAATACACGGCGACGATTTGTGGATTGCCACCGCGAAAGGGCGCAGCACCGGTCCGAACAACGGACAGAATGTGATTCCGGCCGGACGGAGGAAACGCGAGCATCCCTACATCGCGACGTTGCTTTACGGATCGTTAGGCCGGGTGAACCTTGCCGATGCGAGCAGGCGGTTGCCGGAACTGACGAAGCAGGTGGAAGAAGGGAACCGGCTGCACGCCGACGCCGGAACGTTCAAGTTCGCCGTCGGCGCGAATCCCATTAAGCACGTGATCTACATCATCAAGGAGAACCGTACTTACGATCAGATCTTCGGCGACTTGCAAGAAGCGAACGGCGATTCGTCGTTGACCATGTACGGGCGCGACATCACACCCAACGAGCATAAGCTCGCGCGACAATTTGGGATATTTGACAATTTCTACGATAGCGGAGAGGTTTCTGGCAATGGCCATGAGTGGTCGACCGCTGCGATCACGAGTGACTACAACGAGGCGACATGGCAGATTACATATCGTGGTCAGGAGCGCACCTACGATTTCGCCGGATCGGTTGCAGAGGAATATCCCGCCGATCGCGGCATTCCGAATGTGGACTCGCCCCAGACCGGGTATCTGTGGGTGAATGCCGCGAGCCATGGCATCACCTACCGTGATTACGGCGAGTTCATCGAAGCCGATTTCTGCCCGCTGAAATCTCCCGACGCGACGCCGAAGGAAGGGAATCCCCAGCCGCAGGGCGAGGCGTGTGAGCATGACGCCATCCGGCAGGGCGAGTCTTTACCGGCTAGGTTGGGCGATCCGAAAGGCAGTGCGAGTCCTTACCCGTGGCCGTTGCCGCTCAGCAAGACAACGATCGCCACGACGAAGGAGTTGAAGGATCATACTGACCTGGCCTATCCGCCATTCAACGTGGACTATCCGGATCAGCTGCGGGCGGATGAATTTCTAAATGAATTTCAGAATTTTGTTCAGGCGCGGAAAGATGGTAAGGGCGAGCAACTTCCCAACCTTGTGATCATGCATTTACCAAACGACCATACGGGTGGTACACGTGCAGGCAAGGCGACGCCCTCGGCCTCCGTCGCCGACAATGATCTGGCTCTGGGAAGAATTGTCGAGGCCGTGTCGCACAGCGCGTACTGGGACGACACGGCCATTTTCGTACTCGAAGATGATGCGCAGGACGGAGTGGACCATGTGGACGCTCACCGGTCGGTCGTGCTGGTGATCAGCAAATATGCGCCCGTTGCGGGTGATCATCCGTTGGTCGAGCATGGGTTCTTCACGACAGCCAGCGTGGTGCACAGCATGGAGGAACTTCTCGGCCTGCCTCCGATGAACGTGAACGACGGCTATGCGCCGCTGATGGTCAGCGCGTTTTCTGGTGCCGGGAATCAAGCGCCGTTTCAGGTGGACACTGTGAACCGCGACAACGGGCTTATTTACAAAGTCAATGCGGCGGCAGCAAAAGGGGCGAAGGCTTCGGCGCGCATGGATTTCACGCGTCCCGATGCGGTCGATACGAAGGTGCTCAATGCGATTCTGTGGCGCGAGCGCAAGGGAAGCGTGAAGATGCCGGCGGCCAAGCACACAGTGTTTCCGGCCGGAGTGCGCGATGATGATGACTAGTGATGGAGCGCGGTAAGAATTTCGGCGGGCGAAAATCTTAGTAGGCGAGACGCCGGAGCTACGGGTTCTGGGCGGTTATGAAGTAAAGGATTACAACGCAGTGAAGCTTGCCGAACAGAGTTCGCGATTGCGATCGGCCGTTGCGGTCACACTGATCCTGACGACACTCGTCGCCTTCGCCAATGTCGACGCGAAGGGCGGGGCGGATCGCGAGACCATCGGTTAAGGGATCATCGTCAGCGCGTTTACGCCAGGCAGCGGCGCTAAGGAACTGGCGAGGCCACCCGACAGCTGATTAGTTCGATTCGCGACGCCAACCCGGCTTGCGGCAGACCGGCAATGCAAAAGACCTCACGGTTGGCGGTCGGTCGGCCAAGAGTGTGGAACCGCTAGGGAATTCGGTGATCCGCGAAAAAGGGCAGCCGGTGCCGGAGCGGATCCGGTTCGTTGCAGTGCAGGCAAAGGGAAGCCTCATCCTGTACCTGGTGTTCGTCGCTCCCGACACCGACTTTGACCTGATGCGGCCGGCTTTGACCGGATTTTGCGTAGTTTTTGCACCACGATAGACCGCAGGCCGCGGCCGTTCTATGGGCTTTCACAGAGCTTTGCCCTCGGTTTGTCCCCGAATTCTTACCTGCTTAAGAGTCGTTTCCAGATAACCCCTCCTGCCCTTTCGGCGTCCAAGTCATAAGAATCGCTAGGAGTTCCACATCCGGCCGGGCGTATAATTTGCGCAAGTGGGGCCCGGGTCCAGGGCAGGAGTTTTTTATGAAGTTTCGCCTCTTACCAGGTGTAGTTGCTCTCTCGGCGCTGCTGCTGGCCTCTTCCGCAGTTGCGCAGCAGTCTTCAAAAGACACGAAAGATCAGCAGACACCGTCTATCCAGCAAACAGCTCCGGACCAGAAGCCCGAAACTCCTGCGGAGCAGCAAAGCCCCTCAGCCAAACCTACATTAAGACGGAATCCAGCGGACACTTCTGCCCAGACGACGTCCGACCCCACGGCAAAGCCCGCGCCGGATACGAATTCCAAGGATGACGGAAAGAAGGACGACAGTTCCCAGGCCGACGACGCGGCCAAGAAAGATCCACCGAAGGTGGTCGCTCAACCGGACGATAGCAAAGTTAAACACGACGGTAGCAAGAACGATGTAAACGCCATCGGCAATCGCAAAGTGGGCGGTCGCGGACTGGGCGACTGGTATTCGCTCGAAGGCGAGATCCGCATGGGCAAGCAATATGCCCAAGAAGTGGAAGCGACCTCGAAGTTGATCCGCGATCCGGTGATTACGGAGTACGTGAACCGCATCGGGCAGAACTTGGTGCGCAACTCGGATGCGCAGGTTCCATTCACGATTAAGGTGGTCGATTCGGACGAAGTCAACGCGTTTGCGCTGCCCGGCGGCTTCTTCTACGTGAATACTGGATTGATTCTGGCTGCAGATGAAGAATCAGAGCTAGCTGGCGTGATGGCGCACGAGATCGCGCACGTGGCGGCACGCCACAGCACGCGCCAGATGACGCGTGCGCAGTGGATGAACATCGGAACGATTCCGCTGATCTTTGTGGGTGGCGGCATCGGCTATGCGGTGCGTTCGGCGGCCGGTCTCGCCATTCCAATGGGATTTCTCGCGTTCTCGCGCAGCTTTGAATCAGAGGCTGATTATCTGGGACTGCAGTACATGTACAAGGCGGGATACGACCCCAACGCATACGTAGCGTTCTTTGAAAAGCTTCAGGCGCGTGAGAAGAAGAAGGCAGGCACCCTGGCGAGGGCTTTCTCAACGCATCCCCAGACCCCGGATCGCATCACAAAGTCGCAGGAAGAGATTTCCCGTATTCTTCCGGCACGCCAGCAGTACATTGTCACCACCTCCGAGTTTGCGGATGTGAAGGCGCGACTGGCGAGCGTTGAAAATCGGAGGAAGATGGTCGACGACAAGGGCGGCACTAAGCCCAGCCTGCGGCGGACGTCGACTGCCGACAAAACGAGCGATAAGAACGGCGACAAAGGCGGGGACGACGATCGTCCGACCCTGCATCGCCGCGACGATTAACCGTCGACCGAATCAGACACAAAAACCGGCAGCTTGCGCTGCCGGTTTTGCTTTGCATAGAAATGATTCGTTCGCGAAGCTGGCGATTAGGCGGCCTCTTTGGTCGCGAATGACCGCACCGCGCTTGTCGGACTCAGCGTGCCAGACACGACTCGCATTTCCTGCCAGTCGTAGCCGAACTCTTTTCCGCAATCCAGACAAACCACGTAAGTGCCCGTGAGAGCAGCGGCTTTGTTGCGGCGCAGACCCGCTTTCACGGTGATTGGAAAACTGTAGCGCGGGTGCCAGCAACCGAAAAGCGCATCGAAAACCTTCCCCATTGCGAAACCTCCCCAGAACCGCAAATGATCAGTAGTGCAATGCGACAGCCAACTCCAGACATCTACTTAGATTCGGATGCCCGAGAAAAGGTTCGACTTGCCGAGAGAGGATCCTCTGTCCGGAAGCCGGACAAATGAAAACTTCTGCATACAAGTGACTTTAATTTTTCAGGGAATGAGGCGAGGGAATGTGTTACTAGAAGCTCTCCTGGGTCTTTTTTCTTTGCTGGCACTTCGACATGATTGCGGAACGTAGTCGCGTTCGCAGATCGTCAGGAAGTTCGTAAAGCTCGGAGTCGCGATAAATCTCAATGGTCTTCTTGGTGGTATCGCATACTACGTAGCAGTTGTGGCACCAAGCGAGGTGATCTTCGAGTTCGGACTTCGTCCGATCATCGAGGGCGCCGTCTAAATAATTCGTCAGCTCTTGCAGGAACTCAGAGCATTTCACTTTTGGCCATCTCCGCTCTCACGTTTCTTGAAGTAGCGGCTGAGCCGCTCCCGCAGTTGCAGGCGCGCCCGCAACAATCTTGATTTCACCGCTGGAATGCTGAGGCCCAAAGCCTCGGCAGTCTCCTCGGTGGAAAGTCCTTCCACGTCTCTCAGGACGAATACCGTCCGGAAACTCGGCGGCAAACCCTGGATCGTCCGCGTCAAGATATCTTTCAACTCCGCTTGCTTGTAGAGTTGCTCGGGATTCGGACTCCAATCCGCAATCTCGCGGGGAACCGAATCTTCCTCAGTCTTGACGTCCTCGTCCAGCGAAACCGTACGCTCGGGCCGGCGGCGCCGCAACTTCATCAGCGCTTCGTTGACCGCGATGCGAACCAGCCAGGTATAAAACTTCGACTGGCCCTGGAACTGTTCCAGGTTGCTATACGCCTTCAGGAACGCGTCCTGGACTACGTCTTCCGCATCTTCCCGGTTTTGCGTGATGTGCTGTGCGATCCGAAAAACATTGCGATCGTACCGCTTTACCAGGTCTTCAAACGCAGAAACGTCGCCTTTTTTGGCTGCCTGAACCAGCGCCAGTTCGTCGCTAACGGGCTCACCTATTTTTGGTTGGATGGCGCTCATTCTTGGTCCGATGCAGTATTTTGCGAGGCTTTCGCGGAACGCGAAGTTGTTATTCTACTTGGTAACCAAGGTCTCTGACGAGTGCTTTTGCCGTATCCGGGCTGGTGCGCTTTACGATAAATTTCTTGGGTAGGGCCCGATGCACGGGGGAACACGTCCTAAAGGCACCGGAAGGTAAGGCGCAAGTACCGTATAATCAATGGTTAGCTGGGGAATTCGCCAGCGCTTTCCCGAGAGTTACCGAGAATTCATGACAGGCACGAACGAAATCGGATCCATCGTCGAGCGTGTGGTCACGCAGGTTCTGCAAGGTCACCTCCCGCAGATCCGTGAAGAACTAGTGCGTCGAGTTCTCGAAGTATTGCCACAGGGCGCGCCCGACGCGGGCGCACACGATGGCGCGGGCGCGGGGCCGGCAGATTTGCTGCGCGGCGTGGCTACCATACATGCGGGCAGCACTCAGAAAGAAATTCTGCGCGCCCTGCTCGACAGCGTTGCGCAACATGCAGGGCGGACCGCGTTGTTCGTAATTAAAGGCGGCGCGGCAACCGGATGGCAGGGACGCGGCTTCGAAGATAATGACGGCGTGAAAGATTTTGCTCTGGATGCGACGCGCGGATTGCCGGAGCGGGTGCTTCAGGAAAAAGCTCCCTTCAGCGGGCAGGTCCTCGATATGGATCCGCGATTCATCGACCGTTTCGGCGGTCCGGCGGACGATCACATCGTGATGCTTCCGCTGCTTTTGAAGGACAAGGTGGCAGCGATTCTGTATGCGGATTGCGGCCTTGACCAGAATCGGCTGGACACGGCGTCGGTAGAGTTGCTGGTGGTTTCGACAAGCGCATGGCTAGAGTTGGTCTCGCTGCGCAAGCAGGCTCCGCGCGAAGCCGCTCCCTACGCGGATAGCGCGCCGACCGCGACGGCGATGCAGGCATCCACCAGTTTCAATGATCCTTTTGCGGGCCATTCGCCGCGACATACGGCTTCGGCTTCCGCAGCCTATGAAGCTCCGGTCGCGGAACCTGCGCATGCAGAAGTTGTTTCCGCGGCAGCGGCGGCAGCGGGAGTCGACCCTGCAGGTTCTGTCGGGCACGCGGCACCAGCCCTGAGCGATGAAGACGCCGACGTGCATCGCAAGGCCCAGCGTTTTGCGCGCCTCCTAGTAGATGAGATCAAGCTATATAACCAAGCCAAGGTTGCGGAAGGCCGCAAGAACAAGGATTTGTATGACCGGTTGAAGGAAGACATCGACAAGAGCCGCGCCACGTTCAAGAAGCGGTATGGAACCACGGTGGCGGCCAACGTCGACTATCTGCAGGCTGAGATCGTTCGCAGCCTGGCAGAAGACGATATTTCAGTGATGGGACCCAATTTCCGGCGGTAGAAATTAAGCGTGTTGTCCTCCCGAAAACTCATCCAGTTCGTTGCCGCAGGGATTGCCTGCGGATCTCTGTGCCTTTCGCCGCTCGCGCTCGGGAAACAATCCGACAACGCAACTCCACCCTCCACCCATAAGAGTTCCTCGAAGGCATCGAGCCCGTCTGCGAAGACGGCGAAATCGAAGCCTACGGCGAAAACCACTGCAACTCGAAAGCGCAAGCGTCGCATGTCGCCGCGCGTGCAGCGCATCCGGCAGGCGTTTGTGGCGTCGGCGAGCCTGCGGCCGATGGCGCAGCAGTTGCTCCAGGAGAGGACTCCTCAGGCTTACGCTGGGGTGACGGCCTATGCCCAGCGGCATGCGAAGGAAGATGCGGGGGCGCTGGCGTGGCTGGCCATTGGATACGCGCACATTCTCGATCACGATTACGCGAAGGCTATCGATCCGCTGAACCACGCGCGTCCGCACGCCGGCGACTTAGGTGATTACGTCGCGTACTACCTTGGCAGTTCTTATCTGCAAACCGGCCGCACGGCGGAAGCGGTAGCGACCCTGGCCGACTTCAGCCAGAAGTATCCGGACTCGTTGCTCACCAAAGACGCGCATGTGGTCTACGCAGGCGCGCTGCTGGCGGACAATCGGGGCGCCGAAGCAGCGGCTCTGCTTGAAAAAGATCGAGTTCCAGCCCGGCCGGACGTAGAACTTGGCCTGGGGCGCGCCTACGCGGCAACGGGGCAGACGGCCAAGGCCTTGGCTGCACTGAGCAACGTTTACTACCGGATGCCCACCAGTCCGGAAGCCGACACGGCAAGCGCGGAGTTAAAAAAGCTCACGGGTTCGATTGCTCCGTTGGCTCTGGCCGACCGTCGCACGCGCGCCGATCTGTTTGCCAAGGGTAAGCGCTATAGCGATGCGGCGACTGAATATCGCGATCTGCTGGATGAAGTGAGTCCTGACGAGAGACCTGGGTTGCAGCTGGCGCTGGCTTCTGCCCTGCAGAAAAGCGGTCGCAGCAAAGACGCGAAGCAGGTTTTGAATTCCACTCCCGACAGCACGCCTGATGTAGCGGCCCAGAAGCTTTTTCTGCTCGGCGAGTGCGCGCGTACAGCCAACGAGGACGACGAATTCCTGCGGCTACAAGCGCAACTCCGGCAGAGCGCGCCCACCAGTCAATGGCTCGAACAGTCGTTGCTTGCGGCGGGCAACGTGTACTTGCTGCGGAAGGACTACGATCGAGCCATCGATGCTTACCGCGAAATGCAGCAGCGCTTTCCGAATGGAGCGCGGGCTTCGTATGCGCACTGGAAAGTCGCTTGGCTGAGCCTGCGCCAGGGACGCAACGACGAAGCGAAGCAGGAGTTCGACCAACAGATTGCGCTCTACCCAAATTCGGGCGAAGTCCCGGCGGCACTCTATTGGCGCGCCCGACTTGCCGAAGAAGACAATGAGCCGAACAAGGCTCGCGCGTACTATCAGAAACTCTCTGACCGTTTCCGCAATTTCTACTACGCCGAGTTGGCGAGGCAGCGTTTGAAGGTCCTGAAGCCTTCTACCGAGCCGGCACAGTATGCGTTGCTCGATCGCGTTCCGCCGCTCGACCTCACGAACAAGTTCACCACGAGCGATCCACCCGCTGAAGATTTGCATGTGCAAAAAGCGCGGCTCTTGGAAAACGGGGGCCTGGTGGATTTTGCCGTGCGCGAAATTCAGGCGGGAGGGCCGAGCGACGACGGCAACTGGATGCTGGCCGAGACCGCGCGTCTCTACCAGGACAGCGGTCGCTACGATCGCGCTATCGAAGTCATGAAGCGTGGCGTCCCCAACTACTTCGCTGTGGATGTTCCGGAGTTGCCGCGTACCTACTGGGAGGCGCTGTTCCCGAAAGCCTACTGGGGTGATCTGAAACGTTTCTCAAGCGAAAATGAACTTGATCCGTACCTGGTGGCGTCGTTGATCCGGCAGGAGTCCGAATTCAATCCGAACGCGATCTCACGGGCGAACGCCGTTGGGCTGATGCAGTTGCTGCCGGTGACTGGCAAGAAAGTCGCGAAAGAAGTGAAGATGCATCACTTCAGTCCGAGCCAGCTCTACACGCCCACGGTGAACCTGCAACTGGGTACACGCTATTTCAAGAGCATGGTCGATAAGTTCGGCTCGTTCGAGTATGCGCTGGCTGCCTACAACGCTGGGTCTGATCGGGTTGAAGACTGGCTGGCAGCAGGGAAGTACCGCGATGCGCAGGAATTCGTAGAATCCATTCCTTTCACCGAGACCCGCGAATACGTGCAAGCCATCATGCGGAATGCGAATGTCTATAAGCAGCTGTACGGAACGCCCTAAAGGCAGGTCTTAGGTCTCGGGTCTTAAGGGTCAGGCAGAGCCTATCAATCGAAGTACGGGTTGAGATTGTCAGCGCCTCTTCACACTGCGGTAGACGCTGCGCACTAGCCCGGTTTTTCCGGAGACCTGGACACTGTAGCCTTAGAAACGTCCTTTGGCACCTTCGCAAACAGAATCTCGTACACCAACAATCCCGCACCCACCACGATTGCGCTGTCGGCTACGTTGAAGGCCGGCCACTGGTAGGACTTCACGTAGAACAGCAGGAAGTCGGTGACGTGTCCTGCTGTCAGCCGGTCCCACAGATTGCCGATCGCTCCTCCCAGAATCAGTGAGAGACCGACGCCCGTGGTCGAAAGCGTGTGGCTGTTTTTCCAGAGCAGCCTTGAGACGACCAGCAGTGCAACTACCGAGAACAGCACCAACGTGCCGACCGTCCATGGCGACGATGAATCGGCGAACAGGCCGAAGGCGGCGCCACGGTTCTCCAGATGGGTCAGGCGGAAGAAGCCGGGGATGATCTGGATCCCGTCATGCAGAGGGATTTTGCGTTCCACCGCCAGTTTGGCCAAGCGGTCGAGCACGACCACGAACGCGGCAATCAGAAGATGGTATTTGCGCATGACGTTGCGTGTATGCCCGGCGGCTTATTGATTTCCCTCAAGCTCTTTGAGCACGGCGCTGCAGCGTTCGCACACGCCCGGATAGGTCTTGTTCTCGCCGACGTGCACCGAGTAGTTCCAGCAACGCTCGCATTTCTGCCCGTCTGCCTTGCTGACGGATACCGTTACCGGCCCCGTACCGTTGCCGGATTTCTGTTCCAGTGTGACTGCTGACACGATGAACACGTAGCGGAGCTGATCGCGGTAGCGGGCGAGCACCGAATACACGGGCTCCGAAGCGGCAATCTTTACTTGTGCTTCCACCGCTTTCCCGATCTGCTTGGCATTGCGCGCGCCCTCCAACTCTTTCAAAACCTGTTCGCGCACGGAACGCAGTGTTGTCCAGTCTTCGAGTTGCTTGGGATCGTCGGCCACGTTGGAACTGCCGAAGATTTCGTTGGCTTTCGGAAACAGCGCGGTGTGCACACTTGCTGGACGGTTGGCGACGGCCGGGAGATATCCCCAGACCTCTTCGCACGTAAAGCTCATGATCGGCGCCAGCAGGCGCACCAGAGCTTCCAGGATCCGCCAGATGGTGGTCTGCGCGGCGCGGCGGGCCTGCGAATTTGGCGCTGACGTGTACAGGCGGTCCTTCAGCACGTCGAAATAAAACGCGCTCATCTCGACCGCGCAGAAATTCAGAACACGCTGGTAGATCTTGTGGAAGGCAAATTCGTCGTACCACTTCATCACGTCCGCCGCCAGCAGAGCGGTCTGACGCAACATGTACTGATCGAGCGCCTGCAGCTTCTCAAACGGCAGAGCATCGCGTGAAGGATCGAAGTCGTACAGGTTGCCCAGGCTGTTCTTGAACAGATTGTTGCGGATGGTGCGGTAATTCTCCGCGACGCTCTGCATCAGGCGCTCGGATCCGACCACGTCTTCACGAAAGTCGACGGAAGCGACCCACAAGCGAACGATCTCGGCGCCCATGCGGTTGGCGATGTCGACCGGATCGACGTCGTTGCCGCGTGACTTCGACATGGCTTGGCCGTTCTCGTCGAGCGTCCAGCCCTCGGTTGCCACGACCTTGTAGGGTGCGTGATTCTCGGTGCCGATCGTGCAGAGCAGGGAAGAGTGGAACCATCCACGGTGCTGGTCACCGCCCTCGAGATAGAGATCCGATGTCGGCGGGTATTGCTGTTCCGCCGCGCGCAACGCAAGGTAACTGGAGCCCGACTCGAACCACACGTCCAGGATGTCCATTTCCTTTTTGAACGATGTTCCCTGGCAATGCTGGCACTTCGCTCCTTTCGGAACTAATGCGTCGGCTTCCGGCATGTACCAGGCGTCAGCGCCGGCGCGCGCGAACAGTTTTTCAACCGCGCGATTCACGAGAGGATCCATCATCGGCTTGCCACATTTTTCGCACAGGAAGACGGCGATGGGCACACCCCAGATGCGCTGGCGCGAAACGCACCAATCGGGACGCGTAGCGATCATGTTCGAGATGCGGCCCTCTCCCCAGGCCGGGTCCCATTTGACCCTGGCGATTTCTTCGAGCGCACGTGAACGCAGCGTGCCGCCCGACATCGGCGTTTCCATCGAGATGAACCACTGTTCGGTAGCGCGAAAGATGATCGGGTTGTGGCACCGCCAGCAGTGCGGATAGGAGTGCTCGATCTTTTCTGTGTGCAGCAGCACTCCACGCGCCTGCAACAGGTCGACGATCGAAGCGTTCGCGTCGAAGACTCGCTTGCCTTCGTATTCAGGGAGGCCTTCGTGGAGGATTCCGGCTTCGTCCACGCGTGAAGTTGCATCGAGTCCATACTTCAGGCCGGTCACGAAGTCATCTGCGCCGTGCGAGGGCGCCGTGTGCACTACGCCCGTGCCGGTATCCATGGTGACGTATTCCGCCAGCACGCCGAGCACGTTGCGATCGAGGAACGGATGGCGAAAGTTGACGCGCTCCATTTTGCGGCCCTGGAAGCGCGCGATTTCCGTGGCTCCGGCGAGGTTGCATTTCGTGATAACATCCTCGGCCAGCTTCGCGCCCACAATGTAGACTTCGCTACCGGATTCGAGAGCGACGTATTCTTCATCGGGATGGAAAGCAACCGCCATCGAAGCAGGCAGTGTCCAGGGCGTCGTGGTCCAGATGATGGTGAAAGCCTTCTTACCGCCCAGCGCGGCGTCGACAGAAGAGGGGTCGTCCGCCATCCCATACTTCACCCACACTGTGGGACTGGTGTGGTTCTCGTACTCAACCTCAGCCTCGGCTAGGGCCGTCTTGTCGAAGATGCACCAGTAGACCGAACGCAGCCCCTTGTAGACGAACCCGTGCTCGAGGAACGAGTAGAACGTTCGCAAGACCACCGACTCGTACTCGGGCGTCATGGTCGAGTAGGGATTGTCCCATCGGCCAAAGACACCGATGCGCTTGAACTGCTCGCGCTGCAGATCGAGAAACTTCTGCGCGTACTTCCGGCACTCCAGGCGCACCTCGGCGGGATCCATGTGCAGCTTCTTCTTGCCCAGTTGCTTGTCGACCTTGATCTCAATGGGCAACCCGTGGCAGTCCCATCCTGGGACATACGGCGCGTCGAATCCGGCCATGCTTTTGGACTTCACGATGAAGTCCTTCAGGCACTTGTTCAGGGCATGCCCCAAGTGAAGGGCACCGTTCGCGTAAGGTGGCCCATCGTGCAAAACGTAGGCTGGCAGACCTTTGCGGGCTTCCTGAACCCGTTCGTAGATCCCCTCCTCTTCCCAACGAGCCAGGATTTTCGGCTCATTTTGCGGCAGATTGGCCTTCATGGGGAAGTTCGTTTTGGGAAGGTTGACGGTCGTTTTCAGGTCGAGCGGCACGCTTTAAATGTCTCCTAAATGGTTGATTTTCATTATAGGGAGGGAGGCAGAGGACGTCCATTCTGAGTCATGCGGCGGGTACCTAGGTCGTGTGTCGAAGGGGACTCCGAAATGTACTGTCGAGAAATTAGAAAAAAAGTGTACAATTTTCACCGAATCGAAAGTCCGTCGCATCTAATCGTCTGAAAGTAATGGGGAACACGTTGCCACGGGAGAGGCACTGCGATTGCTGAATAAGCGCAGTGCGGCAGGCAACTTGGTAGCACGCGCCGTCATCAGGTAAAGAAGCAGCCGTCTACCCAGCCAGCGCGAGACAAATCGAGTACCGTTTCTCAGTATGGCACCAGACAATCAGAATTTCGAAAAACGCGAGCCAGAACTGGTTCTACTCCTGCCCAAGGGCACGCTCGATGTGCCACTCTGGAAATCACTGTTTGCCGGCATCGATGCCGCGCTGTTTCCCAAGAAGCTCCCGCCACTGGTATTGACCTCGAAGCCGGAAGCGCAAGGCGAGCTTTGGGGCGAGCGGCTGACGCGGCCGTGGTGGCAGTCGGTATTCAGCAACATGCGGGACGTCATCTTCCCGCCGAAGTTGCCGCCCCTGCAGCTCACCTCGACGCCGGTTGAAGGCGAAAACGCACTGGACGATGAGCTGGCGCTGCCGTGGTATCGGTCGGTATTCTCGAACGTACAGGACGCCCTGTTCCCCAAGAAGCTTCCGCCACTGGTGCTGACGTCAAAGCCGGTTGCGGTCCGCGATATTTGGGGCTTCTACGATTACAAGAAAAACGGTGCACTCGCTTCAACCGCGTTTCACGTGGTGGCGGTTGCTTTGCTAGTTGGCGGCACCCTGATGGTGCGCAACAAGGTGACGACCGCGAAAGCGACCGGCCCGGTTATGCCGCTCCTGTCGGACTCGGATATTCCGGCGCTGCCTCCTTCGAAGACGCAGGTAGGCGGCGGCGGTGGCGGCGGCGATCGCGACAAGCTGGCGGCGACCAAAGGCAGACTGCCCAAGCTGTCGATGCAGCAGATTACGCCTCCCATGGTTGTGGTGCGAAATGACAACCCCAAGCTTGCGGTCGAGCCTACCGTGGTGGTACCTCCGCAGATCAAGCTGGCGATGAACAATATGCCGAACCTGGGCGATCCGATGGCAGCGATCCCGAACGGACCGCTTTCGAACGGAACAGGGTCCGGCGGTGGCATTGGTTCAGGATCGGGCGGTGGCGTTGGCTCGGGTGAAGGACCTGGTGTCGGTCCCGGTCGCGGCGGTGGCATTGGCGGCGGCGTCTTCCACGTGGGTGGCGGCGTGTCGGCTCCCAAGCCCGTTTTTTCGCCAGATCCGGAGTACTCGGAAGAAGCGCGCAAGGCCAAGTATCAGGGAACAGTGGTTCTTGGCTTGGTGGTCGGACCGGATGGACGTCCGCGAGACATGAAGGTTCTTCGGAGTCTTGGTCTTGGACTCGACGAGAAGGCCATCGAAGCCGTCAAGAACTGGCGCTTCGATCCGGCCGTGAAAGACAACAAGCCAGTTGCTGTGTACATCAGCGTGGAAGTGGATTTCCGGTTGTACTAGAGCATTTCAGAAAGCTTGTGCGAGGACCGCTTTCGAGCGGTCCTTTTGCTTTTGGGAGAGACCCTCACCACAGAGGATACGGAGTGGCAGGAGGGATGGCTTACCACCCACCGGCGCAGACGGAGCCGGCGTGTACTACTCCTTCAGGTCCACATGCTCGACCCCGTTCACGGCATGTCCGAGAAAGCTGGGGCCGAGGCGGCCAAATTTCTCAACCGAGTCGGTGGCGAAGAACTTCAGGTGCGGAGAGTGTCGTTCAGGCGGGGCGGCGGTTCCGAGTTCCCGCAGTTTCTGAGCGACGGCGTGTGCGGTCGAGTGCGCCGAATCGACGACGTTCACACTTGTCGGCGCCACGCGCCGCAGTAGAGGCTTGATCAGCGGATAGTGCGTGCAGCCCAGCACGAGCACGTCGGCGTCGTGAAAGCCGTCTCCGAAAGCATCTTCCAGATAGATCCGTGCCACTTGCTCCGTCACGGGATGCTCCACCCATCCTTCTTCGACCAGCGGAACGAGCAACGGACAGGCTTTCTCGCGGGCAGCAATTCCGCGACGCTCTAGAGCCTTCAGATACGCATGACTGCTGACCGTCGCATCGGTGCCGATCACGACCACGCGCCGTGCTTTGCTCACTGAAGATGCCTGCTCAGCGCCAGGTTCAACCACGCCGATGACGGGGACCTTTGCGGCACGGGTGATCTGGTCGAGGGCAAGTGCGGTGGCGGTGTTGCAGGCGATCACCAGCAAGCTTGCGCCCTGTGCTTCCAGGAAATGCGTGGCTTCGACCGCGTACTTCGCGACTGTCTCCGCCGATTTCGATCCGTAAGGGAGTCTGGCTGTGTCGCCGAAGTACAGGTAGTCGGCCCCCGGGATGAGCGCCATTAGTTCTTTGAGGACGGTGAGACCTCCGAAGCCCGAATCGAAGACACCAATGGTTGGTCTGGGTGGAGAGATCATCGTCGCAATTCATCATAATGGAAGTTTCCGCGACGCCCTACTTTCGTCTGAAAACTTTGAAACGCGCCGGGGCAGAGAGCATCTGACACTTCTAAACTCACAACGAGGTATCGGCATGGGACGCAAAATCGCTTATTGGGCGACGACCGGAATACTGTGTGCGTTGTCGTTATTCGCTGCTTATTCGTACTTGTCGGGCGGTCCGCAGGCGGTGGAAGGCTTTGCGCACGTCGGATATCCCCAGCAGTTGCGTGTTCTGCTGGGCATCGCCAAATTGTTAGGAGTCATTGCGCTTCTGGTCCCAGGCTGGCCGCGTTTGAAAGAGTGGGCTTACGCAGGATTTACCTTCGCGTGGATTGCGGCGTCAGTCGCCCACTATCTGGCCAACCAAAAGTCTGAGGCCTTCATGCCGGTGATATTGTTGGTGCTGCTTGCGGTATCGTATGTAACTCGTCCCCCTGACCGGCAGAGCGTGCCGAACAATGCGCGTCCGTGAGCACCTCCTGGGATAGAATCAGCCGTCATCCAGCGACGGAGATTCTATGCGCCCTATTCTGCTCAGCATCATTCTTGCGCTGGGCTGCAGCCTTCACGCCGCGGCCCAGTTCGACGACATCCTCAAGAAGGCGGGCGACGCGCTTTCGCACAGCAACACGTCGGGTCTCAGCGACGACAAGATCATTGCCGGCCTCAAGCAGGCTCTGCAGGTGAGCACGGGCAGGGCCGTGGCTCTGACAGGTCGGCCCGATGGTTTTCTGAAGAATCAGGCCATCAAGATTCTGCTGCCCCCGAAACTCGAGCAAGTTGGGCGCGGCATGCGCATGCTGGGCATGGGCGCCAAAGTCGACGAGTTGGAGATTGGCATGAATCGCGCCGCCGAGCAGGCCACGCCCCTGGCCAAACAGATCTTTCTCACGGCCTTGCGAAAAATGACATTCGATGATGCCCGCCAGGTCTTGACGGGCGGCGACACCGCAGCCACCGAATACTTCAAGCGCTCGAGTTCGGCCGACCTGACGACTGCCTTTTCACCGATCGTTCACCGCGCCATGGTGCGCGTGGGCGTCGTTCAGCAATACGACCAAGTCATCAACAGTGCGCCCGGCGGAACGCTGCTTGCCGGGCAATTCGATCTCGATAACTATGTTGTGGGAAAAACGCTCGATGGCCTTTTTCTGACGCTCGGTGAGGAAGAGAAGAAGATCCGGAAGGACCCGGCTGCGCAGACCACGGCGCTACTCAAGGAAGTGTTCGATAGGAGATGACGCCTCGCGCGCGCCTCGCCAGAGAAAGCTTAAACAAAAACTACCGCCCCGCCTTTACGCTGGCCTGATCAGGAAGACCAGCCATTTCTTCGACAATTCTGCCTCCGCAGCACGGCCCGGGCGGGATCGGCGCGCCATGCGGACACGTCTTCGGATGTCCGAGGAACGTGCAGATCTTGTCCGTCGCTCCCGGAGAGAGAATGTGCTCGAACTTGCAGGCCTGCTGCTCGATTTCGGTTTCGCTGTCCATGGCGAGGCTGTCGGTGAACAGGCGCTCGGCTAGCCGGTGGCGGCGAATGATGCTTCCGGCGCGGCTACGGCCTCGCGGCGTCAGAGCCACCACAGCGCTGCCGTCGCTCACAAACATTCCGTCGGGACGCATGGCATCGTGGCAAGGATTCACAAAGGGCTTGTGAGCGTGCGATTCGGGTGGATGCGGGGTCGTGGTCAGAAGGCCGAGTTCCGTCATCTTCTCAACAGCAATGCTGACTGGCAACGCGCCGTGTACGTCCATGTGCTCAAGTTCGGCAATCTGGCCGTGCTCTTCGACCACCCACAACTCTTCGAGGATCTCGTCGAACTGCTCCTCGTCGGCCATGGCAAAGACTTCCTGCGCCGCGATCTTGCCGTGATGTAGTTCGATGCGGCGATCAGCTAGGCGCGCGACCACCGGATCGTGCGTGACCATCACGATGGTGCGCCCCTGCTGATGGAATTCACGCAACAGACGCAGAACGATTTCTTCATTCTGCGCATCGAGGTTGCCCGTCGGCTCGTCGGCCAGGATGATTTTCGGATCGTTGATCAGAGCGCGCGCGATGCAAACGCGCTGCTGTTCGCCGCCTGACAACTGCGAGGGCACGTGATGGCAGCGGTCTTTCAGCCCGACGCGCTCCAGCGCATCCAGCGCTTCTTTTTCATCAGTCATGCTGTGGAAGTACTGCGCGAGCATAACGTTCTCGAGCGCTGTCAGATAGGGGATCAGGTGAAACTGCTGAAAGACGAAGCCGATCTTTTCTGCACGCACCCGATTCAAGTCGGCGGCGGAAATATTGGCGACATCCTGCCCGTCGAGCCAGATTTCGCCGCTGCTGGGGCGATCGAGACAGCCGATCAGATTCACCAGCGTTGATTTACCAGAGCCAGAGGGGCCCATGATCGAGACCCACTCTCCCGGGTCAACCGTCAAGGAAAAGTCATCGAGGGCGCGAATGCTGCCGCCATTCTCTTCGGCCTTGGCCGGGTACAGGCGGCTGACTTGCTTGAGCTTGATCACCCTTACTCTCCCTTCAAGATGATTGCGGGTTGCACGCGCCGCAGTAGCGACATGGGGACAATGGCTGACAGCAGCGCCACCGCCACGCTCCCGGCCAGCACCACCGGGAATACGCTGAAGCGCGGCACCACCGGAGCATTGAAATTTGCACGCCCGATCCAAGCAGCGATGCCAATACCGATGATAAATCCGAGAGCTGCTCCGACAGCACCGAGGGACGCAGCTTCTGCGGCGAAAAAGGCGCTGATCAAACTTTCAGAGGCGCCCAAGGCCTTCATGATGGCGAAGTCCTTGCGCCGGTCGAATACCCACCCCGTGAGCGTCGCCAGCACGCAGAGCGCAGCCGTCAGAACAATCAGGATGGCTGCGGCATAGAGCGTTGCGCGCGTCTTCCCCAGCACCCGTGCTTCACCCTCCACAATTTGTCGTACCGGGCGCACTTCCGCCACAGGGAGCGTATCCGCCAAACGTCCTACAATGCCGTTAATTTCTTCGGCAGTGCCATTGGCGGCTACTTCAATCGTCGTCGTCTGCACACCGCTCCAGGCAAGGAATTCGGATATGGGGAGATAGACGCGGCTGTCCTCGGCCGCACCGGTCTGCAGGGTGCCCGCGGGGTTTAAGTGAATCGTGTGACCTTGAAAACTGAGATCGAAAGGCTTGCCATCTGGAGAAACGACCGGCAGCGCGCGCATACCGACCAGGGCTTCCCCCGTGGCCGTGGGCCACGCACTCACCGACCACCAGCGATTCAGTTTCTGTACCCGATCAAAGTCCGCGCCAACAACCACGACTGATTGTCCATTGGTCGCGCGGGCGACAACATACGCGAATGGAACCGCAATCCCGCGGCCGCCGAGATTGGTTTCTATCTGCTGGAGAGCATCTGCCGGCAGGGAAGTGCCGTCCTTGCCGACCACCACGATGTTCGCGCCGTAACTGCGGAATTCCTTGCGAAGCTTGGCCTGCACATCGACGTACAGGTTCATCATGGCGGTAGCCACAGCCGCGGCCACGATCATGGCCAACAGGGCCGACGCCGCGCGGCCACGCCGAAGGACTGCGGCCCGCACCAGCATGCGTAAGAACATCGACGTATGTGGAGCTGTGGCACGAAGTTCGGCAACGCTTGGAGTCGGACTGCTCATGCGTCGCCTCGCAGTGCAAACACCGGATCGAACTTTACGGCGCGACGAATGGCCGCTGCGCTCCCCGCAAAGGTTACAACCACCGCGATCGCCATGATGATCGGGAATAAGACCGGCTCAATGGTGATCTGAGAGTCGAAGATCGAGCGACCGATTTGGTGCGCCAGCCAGGAACCGGCGAAGAATCCTGTCAAACCGCTTAAGAGTGCGAGCAAGGTGCTTTCAGCGAAGAACAGTGCGGCGACTGCAAAATTGCCTGCTCCCAGGGCCTTCATGAGTCCAACCTCACGCCGCCTTTCGAAGATGGCCGTCGCCATGGCGGCCGAGACGGCCAGAGCGGACGCAAATAGGGCCGCTAGCGTGATCAGCAACATCAGGCCCTTGATGCGCGAGAGCACCGTGCCTTCGTTTTGCGCCACCTGCCGGATCTGCTCGGCGTGCGAATGCGGAATCGCTTCCTGCAACTGGTAGGCGATCGACTGGACGTAAGGCGAGCAATACCAGCGGTCCCAAAGTTCGCCGCTCATGCTTTTGGGATCGCGCCGGGCCAGGGCGTCCTCCGGCTTAGTGAGTGCACTCACGTAGACTCGGCGAACCGCGTCGGGTTTGCCCAGGAGGTGTTGCGCGACCGGGAGAGGAGCGACGATCTGACCGTCTTCAACGCCGCCTGTGGAAAGCAGCCCGGCGATGTGAAAGTTCTGCCCATTGATCGTCAACGTGCCGCCTGTACGCAATTGCAATTTTTGCGAGAGGTGCTCACCTAGCAGAATGTCGCTCGAATCGTCGGCGGGCCAAGTGCCATCGACCTTCCACCAGGGATGCGTGTTCCTTACGCCGGTGGTGAACTCGTCCTTGCCGAAGGCCAGGTGCTTGGCGAAGTAGGTCCCGACGAGTGTTACGTCCTGCGCATGAGGAACGCCCACCGCAACGTTCACGGGCAGCATGGGTGAGAAGCCGAGGATGTTGTGCCGCCAGAAAGTTCCTTTGATTTTGGGCAGGTCAGCTTCGCTCAGGAAGTTGCCGTCGCTGGGCGGCTTCAGGTTGACGCCGCCGATCTCGACATCGATCGTGTCTTCCTGCGGAGTCACCAGAAGGTTCGCGCCGTAGCTGCGTAGCTCGCGGTTGATCTTGTCGCCGATGTCGGTGGCGACGGCGATCATCGCGGTGGCGACCGCTACACCGAGAGTGATGGCCACCCCCGCAAGCAGCTTGCGGCGCTTCTGCCGGCGAAAGCTTTCGTAGAGGAGCCGGGCAAACATGATCTATTTCTGGAAGAACCGGGTCTGCGCAGCGACGTCGGCTTCCTTGATAACCACGGCATCAGCGGTCGTCTCCGCCTTCAATGGGATCGGATTGCAGCCGCCGGGCATACCCACTGATTGCGGATTGATGGGGGCGGCGCAGTTCTTGCACACCACACCGGTTGTTCCCTTGTAGAAACCGACCGAGCCGCAGATTTCGCAGGCATCGAGCACGGTGGCGATCTTGCCGTCTGGCTTCTGGTAAAGCCAGAAGCGGACGTCCACGCCGTTCTCGCTCGCGCGGTAGAAGTGGATGTCGCCGTCGGAGACCTCTTTCAGAGGGATGGAAGCTGCCCCATTCAGGAATGCGATCTCGGTCGTCTTCTGCGGACCGCTTATGCTCTTGGCATAGATGAACTCGGCCGTCACCAGCATGATGAACAGGAACGAGCTGACGTACACGGAGCCCATCCACAGCCGCTCGCGGCGGGCCGTCCACTGCGCTTTGCGACGCTCAGCAGGCGTGGTTGCCTCCGGCGCAGGCGGGCGCGACTTGACCTCGAAAAGCACCATCAACGCCGCCAGGGCGAAGATCGTGATGAAGAAGAAGACGTCGTTTCGGACGATGGGGCCGATGAGAGCCATCTCCTGCTTCGAAGAGGGAAGAACACCGTTCTCCGAAAGCTCGTGCAGGCCGCTGATTACCAACTGTGCGGCGACGAACCACAGAATGACGGTGGTGACCCGGAAAAATTTCTGGAGATTGATGCGCACGCTGCCCTTGACGAACATCACGCCGAAGGTCACGGCGGCCAGCACACCCAGCAGGGTGCCGATGAAGGTCATCAGCTCGGTGGAGTTCAGCGTGACGCCGGCGAGGGTCAGAACCGTCTCGACCCCCTCGCGCAAAATCATCAGAAACACAAAAAGGAATACGCCGATGCGCGACCCGCCGCTGGTCAGCGACTGGAGCTTGCCCTCGATCTCGCCCTTCATCTTCTTGCCGGTGCGCATCATGAAGATGATCATGGTGATGACGAAGAAGGCGGCGGCCAGCATGACCCAACCTTCCACGATGTCCTGATTGAGGCTCATGCGCGAAACCACAATGGCCACGGCGATGCTGCCGACAAAGGCAGTCGCCATCCCGGCGTAGACCGAGCGGCGCAAGTCGGCACGCCCGATCTTGGCCAGATAGGCCAAGGTGATGCCGATGATCAGCGCGGCTTCGACACCCTCGCGCAAGGTAACTATGAAGGCCTCGAGCATGAATTAGGGACCTAGGTGATTTTGAAAATGAATTTCAATTTCAACTTTATTAGGATAGCTTGCGTCCCGCCGGGGCGTCAACGCGTGAGATCACGCGCGCATGTGACGTGGGTCACGCGGAAGCTCCGGTCGCCGCCACTCACAGGCGCCGGATAAACTGTTGTGCCTGTTGGAATTCGGGGAAGAGCTTTTCTTCGGCGTGGAACTCGGCGGAGTGTACGCAGCGACGGCTGCCATTAAGCCTTACGGGGTGCCGCAGGTGGAGCATTTCATGGTAGACGATGTACTCCACAGCGTAGCGGGGAACCCTAGGGTGGTCGAAGATTCGGCTGACGATGATCGCGTTGTGAGCCGGGTCGTAGTGTCCCAGCAGATTACGAGCGCGACGTTGGCTCCAACTCATCTTCGGCCGTGCCTGCATCCCACCGAAAAACCGCAGGTTGAGGCTCTCGAAGATCGAGTCTAAATCGTAATATGTACCTCGCGCCGACCCTAGCTGCTTTCGTCCTCGCAGCTGACGTATCAGATGAGCTTTCTTTCGCACTGGGCTGCTAAGAATGTATTTCCGGTAGCGGCTTGAAAGCGCTGGTTCGATGGCTTTCCGATACATTTTGGCGATCAGAATATGGGCGATGGCACGCAGCACGGGCTCGGGTGCCCCTTCCAGCAAATCTGACAGGCGCACCAGCAGCCGGCCTTCCCGCAAACGAATGGTGTTATTCACGTTGGCGAACGGGAAGAAGCGTACGGACATCGGAGGAGGTGGGGTAGCGGGCTGCAACTCGCGAAAACTCTCCAGGAAGATTGTGACAATGCTGTCGCTCACCCTGAGAGTAGGGTAGCACGATGAGTTGTGGATTCAGGCCACACGATCAAGCCCGAAACTTGTTGTCGCCGGATGTTCGCAGGGCAACAACTCACGACTTCGTTTTCTTTTTGCGCCTCCAAATCTCTTCTTCGTCGGCCTGCAGTTTCCGATGATCGGCGGTGCTATTGTCGACGGTCTCGAGCGCGTCCGACAGAATGAACTGGTACTGGCTAACGTCTTCCTTGGATGCGCTAGCGTCGTCCTTCAAAGCGCGCAGCTTGGCCTGGAACTCGGTGTCTCCTTCCACGACAAATCGCATGGCTTTGCGCAAATCCGATTTGCGCCCCTCGAAGTTGTCGAGGTTATCATTCAGTTCGTTGTAGACCGACAAAAAATCCTCCAGCATCTGGTGGGTCTGAGCTGGACGATCTTTCACTTTAGGATCGACTCTCATCTGTTCCAGCTTCACCAGTCGCGCTCGCGCGAACTGGACGTACAGCTTCATGCGAGGTTCGGGCTCCACGGCGGAATCGCGAAGCAGGTCGATCTCTTCCTGCGTGAGAGGATCGGATCTGCGTTGCGCTCGCGCCGGAGCGAGCGCCATGCAGATTACAAATGTGAGAAAGAGAAAAATACGGCCTTTCATTTTGGATTCTTTCCGAACATGCGGTTGAGCAGATCTGAATCGATTTTGTCGAGGCGCTCCACCGCCTCCTGCACCGTGGCCTGGTCATCGAAAGGCAGGCTCCGCTTGATCTCGGTGAGGCGGTGGGCCATGCGGTGCACCGCGATTTCGACATTCTTTAGCTTCTTGCCTGATTGCTCGGCCGCCTTTTGCGCCTGCTCGGAGTAGGAAACAACCTCGTGAATGGCTGCGACTGCTTCTTCGGACTTCCCAGCCGCGTAAAGCTTGTCGGCGTTTTCCACCTGATGTTCCGCCACCTGCGCACTAAGGGTGGCGCGGTCATCGGGCTTGGCGTTCTGCAAACGAGCCTTCAGTTGCTCGAGTGTGAGTTCCTTCGAAAAGCCGTAGCCGATGGCAACCGCGGCCGTGATGATGAGAAGGGTGCCCCAGATGCGCATGCGTTCGTTCACTTTTTCGGCTCGATCGTGATCAGGCGGTGTCGGGCCTGCCACTCCTGATCAGGATACTTCCCGTTGGCTACTTGAAGGAAGAGATGATAGTTCGCCGCCGCCTGATGGTAGTCGCGCAGATGATCGTAAGCGGTGGCGCGCAAGAAATATCCTACCGGAACTTCTGGCAGAAACTTAGCGCGAATATCGAGTGCCTTGATGGCCAGCGGGTAGTTCTGGTTCTCGTTGGCCGCAAAGGCGAGATCCCCATACACGGCTCCCCAATCCGGCTTGAGCTTTACAGCGGTCATGAATTCCTGCTCGGCGGGCAGAAATTTCTTTTGCTTCATCAGGCACAGACCCAGCTTCTGGTGGAGTTCCGCGTTCTCAGGATGGGCAGCGAGCAACGGGCGGTAGACGGCCTCGGCCTCGGCGAATTTACCAGTCTCCACGTAAATGTCTGCCAGATCACTCTGTGCTCCCGCATCGTTGGGCGCGATCTTCAAACCTGCCTGAAGCTCCGCCGCGGCATCATCGTATTTCTGGTCGGCGGCCAGAACTCGCCCAAGCTGAATATGCGGCTGCGCTTCCGAGGGCCGTTGTGCGACCACCTTCCGCAAATAGTCTTCCGCCTCGGGATACCGTTGGCCGCGCATATAGACATTTGCCAGGCCGACGAGCGCATCCTGGGACGAGGGATCCAGGGTGAGCGCCTGCTTGTACTGCTCTTCAGCGTCGGCAAACTTGTTAGCCTTCTCCAGCAGGAAACCGGCAGAGAGTCGCGGTTCGGGATCCTTGGGCTGAAGGGCAGCCGCCTGGCGAAATGCCTCAATCGCCGCATCCGGATCGCTTTCTTCCAGAACATGTCCGAGGCCCAACCATGCGCGCGCGTGACCTTCGTCCGGATGACTTTGCGGCTTGAGTTTCGTGGCCGCCCGCAAGAACTCCTCAGCGCCCGATTGCTTGTTCTTGGCGAGGCTCAGTCCAAGGTTGAGGTTGGATTCGAAAACATCGGGCTTCGCGGTGACCGACTGGCGATAGGCTGCAATCGATTCCTCCGTCCTGCCCAGCGCGTTGTAGACGAATCCGAGGTCAAACCAAGCTTGATAATTCGAGGGTTGCGTCGACACGACTTTCTTCAGGAGAGGTTCTGCGGATCCGTAATCCTTTTTTTCAATCGCGGCCTCGGCCTGCGATAACTCAGGCGGTTGGGATGGATCCTGCTCGACCACACGATGGTGGCGCACGGTCTTGCTGCTGGAAACTTGTGCGAACAGGGAAGTGGCGGCGGCCAGCAACAAGCCGCCCAGCAGACGCCGGAGCTGCTTATTTGTGTCCATTGGAACCGGACGTTCCATTCCCATTAAGGAGGGCAGCCAGGTACTTTCCCGTGTAAGAGTTGGGGAGCTTGGCAATCACCTCAGGAGTGCCGGCGCCCACCACATAGCCTCCCCGATCTCCACCCTCGGGCCCGAGGTCAATGACCCAGTCCGCAGTTTTGATGACTTCGAGATTGTGCTCAATGACGAAGATGGAGCCCCCCGCGTCAATTAGACGGCGGAAAGCGGAAAGAAGTTTGCTGACGTCGTCAAAATGCAGGCCAGTCGTCGGCTCGTCGAAGATGTAGAGGAACCGCCGCTTACGCTGAACGCTCCCATTCGCAGAAGGACGGCCGATTTCGCGGCCGGTGGGTTGCAGGTGCGCCGCCAGCTTCATACGCTGGGCTTCACCGCCCGAGAGCGTCGTGGCCGACTGTCCCAGCCGCAAATATCCGAGACCGACCTCTTCCAGAACGCGCAACTTCTCGGTGATCTTGGGGACCTCGGCAAAGAACTTCAGCGCTTCCTTTACGGTCAGGTTCAGAACTTCGTGGATGTTCTTCCCCCGGTACCGAACGTCCAGCACCTGAGGCTTATAGCGCGTGCCCTTGCACTCCTCGCACACCAGTTCCACGTCGGCCAGGAACTGCATCTCAACCGTGACCGTGCCGTCTCCCTGGCAGGTTTCACAGCGTCCGCCTGGAATATTGAAAGAGAAATGGCCCGCCCCCAATCCGCGTTTCTGCGCTTCAGGAAGCGACGCGAACAGGTCGCGGATCGCGTCAAATGCCTTGATGTAGGTGACGGGGTTCGATCGCGGAGTTCGACCGATCGGTGACTGGTCCACCAGCACCACTTCGTCGAGGTAGTCCTCTCCTTCGATGCTGTCCCAAAACGCAGCAGACGGTACTTCACCGTTAGGCTGCTTCTTTGCGGCGATCAATGCCTGATAGAGCACATCGTGGAGCAAGCTGGATTTGCCCGAGCCCGAAACGCCCGTGATCGCCACAATCATCCCCAGCGGAATATTCAGGTCGATGCACTTCAGATTGTGCGCCCGGGCTCCGCGGATTTTGAGCTGCTGCACTCCGGGTTTCCGGCGATTGCTGGGCAATTGAATTCGCAGATCTTCGGAGAGATATCGGCCCGTGAGCGAGGCGGGATTCTTGCGGATCTCGTTGAACGTTCCGGTCGCGATGACCTTGCCCCCGTTCTCTCCGGCGCCCGGCCCAAGATCCAGGATGCGGTCGGAGGCCCGCATGATGTCGGGATCATGCTCAACTACTAGGATCGTGTTTCCCAGATCGCGTAAGTCATGGAGGATCTTGATCAACCGGTGCGTGTCGCGCGTATGCAAGCCGATGGATGGCTCATCGAGCACGTAGAGCGTCCCGACTAATCGGGAGCCGAGTGACGTCGCCAGCTGGATTCGTTGCGCTTCGCCGCCCGAGAGCGTAGAAGCCAGTCGATCGAGGGTGAGATACTCCAGCCCAACGTCATTGAGAAAGCGCAGCCGCTCCTGAATCTCGACCAGCAGCTTATCGGCAATGGCCGCTTCCTGCGGACGTAGATCGAGCGACTGAAAGAAGTCCGCCGCCTGCTCGACCGTCATGCTGCAAACCTGGCAGATGTTGCGGCCGTTAATCTTCACCTGCTGCGCTTCCGGCCGCAGGCGCGCTCCTCCGCAGGTCGTACAGACGGAGTATCCCCGGTAACGGCTCAGAAAAACGCGCACGTGCAGTTTGTACTTCTTGCGCTCCAAATGGTTGAAGAAGCCGCGTACCCCCGGGAACTTCCCCTCGCCATCGACAATTAACTTCTGATGCTCGGCCTCGAGCTCATTCCAGGGCATATCGAGCGGAATCTTCGCCTGCTTGGCGAAGCGCTTCAGTTCCGTGAACAGCGGCCGATACTTCGGCTTGGTCCACGGCTCGATCGCACCTTCATTCAGCGATTTCGACTTGTCGGGAATCACCAGGTCGAGATCGAAGTCGATGGTATTTCCAAAGCCCTGGCAGCGCGGACATGCTCCGTACGGGTTGTTGAACGAGAAGAGAATCGGTTCCGGCTCTTCGTATCGGACAAGGTCCTGCTTGCACTCGAAGCGCTGGCTGAAGCGAAATCTCTGGATGGTTTCGCCTTGGCGCGGTGCCGACTCGAAGATCACCTCGCCCGATTCGCGATAGGCTGTCTCGATGGCGTCCACGATCCGAGGCCGAGCGTCTGCGGCCACCACAAGACGATCGGCGAGCACGAACACGGGCGCGCCGAAATTGATGTCGAGCAGTGACTCCGGCGTAGAGAACTCGAAAATCTGTCCGTCCTGGAAAAGCCGATTAAACCCCCGGGTGCGCAGATCGAGCAACCGGCTCTTCAACAAATCGCTCGGCAGACGCGATGGTTCCGCAGCAGCTTTCTTGCGACGACCCGCTTTTCTCTCTGGCTGAGCCGGACGCCCGGTGCTCGGCTGAACAGGGAAGAGCACTTGCAGCCGGGTCTCTTCTTCCAGCGCGAGGATCACGTCGGCGACTTCGTCTACGGAGTCCTTCTTCACTTCCTGTCCGCACTTCAGGCAGAACGTGCGGCCTACGCGCGCAAACAGCAAGCGCAGATAATCGTAGATTTCTGTAGCGGTCGCAACTGTCGAGCGGGGATTGCGGGTGGAGTTCTTCTGGCGTATCGCCACGGCGGGCGCGATGCCATCGATCTGATCGGCGTCAGGCTTCTCTATGCGTTCCAGGAATTGTCGAGCATATGCCGACAGAGATTCGACATATCGTCGCTGTCCTTCCGCATAGATCGTGTCGAAGGCGAGCGAGGATTTTCCCGAGCCCGACACTCCCGTTACGACGGTGAGAGCGTTGTGGTCGATGGTGAAATCGATGTTTTTTAGGTTGTGAACGCGTGCGCCGCGAACAACGATATTCTCTGTGGACATCTGGTAAAGAGACCGCCGCAAGCCAAGCCAACCCCGGCTGAAACCTTGTGACGGGTCCACAGAACGGGTCGGCGGGCTTACAGAATCCTTCTATTATACGGCACGCGGGACGGAGGGCTCCGTCAGGCGCTCGTCGATGCGGAGTTCCGCCGCACGCCTGCTCACGGGCATAGGGAAAGGATGACGGCGCGGCGAAAGGATGAGTGCAACGATCGCACCCAGACCCACCCCCGCCATAAGAAACGTAACCGCGGTGCGCGAATCGTATCGTGTTTGCATGGCACCTCCTCTCGTTCGTGAAAGTGAAAGCGGCGCGTCAGCGCAAACTTGCGCCCCACGCGCCGCGGGTCATCAACAGCACTGAGCGGTTGTGTTAGGAGATGACCTGAATGCTATCCACGTGAATTACGTTGGTCGACGAATCCACAGTTCCGGTGACCTTCACCTGCTTGCCTTCGTAGTCTTTTACCTTGCTCTCGTCGTCAACCTTGTAGCTCACGTTCGAGGAACCATCCTTCAGCATCATAGCGCCCTTTTCCTTCACGATCGTTCCCGTGAATTCCTTGGCGGTCTGAGCCGAAGTCGGTGCCGCCTGCGCGTCATTTTGCGCCGGCTGCGACTGCGTGGGCTGAGCCTGTGGATCGTTCTGCGCCGGTTTTGCTTCCTGCGCGTACAGAGAACCCATGCCGGCTACACCCAAGGTCAAGGCTAATACGGATCCACGGATAAAGTAGTTCTTCATGAAAATCCTCCTGGAAGAAAATTTCACAGCGTGTTTGCACTTGTGAAGTGCAAGCAGCGTGCCAAAAGGCAAAACCTATCGAACGCACGTTGCAAAATGAGAAAGTGCTTTGCTTGTCGTGTTGAGAAATCTCTGAGCATGAAATTTCAACTGCGTCGCATGCAAAACTTTCGCAACAGCATTTTCCACAGCAATGCCAATCCAGCGCTATGGAGCGCAAAACCTACACAGCTGTGACCGCTTGCGGCGCTTCTACTGTAAATCGCGTACCGCAGTGGTTTTGGCCATCATGATGCAACGGTTTCTTTGCACATCATCCAAGCGCACTGCACGATCCTGCTCGCTTGAGTGCGCCAACGTGCGAGGAGGCTTCGAGTGGATTTGCAAATAGGCAGGGCCGCGGCTTACGGAATTTTTCCAGTTGCTGCGCGCCTCGATCAGATTGTGAGTTCGCTCAATGCGGCGGGATTTGAAACCAGTACCATTTGTGTTTTCCTGCCTTCCTCTCATCCCGTAGCCGGCGAAGTGCGTAGCGTCAAAGCTTCGTCCGGAGAATTGATGGGCGACCGCGGACACGAGCGGGTGATTGCCTGGCTCGCAACGCTGGGCGGCGTGGTTATTCCTGGAGTCGGCTTTTTCGTTGGTGCGCGCGGGTATCTGCACGCGGTGGCGTGTGGTATCTGCCAAACGGGAGACAAACACGCGGGTGCGCTCGCCAAGCTGGGAATTCCCGCGGACGCCGCCGAACGTTACGAAACGCGCACTCGGGAGGACGCAAGCCTTGTGTTTGTGAGTTGCGACGGGTGGGCGCAGTCGGAATGGGCGCGCGAGATTCTACGACTACTGCGGGCTGAGGAAGTTTGTGTTCTGAGCGAAGACGACGAACCGGAGTGCGATCCTCCGTCCTTGCCTTCGAATGTCGTGGTATTACGGCAGCCGTAGGATTACTGGCGTTCCTGGTCGCGACGACGGCCGTATCGGAATGCCAGGCCGACGCCGAGGCTCATGAAACTGAGCGGCGGGATGAGTAAAACAAGCACGCCGCGGCTGATAGCACGCTGCCCATCCTTGGTAGCGCCGGTCGCGTTGGCGTAACACATCGCACAGCCTTGACCGAAGGCCGGTATGCCCCACAGGGCGAGCCAAAGTGTGGCGATAAAAGAAAGCTTCTTCATTTCACTCCCAAATCGACCACCCGGTGCGCGTCGCGGAAGAAGAAAATCCACATCAGGGCGAAGCAGGCCATTACTGAGATGGTGAGCAGCCATCGCATGGCAGGGAGCTCGGACTTCAGGTGCATAAAATACATCGTGATCAGCCCGGCCTTGATGACCGAGAGGATCAACAGCACGATCAGCATATGCACCGGTTGGAGCACTTGCTTATAGGCGAGAACCACCTCGACTGCCGTCAGTAGCAGCAAGGCGCCCCACACCCAGAAGTATGTCGCCTTGGTCTCTCCGTGTGCCACCGTCATGTCATGCATCGTATGCGCTCTCCGATTAGATCTTGGTAGACATCAGGTAGACCAGCGGGAAGATGAACATCCACACCAGATCAACAAAGTGCCAGTAGAGGCCTGAGACCTCGACGTCGTTGGCATCGTAATCTTTGGGTTTAAGGAACAGCACGATGGCCGAGATGATCGCGCCCGCCAGCAGTACGTGCACGCCGCTATGGAAGACGCTGGTGGCAGGAGTTACCAACCAGCCGACCAGCCACAACGCCAGCAATATCGGCAGAAACTTTTTGCGCAGAGCGATCACACCCAGGTAGATCACTCCGATCGTGACGTGGAGCATGTGCATGCCCGTCAACGTAAAGAATGTCCCCCCGAACAGGGGGACGGCTGACCAGGGATTGCCTGAGGGCGTCATGTTCTCGGCGATGAGCTTGGTCCACTCCATGGCGTGGAGGACTGTGAAGGCAGCGCCGAAGAACATGGTTGCAAGCAGCCAGTTGCGCGTCCACGGCTTGTCGCCGCGGTTCGCCGCCATGACTGCCAGCACCATCGTCAGAGAACTCGACAGCAGGCACGCCGTCATGACGGTGGCGTTGGCAATGCTCTCTTTACCGAACGGGGTGGGCCACGCCGGATTCGAAATGCGCCCGTAGCTATACGCGAACAGCAGCGCTCCGAACGTCAGCGAATCGGACGCGAGGAACAGCCACATCCCAATTTTCTTCGAATAGGTGCCGAACAGGGAGGGCTCGAATTCGCCCTGCGTGTCGTGAACCACGTGTTGCACCGTTGCCATCGTCAGCCTTCTCCTTGAAGAGCTATCGAACCAGCATCAGTAGGACGACAATATAAACCCACAACAGAGCCATGAAGTGCCAGTACCAGGCAGTAACATCGACAACGATGCGCTGCGCCTCGACCGGCTTGTGCATCAGCCACGAAGAAATCGCCGCGTACATGAGCGCGATGACGCCGCCAGCCAGATGAATCGCGTGCGTTGCGAAGAGCAAGTACGTAAACGAACTGCTCGGGCTCGTGTACACGAAGAAGTTATGTGCACGCAGAGTCTCCCATAACAACAACTGGCCGGCGAGAAATCCCAGTCCGAGGACTACCGTACTTCCCAGCCACGGGAAGCCGCGTTCATCGCCCAACGACACTCCGGGAATCGACTCTACCGGCGCTAACGCAGCTCGCCGAGTGATGGCGCGGCGCGCCATCTCCATCGTCGCGCTGCTCAGCAGCAGGATGAACGTGTTCACCAGCAGCAGCTCGTAGGGCAGGCGAATCGTGGTCCAGTCGCGCGAATACGTATTTGTCTGCTGGTCGAAGGAGGGAAGTCCTTTGCGTACCAGCAGCGCACTGGTAAAGCCTACGAACAGCATCAGGACCGCGGTCAGCCCCAGCACGAGCCCAAGCCGCGCTCTTCTTAGCCGTTCGCCGTAATTAAAAGCACCATTGCTGGCGCCCCCTTCGTTGCCGTCGCCACCACCACCATAGGACGGAGGACTCCCGCCGCCAGCGTCGCGGGATCGGGGGTCCTTGATTGCAAGATTCGGAGCCAAGGTCGACATACCTTCTTTAGGTCTAGTGCGATGCTCCAATCGCTGGATCAGTTTGCATCACAAAATCGCGCGCCGCTGCCGGAACCCCGTATTCGTAAGGTCCGTTATGAACAACCGGAGTATGGCCGCCGAAGTTGTCGTGCGGTGGCGGAGTGGCCGTGGACCATTCCAGGGTCGTCGCATCCCACGGATTGTCGGACGCCTTCGCTCCCTTGTACATGCTCCAGAAGAGGTTGAAGACGAAGATCAGCTGCGCCCCGATCGTGATGAACGCCGCGTACGTCATGAACCTCTGCACCGGAATGAGCGGGTGCAGGTACGCTACTTCGGTGAGCTGCGAATAACGCCGGGGGTGTCCTGCCATCCCGAGATAGTGCATCGGCATGAAAATCGCGTACGTGCCGATGAACGTGATCCAGAAATGGAGCTTGCCCATCGGCTCGCTCATCATCCGGCCAAACATCTTTGGGAACCAGTAGTAGGTAGCGGCGAAAATTCCAAAGATCGCCGCTACGCCCATGATCAGGTGGAAGTGGCCCACCACGAAGTACGTGTCGTGCAGCGGAATATCGAGCGTTGGCTGCGCGAGGAACGGTCCGCTCAAGCCGCCCGAGACAAAGAGCGACACAAAGCCGATTGCGAACAGCATGGGCGTAAAGAAGCGGACGCGGCTTTTGTAAATCGTCCCTAGCCAGTTGAAGGTTTTGATGGCCGAGGGTACTCCGATCGCCATGGTCAGCAGCGAGAAGGCGAACGCCGAATACGGGCTCATCCCGCTCATGAACATGTGATGTCCCCAGACCATGAAGCCCAGGAACCCGATCGCCAGCATCGCATACACCATGGCGCGGTACCCGAAGATCGGCTTGCGCGCGAACGTCGACAGAACCTGAGAAGCTACGCCCATGCCGGGCAGAATCGCGATGTACACCTCGGGATGTCCGAAGAACCAGAACAGATGCTGCCACAGGAGTGGTGAGCCGCCTTTGTGACCCAACAATTGGCCGTTGACCACGATGGTGGGAAGAAAGAAGCTGGTGCCCAGATTGCGGTCCATCAGCAGCAAGATTCCCGCCGATAGCAGTACGCCGAACGCCAGCAGTCCGAGAATGGCCGTGATGAACCATGACCATACCGTCAGCGGCATGCGCATGAGCGTCATGCCCTTGGCGCGGAGATCGAGCGTTGTGGTGATGAAGTTCAGGGCGCCCATCAACGACGCGGCACAGAAGATTGCGATGCTCGTGATCCACAGATCGGCTCCGAGTCCTTCGCCAGGCCCGGTGGACTGAACTGCGCTCAACGGTGGATATCCCGTCCATCCATGCAGCGGTGCGCCTCCTGCGACGAAGAACGATGCCAGCATCACCACGAACGCCACGAACGTTGTCCAAAACGAAAGCATGTTCAGGACGGGGAACGCCATGTCGGGTGCGCCAATCTGAATCGGCAGAAAGTAGTTACCGAACCCGCCTTGGGGCGCCGTTGTCAGCACGAAGAACACCATGATCGTGCCGTGCATGGTCAGCAGGCTCAGATACGCTTCCGGCTGAATGTGTCCGACCAGCGGCAAATTCGCGTCCGGCCAGATCAGGTGAATGCGCATGAATAAGGACAGGATCATGCCCACCCATACAGCCGTCAGCGCGAGGAAAAAGTACTGGATCCCGATAATCTTGTGATCGAGGCTAAAGATGTATTTCCGGATGAAGCCCTGTGGGGCCGCGTGCGCGTGGACCACTTCCGAGGTTGCCATTATTGTTTCTCCGCCTCTCGCGCCGCGAGCCACTTGTCAAAGTCTTCCTGGTTGACGACCTTCAAAATGCCATGCATCTTGTAGTGTCCCAGCCCGCACAGTTCCGCGCAGGCGATTTCGTAGTCACCAACCTGCGTAGGCGTGAAGTGCATGTGAATGGCAAGTCCGGGAACAGCGTCCTGCTTGAAGCGCATGTTCGGAACGAAGAAGCTGTGGATGACGTCTACCGCGCGCAGCGTCAGATCGACCTGCCGGTTGACGGGCAGCATCATGGTTCCGGTAACGACGTCATCTTTTGCGGCGGGATCGTTTGTATCGAGCCCGATTGCAGCCTCGCTGCCTGACGATGGATCCATGAGCTTGGGGCTCGTTAACCCGAATTTGCCGTCGGCCCCCGCGTAGCGGAAGTACCAGGCAAACTGCATACCCGTGACCTCTACCGGAAGAGCGGAAGCGCTGGCCGGCTCAAACCGTTCCGCCGCCCAGATCTTGCTGCCCATCAGGTTCATCCCGACAAAGAGAACAGCGGTCAGTATCGTCCACACGACTTCCATCGTGGTATTGCCGTGGGAGTAGTCCGCTGGCGGAGAAGATTTCCGTTCCCGGTACATCCACACGAACAGTCCTAGCGAGCATTGCGCCAGCACGAACACGATGCCCATCACGATGTAGGTGAAGGTGAACTGATGATCGATGCCCGCCGCAGCCGCCGACGCGCCCGCTGGCAACCACCAGGGATGCCAGATAAAGAAGTATGTGCTGACGAAGGTGATCAACCAGATAACAGCCAGTAGAGCGAGGCCCATCTACCACGACCTCCAAGGGGTCGATTTTCCGCACACCGCAGCGCAAAAAAATCGAAAGACTGCGGATGGCCGGGAAGTCTATCACAGCGGGATGTGACAAACGCAAGAGCGAAGTCAGGTGCGCCCGCGTACAAACCGCCGACGAACCATGATGCGCTGACGCTTTTTCTGTGGTCCTGTAACTTGTCGGCTATTACCCGCTCTTCCAGCTACAATCATCCGCGTATGGCCACCAAGACTCGCGGCCGCGGTCACGATACCCGCTACGTACGGATGCAAAGGAATCACTGTTTCGGATGTGGCAAGAACAATCCCGATGGCATGCGCCTGAAGTTCACTTACGACGAAGAGCGCGACTGTTTCGTCTGCCGTTTCCGCCTAGGTAAGCGCTTCACCGGACCTCCAGGACACTGCCACGGCGGAATCATCGCGACCATTCTCGATGAAGCTATGGGCAAAGTGAATAAGCTGCGCCACGTGATAGCGCTCACGTCCGAAATCACGGTGAACTACTTGAAGCCTGTCCCGTTAAACAAGCCGCTGCGCGTGGAATCCCGCGAGGTAAAGGTGCAGGGTCGTAAGCACATCAACATGGCAGAGATTCTGAATCAGAAGGGCGAACCGCTGGCGCGCAGCAAGGGGCTGTTCATTGCGATCGATCCGAAGAAGATGTTTGCTACGTACGTGGACAAATGATCCTGCGGCATCAGCCCTGCTGCAAAATCTTGGCCAGCTCGTCCACCCCTCTCCGCAATTCTTTGGGATCAACCGCTGCGAAACCCAGAATCAACCCTTCCCGGCGCGGTCGTCCCGAAGCATAACGGCTGAGCGGAACGACTTCGACATCCCGCACTGCCGCCAGATTGGCTATCTTCTCGCCTGAGAGCCCGGGCCTCAGCCACCCGACCGTCTGTAATCCCGCCTCAACATTTGAGATTTCGAGTGCCCCTGACAACTTCTCTTTCGCGCTGTCCAGCAGCTCCTGCAACCGCTCGGCATAGATCTCGCGCATGCGCCGGATGTGCCTCGCGAAGTGTCCTTCAGTGATGAAGTCGCACAGCACCGCCTGCTCGAGCAACGGAGGATGATGCGTGCTGACCGACTCCGCTGCTGCAAACACATCCACCATCTCCTCGGGCACGACCAGGTAGCCGAGGCGCAAAGCAGGGAAGAGAACTGCAGTGAAACTTCCCGCAAAGATCACGACGCCCGACCGGTCCAGACCCTGCATGGCTGGCACCGGTCGGCCCGCATATCGATACTCGCTGTCGTAGTCGTCTTCGAAAATGAGAACGCCCGATCTCCGCGCCCATTCCAGCAGCGCGAGCCGTCGCCGCAGGCTCATGGTCACGCCCAACGGAAACTGATGCCCCGGCGTGACATAGACCAGCCGCGGCGCGCGCCAGCGCTTTTTGCCAATCTCTAACGACAGGCCTTCTGAGTCGACTGGCACTCGCCGAATCTGCGCTCCGAGCGCGCGGAACACGACGCCCGCGCCCGGATAACCCGGCTCCTCCATCCACACCGACTCGCCCGGATTCAGTAAGATTCGAGCCGTGCGATCCAGCGCCTCTTGCGCGCCCGACAGAATCAACACCTGCTCCGCCGTACACTTCACTCCCCGCGAACTGTTCAGATAAGCCGCCACCGCCTCGCGCAGCGGACGGTACCCAAGCGCCTCCCCCCCGGCCAACAAGTTTGCCGACACGCGCCGCAGGCGCCGCGCCGCTACCTGCGCCCACAGATCCGTAGGAAACAAATCAAGGGCGGGCTGATTCGGACGAAACGCGCGCATCGGGCGAACTGCCGTCCCGCGAAACGGCTGCAACCGCCGAGCATATGCGGAGAGAGCAATGCGCCGGTGGGGCAGACGCTTCTCCGGCTTCGGGCCACGCACGTCCAGCAGATGCTCGGGCAGCACCTCGCTTACATAGGTTCCCGAGCCCGAGCGTCCTTCGACATAGCCCTCCGACTTCAATTGCTCAAACGCAGTAACGATGGTTGATCGCGAAAGCCTGTAGGCCGAAGCCAGATCGCGCGTGGCCGGCAGCCGGGATCCCGGGCGCAGTCGCCCATCGAGAATCGCCCCCCGCAGTTCGGCGTACAGCCAACGATAAAGGTTCCCGCGGGCCGGCGGCGCCGGCAAACTGAGCGAAAATGCCGTGACTTCGCGTGCCATAAAAGTGGTATGGGAAGAATACCGTAAATGGACGGTCTAACAATACCAATCTTGCGATAGCCTTTTTCAAGGCGTAATCGGCAGTCTCACGCAGTCACCCGGTACAGAAAGCAAGTCGCGAGCAAAACCCGGGAGGGCACGAGTTCACTCGTGCCGCGACGATCGAATCTAAAGTAGCGCTTTAGCACCTCGGGTGAGCTTCACCTCACGCCACATCTTGTGATGAAAGGTTGACTCCCATGGCAGACACGAACGGATCCCGCAGCGGACACTCCACCAGCCTGCGCCTTAAGACAGGCCTCGCCGAAATGCTCAAGGGCGGCGTCATCATGGACGTCACCGACGCCAGACAAGCCGAAATTGCCGAGAAAGCTGGCGCCGTCGCTGTCATGGCGCTCGAGCGCGTGCCTGCGCAGATTCGCGCCGAAGGCGGCGTGGCCCGCATGGCTTCGCCCAAAAAGATTCGCGAGATTATGGCCACCGTGTCGATCCCGGTCATGGCGAAATGCCGTATCGGCCACTTCGCCGAGGCCCAGATACTCGAGGAGCTCGGCGTCGACTACATCGATGAGTCTGAAGTCCTGACCCCGGCCGACGAAGCCCACCACGTCGACAAGCATGCGTTCAAGGTTCCCTTCGTTTGCGGTGCGCGCAACCTGGGCGAGGCTCTCCGCCGCATCGCGGAAGGCGCGGCCATGATCCGCACCAAGGGCGAAGCGGGCACTGGCGACGTCGTGCACGCGGTCAAGCACATCCGCCAGATCGTGCAGGAAATGAAAATCCTCACTGTGCTCGGCGAGGAAGAACTCTACGCCAAGGCCAAGGAGCATGGCGCGCCGTATGAATTGATCCGCATGGTAGCCAAAGAAGGGAAGCTGCCGGTGCCAAATTTCTCCGCGGGGGGCATTGCCACGCCGGCCGATGCGTCGCTCGTCATGCAACTGGGTGCAGAAGCCGTCTTCGTCGGCTCGGGAATCTTCATGAAGAATTCCACCGAGTTCGCCGATCCGGTCGAAGCCGAGAAGCGCGCCAGAGCGATCGTCAAAGCCGCCACGCACTATCAGGACCCTAAAGTGTTACTTGAGGTGAGTGAAGATCTGGTGGGTGCCATGAAAGGCCTCGCAGTCTCGGGCCTGGACGAAGCCCACATGCTGCAAACCCGCGGCTGGTAGAGGAAATGGTCAAGAGGGTGCCCCATCCTAGCGCGCCCCTTGCGCTAGGGTGGGGATTTTGATCTTAGGCCGGAGCAGAGAATGACTATCGGTGTCCTCGCAATCCAGGGCGATTTCGACGCCCACAAGAAGCGCTTGGAGCAACTCGGCGCCGACGTCGTTCTGGTCCGCAAGCCGGAGCAACTCGACCAGATCGACGGCCTCGTTATTCCGGGTGGCGAGTCGGGAGCGTTCTTGAAGATCCTCGGAGAAGAGGGATTCGCCAAGCTAAAACAATATGTCCGCGTGAAGCCCACGTTCGGCACCTGCGCGGGCGCCATCATGCTCGCGAAGGAAGTCACGAATCCTGATCAGCCCGGCTTGGGCGCGCTCGATATCCGAATCCGCCGCAACGCCTACGGCCGCCAGGTCGACAGCTCGATTCGTACTGGCAGGCTGGGCGAATCTCCGCTGGAAATGGTCTTCATCCGTGCTCCAAAAATTGAGCGCATGGGGTCGGGGGTGGAAGTGATCGCGACCGAAGGCAACGATCCGGTGGTCGTGCGGGAAGGGAAGACGATGGCCGCCACTTTTCATCCTGAGCTAAGCGACGACACGCGGGTCCATCAAAAATTCCTAGAGCTCGTGACCCACGACCTCAACTGATCCAAACAATGGAGCGACGGGCGTCCCGCCCGTCGACGCGCGGCGCTAGGGATTGTGGGTCGTGAAATAACCGACCAGCCATTTTGTGGGACTTTGAAACTCTGAAACTTGAAACTAACTTTCACAGCTTCCCGGGCGCCCCGCCCCAATCCTCCGGATTCACATCAGCAATCGACTGCGAGAACGTCCATACATACCCGTGGAAATCTTCCGCGGAATACTGCCGCTCGCCGTACGGGTAATCCTTCGGCGGTCGCACGATGATTGCCCCATGTTGTTTCGCATGCTCATGGTGCCTGTCCACATCTTCCACCCGCACCATCACGGATGCCCGGCCCTTCGGACCTCCGCCTTGTTCAATCACAACCATCGCGCCATCGCCCACATTCAACTGGGCCCGATGATTTCCAATCATGATGCGAACATTGAAGCCAAAGGCATCGCATAACCAGGCCGCCGCGCCCTGCACGTCGGGGTAGGGGAATTCCGGAATTACGGTACTGCGCGGCATCGAACGATTCGTAAGCATCGAAAGTCTCCTGCCGAACTCAATCCAGTCTACTAGCCGGCCGCAGTCGTCTACTTCGCGGCCTTAGCGGCCTTGTTGGCGACCTTTGCGGTTAGAAGCTTTTCGTTGGACGAATTCCAAAAATCTCAACTTGACAACTAATTAACGTAACCGTACAGTTACACATTATGCGGAACCGAATGGTTACGTATTCCCCGGAAGCGACTTTTAGTGCGCTGGCCGATCCCACCCGCCGGGCGGTGCTCGACCTACTTCGCAAAGGCCGCCAGCCCGCCGGGCAGATTGCCCAGGCGTTTCCGATCTCCCGGCCAGCCATTTCTAAGCACCTACGCCTGCTGCGTCGCGCTCACCTGGTCAACGAGCATCGTGAGGGACGCAACCGCTTTTATCACCTGAACCCGGAACCCCTGCGCGCCGTCGATTCCTGGCTCGAGCAGTACCGCAGCTTCTGGTCCACGAGCCTGGCAAACCTGAAAGCTTTTGTCGAAGCGGAGTATGCGAAGGAGACGGAAGCAGCGACAACGCCTCGTCGCCGGCTGCACAGCACCATCAAACGAAAAAGACGAAACGTGGAATAAAACCCAGCGGCACCCAAGATCTCAACTCCAAGGAGTGATCCACAAATGAATCACCTGCGCACGATCGCCACACTGTTGATTCTTTTCGTCGGTCCGGCCTTCGGCCAATCCGACGCCAAAACGACTTTCGAGAACCTCAAAGCCCTCAACGGCACATGGGAAGGGAAGGCCAACAGCGACCGTTCGGTGAAAATTGTTTTTCGCCCAACCTCCGGTGGCTCTGCTCTCATGAGCGAAATTCTCGGCGACGAGGACATGGTCACCATGTTCCACCTGGACAACAACCGGGTCCTCATGACGCACTACTGCGGCGCCGGCAATCAACCACGTATGCAGGCCAGCGCCTCGCCCGACGGCAAGACCATCACGTTCAGCTTCATCGACGGAACCAACATGGCGAGCCCCAAGGCGGGCCACATGGATCACCTCGTCATCACCATGCCCGACGCCGACCATCACACCGAGGACTGGACCTTTGTTCAGGAAGACGGAAAGCAGATGAAGGAACACTTCGATCTTGCCCGCGTCAGGGCAGGGATGTAAGCCAGCCCAACACAAATGAGCATCAAGGAGACATCCCATGGCCTCGACCGTCATCACGCCGAACCAGGACGCGCTGGTCAGTGAAATTCATGTCGCCGTGCCCGCGGAAAGAATCTTTCAGGCCCTCATCGACCCCAAACAGGTTATGCAGTGGTGGAACAGTCCCGACTGTCAGATCGAGTCATTCACTTTCGATCCACGCAAAGGTGGTCGCTGGACCTATGACACGCAGAAGACGAAGCTGAACATCAACGGGACCAGCAAGTTCCACTGCGAAGGCGAAGTACTCGAGTACGATCCGCCGCGCGTTCTCGCATATACGTGGATCGCCAACTGGCACGAGCAGCCTACTCAACGCACGGTCGTGCGGTGGGAACTCGCAGCCAGCAAGGGTGGAACGCTGGTGCGTGTCACGCATAGCGGGCTCGCTGACCTGCCCGTCTCGCGCAAGGACTACTCTGGCGGCTGGCCCGGCGTCCTCCGCGAAGTCAAGAAGTTCATCGAGCGATAGAAAGGATCTTTATGGCAACCGTCGCCATCATCCCCGGCAACGACACCATCGAAGCCGAAATTTTCGTAGCCGCTCCGCCCGAGCGCGTGTTTCAAGCCATCACCGATCCTGCCCAGATGCCGCGCTGGTGGGGACAGGGAGGCATGTACCGCGTAACCGAGTGCAAAGCCGATTTGCGCCCGGGCGGCAAGTGGTCGAGCGTGGGCGTTGGAGCCGACGGAACCTCCTTCCGCGTCGATGGCGAATACCTTGAGGTCGCACCCCCGCGCCTGCTCGTCTACACCTGGACGCCCAGCTTCAGCGAAGTCGCGGGTACGGTCGTGCGCTGGGAACTCGAACCGCGCCCGGTGCACAGCCTGCAGACCCGCGGCCCGCAGAAGGCCGGCGTCGGAACTGCCGTTAAAATCCGCCATACTGGATTCGCCGGCAACGAGAAAGCTGCCAAGGATCACGGCGAAGGCTGGAAGCGCGTGCTCGGCTGGATGCGGGACTTCGTTGAAAACGACGAGACTATCGACACACGTAAGTAGGAACGTAGCGGTGGCGTCCCGCCGGCAGTCCGGCGGGCGTCCTCGCCCGCCGTCGCCCAGCACAACGCCGCCGAGGCCTTGCAGAATCCAGCAGCGCCTACTTCACGCCCTTGTCCGGATCCCACGATCCCTGTTCCTTGCGCACAAACACGATCTGCCCGATGTGGTAAGCGTTGTGCGTACCGATGTGAGCGATGTCGTCGTACCAGGCTGCCAATTTCTTCTCGTCGGCCACTTCGACCGCCTTCTCCCATTCGGTCATCACTTCGTCGAGTTGTTTCACAATCGTGGACCACTGCTTCGCATCGAAGTTGTCGAAGGTCTCCTCATTGTTCCCGCTGAACTTTAAAGGCTCGTCGCCTTTGAACTTCGTCAGCTCGCGCTGATTCCAGAACACCAGGTGATACGCAAGCTGTCCCGCCGAGTGATTCCCCTTGCCATCTTTCCAGCTCGCCTGTTCCGGGGTAAGGCCGGCGACCGCGGTGTTGGCATCCACGAACCAGTCTTTCTTGTTGTGAGTGGTGCGCAACTGCTCCAGCAGGAGGCTTTTTAGCGTCCAAGGTTTCTCCGGAGCTTTCTGCATCTGCGCTCCTGCATTCAACGACAGGGTCAAAACGATCAGAGCAATCAATCCCTTCATGAGTCTCCTTTTTCAAGACAATTACTAGTAAGGTAACGCCGGCGTCCCGCCGGCAGTCCGGCGGGCGTCTCGCCCGCCGCGAGGACACACCATCGAAACAAAACAATCCCTTAGACGCTCGGACAATGTAGTAGGAAGCAGGCTTGAAAGGGAGTATGGAACACCGGTTCCCGTCCCATCCCTGCGTTATACTTACCTCAGGATGGCCGCCAGCTCCGACAAGAAGTTCTACCTCGAGACCTTCGGATGCCAGATGAACGTCCATGACTCCGAAAAGGTCGTCGGCACGCTGATTTCCGAGGGCTACCGCCAGGTCGAAACCGTCGAGGAAGCCGACCTCGTCCTCTACAACACGTGCTCCATCCGCGATAAGGCGGAGCAAAAAGTCTTCCACCGCCTGGCCGACTACAAGAAATATCAGAAGCAAGGCAAAGTCTTTGGCGTGCTCGGCTGCGTGGCGCAGCAGGAAGGCGAGAAAATATTCGAGCGCGCTCCGTATGTATCGATGGTCTGCGGATCAGCGTCTTACCGCAATCTCCCCCAGATGCTGGTGCAGATCGAGGCAGGGAACCGCCACGTCACCGGCCTCGACGCCCGACAGACCGACGAGTGCTTCGAGACCGAGTTCACCTCGCGCACCAACCCGCATCGCGGCTACATCACCATCATCGAAGGCTGCGACAAGTGCTGCGCCTACTGCGTGGTACCTTTCACCCGAGGAAAAGAGCGCAGCCGCACCTCCGACTCCGTGCTCGCCGAGGCCCGCCAGATGGCCGATCTCGGCTACTCCGAAATTCAGTTGCTGGGTCAGAATGTCAATTCCTACAAGGATCCAGCAGGGAAGAAGTCGTTTGCCGAACTGCTGGCCGCTGTCGGCGAAGTCCCGGGGATCCGTCGCGTGCGGTTCACCACGTCGCATCCGCGCGACTTCGGCCGTGACATCGTCGATGCCATCGACGCCGTCCCGACCCTTTGCGACCACGTACACCTACCGGTGCAGAGCGGTTCTACCCGAGTGCTCGACGCCATGCAGCGCCTCTACACGCGCGAGCAATATCTTGAGCGCATCGCGTGGATGAAATCCGCTAAGCGCGACATCAGCCTCACCACCGACATCATCGTCGGCTTTCCGGGCGAGACTGAAGAAGAATTCCAGCAGACTCTCAGCTTGCTGGACGGTGTCGAATACGATGGTGTGTTCTCGTTCAAGTACTCACCGCGTCCCAACACTCCGGCGCTGCACCTGGAAGACGCCATCCCTGATGAAGAAAAATCTCGCCGCCTCGCCGTCCTCATGGCTCGCCAGCAAGAAATTCAGAAGCGGCGCAACGAGCGACATGTGGGCCAGAGAGTTGAAGTAATGGTTGAAGGCAGGAACGACGCGCGTCAGCAGTGGATCGGCCGCACTTCGCAAAACAAGACCGCGAATTTTGTGACCAACAACCACGCTCATCCCGTCATAGGAACTTACGTGCCGGTGCTGGTTACCGGCAGGTTTCCGAACAGTCTGCTCGGAGAAATGGTGATATAAGGAGGGCAGTCGGCGCTGGGCAGCGCGCACGATTCACGACCCCAGGGGTTTCACGATGGAAGTAGAAATGAAAATTCGCGGGCTCATGATGGACCCGGTTACCAACATGCCCATCGTGATTCTCAAGGACATAGGCAGCGACACCGTTCTGCCCATCTGGGTCGGCGTCTACGAAGCCAACGCCATCGCGCTCGAGATCGAAAAAGTCACCACGCCGCGGCCCATGACGCACGACCTCATCAAAAACGTTCTGGTCGGCCTGGAATCGCAGGTTCGGAAAGTTGTGGTCACCGAGTTGCGCGACGATACCTTCTTTGCCGTCATCTGGGTGGAGCGCGACGGCCGCATTATCAGCATCGATTCGCGTCCCTCAGACGCCTTGGCGCTGGCCCTGCGCGTCGATTGCCCTATCTTCGTGGAAGACGACGTCCTCAAATCCTCGAGAGTAGCGGCCAGTAACTCCGAGCGCCTCACGCCCGAAGACCTCCGCAAGATGCTGGAGGACCTGAACGATGAGGACCTGGGACGATACAAGATGTAAGGAATTGAGTAATTGGGAAATTTGTTAATTTGTTGATCGGGTAATTTGTAATTTCAAACCTGCACGTCCCAGCCTTAAATTACTCAATTACAAAACTACCCAATTTCACAATGCCTCCAGACCTCGCCCACCAACTCCAGCAGATCTACCTGGCCGGCTTCGAACTTGAGACCTTTGATCGTTTTCCGAAGTGCCTGGGCGTCGTTCGCGATGGCTGTATCGCCATGTTGGTCCCAGCCACTGACGGCTTCCAAGTTCTGGGCGTGCCCGGTTGGCGTATGGGAGAGGCAATCGGAGTGCTGGTCGAAAAAGACGGGCGGCAAGTTTTCCAGAACAAGCAAGAGATCGTCGAGGCCACTCCCGAACGCTTGCAGTTGCTGGCGAGGTTCAAGGAGGACCTGAAGTCCTTACTCGCGAGGCAATGAACAGGCCCGTCTGTTCTTCCTTGTGAGAGCCGTTCTCTATCCAACGGTTGTTCAAGCGACGTCCGCTTTTTTGAACAACCCTCTCCCGCCTGTCTCCATCCAACCGCGGACGCATTGACCCGCGTCCGCCACGTAAGGCAAGCGCCGCTCGCCGCAATTCAGAGATCGGACTGAATCGTATTCAACATGGACGCGTCCCAGCGGGCGGCAGAAGATCCTCGTAAGCGGTCTTGGTTGGAGCGCATTTCTGGGCGCGCCAATTCCGCGAGTGTGAACGGGTGCCTTCCCGAGTTCTTTGTGGTTGGTCCGCCTCGCACCGGAACCAGTTGGCTCTACGAGATGCTGCGTGGACAGGTCATCTTGCCCCGGACCACCAAAGAAACTCGCTTTTTCGACACCCACTTTCACCGCGGGTTGGATTGGTATCGAGCGCACTACCCGCGAAGAACTGACGGCCGCCGCATCGGGGAAGTCGCTCCTACTTACTTCGCTTCCGCCGAAGCGCGAGAGCGCATCGCACAGCTTATCCCGCGCGCGCGCGTCATCTGCATCTTCCGCGATCCAGTCGATCGCTTACTTTCCCTTTACCGGCTGAAGCGGGCGTATGGCCTGATTCCGTGGAATCTCGAGCAGGCCATTGTGAATGATCCGGAACTGATGAGCACCAGCCGATACAGTGTCCATCTCCGCGCATGGCAGGACGCATTGGGACCGCACCAGGTGCTGGCGACGATCTACGACGATCTCCTCCACGATCCGCAGGACTTCCTCGATCGCCTGGTCGACTTCATCGGCGTGCCACGCTTTGCGTTGACGCCGCTGCACAATCGCTGGGTGCACGGTTCCGAGAACCTGACTCATCCCAGGAGCTACGCTCGCACGAGAAATGCGACGCGGGTCGCAGACTGGCTCAAGGCGCAACGGTTCGACAAACTGGTAGCCGTTATCCGAGACTCACCGCTTCGCCAGTTTTTTCTCAGCGGAGGCCGTCCGTTCGCAGACCCGCCTTCGGAATTCGCCGCGCGACTCTACGAATTGTTCCGGCCGGAAGTAGAGGAGCTGGAAACGATTTTGAAACGCGACCTCGGGGCATGGAAGTCTACGGCGGCTGCCGATGTCGCCTGATCTTGCAAGGGCCGTCGGACACAATCGAGCACTGATTGGCAGGACTTCGAATGTTCAAGGAAGACTCGAAGAGGGCGCGGCTATCGGATGAATCTCCAGAAAGAATCCCGTAAAGCGATAGTAGCGGCCTAGAGCCGATTTCTCGATGACCATCTTTCCTTTGAGAGGGTCTGCCAGGGTGACTGAGCCTGCAGACTGCTCGAGTATGGCCACAAAGTGGCCGGCGCCGCCACGTAATACCACCCCTGCGATCGAAGGCGCTGGAAAATCTGTGCTTGTGGAAGGCTGCACGCGCGCATACGCCTCGAGTCCGCGCCGGCGTAGCGCCCTCGCTAAATACCAGTTTTCTGTACCTCCGCGCGAAGTGAAGGCTTCGCTTGCAACCTCTCGTTCAGAACCCGATCTGCCCAGCGCATGCAGGATCGTGGCCGCACTCGCGGGACCGCATGTGGACGCTGTGCTCTGCATACAGACGTCACCGTCGCAGCGTTCGGTTAGCTGGTCTAGGTCGACCGGATCCAAGAGAGGTTTAAGATAGGGGACCAGGAGCAGACCCACCGCGATCAAAGGAAGCACGATTCTTTCGCCCGCTGAATCTAGCTGCATCTTTGCTTGCAGCCATCCGGTCCCGAACCCAAGGCCGGAAGCCAAAAGTTCGGTTCCAGGCAACGCCCGCAAATTGTAAAACCACGCCGCGCGGCGTCCGCGAGGTAAAAAAGCGCGGCCAGAAGAATGGTCGGATAAAAGTATGGGTCGACTCGCATCGGGAGAGAACTTTAGCCTAATTCTGGCCGTGCTAGCCTGTTATTTACATAATACCTGTTATCGGACATTACATCTTGATTGCCGCCTCCGAGCAGAATCCTGCCTGCCATCAGACTTTAGTGCGTTTTGTATCCCTTCAATCGTGTGGGATCATCGGGTCGTTCGATCGTCCCTGTTTGCGGAGATGCCCACCATGAAACGAATTGTTCTCGGCTTCGCCCTCTGCCTGATGTTCTTGCTGTCCAACCTCGGAGCCAACGCCCAGCAGAAAACAATGACCAGTGACGATGCTTCCACAGTGCGTGAAACGGTACGCAACTACATCGAGGGCTATTACACGGGCGACGCCCACCGCATGGCCGCAACCCTGCACCCCCACTATCTGAAGCACATGCTTCACGGCAACATCCCGGTCAGGGAGAAAACGGGTGGCCAGATGATTTCCGAAGTGCGATCCAACGGGCCCGTGAATCTTCCTCCAGCCGACCGGACCGAACAGATCAGCGTCCTGGACGTCTCGGGAAACATGGCAGCCGCCAAACTCGAGACCCCGCACTGGGTCGACTACATGACGCTTTCGAAGTCCAATGGAGAATGGAAAATTCTCTCCGTCGTTCAGCGCATCGACGACTAACCAGAAGCAATTAAACTTCCAACAGCGTCGGCGACGGTGTCTCTTGTCGCCTGTCATCGGGACATCGTGCCCTCGCGTACGTATTGAAACGAATCTGTCCAATTCCTGCGACAGCTTCCCGAGATCACAACCGGCAGTGACGTGCATCACAGCACAGCTGTGAGCCAGCAACGAAGATGACGCCCGATGGCTTTCCGTATTCGTTCATAGAAAGTGGGGATACCTGAGATGAACACGATTGAGCGAAGCGCCGCAGCGATTCTGGCCGGCGTGCTCTGGGTTGCGGGAGCGGCACAAGCGGGCGAACTGAAGGGTAAGGTATCAGCGCCAGGATTGAAGTCTGCCGAAAACATTGCGGTCTACATCGATACCATTTCCGGTAAGAAATTCGATCATCCCGCACAACACGCTGCGGTTGACCAGCGAAACATGCTTTTCGTGCCCCACACCCTGGTCGTTCTGCGCGGAACCACCGTGGACTTTCTGAACGGGGACACCGTCGCGCACAACGTGTTTTGGCCATCGATCAGTGGCAATAAGGCGCTCCGGCATAACATGACTATCGTGTCGCCCACTCAAAAGAAGTCTTTCGAATTCAATGACGTGGGGACCGCGCAGTTGCTGTGCAATCTTCACCCCGACATGATCGGCTACATTGTGGTGGTTCCCACCCCCTACTTCGCGCTGACCGGCCCTGACGGATCCTTCTCGATCAAGGATGTTCCGGCGGGCGCTTACACTCTGAAAACCTGGAGTGAAGACGGCAAACCCACCACCCAGTCGATCACCGTGGGAGACAGCACGACGAGCGTCGACCTGGCCGTGAAGAAGTAGGCAAGTGGTGAAGCCATGACAAAGCACTGCCTGCATCTGACGATCGTTGTAGCGATTTTCGCCGGGGCCGCTTCCCTGCATGGTCAGGCAGCCGGCCCGGAAGACGTTGCGGTAACGGCCGTCACTGGCGAGAGTTGGATTCGCCATCTGCACACGACCTTCAACGACACCCGCATGGGTAGAACCTGGAACCTGGGCCCGGCACCGGCGAGCGCGGGCAACCAAGCCGCTGCCTCGCAACTGAAATTGTCTCCCGGCTACACTGCGCACCCGGTCACACTCCACGGGTCGGATTTGTTTCGCCTGAATTGTCGGGGCTGCCACGGAGAGCGTGGCCTGGGCGCTCCTCCGGAAATCAATTCCATTACCGGCCCCGTCGCGGCAACTTCCCCCGCCACCACCATGGAGCGCATGAAAAAGGCTGGTCGCGACATGAGCCCGTCGGACGCTAACGCCATCGCCAAGGATTCCAAGACTCTCTTGCGGCAACGGCTCCACATCGGTGGACAGCACATGCCGCCACCCACTCTAAGCGAGTCGGAGATTCGCTGCCTGGTTCCCTACCTCGAGCAACTTTCCGAAGTACACGGAACAGGAAACCAACAACTCACCGTTAAAGAATCGGCCTACCGGGTTGGCGAGCACATCGTAAAATCCACCTGCCACGTCTGCCACAACGCAGTCGGTCCTAACCCGAGCCCTTCGGAAATGCTGGAAGGGGCAATTCCCCCTCTCTCGACCCTTACCACCCGGGTGACACTCGCCGAGTTCGTAAGAAAGGTCACCAGCGGCGCGCCCATCATGGAAGGCACTCCGCCCACTCCTTACCGAGGCAGGATGCCCGTCTATCCCTATCTGACTCAGGACGAAGCGGCAGCGGCCTACGAGTACTTGACGGTATATCCACCGCAACCGTAGAGTTTTCAATGTCGGGGAGATAGTATTTAAACCCTTACTCCACATTTCAACCCCGTTTGCGCTCGATAAGGTACGCACAGCAAAACATCGCCTTCCCGAAAAAACGGGCTTATACTCTCCGGCATTGGGGCCGGTGGAAATCCTTCTGCCGTGAATGATCAACATGCCGGGATCGAACGACCAACCTGGACTGGCCACAGGGAGTCAGTTGGATGTCTTCTGCGAAACCTGCTGGCGTATCTGGACGACTTCCCTGCCCGAACCCTACCGGGATTCACTGGACTTCGATGCCCGCAATCGCTTGATTTGTCCGCTGTGCAGCGGCAACCACTGCCGCACCGCGCACCCAGCTGATGTAACCGTAAAGCCAAGAGGCGGCGATCGCATTTGAGAATCGCCTCCATTTTCTAAAACCTTTATCCTGAGCGAAGTGAAGCGCCAGCCGAACGCAGTCGTAGACCCCGAGTTAGCCAGGACCCGCCACGAATCTAGCTGCTTTCCACCACGATGGCAATTTGCACACGGCCCATAAGTAAGCAGCTGAGCAAAGGCATCCAATCCTTTCCGCTATATAACACTCATGACAACTCCCGCGTCCATGCCGGAAATAATATCCGCACTTGCTCCAACTGCTATATAGGTCTATACTCCGCCCGCTCCAGAATTTGGATCGGGAGGTCCGCTATGTCTACTCCTCGTCTCGCTACTCGTCTCTCTCTTCTTCTCCTGCTGGGCGCACTGATCCTCACCGCGTGCGTAACCGCACTCGCCGACGACGACGGCCACAAAGTGGTCGGCGGATACTTCGAGGAATGGAGCATCTACTTCGCGAACTTCAATATCGCAAACCTGCAAGCCAACGGCGTCGCCGATCGTCTTACCCACCTCAACTACGCCTTCGGCGGAGTGAACAGCACGGGATGCTTCATCGCCGACTCCTGGGCTGATTACCAGACGCCGTATCTCCCGACCATCACCGGGCCTTATACCGGTCCGCTTTACGGCAACTTCGCGGCGCTCCAGCAACTCAAGCAACTGCATCCCAACTTGAAGGTGCTGATCTCGCTCGCGGGTGCGGACGGCTTCTCCGCCGCCGCTGCGACCGACGCAGGACGCCAGGCCTTTGTCTCGTCGTGCATCGATCTGTTTATCAATGGCAACGTAGCTCCGGGGATTTCGGCCGCGGGGGTCTTCGACGGCATCGACGTCGACTGGGAATTTCCATCCGCTGCCGACAAGCCGAATGTCACGGCGCTCATGCGGGAATTCCGCAAGCAGCTCGATGCGCTGGGAAAAACCAATCATCAGCGCTACCTGCTGACCATGTTCGGTCCGGCGGGCGAACAGAATTTCTCAAACATTGAACTCGCCAAGGTCGGACGCACCCTCGACTTCTACAACGTACAGGGCTACGACTTCCACGGAACCTGGGAAACGTCCACCAATCACGCCTCTCCGCTCTTCGACAGCGCCCAGGATCCGGCGCGCGCCGACAACTTTTACCTCGATTACACCGTGAACGGCTTCCTGAAAGCCGGCGTGCCCGCGCGCAAACTCGTCCTGGGAATCCCGCTCTATGGTCGCGGCTGGACGGGCGTCCCGGACATCCACCACGGTCTATATCAGACCTCAACAGCTCCAGCACCCTTCGATCCCGCGGATTACCTGCAGACGCCAGGCGTGGAGACCTACCTCTCGCTCTCGACCGCTACTAGCAATGGCTACAAGAGCTACTTCGACCGCAAGAGAATTGCAGTCTGGCTTTACAACGACGCAACTCAAACCTTCTGGAGTTACGACGACCCGAAAACTGTCCAATTGAAGACGATCTACATTAACGGCCGGCGCTTAGGTGGCGCTTTCGTCTGGGCGGTGAAAGACGATGACGCCAACGCCACCCTGATCAAGACGATGGCAAACGGGCTGCGCCACCACGACTAAGGTGCAGGTGTGGCTGGCCATCGGGAGGGTTGGTACTCTGCAAGCGGGTCCCTCTGACTGGAAAAGTAAGCAGTTAATGTAATACTTTAACTATGTCCCGTGGCTTCAGTGAGCAGCTTACCGAGAAGGGCACGAGTTCACTCGTGCCACAAAAACCTAGCGTTTGTGGAGCGCTTTAGCGCCTGAGGTTTGCTCCTTCGAGCGCTTTCACGCGCTGCGGGCCTGGGCTCGTAGGGCGCGGCTTCAGCCGTGTCGTTATGCCGTCCCCTAGGAAGCCCGTCGGGGGCTGTCCTCACCCCGCGGCCGGCACCGCGGGCTCTAACGCCAAAACAATCTTCGGATGAAACAATGTCCCCGCGACGCGGGTCGCAATCGCAATCAACTCCGCCTGTCCGTAGAAAACTTTCACCTGCTTGGCACGCGAGAATTCCGGCAAGTTCACCGCGCGCCCACTGCGAATGTGGGCCGCGATCTCGTCCGTCGCTGTGACCGAAGGCATGTCGGGCATGAGCTTGCGCGGATGGATGCAAATGTCGTCGCCCTTCCCTGTCGCCCAGCCGACTTCCACCTGCTCCAGCGTGTGCGCGTCCGCGATTGAGAACTCCGCAACCCTCGTGCGCCGTAAAGACTCGAGATGCGCACCACAGCCCAGCGCGCTCCCTAAATCGTGCGCCACTGAGCGCATGTACGTTCCGGATGCTACTCGCGCGCAAAACTCCGCGCGCTCGTTCTCGTACTCCGTGATCTCGAATTCGTGGATCTCAACTTGCACGGCCGGCAGCGAGACTTCTTTCTTTTTGCGCGCCAGCTTGTAGGCCGGTACCCCGTGAATTTTCTTCGCCGAAAACGGCGGCGGGGTCTGCTCGATGGTTCCTCGAAAACGCCGCGCAGCTTCGCGCACCTGTGCCAGCGATACAGTCACGGCTTGTTGCGGACCAAGCGGATCACCCTCCGCGTCATACGTGTCGGTGGCAAAACCGAACCGAATCGTTCCCTCGTAACTCTTCTCTGAGCTCGTGTAGAACTGCGCGAGCCGCGTGAGGTTGCCGAATACCAGCGGCAGCACTCCGGTGGCGAGCGGATCGAGCGTTCCCAGGTGTCCCACCGAACGCTGCGCGATAATACGGCGCACGCGGTTGACCACGTCGTGCGAGGTCAACCCCGCCGGTTTATCGATGATGAGCACGCCATTCATGAGAAAATTCAGGTCTACTACTGTACCTGATCCCGTATGTTTCCTCTCCGCGACGACCAGCCCGTCTTCAGCACGCCCTTCGTAACGTATTTCCTGATTGCCATCAACCTGCTGATTTATTTTTTCGAGTGGCAGATCGGCTTGCAGAGTCGCGGCCAACTCAATGGGTTGCTCACGCAGTTCGGCGTCGTGCCACGCCTCGAAATCGGGCTGCTTACGGGAACTCCAGTCTTCAGTCCTGCAGCCGCGCTGCTGCCCATCTTCACCTCGATGTTTTTGCACGGCTCACTGTTGCATGTGCTCGGTAACATGTGGATGCTTTGGATTTTCGGCGACAACATCGAAGACTACCTCGGGCACTTCGCGTACCTGGTTTTCTACCTGCTCAGCGGCGTGGCGGCGAGCCTCACGCACATCATGTTCAACGCCAGCTCGCGCATGCCCAGCATTGGCGCGAGCGGAGCCATCGCCGGCGTGATGGGCGCGTACTTCATTCTCTATCCGAAGGCGCGCGTGCTGATCTGGTTCCCACCAATCTTCATCTTCCCTGTTCCCGCGTGGCTAATGCTGGGCTACTGGGGCGTGAGCCAGTTCCTCAGCGGAGCGGCCACTGCCATCGCCGAAACCTCGCAGACTACGGGCGGCATTGCCTTCTGGGCACATGTTGGAGGGTTTGTGGTTGGGATTCTCCTCATCAAACTTTTCCCGCAAAGGCGCGGGCGCTATCGCTATGGGACGTGGTGAGCACTCCTCCTTGGTGTTCCACGTGGAACGCTCTCTGTGGAAAGTGCCAACTTGTCAGGATTATTTTCGCGGCCGTTCCGATTTGGGAACGTGCTTGAGGCGGGCAAAGCTTTCAAACGCAGAGGGCTCGGAGAACAGCAGCAGATGACAAGGAGGGTTTCTGACGATTGGCAACAACATCCCTCCTTCAGAGCGCGCCGGCCGTTGGCGTGATGGTCAGCTGCTCCATGGTGCTGTTCTCTGGAAGAGCGAGCGCGGAGACTAGCGCGTGGGCGATTGTTTCGGAGGACATCATTTTCTTGCGGGGCGCTTTGGGCCAGAGTGTGTCCCAGATATCGGTATCGGTGGCGCCAGGCATTAGGGCAATCACCCGGATGCCCCTTTCACGTAATTCTTCGCGCAGCGTGTCGGTGAATCCGAGACCGCCGTGTTTGGAGGCGTTGTAGGCGGAGCTACCCGCGAAGACTTGCGTAGCCGCGATCGAAAGATTGTTGACGATGGAGCCTCCGCGCCGCATCAAGGGAAGCATTTCGCGTGTAACCAGGAATGTACCGGTCAGGTTCGTGTCGATCACGGACTTCCAAAGGTGATACGGCAACTTTGCGATCGGCAGATTGGGATGTGCGACGCCGGCGTTGTTGATAAGGATGTCGACGCGGCGGAACTGCTTTTTGATCGTGCTGGCCAAGGCGCGGACCGAGTGTGGATCGCGGACGTCGCAGATTTTCGGGAGGACGCGGATCTTGTTTTTGGACAGCTTAGTCGCGGCTTTCTCGAGTGCGGGCATGGTGCGCCCCGTGAGCACGAGATTGCAGCCTTCAGCGGCCAGTGCTTCCGCGATGGCGAGGCCGATGCCCCGGCTGGCCCCAGTGATCACGGCCACTTTCCCTGGCAGTCGCCTTTTGGTCGCTTTCGTCATTCGGTGGTGCGGTTCGGGACTGTGCTTTCGCTAAGCCGTTGTTGCGGACACCGGGAGTACATAGGTCCTTCGCTTCGCTCAGGATGACAATCCGGCTAGGAAGGTGATCTACAACCCGTTCGCCCGGTTACGAATCAGCGAAAGGAACTCGCTGCGCGTTTCTTCCTCGTTGCGGAAACAGCCTAGCATCGACGACGTGACCGCGGCGGAATGCTGTTTTTCGACGCCACGCATCATCATGCAGAGGTGGCGGGCTTCGATCACGACGCCTACGCCTTGCGGTTCAATTACTTTCTGAATGGTCTCGGCGATTTGCGTGGTCAGGCGTTCCTGGATTTGCAGGCGGCGCGAGAACAGTTCGATCAGCCGCGGAATTTTGCTCAGGCCGATGACTTTGCCGTTCGGGATGTAAGCGACGTGCACCTTGCCGAAGAACGGGAGCATGTGATGTTCGCAGAGGCTGAACATCTCGATGTCTTTGACGATGACCATTTCGTCGTAGGTGACGGTGAAGAGCGCGCCCTTTAGTAGCGCCTCGGAGTCTTCGCGATATCCCTTAGTGAGAAAGTCGTAGGCCTTGTGAACGCGTTCAGGCGTGCGTATGAGGCCTTCGCGTGACGGGTCCTCGCCGAGGCGGACGATCATTTCGCGGACGAGGTCTTCGTAGCTGGCGGTGGTGATCGTGGGTGATTCGGTGGTTTTCATGGTTGCCTTTTGCCGGAGGTGTTGATGTCGCCCCTCCGGGGCTTGCGTTCGCGTTGCTGCTTCCCAGCGCTTACGCGCTGGGCTAATGAATTTCGCCGCTTTGGCGGCTCTGGCCAAAACGTTACGGCGCCCTGAATGCGCCCTGACACGAACTTGTTCTCAGTCCCGGATTTCTTTGCCACCTGCATAGGCGAAAGAGTTCATCATGGTTTCTTCCATGCGCACCTTTTCTAGATGTGCGTGGTGAAATCCTTGCCGCAATATTTCGTAGATGCGGATGCAGAGGTTCTCGGTGGTCGGCACCTCGGTCTGGAATTCGGGAAGGGTGTTCAGGTTCTGGTGCCCGAAGCGCTCCAAGATCTCGTTTTTTACGAAGCCATCGAGATCCACAAGATTACAGACCATGCCGGTGGCCGGATCAACCTTGCCGCTGACCGTGACTTCGACGTGATAGTTGTGTCCGTGCCCGTGAGGGTTATTGCACTTGCCGTAGGTCTCGCGGTTCCAGTCGTCAGGCATGGCGTCGCTGTGCAACCGATGCGATGCCGAGAACAGGTAGCGGCGGGTCAGATGGGCCTTCACGCGGCTTCTCCGTAGAAATCTACGAACAGGTCGGGTGTCTCATACACACGCACGCGATGCAGTTGCGCGGACTTGAGCTTCGGAGCGAGGCGCTGCCAAACGGCGATCGCGATGTTTTCCGTCGTCGGGATCTGGTGGAGAAACTCCGGTACCTCTTTGTTCAGGAAGCGGTGATCCATCGCGTCGAGCACTTCGCGGTTCATGATGTCTTTGAGTTGTTTGAGGTCGACGACGAAGCCGGACTGTGGATCGACCTTGCCCTTCACGGTGACTTCGAGCGTGTAGTTGTGGCCGTGGCCATTCGGATTGTTGCATTTGCCGAAGGTGGCGCGGTTCTGCTCGGGCGTGAACGCCGGATTGTGGTAGTAGTGCGAGGCTGCGAATTCGGCTTTACGCGTCAGGTAGACCATGATTCTCCATCACGAAACCGGTTTGATGCCGGGCGTGCCCGGATAGGTTCTTCCCTTCCACGCCACCGTCCCGCGCGCATGCCGCAGTTTAGAGCGCAACAACAGGTAGGAGAACACGGGCAGACCGAAAAGTGCGAGCACGTTTGAACTCCACGAAAAATGTGCAGTCGCGATTCTCATGAGCGTCAGCACAAGCGGGATGAAGAAGATGACTGAGTGCCGCCAGTCGCCGGTCTGGATGATGGCGATTGCGGTTACCAGACATACGATCACAAAAAGAAACTCCAGCAAGCGCAGCAGTGCTAGTGACACCGCATTCGGAAAAAGCAGAATCAGATTCTTGGTCCAGCCCTCACGCATCTGGCGAAAGCCGCGGTACATGCGCGTGCGGACCGCGTCTCCTCCATAGCGAAAGCGAATGCGGAGAGACGCGTCGCGAACGGCGCGGGCTAGCGCTACGTCCTCGAGCAAGGACTGCGCAACCGCTGCGTGGCCGCCTACAGCGTCGTACGCACTGCGGGAGATCAGCAAGTACTGGCCGTTGGCAGCGGCGAGGTTCTTCGAAAAATCGCTTACCCGGGACAGAGGATACTTTCTGGCCAGCTCGGCAAAGATGACCGGCATCACCGCGCGTTCCCAGAAACCGCGGACTTCCTGTTCGGGCGAATACGATAACAAGTCGACGTGGTTGGTCTCGGCTTCGGCCACGGCTCGGGCCAGCGAGTCCGGCTTGTGGACGGTGTCGGCGTCGGTGAACAGCAGCCACTTCCCTTTTGCTGCGCGCGCGCCGGCAACGACCGCGTTGTTTTTTCCGGTCCAACCTGCCGGAAGGGGCCCCGGCTCGATGACGTGCACGCCCGGGATGGAGGCAGCGATCTCGTGGGTGCGATCCGTCGAACCGTCGTCCACCAGGATGAGTTCGAAGGGGATGTCGGCTTGGGCGATGAGTGACCCGAGGCAGGCGGGCAGCGACGTTTCCTCGTTCCGGGCGGGGACGATGACGGAAACCTGCGGGTCCAAAGCTGGTACTGGCGGCACCATAGGGCGAATCTATTATTATAGCTAGGTGCGACGTATCCTCTTTCCGATCACCCTGTTTTGCCTGGTGCTGCTCTCTGGCTGCTACGGAGGCACGCGCCCGCCGCGAATCGGCAAGGCCGCCCCAGACTTTGTGGCACAGGACGCCGAACACCGCGTCACGCTGAGCCAGTTCAAGGGTCAGGTGGTGGTGCTGAATTTCTGGGCGAGTTGGTGCCCGCCGTGCGTGGCCGAAACGCCGTCGCTGGTGCGCATGCAGCAGAAGTTAAAGGACAAGGGCGTGATCGTAGTGGCGATCAGCGCGGATGAGGACGACAGCGCCTATCACCGGTTCATCAACAAATATGGAATGGATTTTGTGACGGTGCGCGATCCCAGCGCGAAGATCCAGCACATGTACGGAACGATCCAGATTCCGGAGACTTACATCATCGATCGGGACGGAGTGCTGCGGCGGAAGTTCGCCAATGCGTTTGACTGGAGCACGCCCGAAGTGACTGACTTCCTTAGTAAGCTGTAGCTCACTGCAATGATTCCTGACATGGTCGACGAGGTCGGTTTCGTCGTGATTGGCATTGCCGCTCGCACCAGCAATGCCACGGAGATGACCGGTAAGGGGATCATCGGCAAGCAGTGGGGAGGTTTCGTACAAGACAATCTGCTTAGCCAAATCCCAAACAAATTGGATTCTGCGATCGTGGCGATCTATACCGACTATGCCAGCGATCAGGACGGCGAGTATACGTTTGTGATCGGAGCACGGGTGAAGGCTGGTGCGGAGGCGCCGGATGGCATGGTTGCCAAGATCGTTTCGGCGGGGCGGTACGCTGTGTTCGTTTCCGAGCGCGGGCCGGTTGGAGAAGTGGTGATGAAGACATGGCAGCGAGTCTGGGCGGCTGGGATTGATCGGGTTTATCGCGCGGATTATGAAGTTTACGATGAGCGGGCTCGGGATCCAGGGAATGCGGTGGTCGAGGTGCGGGTTGGCGTGAAGTGATCGAACGCAAATCTTAACCGCAAAGCGCGCTAAGAACCTTGCTCAGGATCACAAGGGTGGAACTGAACTGGCGGAGCTTCTACAGTTTCACGTGGCGCAAGCGGAGTGAGTTTGTGATTACAGAGACCGAACTGAAGCTCATGGCGGCTGCGGCCAGGATGGGGCTTAGCAGAACTCCAAAGAATGGGTAGAGGACTCCTGCTGCCAGCGGGACGCCCAGCGAGTTGTAGACGAAGGCGAAGAAAAGATTTTGGCGGATGTTGCGCATCGTGGCCTGGCTCAGCTTGCGGGCGCGCACGATGCCTGGGAGTTCGCCTTTCAGCAAGGTGACGCTGCCGCTTTCGATGGCTACGTCGGTGCCGGTGCCCATGGCGATACCGACGTCAGCTTGTGCGAGGGCCGGGGCGTCGTTGATGCCGTCGCCCGCCATGGCGACCACTCTTCCCTCCCCTTGCAAGCGGCGCACGATTTCTGATTTCTGACCGGGCAAAACTTCTGCTTCAAATTCTGAGATGCCGAGTTTGGCGGCGACGTTCTCCGCCGTGTGACGGTTGTCGCCCGTCAGCATGACGACGCGAATGCCTTGTGATTTCAGATCGCGAATGGCTTGCAGGCTCGATTCCTTGATCGCGTCGGCGACCACGATCCATCCGGCAAAACGGCCGTCGATGACTACGTAGATTTCTGCCTCGCCAGCGCCGAGGTAGCGGTCGGGCACGTCGGGAATCATCACCTGCAGCTTTTCCATCAACTGACGATTGCCCGCCGCGACCAACTTGCCTTCGACGGTACCTTCGGCGCCTTGCCCGGAATGACTTTGAAAGTTGCTAACTGGGGCGAGCGGGAGTTCTTTATCAGCCGCCTCGGCGAGGATGGCTGCAGCGAGTGGATGCTCGCTTCCACGCTCGAGACTGGCAACTATACGCAGGAGTTCCTTGCGTTCGAGACCGATGGGCACGACCGAGGTGACACTGGGCTTGCCTTCGGTGAGGGTGCCAGTTTTGTCGACCACCAGCGTGTCAATTTTCTCGAGACGCTCGAGGGCTTCGGCGTTGCGGATCAGTATGCCCGACGAGGCGCCCCGTCCGGTTCCGACCATGATGGCCATGGGGGTGGCGAGCCCGAGGGCGCAGGGGCACGCGATGATGAGGACCGCGACGGCATTGACGAGCGCGTGCGCGAGGCGTGGCTGCGGGCCGACCAGTGCCCAAATAACAAAAGTGAGGACGGCGATCGCGATGACAGCGGGCACGAACCACGCGGCGACTTTGTCGGCCAGACGCTGGATCGGAGCGCGGCTTCGTTGGGCCTGGCTGACCAGCTGCACGATCTGCGCGAGCATGGTCTCGCTGCCCACGCGTGTGGCGCGCATGGTGAAAGATCCTGTACCGTTCACGGATGCGCCTATGACCTTTGTGCCGACTGATTTTGCGACCGGGATCGATTCGCCGGTGATCATCGATTCGTCGACGGAGCTGGTGCCGTCCAGAACATCGCCGTCGATAGGAATTTTTTCACCGGGGCGGACTCGGAGGCGGTCGCCGGGCTTGATGATCTCGAGCGGGACATCTTTTTCCGCGCCATCGGCGGTGACCAGGCGAGCGGTTTTCGGGCGGAGATCGAGCAGGGCGCGGATGGCGGCGCTGGTACGGCTACGGGCGCGAAGTTCGAGCACTTGACCCAGCAGGACGAGCGTCGTGATCGCAGCTGCGGCTTCGAAGTAGATGTCTGGCTGGCCGTTCATCCCGCGGAATGCTGGGGGAAATATCTGCGGGAAGATGGTGGCGATGAGGCTGTAGATGTAAGCGACGCCGGTGCCCATCGCGATCAGGGTGAACATATTAGTGGAGCGATGGACGATGGAGGCCCATCCGCGCTGGAAGAACGGCCATCCGCCCCAGAGAACTACCGGCGTGGCGAGCGCCAGTTCGATCCAGGGTAGCCAACCAGCGGGCAGAATATGTTGCAGCGGCATGCCGGGAAGCATGTCGGCCATGGCGATGATGAGCAGAGGCGCCGTGACGATCAGACTGACCCAGAAGCGGCGGGTCATGTTGCGAAGTTCGGGATTTTCTTCCGCGTGCCCCGTAACCGTTCGCGGCTCGAGCGCCATGCCGCAGATCGGGCAATTGCCCGGTTCGGAGCGGATGATCTCCGGATGCATCGGGCAGGTATATTCAATTTTGGATATAGGGGCGAGGGTCTCGGGTTCGAGCGCCATCCCACAGCTGGGACAAGGGGCCGGGCTCTTTTCGCGGACCTCGGGACACATCGGGCATACGTAGTAGCGATCGGCGTCCGGTTGTGTAGCGGATGACTCGGGTTGCGAAGCTCGGTGCACGGGTGCGGGTCCTGCGCTCCCGAGTTGCACGAGGTTCGCTGACGCTTTCGGATTCAGGTAGCGATCGGGGTCCGCGCGGAATTTTTCGAGGCATCCTCCGCAGCAGAAATAGTACGTCTTGCGTCCGTGATCGAGACGGTAGCGGGCGGTTGCGGGATCGACATCCATGCCGCACACCGGATCTTTCTGTTTTGTCGCGGAGTCAGAGGCGGACAGAGCCGCAGCTCCCGAAGCTCCAATGCTGATCAGGGGTGAATGATCTGCCGTCTTGCCGGTGTATTTCCCTGGATCCTGCTTGAACTCCGCGCTGCAACGCTTGCTGCAGAAGTAGTACGTCTTCCCCTTGTGCTTGATGTGGATTGCGGCCGCCGAGGGGTTGACTGTCATGCCGCAAACGGGATCGAGTTCGGTCGCAGTCGTTGTATGCACGTGGTCGGACATCTTCAAGTCTTTGCAGGCTCCTAGCAGGGTGCAAGTCAGGATGACGTTATCTGATGACCATACACCTCCCGCCGCCGGGACGGCCAGACGGCGAAAGGACTTCCCTCTCGCAGGAAAAAGGACACTCATTGGATTGCGCGAATGCCGATGGCGATTGTTGTATCTTGGTGGCGGAGGAAAACAGCGAAATGACCTATATAGACGTGGCTTACCGCTACGGCGCCACTCCCGGAGAGCGGGAGATGCGGGCGATCGATGGGATGCGCGAGGTGTATGGGATCCGGAACGTAGATTTTCAGGAAAAAGACAAGACGGTGCGCGTAGAGTACGACGCGTCCCGGCTGAATGAAGGTGCAGTGGCGAAATTGTTGCGGCAGGCTGGGATTGATGTTCGGGAGCCGCTGGCTCTAGCTTAAATGGGGGGGAGGGCTGAAAGGACGGGAATCGCGAATGCGGAACGCGAATCGAGTGGCAGGAAATGCAAAGGGGCGCTCAAGAAAACCTCTGGCCGAAGTTATTCTCTAGAGCGCCCCGTTGCGCGCCACTTCGTCTGGCATTTCCTATTGCAGCTTCCCTACCAGACTGTAAATCGCTGAAATAAAAGAGTTGGCTTGGGCGGCGACCCGGTAGGAATTTCTACCTAGCAAGAAAGATTTACCCCCGAAGGCGGAGTTGAAAGGTCTGGGTGAACAACTGAGCGCCCCTGTGGATTTCTTAGAGGTAACCAGACAGACCGAGAGCGTTTCCTTCTTCGTTAAATACATGCCCTTTTGGTGCGGCACGCAACGGAGACCGGATCGATCCATGAGGCGAGGCTTTTTCTGCAGTCGGATGGTGGCGACTACATCTTTGTTCCTGCTGATGACCTGTTTTTCGTCGGCTGACGACTGGAAGGCGCGCCACGATCTGGTGTCGCACACCGGCGTCTTGAATCTCGCGCAGCCTCCGTCTCCGGAGGAAGTATTTTTTGCCGGGCCCGCGAGTCCGGAGGAACAGCCGGGGTGGCTGGAAGGACTGAAGGCCTGGCGCAACGAGCGGCACACGCTGCTCCGCTATCTTCCGGCACAGTACGAGCGCGCCGACCTCGCGTGGACTCAGCACATCTTTTCGCAGGTGCAGTTGCTGATCTGGGACCGACGGCTGTATGACCCGGAGAAAGGCGAGTACACGGTTGATCGCTTTCTGGCCGATACGGAGAGTCGAATTGGCCCGATCGATGCCGTGCTCATCTGGCATGTGTATCCAAATCTCGGAGCCGATGATCGTAACCAGTTCGATCTGCTGCGAGACCTGCCTGGGGGAATCGCAGGAGTGCGCGGCATGGTGGAGCAATTTCACCAGCATCGCGTGAAGGTCTTCTTCCCTTTCCTCGCTTGGGACGTCGGTACTCGTGAAGAAGGTGCTGCTCCGGAAACTACCATGGCGCAGATGCTGAAAGAGATTGGCGCCGATGGGATCAATTTCGACACGCTCGAAAGTGTGCCGCCACAATTCCGGCAAGCATCCGATGCGATTGGTCATCCGCTGGCGCTCGAGCCTCAATTTCAGCCGCGCGACGAATCGCTGGCGTGGACCAATCTCAGCTGGAACGACTGGGTGACGTGGGAAGGTAAAGCGTATCCGTTTGTTCCGATGGTCAGCAGGAATAAGTGGCTGGAGTCGCGCCACACGGTGAACATCACGGACCGCTTTACGCGTGACAAGACCGACAGCCTGCAGCATGCGTTTTTTAATGGCCAGGGCTACGCGTCGCTCGAGAATCTTTGGGGATTCTGGTATGGCAACACTGCCCGTGATTCGGAAACAATCCTGCGCATCACGCAGATCGAACGGGCTGCGGCCGCCTTTTTTTTAAGTCCCGACTGGGAGCCACACTCCGCGATGCTGCAAGCGGGCGTGTTTGCCAGCCGGTTCCCCCAGGCCGGCGGGACTCTGTGGACGATCGTGAACCGCAACGAATACAAGGTGAACGGCTCTCAGCTCATCGTGCCGCACAAGAGCGCTGCCCATTACTACGATTTGTGGCATGGCCTGGAACTGAAGCCTGCGATCGCGGGAGACAAAGTTACTTTGCGCTTCGACATTGAAAGTCTGGGCTATGGCGCGGTGCTTGCGACCGAAGATCATCCCGCGTGGCTACCCGATCTGCTCGCGTTCATGGTGGAGCGCTCGCGCAAGCCGCTAGCTAGTTACTCAAAAGAGTGGAAGGCGGTGCCGCAGGCGCTGGTGGAAATTCCTGCGACCAAGCCGGCGGCCAGTGCGCCCACCGGAATGGCCCGCATCCCGGAAGGCGATTTCGATTTTCAGGTGAGCGGAATTGAGGTGGAGGGCGGGAACGATCCTGGCGTCGATGTGCAGTATCCGGGGGAAAGCGAAGCGCGACGCTTCCACCGCCACCTCGTACACGTGCACGCGTTTTATCTGGACCGGACGCCGGTGACCAACGCCGAGTTCAGGAAATTTCTGGATGCAACGCACTATCGGCCGGAAGACGACCACAATTTTCTGCGCACATGGAAGAACGGCGTGTATCCCGAAGGCTGGGACAACAAGCCCGTAACCTGGGTGTCGATCGAGGACGCGCGTGCCTTTGCCGCTTGGGCCGGCAAACGCCTCCCGCACGAGTGGGAGTGGCAGTACGCGGCCCAGTCCACCGACCGGCGTATGTATCCGTGGGGGAACGACTGGAACGCAGACGCGCTGTCGCCAGTTGATCCCGGGCCGTCGCAGCATGCACTCGCCGATGTGGGCGGCTTCGCAAAGGGCGCGAGTCCGTTCGGCGTGATGGACCTGGAAGGCAGCGTCTCGCAGTGGACCGACGAATATCGCGATCCGTACACGCGTGCGGCTATCGTGCGCGGGGGAGCAGCGTACCACCCGTTGGGCTCGATCTGGTATTTTCCGCAAACCTACCGCCTGAACGAGCACCAGAAATATCTGCTGATGTCGCCGGGCCGCGACCGTGCGGGAACGATCGGCTTCCGGTGCGCAGTAGACGCGCCCTGAAATTTGCAGTGCTGACAGGACAACGAGCGCGACCGTCGTGTAAAATTAAGATCTCGCCTCGTTAGGAAGCGCCCTTAGCTCAGTTGGATAGAGCGTCTGGCTACGAACCAGAAGGTCGGGAGTTCGAATCTCTCAGGGCGCACCATATCATCCAGTAAACAGGCGGTTCCAAAGGCGGCCATGCAAAGTGGCCGCCGAGAAGTTTGGGGCTTTGCTACCAGTTTGCTACCTAGGAGAAACCAAAAAAACAGAGGGTCCAAAAGATGCCGAAGTGCGTCAGTATGTCAGTTCTGATCCGCGGATTCTTCCCGGCACAGTAGACGAGCATGCCGTCCTCATCGACGTCCGGTTTCTGCTGAGTCAGGAGATCGTTGAGCGGGAACTTCTTCTCCCACGTCAGCAGCTTGCCAACGGTCCACCGTGCACCATCCTTCGTTAATCGTCTCGATCTGAGACTGGACTCCAAGACTTGTCGGGGTTGAAGCGCTCCATTTTCAAAAACTCGTCGAGAGTCTTTGGCCCAAAATCTTTTTCGTAAACAACGCCGTCGTGGCTGACAATGAACGTCTTCACGCCGGTCACGCCGTACTCGGCCGGAGCGGCCACCAGAGCGAACCCGCCGATCATTACGTCTCTCACCACGAAATCCGTTGGACCCAGTGTCGCGTCTGGGCCC
>Ga0209811_10000019_pt1 | contig 81963 bp, 84 predicted proteins | sample Coa_R1_6_FD_187161 | JGI IMG/M metagenome (GOLD analysis project Ga0209811, IMG submission 187161) | Surface soil microbial communities from Centralia Pennsylvania, which are recovering from an underground coalmine fire. - Coalmine... | ecosystem: Environmental > Terrestrial > Soil >... | reverse complement strand
GTGCCGACGCCACCACCGGATCAAACAACGACCCGGCTGGCAGGTCCGCCTCAACCCCGACGCCTCGATGGACTGGACCGACCCCACCGGGACCATCCGTACGACGTACCCGGTCGACCACCTCGGCACCACCCTGCCCACAGCACCAGGCCACACAGGCACCAGCCACGCCGGGTTCGGCGACACGCACTGGGACTGCGACTACTGGAACCCCGACGCCTACACCGGCGGCCTCCCGCTCTGGCTCCAGATCCATAGCGACCTCGCCAGACCGCCCCATCGGAGTCCCGTCCCACCCGAGCAGGCTCACCAGACATCCCTGGAGCGGCACTGCAACAACCTGCTCCTCGCCGAGCATGACCTGAGCGTCCAACGACCCTTGCGACCGATCGACGGCCGCGACCTCCGATGGCTCGACAGCGGAGGTCGGGGTTACCAAGTCTTCATGAGCCCCGATGGCGAGCGTGGAACCGATCGGCTCGATGACGAACCGCCCTTGTGAGGCGGATTTAAAGACCTGCCGGACAGGACGGCATACCGAATCGGTTGTCAGGCTACGGACCAGGGGCGCGACATCGCGCGTGGGCGCGGCGTCCACGTCCGTCCCGCTGGATCGGTCGGGATCCGATGTGGCTCAGCCCGCGGCGCCGACTACCCTTGGCGTCTGTCCTGCTCGGTCTGCTGGCCGCTGGACCCCCGCCCTCGTAGCTCAGGGGATAGAGCACCGCTCTCCTAAAGCGGGTGTCGGCAGTTCGAATCTGCCCGAGGGCACCACACGTTTTCGCAGGTCATCCCTGTAGGAGCGGGGCCGTGTCAAGGGCTACGGGGCTGGTTTTCGGGGGGTCTTCGATAGCGGCGCGCACGTCGGGAGGGGCTTCGGGGGCAAGGCTCGTGCGGAGCACGACCGCGTAGCGGCCGCAGGGCCTTGAGGCCGGCGCCTGGCTCGGCGAGGCTGTTCAGGTCGAAGATCGGTGCGGGGTGGGTGCTCGATTGACGGAAAGGGTGGTGGGCGTCGCGCTCGTCAATTCCGGGAGTCCCGGTGGGTGGGCAGGCTCCGGGGTGGGCTGCTAGTCATCCCTTCGCCGCGGCAGGTGAGCGGCATGATGGGGTGCGCGGTGGAACCGGCCGGCGGGGTCAATCAGAGGGGGCGACCGCGCCATCGTTGGGGGTCATGACCTGCACGACCCGCGCCGACCAGGCTAGGGGGTAAGCGGGTTGTCTCATGCGGCTGTCCCGGTGGGCAGGTGGTGCAGGGCTCGCACGTGCCCGTCGCGCAGGGCGTAGTAGACCAGCTCGACCTGGCGTCGGGCCGCGGCGACCGAGCCGATGTTGCGGCCCCTGCGCTCGGCGACCCGTTCCCGCAGGGCACCGACCTGGGTGTGGGCGCCGACCTTCTTGACCGACTCGATGGCTGCCCAGCGGACCAGTCGGGAGCCCTGCTTGGTGATCCGGCCGCGATGCACGTGGGTGTCGGACTCGTGGTGCTTGGGCGTCAGCCCGGCCCACGACGCCAACGCCGCAGCGGACGTGAATCGGCTGATGTCGCCGATCTCGGCGACGAACACCGCCCCCAGGACCGGGCCGATCCCGGGGATCTGCTGGACCGCGGTGTACCCCGGCTCGGCGGCCAGCCGGCCGCGGGCCAGGCCGGCGAAGTGGTCGATCTCGAAGTCCAGCACGTCCATCAGCCGACGTAGCGAGGCGATCCGGGCCGCGTACGGAGCCGGCACCGCCAACCGGTCCAGCAGGGCAGTGCCTTCCACCCCGAACAGGTCGCTCATCAACACCTGGACGCCAACCTTGGCCAGCACCGCATGAATCTGAGCCTTGCACCCTGAGCGGAGCCCGACCAGTTTGGCCCGGTGCCGGACCAGCTCGCGCAGCTCCCGCGTGGCCGGTGGCGCGATCCACGCCTGCGGCAGCCGGCCCATCCGCAACAGATCAGCCAGATCCGCCGCGTCCCGCTCGTCGTTCTTCACCCGTCGATACTCAAACATCTTCACTCCCAACGGGTGCGCCAGATGCACGTTCGCGCCCCCAGCCCGCAGGGCGTCGACCGCCCAATACCACCCGTAGGTGGCCTCCAACACCGTCTCCGGCGCCTCGCCGGCACGGGCCATCACCGACGCCAACCGCTCGACATCGTTGACGATCCGGATCGTCTCCAGCACCTCACCCTCGGTCGTGGTCCGCACGATCACCGACCGGCGACGGTGCAGATCGATCCCAACGAACTGCTTCCCGGCATACCCTTCCATCAGGGGCCTCCTTCAGCGTGAGCCGTGGACAACTCCCAGCATCCCGCCGGGAGAGGCCACGAGGAGCGGAGGCCCCGCTCCTACATCGCATCAGGGGCCATTTGACGGTCCGGGCTCATCGAGGCCGGAGGGTCGATCCGGCTCGATGTGGCCCAGTTGTGGCACAACGCTGTTCAGCGTGCGCCCGACGGCGTCGAGGTCGTCGGGGAACAGGCCGGCGTAGATGTCGAGGGTCATGGCCGCTGAGGCGTGGCCCAACATCTGTTGGACGGCCTTGACGTTGGCGCCTGCCCCGACCGCCAGCGAGGCCGCCGTGTGCCGGAGGTCGTGCGGGGTGAACCCGACCAGACCAGCGGCCCGGCACGCCGGATCGAAGACCCGCCGCCGCCAGTTGTTGAGCCGGATGGGTCCACCTTTCGGGGCCGCGAAGATGAGGTCGTCGTCGGCCTTCCCGCGGCAGGCGTCGACCAGTGCCGGCAGGAGGTCCGGGGGCACAGGAACCGACCGAGTGCGATGGTGCTTCGGTGTCGACCAGACGAACTGTGATCGCACGAGCGTCACACTCTCGGCGACCGTCAACCGGGCTCGCGCGGGCGTCTCGTCATCGTCGACGAGGCCTCGATGGCCTCCACTACCGATCTGCACCGGATCACCGCCGCAGCCCGCACCGCGGGCGCCAAGGTGCTGCTCGTCGGCGACCCGCACCAGCTCTCCCCCGTCCAGGCCGAAGGTGCCTTCACCCTTTTGGTCGCCGACCGCGACGATGCCCCGGAGCTCGGCGTCGTCCGACGCTTCCGGAACGAATGGGAACGCGACGCATCCCTCCGCCTGCGAGCCGGGCGCCGCACCAGCATCGACGATTACCAGCAGCACGGCCGGATCATCGGCGCCCCCCGGGAGGAGATCCTTGACCGTCTGTATGCCGCGTGGCGGGCCGACGTCGACGCCGGCCGCACCGCGGTCATGGTCGCCGCGGACGCCGCCACGGTGGCCGAGCTGAACGCGCGCCCCCGCGCCGACCAGGTCGCCAACGGCACGGTCGGGGATGCGGGCGTGACCACCGGAGCCGGAGCCGTCATCGGCGTCGATGATGTTGTCGTCACGCGCCGCAACAACCGCGACCTCGCGGTCCCGGGCGGCTGGGTTAAGAACGGCGACACCTGGGCCGTTTCAGCCATCGGCGAGGACGGCTCCGCGACCCCTCACCCGGCCGGCTCGAGCGGCAGGCGCAACGGTGTCTGTTGACCTGCCCTCGGCATACGTCACCGAGCATCTCAACCTCGGCTACGCGATGACCGCTCACCGCGCTCAGGGCCGCACCGTGGACGTCGCCCACGCCTACGTCACCGCAACGACGACCTGTGAGCCGCTCTATGTGATGGCCACTCGCGGGCGCGAGGCGAACCTGCTGTACGTCGACACCACCTACGACCCCGACCGCGCGACCGCACACGATGACCTCCCCGAGACGGATCCTGTCGCGGTCCTCCGCGGGGTCCTCGCCAACACCGGAGCCGACACGTCCGCGACACAGACGCGGGCCAACGAGGCCGCTGCCGAAAACAGCCCAACTCGTGTCGGCGCCGAAGATTCAGCCGTGCGCGCACTCGCTCGTGAGCGCCGCTACATCACCGCGCTGGTAGCCGCCGGATACACGCACGAGGACATCGAAGCCGCCAAGGCTCGGGACATATGGCGGCCCCTCGTCGCGAAGTTCGCGGCCGCCGAGAAGGCCGGCCTCGAACCCACGACGGCCGCGGTCATGGACGGCTCCGGACGCGAGGACCGATCACTCAAGGATCTAGGCGAGGCCCTCGCTGATTTGGTCGACGGCAATCGGCGGCAGCGCCCAACCGTCAAGGTCTGCGAGGAGCAACGTCAGACGCCGCTTCCGAGCGATACCTGGACAGGATGCCTGAGCGTGAGACCCTCAGCATCTGAAGGCGAGGCGTCGGTCCGACGAAATGACGCTCATCCCAGCCCTCACGCGGTCGACAGCGCCACGCTGATCGAGCGGGGAGGTCACGACCGGTCCCTCCTGCCCAGGCGGACGGGCCCTTCCAGGCTCGGATCCTCTCCTGACACATCAGATTGGGGCACTCGGTCGACCTCCGGCCACGGCTGGTGCGGGCCGACTTGACCGCGCTCTTGCGTGGTCGCGGGCCTTGATCTAGAGCCGAGGGCTGGCTGCCGATCTGACTGCACCCCACGGGACCACCCGGGGCGGTGTCCCATGCTGGGTGGGGAACTCCCCCGCTCGAACAGAGGGGTGGCGACCCTAGACATGGCCTGCCCGGCGTGTGGGGCGAGACCAGGATCCATGCGACACCACGCACTCAGACCCCGTTCCTCCTCAGTTCTGAAAGGTGCTGGCCATCTGGGTCCATGCCGAGGCACGGCAGAGGACCGGGATCTTGTGGTCGCTGACTTCGAGTTCGTGCCACGATCCTCCGCGGAGGGTGATGCCGCTCCACACGTCGACCCAGTCTCCAGCGGGCAGATATGTGGTCCACACGGCCATGTCTGGTTCGGTGACGGGGTTGATGAGGAGATCGTTGCCGAGCAGGTACTGCCGTGGCGCCTGCCAGGTCTGTGTGTCGTGGGGGTGGTCGAAGAACAATGAGCGCATGAGGGGCCGGTCGGTGGCGAGCGCCTCTCGGGCGGCGGTGGCGAGGTAGGGGACGAGTCGTTCGCGGAGCTGTGCGTAGCGGCGGAAGGTGGTGATGACGTTGGGGTCGTTGTTGGTGGCGGCGACGTGCCAGGGGGTGCGGTCCCGTAGTGGAGGCTGGTGGTGGTTGAACTCGGAGTGGTACTGCATGATCGGCATGAACGTCGCGGCTGCGGTGGCTCGCAGGTAGAGCTCAGCGTCGGGGACGGGTCCGGAGAACCCGGCCAAGTCCCAGCCCCAGTAGACGATGCCGCAGGCGGCGGCGGTCAGTCCGGCGGTGATGGAGGCGCGGAACGCCTCCCAGGTGGAGTCCTCGTCGCCGGCCCAGAAGATGCCGTGGGGTTGGGATCCGGTGTAGCCGGAGCGGCTGAAAGTGACCGGGGCCTTTCCTTCGGAGCGAAGCAGGTCGCCGAAGGCGCGGGCGTAGTGGACGGGGTAGAGGTTGTTGCCCTCGTCGCCGGACCGTCCGTCGCCGTATTGGAGGTCGTGGCCCCAGGCGTGTTCGCCGCCGTCGGTCTTGAAGCCGTCGACGTCCAGGTCGCGGACCAGGTAGCGGCGGCGTTCGGTCCAGTAGTCGCGCCCGGCTTGGGTGGACAGGTCGGGCATGAGGGACCTGGGGAACCACCAGCCGCGGTTGAGGTAGGGGCTGCCATCGGCTTCGTGGACGACGTGGCCGGAGGCGACCAGGGCGGCGCCGTCGGCGAGGACCTGCGCGTGCAGGCCGTCTTCGCTGTGGGCGGTTTTGAGCAGGGGGATCTGCCAGAGGATGACCTTGATGCCTTGGTCGTGCAGGGCGGCGACCATGGCTGCGGGGTCGGGCCAGGCTCCGTCGGGCGGGAAGGTCAGGTCGGGTGCGGTGAAGGGCGCCCCGTCGGGGTGGACGTCGTATGCGGCGTCCCGCCAGATCATGATGCCTTCCTCGTCGCTCCAGGCTTCGATGACGACGACACCGACGGGGATGTCGAGGTCGGCGTGGGTCTGCATGCGGTTCAGGACGAGTTCTTGGGTGTTCCATTCGTTGCCGCTGGCCCAGAGGCGGAAGACCCAGTCGGGCAGCTCGGTGGCTCGCCCGACCTCCTGGAGGAACTGGTGGAGGACTTCGGTGGGGGTGCCGTCGTAAAGCGCCACGTCGAGCTGTTCGTCCGCGGTGCCGCCGAGGTCGACCTCGATGACCAGCCGGCCCGGGTCGGTGGCGCCGACGTCGTACCAGGCCCGGCGGGAGGTCCGCAGGTGGAACCCCCACGTGTGGCCGTCGGCTCCGACGACGTGGGCGAACGGCATGGGCAGGTAGGTCCGGCCGTGCTGGCCTTGGGACTTGTACTGCTCGAACACGACCGTGTCCAGGCGTCGACCGGCCTGGTCGAGAGCGTCGTAACGTTCGCCGAAGCCGACAACGTGGTCGCCCTCGGCCAGGGCGAGGGCGAACCGGACGCGGTGGGTGCCGGAGATGCTGACCAGCCACTGGACGCTGCCTGCGACGAGGCGTTCGTCGACCCCGCTCAGCTGGCCTCCCGTGGCCTCCCATTGCGCGGGAGCCAGGTCGAACCACCCGGTCTGATCCCGCACGCCGTCGAGGGTCTCGGCCGTGAACCGGTAGCGGTAGGTCGTGTCGGCACGCAGGGGTTCGGTGGTGGCGGACCAGCCACCCTCGCCGCCCAGGGATGCGGCCTGGGCCTCGGCCAGGTGTCCTTCGCCACCGGCCAGAGCGGCGGCATCGGCCGCTGAGGGCTGGGCCGGCGCCAGCGGCAGGGTCTGGGTGGTGGTCTGGCCGTCACGGTGTGCTTGGAGCTCGCAGTCGATGGCGTGGACGCCGGGATCGGCGCTGACTCCCAGGCTCACGGTCTGGCCGTCCAGCGGCCGGACGGGCACACGCTGGTCGATGGAGGTGGCGTACGGGTGCTCGATGCCGTACGGGCGGTGGGTGAGCAGGGAGGTCATGGCTGGTCCTGAGGTCGGGGGTGAAGGAGGCCGAGCTCGTCGGCCAGGATGAGGTACATGCCGTGGGACCACAGCAGCGGCGTGGCGACCGGCCCCCACTGCTCGACCCACTCCTGCCGGTGCTGCGGGTACAGCAGGTGGTCGGGGACCTGTTCGGGCATCTGGCCGTCGGCTCCCGCGTGGGCGGCGATCCAGCGCAGGTGCCGCCAGGCCGACGTCGTATCGCCTGCGGCGGCGAGGTTCCAGCCGAGCAGGGCCGACAGCAGCAGCCATTGGCCGCCGCCGTAGAAGACGTCGGCGCGGAACCGGTGGACTCCCCCGCCGACGTCCAGGTCCCTCTGGACCGCAGCCAAAGTCGCGCCCGCGACGGGCGAGTCGTGCGGGACGAGGCCGAAGGGGACGATGGCGGCGGGCAGCGACCCGTCCACGGCGTCGGTGCCGAGCCACTTGGTCAGGTGCCCGTCTGCGGTTCCCTGGGAGGCGACGAGGGACCGTATGCCGGTCACGGCCTGACGCGCCCGGGCTGCACGCTCCTCGTCGAGGGGTCCGGAGTCGACTACGCACGACAGGCCACCGGCGATGGCCGCCAGGGTCGAGACGTGCCGGTGCTCTAGATGCTCCTCCCACCAGTCGTAGCAGGGCCGGTCCCAGAACGCGCACAGGTAGTCGACCGCGATTCCGATGGCGGGTAGCCACCGGTCGAGCGGTCGCTGGTGGCGGTCGGCGTGGGTGAGGACTGCCCACAGCCACATGCCGTAGCCGTCGGTCTGGAAGTCCCACCACGGGTCCTGCCCGGTGTCGCCGGTGTAGGTGAACCGGGTGGGCAGCATCTCGGCGACGGTGGGCGGGTCGTGGGTGTCGGCTCGCCGGAGCAGGTCGGCGACGGTGTCGGCGCGGGAGGTGAGGACTGCGGCGCACCAGTCGTGGAAGGCGTCGGCGGAGGCGACGTCGCCGAAGCGGGAGATCCCTTCGGCGGTGAAGGACCCGTCGCGGAACCAGGCGTACCCGGCATACGCGGAGAAGCTCGTGCAGGCGGGGTAGGCGCCACCGGGCTGCTGGACGGCGGTGATGATGGCGTGGCTACGGACGGTCAGGGCCCGAAGGCGGGCCAGCTCGTCGTCGGTCAGGTCGGCCGGTCGGGTGGGAGCGGTGGGCGCGGACGTCATGGCAGGGTGCGGCTCCGGGTTGAGTCGACGACCGGGCCCGCAGTGGGGCCCGGCCGTCGACGGGTGGGGGCTACTTGAGCAGGGCGTTGACCGCGGTGGCGGCGGCCTTGACCGCGGCTTCGGGGGTCTTGCGGCCGGCGGCGGCCTCGGTGAGCTCCTTGGTGACCGCGTCCTGCATCTCCTGCTGACGCTCGACGACCGGCGGCAGGACGGTGGCGTTGAGGGAGTCGAAGACGGCCTGGCGGTTGGCCGGCTTGCCGGCGGTCAGGTAGCTGGACAGCTTGCTGGTGTCGGCGACCGGGGGCAGCTCCCAGGAGGTCTTCAGCCGGGTGGTCACCATCGTGTCGGAGGAGGTCAGGAAGGTGAGCCATTTCTGGGCGGCGGCCTGGTTCTTGCTGGCGTTGTTGACGGCGACGCCGTTGGCGAACATGGCTGAGGCCTTGGTGGTGTCGCCGGGCTCGACGACCACGTTCCAGTCGAACGGCACGTCTTTCAGGGCGCTGAACATCCAGATGCCGGTGTGCCACATGGCCAGCTTGCCGGCCTTGAACAGGTTGGTGTCGAAGTCGGGGGTGCCGGCGCCGTCCTTGTCGGTGGGCATCGTCTTACCGGCCTTGTCGACGATCCATTTGGCGGCGGCGATCCCGGCCGGGGAGTCGAACGCCGCGGTCTTGCCGTCGGCGGACAAGAACTGTCCTCCGGCCTGGGCGACCGCCTTGTAGTACTCGTTGTAGCTGATCGGCTGATAGTCGCCCCACACCTTGGCCTTGGCGTCGGTGAGCTTTACGGCGGCGGCTTGCTCCTCGGCCCAGGTCCAGGAGGCGGTGGGGGCGGCGACGCCGGCCTTGTCGAAGAGGGTCTTGTTGTAGAAGAGGACGACGTTGGAGAAGGACTCGGGCAGGCCGTACTGCTTGCCGTCGCTGGTGAAGGCCTTGAGCAGGGAGTCCTTGTAGGCGGTGGCGTCGACCCCGGACAGGGCGGCTAGTGACCCGTTCTTGGCGTAGCTGACGAAGTTCTGGTAGTCCAGTTCGAAGGTGTCGGCGGCGGTTCCGCCGGCGACGGCGGTCTGCAGCTTGGTGAAGTAGGAGTCGTAGGGGACGGTCTCGACCTGGACCTTGATGTCCTTGTTCTGGGCTTCGAAGGCGGTGACCAGGGCAGCCAGGTCGGCCTCGTGGCCGCCGTTGGCGGAGAAGTCCATGAACCGGACGGTGACCGGTCCGCCGGCGGTGCTGGAGGTGGTCTTGGTCGCCGAGCCTTGGGAGCAGGCCCCGAGCGCAAGCGCGCCGGCGAGCATCAGGGCGGACAGCGATGTCACGCGGGTGATTCTCATGGGATTCCTTTCGAGGGTCCGAGACGGGTGAGGGTGCTCGGGATGGTGGGTTGTGGAGCGGGAGGACTACTTGATGCCGGTCGAGGCGATGCCGGCGATGATGTGCCGTTGGGCGAACAGGTAGATCAAGGTGATCGGGACGATGGACACGACCGAGCCCGCCATGACCACGTCCCACTCGGTCAGGTGCTGGCCGTGCAGGGTGTCCAGACCCAGCGGCAGGGTCATCAGCTCTGGGGAGCGGATGACGACCAGCGGCCACAGGAAGCTGTTCCAGCTGCCCATGAACGCAAAGACGGCGACGGTGGCCAGGCCGGGCCGGATGAGCGGGACGATGATGGTGGCGAAGATCCGCAGGTGGCTGGCCCCGTCCAAAGTTGCGGCCTCGTCCAGCTCGCGGGGGACGGCCTCGATGGCCTGCTTGAGCAGGAACACCCCGAAGGCTGAGGCCAAGGATGGGGCGAGCAGGGCGAAGTAGGTGTCCTGCAGGTTGAACGTCTTCATCTCGATGAAGAGCGGCACGACCAGGACCTGCAGGGGAACCATGAGGGTGGCCAGGTAGAGCCCGAAGACAAGGTTCTTGAACCGGAAGCTGAGCCGGGCGAACCCGTAGGCCGCCATCGACCCGGTGACCAGCTGCGCCAGGGTAGAAGCGACCGCGATGCCCAGGGAGTTGGCCACGATCCGCGCCATCGGCAGGGTCTTGAACAGCGTCTGGTATGCCGCGAGGGTGGGGTTCTTGACCAGCAGGGTCGGGCCGTTGGACAGGGTGCCGCCGGGGGTGATCGAGGTGATCAGGGTCCACAGGAACGGGAACAGCATGATCGCGGCACCGGCCAGCAGCGCGGCATACATGATGAATCTGCCTGTGGGACGGGAAGTTTCACGCATAGTGCACCCACCGCTTCTGCCCGCGGACCTGGACGGCCGTGATGATCAGGATCAGCGCGAAGAGCAGCCAGGACAGGGCCGAGGCCTGTCCGGCGCGGCCGTAGCGGAAGGTGAGGTCGTAGATCTGGCCGACGACGACCTGGCTGGAGCCGGCGGGTCCGCCGCCGGTCATGACGAAGACCTGGTCGAAGACCTGGAAGCCGTTGATCAACGAGATGACCACGACGAAGAACGTGGACGGCGACAGCAGCGGCAGGGTGATGTAGCGGAACCGGTGCCAGGGTGAGGCGCCGTCGACGGTGGCCGCCTCGTAGAGGTCCTGCGGGATGGCCTGCAGGCCGGCGAGCAGGATGACCATGACGAAGCCCAGGTCCTTCCAGGCGCTGGACAGGATCACCGACGGCAGAGCCCACTGGGGGTCGGTCCACCAGCCCGGTTGCGGCAGCCCAACTGCGCCCAGGACGGCGTTGACCAGGCCGCTGGAGGGGTTGAGCAGCCACTTCCACACCAGGGCGACCACGACCCAGCTGGTGATCACCGGCAGGAAGTAGACGGCTCGGAAGATGGACCGGCCGGCCAGCTTGCGGTTGAGCGCGACCGCCAGCGCCAGGCCGCCCACATAGACCAGGGGCAGGTAGCCGGCGACGTAGGCCAGGGTGTGCCAAAACACGGTGCGGGTCGAGGGGTCCTGCAGCAGCGTCGTGTAGTTGTTCAGCCCCGACCATCGCATCGGCGAGATCAGGTTCCACGTGTGCAGGCTCACCCACAACGAGCCGACCATCGGAGCCAGTGTGAACACGGCCAGCGGGACCGCGCTGGGCAGCAGGAAGAACAACACCCAGCCGATGTTCTTCAGGCTCCGAGTCCGTCGCCCACCGGGCCGCGGTGGGCGCGCCGTCGGGTCGGGGACGGCACTGGCGATGGTGCTGGACGTCGCCGGAGTACTCATCGGGCCGTCACCTGCATCGACTGGAGCCGGGCACTGACCAGGCCGCCCTGGGCGCCGGAGGCGTCGCTGTCGAAGGGCGAAGCCATGACCAAGGCGGCGGCGCCCAGGGCCCAGTGGTCGTCGGTCCAGTCCTCTCGGATGATAGGCAGCTGGCGCCGGTCGACCATCAGGTGCGGGCGGAAGGTCGCATCGAAGCCCGGCTGCCAGTGCGGCCAGGCCGTCATCCCCTCCCCCAGCAGCACGATGGCTTGGGGGTCCAAGGTGTTCGCGACGCCCGCCAGACCGCGCCCGAGCATGCTGCCGGCCCGGTGGAACGCCGCCAGCGCCCGTTCCTCGCCGCGGTCTGCGGCACGATGCAGGGTCGCGACCGTGCCGCGCGGTCCGATCACCCCGTCGCGACGGGCTTGGCGTACCAGCGCGGGAGCGCCGATGTACGCCTCGAGGCACCCGGTCGCGCCGCACTGACATACCGGCCCGTCAAGCGTGACCGGAATATGCCCGATCTCCCCCGCCCCGCCATGGGCGCCCCGGTAGATACTGCGCTCGACCACGACCGCGCAGCCGATACCCAACCCGATCGTCACCACCAGGTAGGTATCGAACTCGCGGCCCGCGCCGTACAGCAGCTGCGCCGCGGCCACCGCGTGCACGTCGTTGTCGATGAGCACCGGGACCCCGAGCGCCTCCCGGAGTACCGCGCCCAGCGGCACCCGGTCCCAGCCGATCATCGAGGAGGTCACGACGCCGTTGTCCTGGGCGTCGACCGAACCCGGCACCCCCACACCCACGCCCAACAGCAGACCCGGGTGGTCGGCCACCGCATCACGCAGAATGTCGCTGCACCGCTCGATGGCGTTGGGCCCACTGGGGTCGAACGGCACCGTCGTCGAACGCATCACCTCACCAGCGATGCTCACATCAACGATCGCCAAGTGGTCCGCCACGATCTTCACACCCACCGCCCCGGCGCCATCGCGACCCAGACCCAGCAGAGTCGCCGGCCGGCCGCCGTTGGAAGGAACCGAGCTCAGCTCACGGACCGAACCATTGGCCACCAGCTCCTTGATCACCTGGGTCACCGTCGCCGGACTCAGCCGCAACCGCCGCGCGATCGCCGCCCGCGAAGTCGGACCCTGCGTCCCCAACAGCCCGAGAATCCGCCCAGACACGGCATCAGCCCGGGACGTCATCGACGGGGCCACGACCATGTGACGGAACTCCTAAGTTCGGGACTAAATTTAGAGGAAAACTAAGCCCTTCCGTACGTCCTGTCAAGCCCTCGCATCCCTGATCCTCACCAGCAACCTGCCATTCTCCAGCTGGGGCGCCGTCTTCGGCGACCAAGCCGTCGCCGCCGCGATGATCGACCGCATCGTCCACCACGCCGACGTCCTGACCCTCAAAGGCGCCAGCTACCGGCTCCGCGGACGCGGCATCGACAGCCTGCCAAGCATCCGCACCACCACCAGCCAGGACGAGTCCTAAACTGCCGACAACCGTTCACTTTTCAAGCGCCGAAAGTGTCCAGTTTTGGAGCGCCGCCGACAATGAGCGGCCCCCAGTTGGCGCTACGCCCGAAAGTGCGCCGCGTGGTCGTCGCACAGCATCTGCCCGTGCGTGTTCAGCACTAGAGGACGCTGACCGCAGACATCGCATCGAAGGTCGGGCCGAGGTGGCGTGCGTCGCGTCCACCGCTTGCGAGGGCTCAGTCGCGGCAGACCAAACTCCAACGACAGTGCCTTGCGCTCGCCATAGTCGAAGTCGACCCACACGGTGGGCTCCCCCTTGTACTCGCCTAGGCGACCTACGGTGCCGGTGCCGAAGGTGCCATGTGTGACCGAGCCGCCCACAGTCAGCCAGTCCGGCACGTCGCCTTCAGCTGCCATGCAAGGCAGTATGGCCCGTGCCGAGCGCTTCTAGCCGCGATCTTGGCGAGGTCAGTCAACGGAACCCTCGGATGCGCGCCCAACTGGTCGCAGACATCACCGGCTACTACCTGGCCGGCACCCCGGACACACCCGGCGCCTACGTTCCGCTCACTCCCGCTCGGCTGCTGGACACGCGGACCAACCTCGGCGGGACCGGCCCCGTGACCGCGCACGGGACGGTGCATCTGCCGATCGCCGGTCAGGCTGGCGTCCCCGCGTCGGGAGCGTCCACGGTGGTGATGAACGTGACCGTGACCGAGCCGAAGGCGGCCGGCAACATCACCGTCTACCCAGACGGAACGACGATGCCCACCACGTCGAACCTGAACTTCACCGCCGGCCAGACCATCCCCAACCTGGTCCTCGCCAAGCTCGGCACCAATGGTCGCGTCTCGCTGACCAACAACAGTGGCACGGTCAGCTGATTGCCATCGCCGGGGTCGCCCGGGGTCGCCGGGGTCGCCGCTCAGCCCGGTGCCGACATCGGCCGTTGGCTTCTGCCCCCGTGGGGTCCGTCCGACGAACGGTGTTTCGGGTTGTCGGACAGTTCCCCGCCGATGGGCCCGTACCCTTCCGCCCATGAAGCTTGGGGCGCGGGGGTCGCTGCCGTGGTGGCCCTGGCGCACCTGCTGGCTTCTGGCCGACCTGGTCATCTGGGGTGCATCGGTGGCGCTCGCCGCAGTCGTGCATGCCCAGGGCATCGGGGTGAACCCCTACCTGCTGATCGCCGTGTACATGGCCCTCTACGCCTGCGCGGACGACGGAGTCGGCCTGGCTCTCTTCGCCCTGAAGCGACGGCGCGGATGATCCCCTGGGAGGCACCCAGCAGCCGCAGTCGCTGACTGCCAGGTCCGATCTAGGCGCGCAGGATCCGGTCCATCGCCTTGCCCTTGGCCAGCTCGTCGACCAGCTTGTCCAGGTAGCGGATCTTCTGCATCAACGGGTCCTCGACCTGTTCCACCCGGATCCCACACACGACACCGGTGATCAAGGACGCATTCGGGTTGAGTCGCGCAGCGTCGAAGAAGCCCTCGAACGTCGTGCCATCGGCCAGGTGGTCCCCCAGCGTGGGCTGGTCGAAGCCGGTCAGCCACTCGATGACCTGGTCCAACTCGGCCTTGGTGCGCCCCTTCTTCTCCACCTTGGCCACGTAGTGCGGGTACACCGACGCGAAGCTGGTGGTGAAGATCCGGCTCATCCGACGAGCGTAGTGCTCGGCCCTGCGCGCACACCCTTGTCCTACCGAGCCGACCCGCTGCCGGTGGGGACGGTCGTCCTCAGGCGGTGGGGCCTGGGACCGCTGTCGTTGAGGATCCCGTGCCGGGTGCTGGAGGTGGTCGACGAGCCGGAACGCCAGGGTCTCGGGTACGGCACTCTGCCGGGTCATCCCGAGACCGGCCAGGAGAGCTCCCTCCTCGAGCGCCTCGCCGACGCCACCGGCCGACACAGGCAAGACAATTCCGGAAACGGGACGGTAGTCTCACCGGGCATGACCGAGTGGAGCTTCCTGACCCCTCATGCCAGGGCGCTGCTGTGCATCGCCCACGACCCCGGCGTTCGACTTCGCGACATCGCTTCTGACCTGCTCGTCACCGAACGCACGGCGTTCGGCATCGTCCGGGACCTGGTCAATGCCGGCTACGTGCTGAAGGAACGCGACGGCCGTCGCAACCGCTACGAGGTCCAGGGCCACCTGCCGCTGCCGGATCCGCTCAGCCGCGCGTCGACTGTCGGCGAGGTGCTGGCCCTTCTCGTGGGAGACCGGGTCGAGCCCCTCACCTGAGCCACGGCGATCATCGATCGATTATTCTAGTTCTGAATTGCTAGTTTCGAGCACCCGACGTACGCTGGAGAGGTCCCGAAAGGCACGCCATGAACCTCCAGATCGTCGCCGTATGCATCATCATCGTCGTCCTCCTCGTGCTCGTCCTCGCGCTGAAGATCGTCAAGCAGTACGAGAAGGGGGTGCTGTTCCGCCTCGGCCGAGTCATCGGCATACGGGAGCCCGGCCTGCAGGTCATCATCCCGGGCATCGACGTGCTGCACCGTGTCTCGCTGCGCATCATCACGATGCCGATCCAGTCCCAGGGGATCATCACCCGGGACAACGTCAGCGTCGACGTGTCGGCCGTCGCCTACTTCCGCGTCGTCGACGCCGTCAAGTCGGTCGTCGCCATCGAGAACGTCTCCGCAGCCATCAACCAGATCGCCCAGACCACCCTCCGCAAGGTGGTCGGTCAGCACACCCTGGACGAGACCCTCTCCGAGACCGACCGGATCAACGGTGACATCCGGACCATCCTGGATCTGAACACCCTGGACTGGGGCGTCGAGGTGACTCTCGTCGAGCTCAAGGACATCCAGCTCCCCGACACCATGAAGAGGGCCATGGCCCGTCAGGCCGAGGCCGAGCGGGAGAAGCGCGCCAAGATCATCAACGCCGAGGGCGAGTCCCTCGCCGCGGCTGCGCTCGGCGACGCGTCCGACATCATGATGGCCCACCCCCTGGCCCTCCAGCTCCGCAACCTGCAGAGCCTCGTCGAGATCGGCGTCGACAAGAACACGACCGTCGTCTTCCCGGCACCGCTGATGAGCACGATCGGCGAGCTCGGCGCCTTCCTGGCCCGCGAGACCACCGCCGCCCACGAGACCCTGGTCAGCGCCGGCTCGCCCCCTCCGATCGGCCGGCCCACCCCCCAGCCGACCCCAGGCGCATCCGACCCGCAGCCCGCCGTCAACGGCGCGGGCAGGCCCGTCGGGGCAACACCCGTCGGAGCGACGCCATGACCATCCTTGCTACAACGCTCCCGGCTCGCTCGGCCGACTCCCGACCCGCCCGCCTGAACCTGAGGCCGAGGGTGAAGACCTTCGGGGTCAGAGGCCAGTCCGACGGGGCGTGGTGGCCCCGGACCACCGTCCTGCAGGACGAGCTGCAGGCCCTGGACGTTGCCGTGCACACGTTGACCGGCTCCCGGATCGCGCACATCTCCTACACGCTCGGCACGTGGGACCCCGTGCCGACCAAGGCATGGTCCACCTTGGGCATGACCAAGTTCGGGTGGTTCGCCGACCCCACCCACGCGGCCTTCCTCGACCTCACGCTGTCCGACTACAGCCGCCTCGTGCTGACCATCATCCCGCCGGACACCGAACCGTCCCAGGCCCACCTCGATCTGGCCAAGGGCGCGGCCGCCGCCGCATAAGTCGGACCGCGCACGGCATACGGTCAAAGTCGTTTGCCGTATGCCGTGCACGCGGCAACGATGAGGCGCGTGACCGAGACGTCGAACCAGACCTACGCCGACCTGTGGCTCCCGCCGGAGGACGACCCGCGCAGCGCCGACGAGATCGAGGTGACCGACGAGCGGAGCAACCTCATGGAGTACCTCCGCGCCAACCGCCTCACCCTGCAGCTCAAGTGCGAGGGCCTCACTCCCGAGCAGCTGGCCACCCGCTCGATCCCACCGTCGACCCTGTCGCTCCTCGGCCTCCTGCGGCACATGGCCGACGTCGAGCTCGGCTGGTTCCGGCAGACCCTTGCCGGCGAGGACACGCCACGGATCTACCGCACGGCCAAGGACCGCGACGCCGACTTCAACGGCGCGGTCGCCGACCAGGCGGTCGTCGACAAGGCCTGGGCCGACTGGCGCGAGCAGGTCGCGTTTGCCGAGCAGTTCGTCGCGAACGCATCGACCATGGACGTCATGGGCACCCGCGGAGGCGAGCAGATCTCCTTGCGCGAGGTCCTCGTGCACATGGTCGAGGAGTACGCCCGCCACAACGGGCACGCCGATCTGTTGCGCGAGTGCATCGACGGCCGCACCGGGCAGTAGCGCTGCTCGCCCGCTACTCGGCCAGGCGGTAGTCGCCGGCCTCCTCGAGTGCACCCGACAGCTCGTCGGCACCGAGCGGGTGGTCGGCGTCCACCCGGACGGTCGACACCCCGCCGGCCACCAGCTCCACGACCACGGCACGGACCCCCGACAACGCTGAAACCTCCGACGTGACTGCCGATGCGCAATGGCCACAGGTCAGCCCGGTCACGCCGAACGACTGCGCCTCCGGGCCGACCTCAGCGGGCCGCTCTCCGATGCCGATGTCCATGGGCACCACGATGGCACACGAGGCGCCAGCCAACAGCCGCCGGCATACGGCGAAGGCCCCGCCACAGGGGAGCGGGGCCTTCGTCGTACTGCTGGCAGGGGTTGCGTGGAACCAAACCGTCAGGGACGGCCGTAGGTGACGTTGCTCGACCAGATCTTGTGCAGACCGGTCGTCTTGCCCGTGGTGGGCGAGTCGTACATCATGCCTCCGCCGGCGTAGATACCGACGTGGTAGGCGGGGTACCCGAAGAACACCAGGTCACCCGGCTGGGGGTTGGAGACGCGCTGCGCGGACGCCTGCTGCGCCGCCGCCGTGCGGGGCAGTGAGATCCCCACCTGACGGAAGACGTAGGAGGTGAAACCGGAGCAGTCGAAGCCGGCCGGGGTCGAGCCACCGTAGATGTAGTAGATCCCCAGCAGCGTCCGCGCCACCGCGATGACGCCGCTGGCAGCCGCGTGGCTCGCCGCCGCCGCATAGCTGCTGCTCGACCCCGCGGAGGAACCCGAGGAGGTCCCGCGCGAGGAGAGTGACGTGCGGACCCCGGAGCGGGACACGGCGTCACTCACGACCCGGACGATCGGCTTCGGCTTGGGCTTGGCGACCGCCTTGAACCCGACGACGCCGAAGGTCTGCCTGGCGGCAGGGCCGGCGGCCTCGGGCGCGACGACGGCAGGAGCCGCCGCGACGGCGCGGGCAGCGACAGTCTGAACGGTCAGGGCGCTGGAGCCCGAACTGGTCAGGGTGTCGACAGCCGCCGAGGCCTTGGGAGCCGTGACGCCGGTGGGGGCCGCATGGGCGGGCAGGGCGAGAGCGGCCACGAGACCGCCGGAGGCGGCCAGGACCGCTGAGCTCTTGACAGCCGGCTGTGCCGACTTGCCAAGGATGCTCCCGATCTCGGACAGGGGGTTGTATCGCCCGGCCGCGCGATGGCGCCCGTTGGCAGCATTTTCAGCCACGAATGAACCTCTCGAACGCCTACGAGGTGAGCTGTCGGGTTCGGGTCAGAGGTCTACCCGGCCGTCACGTCACGACCGGAGTCGTGCCGCTCGGGCTTCACCCCAAGACGCGCCTCACGACGCGCCGAAGGTGGTTCCCCCGCTCCTGCCAGCGGTGGTGATTGACCCTCTGTGGTGGCAGGACTCGGCGTCCACTTCGGGGACCGGACCTCAGGGCGGACCGGCTTCCGACACCGTACCCGAGCCCGCGACGAAAGTCACGTTTGGGTCACGGCAGGGTCAACAAGACGCCAAGAACGGGCGTCCGGACGGGGTCGCGAAGGTCTTGGACCGACCGGCACGCGGACGCGCTCCCTGGGGCTGCCGGTGCGACGCGACGAAGTCATCGCCGAGCGCAGTTCCGTTGCCCGAGTGAGGAACTGAAGGATCGAGATCCTGCGGAACGACCGGTATGCCGGTATCCCGGTATGCCGGTATGCCGGTCGCGGAGTCTCGGTGAACCTACGCGGGGTAGGCGGCGAAGACGTGCATCGCCACGTCGTCGGGCAGGGAGACCCCGGAGGACTCTTCGGCGCCCTCGAGCGAGGCCACCACGCGGGCACCGTCCCGACGGGCCCGGATCCGGCTCCCCGGAAGGACACCTGCCGCCGTGAGTAGCGACAACGCTTCGTGGTCGACCTGGACGGGCTCTCCGATCCGTCGCACCACGACGGTGACCGGGTCGGCGAGGGCGACCTCGGTGAGCGGATGCATGCCGGTCAGGAAGCTCTCGTTGGCCTCGGTGTCGCCGAGCTCCTCCAACCCCGGGATCGGGTTGCCATAGGGCGACTCGCGGTGGTCGCCGAGCATGGCGAGGATCTTGCGCTCCACCCGCTCGGACATCACGTGCTCCCACCGGCAGGCTTCGTCGTGGACGAACTCCCACTCCAGCCCGATCACGTCGACCAGCAGCCGCTCGGCGAGCCGGTGCTTGCGCATCACGCGGGTCGCGAGGAGCCGGCCGTGGTCGGAGAGCTCGATGTGCCGGTCGCCGGCGAGGGAGAGCAGGCCGTCACGCTCCATCCGGGCGACGGTCTGGGACACGGTCGGGCCGGAGTGACCGAGCCGCTCGGCGATGCGGGCACGGAGGGGAGGTATGCCCTCCTCCTCGAGCTCGTAGACGGTCCGGAGGTACATCTCCGTGGTGTCGATGAGGTCGGTCACGGTGCAAGCCTCTCACGGGGGTCCGTCAGCCCGGTCCGCTCGCCGAGCGTCGTGGACCGGGAGGAAGCGGGCGAGCCACAGCCCGCCGGCCCAGGCGATGACACCGAGGGCCACCGAGGCCGCGGCGAGCGACGCGGCGGCGGCCACCGCGCCGATGAGCAGCGGCGCCAGGCTGCCCCCGGCCACCGACAGGAAGCGCCAGCCGCCGAGGAACTGTGCACGTCCCTCACTCGGCGCAGCGTCGGCGCCCAGGGTCATGACGATCCCGGAGCCGAGCCCGTTGCCGAGCGAGGCGATGATGGTGACCGCGCCGACGCCGACCAGGGTCGCGGTGTGCGGCAGGAGCACCATGGCCGTGCCGATGATCGCGACCATCGGCATGGCGACCCAGAGCCGCCCGAAGCGGTCCATGACCGACCCGGCCGGATAGAAGAGGAGCATCTCGATCCCACCGGCGACACCGAAGACGAGCGCCGTCTGGCTCGCGGTCAGCCCGACGTGCTCGGCCCAGAGCGGGACGATCGTGTTCTTGCCGGCGCGCGCGATCCCGATGAAGAGCACGCCGATCCCGACCGTGACCAGGACGCGGCGATGGGCCCACAGCACCTCCCGTGAGCTGCGCCGGGCCGCCACCCGGGCCGCTCGCTCGTGCGCGGCAGTGAGGTCCCGGGTCGCCAGCACCATGACACCGGCGGCGATCCCGGAGACGACGGCCACGGCATACGCCACCCGCGGACCCCAGACATGGATCAGCGGCGCGGCGACGAACGGCCCGATGAACACCCCGATCCGGTTCACCCCGCCGAGCGTCGACATCGCACGGGCGCGCACGGCATACGGGACGGCCTCGATGAGGTAGCCCTGCCGCGCCACGAGGAAGACGCAGTTGGTGAAGCCGAGCGCGAAGAGGGCCACGAGGTATGCCGCGAGGCTGGGGGCGAGCCAGGCGACGGCCGAGCCGATGGCGTCGACGAGGGCCGCCCAGGCAAGGGCCCGGCGCTCCCCCACGCGCTCGATGAGGTTGCCGACCGGGATGGCGAAGAACAGCTCGGCGACAAGGCCCAGCCCGACGGCGAAGGCGGCGACCGAGACGCTCGCGCCCAGGTCCAGAGCGCCGAGGGCGATGATCGGGGTGACCGCGCCGGCGCCGACCGCGGCGAGGATGGTCGGGCCGTAGGCCGGGACGGCGATCTCACGGAACGAGAAGCCGTCTGCACCGGACACGCGTTCGACCCTAGCAGGGGCGGTAGGTTGCCCGGCGTGAGCACGTTCGTCGTCCCGCAACGCTTCAACGGACCGCCGGAGTCCGGCAACGGAGGCTGGGTGAGCGGCCGGATCGCGGCCGAGCTGCCCGATGCGTATGCCGTGTCGGTCCGGCTCCGGACGCCCCCACCCCTCGACCGGCGGCTCACCGTGTCTCCGACGTCGGACGCGCCCGGGATCGAGGTCCGCGACGGCTCCGTGCTCGTCGCCACGGCCTCCGCTGCGCCGTCGCTGAGCGGGCCGGTGGCACCGACCGTCTCCTTCGACGTGGCCGTCTCGAGCGGAGCCTCCTACGAAGGCCTCACCCATCACCCGTTCCCCACCTGCTTCTCCTGCGGGACCGCGCGGACCGACGGGCTCTCCCTCCGGCCGGGCCAGGTCGCAGGTGGCGATGGTGCGTATGCCACCGCCTGGACCCCCGCCGAGGTCACGCCCGAGATCGTCTGGGCGGCTCTGGACTGCCCTGGCGGCTGGGTGGGTGGGGTCGCCGAACACCCGATGGTCCTCGGCACGATGACCGCCCGGATTCTCGCCCTCCCGACGGTCGGCGAGCCCCACGTCGTCATGGCCTGGCGGCGCGGCGCGGAGGGCCGCAAGCACCACACCGGCACGGCCCTCTATGCCGCTCGGTCCGGGGCGTTGCTCGCCCGGGCCGAGGCCACGTGGATCACGGTCGACCCGACCACGGTGCGGCCGGCATGAACGGGACGGACAGCGTGGGAGGCGCCGGGCGCAAGGTTGCGCTCGTCACCGGAGCGAGCAGCGGCATCGGCGCCGCGACGGCCAGATCCCTTGCAGCACAGGGCTTCCGGGTGGTCTGTGCGGCGCGGCGGGCTGACCGGATCGAGGAGCTGGCCGCGTCGATCGACGGTGTCGCAGTGGTGTGCGACGTGACCTCGGAGTCGTCCGTTGCCGCTCTGGCCGAGGCGGTCGGCGCCCGCCTCCATGTCCTCGTCAACAACGCCGGCGGGGCGCTCGGCGCCGACCCGGTGGAGCGCGGGTCGGTCGAGGACAGGCGCTGGATGTACGAGGTCAACGTGATCGGGACCCTGCGCGTCACCCAGGCGCTGCTGCCCGCACTCGAGGCGACCGGCGAGGGCATCGTCGTCAACGTCGGGTCGATCGCCGCTGGGCTCGTCTACGAGGGAGGCGCGGGCTACACGGCCGCCAAGCACGCCGAGCGCGCGCTGACCGAGACGTTGCGGCTGGAGCTCGTCGAGCGACCCGTCCGGGTCGGCGAGGTCGCACCCGGCATGGTGCAGACCGAGGGCTTCTCGCTCGTCCGGTTCGGCGGCGACCAGGCCCGGGCCGACAAGGTCTACGAAGGCGTCGTCGACCCGCTCGTCGCCGAGGACGTGGCCGACGCGATCAGCTGGATGGCCACCCGACCCCCGCACGTCAACATCGACCTGCTCGTCATCAAGCCGCGCGCCCAGGCCGCCCCTCATCGCATCCACCGCCGCCCGATGCCGTGACGTGCGCCCACCGCCGCCGCCGCCCCGGGAACAATTATCGGGTTCTCGGGGAAGTTGGCTCTGCACCCGACAAGAGAACTCGGGTGAGGAGCGCACTAGCCTGAGGACCCGATAACTATGTGGGCCACCTATCAGGGCTGGAGCCGTTGGACCGTCCACGCGGCCACCGTGTCGAGGTCGCCCTCGCCGACCCGGGTGAACCGGAACCTGTCGTGCAGCCGGTTCGAGCGACCGCCCCAGAACTCGACGCTCGCGCACCGGATCCGGTAGCCGCCCCAGAAGTCAGGCACCGGAACCTCCCCCGGCTCACCGGTGTCCGGCCAGCGGGCGGCGTACTCGGCGTATGCCGCCTCCAGGCTCTCCCGTCCCTCGACCGGCTCGGACTGGCGCGAGGTCCACGCGCTGATGCGTGACCCCCACGGTCGCTCGTCGAAGTATGCGGCGACCTCCGCGCGGGACAGCTCCTCGGCGACACCGCGGAACCGGATCGCCCGGAACATGGCCGGCCAGGTCAGGGCGGCAGCGATCGACGGGTTGCCCTGCAGCTGCTGGCCCTTGGCGGAGGTCAGGCAGGTGACGAACCCCGGCCCCCGCTCGTCGAAGAACCGCATGAGGACCGTGCGGACGTCGGGCGCCCCGTCGGCGTCGACCGTCGCGACCGAGATCGACAGCGGCTCGGGCACATCGCCCCGCGTGCGTGACCGCTCCACGGCCGCCTCGACCCAGAGCCGTGCCTGCTGCCACGGCGTCGGCAGCAGCTCGGCCTCGGAGAGGCCCTCACCCGAGTAGTCCACGCGGTCGACCGGCATACGGCCAATGTATGCCGTGCGCTCGGCTGCACCTCGGGCGCTCAGGGGGTCGGTTCGCGCGCGTCGTACTGCACGAACCCACGCTGCCAGAAGCCGACGGCGACGATGGCCGCGATGCACAGCAGGCCACCGACCAGGGCCGTCCGGGGCTCGCCGAGCCGGCTGGACGCCCCACCCGCGATGAGGTCGCCGAGCCGGGGGCCGCCGGCGACGACGACGATGAAGACGCCCTGCAGGCGACCACGCATGTGGTCCGGGGTGGCGGCCTGCAGGATGGTCTGCCGGAACACTGCGCTCACCGCGTCGCACGCTCCCGCGAAGAACATCGCGGCGAGCGCGATGCCCAGGGCCGTGCTCCGTCCGACGTGGCCCTCGCTGAGCAGCAAAGCCACGCCCAGCCCGGCCACCCCGACTCCCCAGCCGACGATGCTCACGAGGATCGCCAGTCCCTGGCGGCGCACCCGGCCGAGTGGCCCGCTGAGCACCATCGCGACCAGGCCGCCGATGGCGGATGCGGCATACAGCGCCCCGACGGTCCGGGAGCCGCCACCGAGGAAGATCGCACCGGCTGCGGGGAAGAGCACCCGGGGGGCGGCGAGCATCATGGCGATGATGTCGGCGATGAAGGTCATCCGGACGTTGGGCCGGGTGCCCAGGAATGCCAGGCCGTCCCACACGGCGCGCAGCCCGGACACCGGTTCCTCGCCGTCGTCCGAGCGCTCCGGAGGGACCGGAGGCAGGGAGGAGAGGCCGAGCAGAGCGGCGGTCGTGAGGAGGGCGTCGACGGCATACGCGGCCCTGAACCCGAACCAGCCGATGACGAAGCCCGCGAGAAGCGGACCGGCGGTGAGAGCGGTGTTCATGGCGAAGACGGACAGCGCATTGGCAGCCGGGAGCTGCTCGCGCGGGAGGATCCGCGGATAGATGCTCGAGCGGGCGGGCGAGGCGATCGCGAAGGCGCCACTGCCCACCGCGGCCGTGAGGTAGAGGACCCAGACGTGGGTGTTGCCGAGCAGCGCCTGGGCCAGGAGGACGAGGGTTGCGCACCACATGACCGTCTGGGCGACCAGGCCGACCAGGCGGCGGTCGTGGTGGTCGATGAGCGCGCCACCGTAGAGGCCCATGACGACGAGCGGGACGAGCGCGAACAGGGCCGCCAACCCGACGGCCGCCGTGGAGTGGGTCAGGGCGTAGACCTGCAGGCCGGCGGCGACGGCGGTGAGCTGGGAGCCGATGTTGGCCAAGGCGTAGCCGACGAACAGGCGTCGGTATGCCGGGTGGTCGCGCAGCGGCGCGAGGTCGAGGAGCAGTGCCATCGGGTCAGGACGCCACCGTGATGCCGAGCTCGGCGGCGAGGGCGTCGGCCGCGTCGAGGAGCTGGACCCGGGAGATCGTCGCTCCTCGCAGCGAGGCCAGCCCACGTGGCGCCACGAGGTCGGCTCCGGACAGGTCGACCGTGGTGCACTTGGCCCGGCCGAAGTCCGGCTGGACCAGCCGGCAGCCCTCGAAGGTCACTCCGGTGAGGGTCGCCTCGGCGAAGTCGGGCTCGATGAGCAGGCAGTCGACGAAGGCCACCTCGCGCAGCGTGGCGCCGCGGAAGTTGGCGAACTCGACCTTGCCGCCGGTCCACCGCACCCGGCGCCAGCTCGCACCGTGGACCTGGGGTGCCCCGAGTCGCGGCTCGGTGACCGTGCAGTCGAGCCAGGTCGTGTCGGACAGGTCGGTGCCGGCGCCCCGCGGGCCACTGAACGAGCACTCGGTGAAACGCGCGTGCGACAACTTGGTCTCGGTGAGGTCGACGCCGTCGAAGGTGCACTCGAGGAACAGGCTGTCCTCAGCCCGGCCTCGACCGTGGTCACCGGTGAAGGTGACCGCGTCGAACTCCTCGCCGGCCCCGAGATGCTGCGAGCTCACGCGCCCGGCTCCGCGAGGGCGTCGCGGCCGACGGGCGCAGGTTGGGGCTCACTGGGTGCCCCTGACGGGGTCTGGACGTGCCGACCGGGTTCGGCGTGGCCGCCCCGGACGACGGGACCGGCGTGGCGGGCCAGGCCCGCGGGCCGGGCGAAGAAGAGGGCCGCGACGACGGCGAGCAGCAGGGCGGCGCCCGGGACGAGCATCGACTGCCCCATCGCCGAGCTGAACCCGTCGTGCAGCGGGGCGGGAAGAACCCGGCCCAGCTCCGAGCCACCCGCCTGGCCCTTGGCCTGGGGGAGCTCGTGGAGGATCCGGTTCTCCATGACGGTCGCGATGGCCGCGGAGCCGAGCACTGCCCCGATCTGGCGCGCGGTGTTGTAGACGCCCGCGCCCGCCCCGGCGAGCCGCGGCGGCAGGTTGCGGGTGGCCGTGACCGAGATCGGTCCCCACATCGCGCCGTTGGCGACGCCGAGCACCGCTGCGGGGAGCAGCAGTACCCAGGTGCGGGTGCCGGGGTGGAGGAGCACGGCATACCAACCGAGTCCGAGGGCGCAGAGGAGCAGACCGGTCGCGGCAACCGGACGCGGGTTGTGGGTCTGGATCCAGCGGCCGACGAGTGGGGCGAAGACCAGGGTGAGCAGCGCCATCGGGACGAGCATGAGCGCCGACCGGGTGGGTGTCATCGCGCGCACCTCCTGGAGGTACAGGATGAGCGGGATCCCCATGGCGGTGATCGAGAAGCCCACGACGGTGATGGCCAGGTTGGCCAGGGAGAAGTTGCGGTCGCGGAAGAGGAACAGCGGCAGCAGCGGCTCCTTGGTGTTGCGCGACTGCCAGTAGGCGAACGCCGCCAGCACGACCAGACCCAAGATGATCAGCCGCCACACGGTGACCGGGCCGGTGATCGTGCCCCACGAGTACTTCTCGCCCTCCTGGATCCCGAAGACGAGCAGGAACATCCCGACCGCCGATAGGACGACCCCGAGGATGTCGAAGGAGTGCTCGTTGGTCGACAGCCGTGGCACCAGCCGGGCGGCGAGGACGAACCCGATCACCCCCACGGGCACGTTGACGAAGAAGATCCACTGCCAGCCCACCGAGTCGGTGAGCACCCCACCGAGGATCGGCCCGACGAGGGTCGCGACACCAGCCACCGAACCCCACAGCCCCATCGCGGCGCCGCGCTTCTCCGGCGGGAACATCCGGGTGATGACGGCCATCGTCTGCGGCGTCATGAGCGCCGCGCCGAAGCCCTGGAACACCCGCGCGACGATGAGCATGCCGATCGACGTCGAGAACCCGCACCATGCCGAGGCCGCGGTGAACAGCACGAGCCCGGCCAGGTACATCGTCCGCGGCCCGAACCGGTCGCCGAGCCGGCCGGTGATCAGGACCGGCACGGCATACGCGAGCAGGTAGGCGCTGGTGACCCACACGGCCCCGTTGATGTCGGTGTCGAGCCCGCTCATGATGTGCGGCATCGCGACGGTGACGATGGTGGAGTCGACGAGGATCATGAAGAAGCCGATGACCAGGGCCCACAGGGCCGGCCAGGGCGCCTTGCCCCCGGTCTCGACGACGAACCGGGGTGCCTGGGTCGGGGTGGTGCTCATGACTGCAGTCTTTCGTCGGGGTCTGACAGTGGGGGTGAGGGTGGCGTGGATGGCGTGGGGGGCGCGACGTCGTGTCCCGGTTCGTCCGCGGCGGGCCGGTGCGAGGGGCCGTTGGGCTTCCAGGTGAGGTCTCCCGCACGGATCCGGGCGACGACCGCCTCGGTCCAGTCGAGGTCGGCCTGCACGGTGACGCGCAGCCAGGGGAGCTCGATCCAGAGGATCTCGGGCAGCTGCTTGGCCAGGACGAAGCCCTCGGCGGCGTCCATCTCGGCGAGCCGTCCTCGCAGATCCGCCGCGCGCCGGGACAGCAGGTCGGCCACCTCGGCGGGCTCGAGCATGGAGCACTCGGCAACACCGAGCGCGAACTCGGGGTACTCCTCGGCGACCCGCCCGAGCATCCCGCGAAGGGCTTCGGTCGCCGCGTCGACTCCGCTCTCGGTGATCGCATAGCTCGTCCGCTCCGGCCGGTTGCCCTCCCGGTCGGTCCCGCGCTCGTGGAGGAGCCCGTCGGCGGCGAGCCGGTTGATCGCGTGGTAGAGGGTGCCCGGCCGGACCTTGACGAGGGTGTCCTCCCGGCGGCGAAGCATCTCCTGGTACACGTCATACGGATGGCGCGGGCCCTCCTCGTACATCGCGAGCGCAGCGAACTGCAGGGCGGTGAGACGAGCCTTGGAGGACGGCATACCCCACATTGAACTATTCGACACGGAATATTTCAACCCGAGTATGCCGTGGGCGGCGCTCAGCAGATGGGATGTGTCGGCCGTCCCGCGAGTCAGCGCCGGTCGAGGAGTGCAGAATGAAGGCCGCCGCAACCCGGCCTGCCTCACGATGGAGTGGAGAACCTGCATGCCCGACGTGCCTGACAACGACTTCAAGCCCGGCCTCGAGGGAGTCATCGCCTTCGAGTCCGAGATCGCCGAGCCGGACAAGGAGGGCGGCGCGCTGCGCTATCGGGGGGTCGACATCAAGGACCTTGTCGGGAAGGTGCCGTTCGGGCAGGTGTGGGGTTTGCTCGTCGACAACGGGTTCGACCCGGGCCTGCCGCCGGCCGAACCGTTCCCGCTTCCGGTGCACACCGGCGACATCCGGGTCGACGTCCAGTCCGCACTCGCCCAGCTCGCGCCGATCTGGGGCTTCCGGCCGCTGCTCGACATCAGCGCCGAGCAGGCCCGCGAGGACCTCGCCCGCGCCTCGGTCATGGCCCTGTCGTTCATCGGCCAGTCCGCCCACGGGCTCGGCAGCCCGATGGTCCCGCAGTCCCGGGTCGATGAGGGCAAGACGGTCGTGGAGCGGTTCATGATCCGCTGGCGCGGCGACCCCGACCCGGCCCACGTCGAGGCGGTTGACGCCTACTGGGTGTCCGCGGCCGAGCACGGGATGAACGCCTCGACCTTCACCGCGCGGGTCATCGCCTCGACCGGCGCCGACGTGGCGGCCTGCCTGACCGGTGCGGTGGGTGCGCTGTCCGGGCCGCTCCACGGTGGGGCTCCGTCCCGGGCCCAGCACATGATCGAGGGGGTCGAGCGGTCCGGCAACGCCGAGGCCTACGTCGCCGACGTCCTGGGCCGGGGTGAGCGGCTGATGGGGTTCGGTCACCGGGTCTACCGGGCCTACGACCCGCGCGCTGCCGTCCTGCGCGACACCTGCGAGCGTTTGGGCGCGCCGCGCTTCGAGGTCGCGCTGGAGCTGGAGAAGGCGGCGATCGCCGCTCTGGCCGAGCGCTATCCGGAGCGCAAGATGGAGACCAACGTCGACTACTGGGCGGCCGTGCTGCTCGACTTCGCCGAGGTGCCGCCGTCGATGTTCACCCCGCTCTTCGCCTGCGCCCGCACGGCCGGGTGGAGCGCACACATCCTGGAGCAGAAGCGGACCGGCCGCCTGATCCGCCCGTCGTCCCGCTACGTCGGACCGGGCCCCCGCCCCGTCGAGGACGTCCAGGGCTACCGCGCCCCCGCCGCCTGACCAGGCGCCCGCCCCGACCCTTGCCGCAACCTCTGCTAGCAGAGGTTGGTTCTCTCAGCACGGGGTGCAACCTGTGCTGAGAGAACCAACCTGCGCTGAGTCGGGCCGCCTTCGCCGACCTGGCCGATGACGTATGCCGCGCTGTCGCCGGAGTTGTCCACAGGGCTCCAGCGAGGGTTGCCGAAATCGGGCAGGCTGAGCTGATGGACCTGTGGGAAGTTGCCGTCAACGGCGTCGTGAGCGCGGCCGAGGCCGAGGCTGGCGGCCTCGGGCCGCCCGCCCTGCGCACTCTGCAGCGCGAGGGGCAGCTCCGGCGCCTCATCCGGGGTTGGTATGCCGTGAAGCCCCCTCTCGAGAATGCCCCATGGGAAGAGCCGGACCCGTTCGCCCGGGCCCGGTTCATGCACGCGCTGACGACCACGGCACTGCTGAGGTCCTTCGACGGACGGGTGGTCGCGAGCCACTATTCGGCGCTCGCCCTCCATGGGATCGACCTCTGGCGCTCCGACCTGGACACCGTGCAGCTGCAGCGGGTGCGCGACGACCACTCGCGGCACCGCACCGGAGCCGTGCTTCATCCGGCCGTCGGCGGGGACATGCAGATCGAGGCGGCCGGCGGCCTGGCAACCGTGCCCGTGGCGCAGGCAGTCGTCGAGACCGGGTTGCTCGGCGCCGGAGCCCGCGACCCCACGGTCATGGCTTTCGACGCGCTCGTCGCGGCCGACCACGCACTGCGGCTCGGCCTGGTCACCGATGAGGAGATCGCCGCCGAGCTGCAACGGCACAAACGGCACCCGGGCATCGTCGCCACCCGAGCGCTGCTCCGACATCGTGACGGCCGGCACGAGTCGGTGGGCGAGACCCGGACCGCGCACCTGCACCGGCTGCTCGGGATCCACTCGACCCCTCAGGTCGAGGTGCGCGTCGGCAGCACCTCCTACCTGCTGGACTTCGTCGATGATGACGACCCGATCGCCACCGAGTTCGACGGGCTGGCCAAGTACACCCGGATGGGCAAGAGCGCGACCGAGGTCGTCCTCGCCGAGAAGCGCCGTGAGACACAGGTCTCGGACCAGACCGGCATACATTTCCTTCGTGTGGTCTGGCCCGAGCTCGACCGCCCGCGGGTCATGGGCGAGCGGTACGACCAGGCCCGGGCCATCGTCCGGCGACGGCGCCGTGCCGCCTGACGCGCCCAGGAGGCTCACTCAGCAGACCTTGGTTCTCGCAGCACAGGTTGCAACCTCTGCTGAGAGAACCAAGGTCTGCTAGCAAGGGTAGGTCTCCGTGCCAGGGCCCCGGACGAGCCTCCCGGTGGGCGCGGTGAGGTCCGGGTGGTGGACCTCACGTCCCAACCCTCGGACACCGATGGGACACTGGAGCACGTGACTGAGACTGCCGCAGTGCCCACCATCACGATCCCCGCCGACCTCCTGCCGAGCGACGGACGCTTCGGCTCCGGTCCCTCCAAGGTGCGCCAGGCCCAGGTCGACGCCCTCGCTGCGATCGGCCGCACGGTGCTCGGCACGAGCCACCGCCAGGCCCCGGTCAAGAACCTCGTCAAGTCCGTCCGCACCGGCCTCAGTGATTTCTTCAACCTCCCCGACGGCTACCAGATCGTGCTCGGCAACGGTGGCGCGACGGCGTTCTGGGACATCGCCGCCTTCGGTCTCGTCCGCAACACCGCCCAGCACCTGGCCTTCGGCGAGTTCTCCAGCAAGTTCGCCAGCGTCACCCAGAACGCCCCGTTCCTCGGCGACTCCACGATCATCAAGGCCGACCCGGGCAGCCTCCCGACCCCGCGCGCCGAGCAGGGCACCGACGTCTATGCGTGGGCGCACAACGAGACCTCCACCGGGGTCATGAGCCAGGTCAAGCGGGTCCAGGGCGCCGACGCCGACGCGCTCGTCCTCATCGACGCAACCTCCGGCGCCGGCGGTCTGCCGGTCGACATCGCCGAGACCGACGTCTACTACTTCGCCCCGCAGAAGTGCTTCGCCTCCGACGGTGGCCTCTGGCTTGCGGCGTTCTCGCCCGAGGCGCTGGCTCGGGTCGACGAGATCGCCGCCAGCGGCCGGTGGGTCCCCGACTTCTTCAGCCTCCCCACGGCGATCGACAACTCGCTCAAGGACCAGACCTACAACACGCCAGCCGTGGCGACCCTCGCGCTCCTCGCCAACCAGGTGGAGTGGCTCAACGGCCAGGGTGGTCTGGCGTGGGCGAGCGCCCGCACCAAGGACAGCTCGAGCCGGATCTACGACTGGGCCGAGCGCACGGCATACACGACCCCCTACGTCACCGAGCCGGCCCACCGCTCCCAGGTCGTCACCACGATCGACTTCGACGACAGCATCGACGCGGCCGCGGTCGCCAAGACACTGCGGGCCAACGGGGTCGTCGACGTCGAGCCCTACCGCAAGCTCGGTCGCAACCAGCTGCGGGTCGCCGTGTTCCCTGCCGTCGAGCCGGACGACGTGAGCGCCCTCATCGGGTGCATCGAGCACGTCGTCGACCACCTCTGAGGTCGCTGCCCCAAGGTGACTGGCGCGTAACCTACGCGTCCGAGCCTCGTTGAACGGGGCATGAAGGTCCTGCGGATCCCTCGGCTGTCCCGTCGCGTCGTCGCGGGGGCGGCCCTGCTCGCCATCGTCGGCGGCGGCGGGTATGCCGTGGCCTCCACACCCAGCAGCGCCTCCACCAGGCACCACGGGCTGATCCAGATCCCTCCGTATGCCGTGACCCAGGCCGACGGTGTCCAGGCCCTGCCACCGCTCCCCCCGATCGAGGGACCGGGCGCCGTGACCTCGGCCCAGCAGGGCGGCATCCTCACCGAGACCCCGGCGTTGCCGACGAGCGGCCTGACGACGACCGGCACCGCGGCCGGGGGTGGCATCCCCGCGGCCGCGCTGGCGGCATACAAGAACGCCGCCGACATCCTGGCCACCGCCGCACCACTGTGCAAGATCGACTGGGCGCTCATCGCCGGCATCGGCAAGGTCGAGAGCGACCACGGCCGCTGGGGCGGCAACGTCATCGACACCGGGGGCGTCACCCTCCCCGGCATCTTCGGCCTCCCCCTCAACGGCAACAACCGGACGGCCCTGATCCGCGACACCGACCGCGGGGTCTACGACCGCGACACCACCTACGACCGCGCCGTCGGGCCGATGCAGTTCATCCCCGGTACCTGGCGCGCGGTGGGCGTCGACGCCGACGGGGACGGCCGGGCCAACCCGCAGGACCTCAACGACGCGGCAGCGGCGACCGCCGTCTACCTCTGCTCCGGCCATGCCGACCTGGCGACACCGGCCGGGCTGACGAGCGCCATCCTGCGCTACAACAACTCGATGGACTACGTCCGCGAGGTGACCGGCTACGCCGACGCCTACCGCGGTGGCGTCACGGTCATCCCGAACGGCCTCATCCCGGCCTCGATCTACGGCCTCACACCGTTCCTGCCGAGCGGCGACCAGCGCACCGAGTCCCAGTACGGCGGCAACGGCCCGACCGGCACCGCCTCCCCCACGTCCAGCGCATCGGGCTCGTCGACCTCCTCGAGCACCAAGCCGAAGCCCACCAAGCCCGCGACGAAGGGCAGCACCACGACCGGTCAGCCGGGCTCGACCGGCACGACCAAGCCACTCCTCCCGGGACCGTCGACGTCCGGGAGCGGCAGCTCCGACCCACTGGCACCCGTCACCTCGATCATCAACGGCCTCCTGCCCAAGCCCTCCACCAAGCCGTCCGCCAAGCCCTCGGCCAGCAGGACTGCTCCGGCACTCCCGTCGGTGCCGGCCCCGCCCGTCGCGGTGGGGGACACCGTCAAGATCCTCTCCGGGACCCTGCTCGGGCTCACCGGCAAGATCACTGCCGTCGACCCGACCAAGAAGGTGGCCACCCTCCTCGTCTCGGTGCTCGGCCTCACCCAGAACGTCGACCTGCCCTGGACCAGCCTGCAGAAGCTCTGACTCTCAGCGAGCCTTGAGCGTCAGGAACGCAGAGCGGCGTATGCCGCGATGAGGACGACCACCGCGAGCACCACCAACGTCATCATGCGACGGAAACGAGGCGTCACTGGGTGACCTCGACCATCGGACCGGTCGTGACGGCGAGGCGCGGCCGGCGCTGGGACTCATAGCTCACGCGCACATTCTGGTGCCGGGCCAGCCAGACCCCGACGACCACCAGGGCGAGCGCCACCGCGGCCGACCCGACGGCGATCGTCCAACGGGCACCGAAGGCCTCGCCGATCCAGCCGATGAGCGGTGCCCCGAACGGCGTGCCGCCGGCGAAGATCGCCATGTACAGCGCCATGACCCGGCCGCGCATGTCCGGGTCGACGCGAGTCTGGACGAGGGTGTTGGCCGTCGTCATGGCGGTGAGCGAGGCCAGACCGACCGGCACGAGCAGGATCGCGAACACGGCATACGTGGGCGCCACCGATGCAGCAGCCGCCGCGACCACGAAGCCGACGAGGGCCAGCAGCATGATCCGCAGCCGCGGGGCGTTGCGCCGTGCCGACAGCAGCGCGCCGGACAGGGACCCGACCGCCATGACCGACCCGAGCAGCCCGTACTCGCCGGCCCCCTTGTGGAACACGGAGGTCGCCATCAGCGCCATGGTGATCTGGAAGTTCATCCCGAAGGTGCCGAGGACGAAGATGAGGAACATGACGAGGAGCAGGTCCGGGCGGCGCCGCACGTAGCCCAGCCCCTCGCGCACGCTCCCCCGCCCGCGCGGCGGCCCGGAGGGGTGCAGCTGACGCCGGTCGAGCCCGAGGAGGGCGAGGAGGACGAAGACGAAGCTCCCTGTGTTCATGAGCAGCACCGGCCCGGTGCCGATCGCCGCGATGAGCAGACCGGCGACGCCCGGGCCGATCAGCCGGCCGGCGTTGAACGACGCACTGTTGAGCGAGACCGCGTTGGCGAGAACGGCCTTGGGCACGACCTCGGAGACGAAGGTCTGCCGGGCCGGGTTGTCGACGGCCGTGACGATGCCCTGGATCAGCGCGAGCGCATAGACCTCCCAGAGCGTCACGTGGCCGCTGACGACGAGCAGCCCGAGCAGCAGACTGGTCACTGCGAGCAGGGTCTGGGTGACCAGCAGGATGCGCCGCTTGTCCCGCCGGTCGACGAAGGCGCCGGCGAACGGCGCGAGCAGCAGGAACGGCAGGAACTGGAGCCCGGTCACGACACCGAGCGCCGTCGAGGAGTGGTCCGTGAGGACGGTGAGGACGAGCCAGTCCTGGGCGACCCGGCCCATCCAGGTCCCGATGTTGGACACGAAGGCGCCCGAGGCCCACCACCGGTAGTTGCGGACCGAGAGCGAGGCGAACGTCGGGCTCACGCGCCGGCCACCCGCTCCAGGATCACGGTCGCCTCCACGAGGACCTGCTGCTCGGCGGGGGTCAGGGCACGCAGGCGCTCGGTCATCCAGGCCTCGCGCTGACGGCGAACTGCCTTGAGAGTCCGTATGCCGTGTGGCGTGAGCGACAGGATCACCGAGCGTCGGTCGGTGGGATCGTCGGTGCGCTCGATGAGCCCGTCGTCGACGAGCGTGGAGGTCGTGCGGGTCATGCTCGGACCGCTGACCTTCTCGATGTCGGCGAGCTCGCGTGGGGTCCGGGGCTGGTTCTCCAGCCGCGCCAACACCGAGAACTGGTGTGGCGCAATGGAGTCGGCGCTCTCGTACCGAATGCGACGCGAGATTCGCATACAGGCGAGCCGTAGGTCGCCGGCGACCCGGCTGAGCGCCGCGGGCGACAGCGGTTGCTGCGTGACCGGCATACGGGACCTCCTCAGAACTACTTAGCCCAACTAGTTACCTAGGCTAAGTATTTCCGGAGCCGGACGCAAACTCGTTTCGGGCCGGTCACCGACGCCGCCGAGGGTCGCCGTGATCGCGACTCCTGACCTCTCGCGGATACGCTGGGTGGGTGGACGACGCACCAGACCGTATGCCGCGTACGCCGGGTCTTCCCGATACGCCCGCCACGCGTGTCCTGCCGCCGGTTCAGCCGCTCCCCGTGACCACCGAGCGGATCATCGTCCTCGGCTCGGCCTGCTGGGCGCTCGCCCTCGTGGTCACCCTCGTCGTGCCCGGGTTGCACTCGGGCAACCGTCACTGGTGGCCATGGGTGTGCGTCGTCGGTCTGCTGCTCGGCGCGTTCGGCTACGCATACGTCGCCCGTGGACGCGGCAACGCCGCCGGCCCGCACTGACGCCCGCGCCCCCCGGGGCTCCCCCGTCGACTCCAAAACCTAACCTCTGCTAGCAGAAGTTAGCTCACTCAGCAGAGGTTGCACCCTGTGCTGAGTGGCCCAACCTCTGCTAGCAGAGGTTACGTTTTGAGGCTGGGGGTGTGCCCGGAGCACCCAAGTGCGTCCGTCACAGGCTGGGCGGAGCCGGCGCGAGTGAGCGGACCTGAGACCTCAGCGCAGGACGTCGACCTGGAAGTCGTCGACGATCGGCGGGGCGATCACCTCGGGCTCGGGGCGCTCGATGTCGACCTCGGAGTGGGCGCCGCACCCGTGGTCGAGGCTGACGACCTGGCCGTCGCTCGGCGACCACTCGTTGGCGCACACCCCGAACGTCCGCCGCAGCGCTCCCGCCATCGGCAGGAAGTAGCCACACGTCGAGCAGGGCGCCGAGGCCCGCACCGCGATGTCGGCGGTCGGCCCGTGGCCACCGTCGTACCAGCGCTCCGCAGCAGCCGCCCGGCCCTCCGTGGACAGCACGCGGACCCGGCCGAGACCGAGCTCCCACAGGGCCATCCGGTCGACGTCCTCCTCGCCGGTCGCCTCGAAGCCCTGCACCAGGCGGGGGTCGTCGGGGTGGTACGGGAGCACGTCGCCGGCCGACAGGTCACCGGGAGCCAGCCGCTCGGCATACGGGACCCACGGCGGGGACAAAAGAGACCCGGGCCCGGGAAGGAGCGAGGTCTCGGACACCGTCGCCACCTTGCCGCGGGGCACCCGCGCGATGGTGACGGCCCAGCGCCAGCCCGGGTAGGCGGCATACGTGCAGGTGAAGTAGTGCGTGCCGACCCGCTCCTCGTCCATGACGAAGTCGACGTGCTCGCCCACCGTGCCGGGTTCAGCGATGCCGATGGCGGCGTCGCGGGCTAGCTCGACGGCTGCGGCCAGCGTCGCGTCGGGCTTGGCGGCGGCCACCTCAGACGTCCAGTTCGGATGCCACCGCGCGCAGGACGTCGGCCAGCTTCTTGCCGTGCACCTTGTCGGGATAGTGGCCGCGGCGCAGGCTGTTGGAGGTGTCGTCGAGCAGCCGGATGACGTCCTCGACGATCACGATCATCTCGTCGGCCGGCTTGCGGTCGCGCACCTTCTTGTTGACCGCAACGCTCGGCGCAGGGTCGAGGACGCGCACGGAGAGGGCCTGGGGGCCGCGACGGCCGTCGGCGATCCCGAACTCGATGCGCGCGCCGCCCTTGAGCGACGTGATGCCAGCGGGGAGCGCGCTCGCCGGCACGAAGACGTCGCCGCCCTCGTCGTCGGAGACGAACCCGAAGCCCTTCTCCTCGTTGAAGAACTTGATCTTGCCTGTGGGCACCCTGCACCTCGCGTGTTGCACTGAAAAAGAGGCGTACGGACGCACGCCCCCGCACCTAGGCTAACGGCTCGACCGTATGCCGCGCGCCCCCGTTTGCCCTTCGGCCTCCGTGCCCCTCTCGGTCGCCGGTCCGGGGAAAACCGGTCGAGTGTTGTCGGTACCCTCTGCGACGCTGGACGGGTGAGCGATTCCAGCAACGGGGCCGGGGCCCACACGTCCTTGCGCGGGTTCTGGGCGGACCTACCTCGCGAGGGCCGATGGCTGCTGTCCACGACCGCGGTCCAGCTGCTCGGTCGCGGGCTGACGCTGCCCTTCACCGTCATCTACCTGCACGAGGTCCGCGGGATCAGCCTCGACGTCGCAGGGTCGCTCATGGCCTGGATCGCCGTTGTGGGTGTGCTCGTGACCGGCCCGGGCGGCGCCGCGGTCGACAAACTCGGCGCTCGAGCGGTGATCCTCGCGGGGTGCGTCTCCCAGCTGGTCGGCGTCGGCATCCTCGCCTTCGCCCAGTCCGTGCCCATGGCGCTGCTCGCGATGACGCTCATGGGGCTCTCCGGCACCGGGTGGCCGGCGTTCAACGCGCTCATCGCGTCGATCGTCGACGGGCCGGCTCGGCAGACCTACTTCGGCATCAACTTCGCCCTGGTCAACCTGGGGATCGGTGTCGGCGGGGTGATCTCCGGGGCGTTCGTCGACGTGCACCGGCCGTGGACGTTCACGACGATCTACCTCTTCGACGCCGCCTCGATGCTCATCCCGATCGGGCTGCTCCTCGGCCCGCTGCGCCATGTGACCGGCCGAGCCCAGGCCCCCGACGAGGACGACGACGGCGCCGGGAGCGGCACGTCCTACTGGGCGATCCTGCGGAAGCCGGCAATGGCCTGGCTCATCCTGCTGACCTTCCTCGGCACCTTCGTCGGCTACGGCCAGATGGAGGCCGGCTTCCCCGCCTTCGCGCGCGAGGCATCCCACGTGTCCACCCGCACCGTCGGGTGGGCGTTCGCCGCCAACACGGCGGTCATCGTGCTGGCGCAGATGTTCGTCATCAAGCGGATCACCGGCCGCCGCCGCACCCGGGTGCTCCTCGTCATGGCAGCAGTCTGGGCGGCGGCCTGGCTGCTGCTCGGCACGACGGGGATCTGGCCGGGTGCGGCATACGCGATGGTCGGCGTGATCGGGTTCCACGTGCTGTTCGGGTTCGGGGAGACCCTGCTCCAGCCGACCATCCCGGCGATCACCAACGACCTCGCGCCGGACCACCTGCGTGGCCGCTACAACGCGCTCTCCTCCGGGGCGTTCCAGGCGGGCGGGATCGTCGGGCCGGTCGTTGCGGGGTTCATGCTCCGACATGACCTGCAGTCGCCGTTCATCGGGCTCGTCGTCGGCGGGTGCGCGCTCATGGTCGTGCTGACGCTCGCCCTCGAGCGGCGGGTTCCCGCCCGTGCCAACGGGATCGATCAGCCGAGCGAGATCCCCCACGTGCCCGACCACGTCTGACCGGGGTCCAGGCGGACGAGGTCGGTGCCGGAGTTGAAGGCCTCGGCCGGGCAGGTCATCGGCTCGATCGCCACCCCGTGCTCGCCCTCGGCCGCCGCCTTGCCGGTGAAGACCTGGGTCCACCCGAACGCCTCGTCGCCCCAGAGCGACACCGCCGGCAGGTCGGGCAGCCCGTCGAGGGTCACCCGCCAGCAACCGTCGGCGTCGCGCGTCAGCCCGGTGAAGGCGGTGTCCAGGGCGGTGTCCCCGATCGGCCGGGCCTCCCGGAAGTCGTATGCCGTGCCGCCCACGTCGACCGTCCCGGTCGGGAGCATCCGCTCGTCGACCGTGACGAACTGGTCGGCCGGAACCCGAAGGGTCAGCTCCCCGACCGGCGTGTCCCCGATGTTGATGTAGGGATGGGTGCCGTAGCCGAACGGCGCGCGCCCACCCCCGACGTTGGTGACCGTGGTGTCCACGGTGAGCCCGTCGTCGCCGAGCCGGTAGGTGACCTGCGACTCCAGCTGCCACAGCCATCCGGACTGCGGGAAGAGGCGATGACGCACGGTGATGCTGTCCCCGGTCCGGTCGACCAGCTGCCAGGACGCCCAGCGGACCAGGCCGTGGCTCGCGTTGTCGAGCTTGGGCTCACTGCGGCTCAGCTGGTATGCCGTGCCGTCCAGCTCGTAACGCCCGTCCCGGATCCGGTTGGGCCAAGGGATGAGCAGCTGGCCCCGACCGGCCAGGCACAGCTCGTCGGCCTCGTAGCCGGCGAGCACCTTGACACCGTCCCTCGTCCACTCACGGAGGCCACCTCCCACCTCGACGACGGTGAGGACGTCACCGCCGCGCCGGAGTACCCACTGCTCCCCACTACTCGGGCTGGGCAGGCTGCTCGCCGGGCCGGCTTGAGCCAGCCCTGGCTGGGCAGGGCCGGCTTGGGCGGTGCCGGTCGGGTTCTTGCTGGTTTGGTCGGTGGCCTCTGCTGTCGCGTCGCTCACGTTCGCAGGCTATCGCCGCCGGGCCACATCGCAACCTCTGCTTTCTTCCGCCGGGCCGTGACCCAACCTCTGCTAGCAGAGCTTGGGCCACTCAGCAGAGGGTGCAACCTGTGCTGAGTGACCTACCTTCTGCTAGCAGAGGTTAGGAATTCGGCCGGGCGAGGTGGCGGTCAACGGGGCTGGGTGGTCCCGTTCGCCGTGGCGCCGTTCGGCGTGGCGCCGGGTCAGGTGGTGCCGTTCGGCATGACGCCGGCACCGGCCGGGATCACCTGCACCCGGACAGCGGCGGCCCCCTGTTTGGTCGCGATCACCAGGACCTGGCTGCCGACCGACACCTGGGCCGCTCTGGCGCCTCGCACCCGGGTGGAGTCGGACACGGCATACGTCGCGGTGAACCCGTCGGCGCTCTTGACCGCCAGCGAGGTCGCCGAGGACGCCGTCACCGTGCCGCGCTGGAAGACGTAGGTCGTCGCCGGCTGACCTTGGGTGAACTCTCCGTGCAACGAGCCAGCCGTTCCGGGCCCCAGACCGCCGCCGCGGCCTGCCCCGCCGAGCGGGCCGGGACGGTTCTGGTCGTTGCCCGGCAGGCCGGGTCCAGAACCTCCGCCGGGGAGCTGGCGCCCACCGACGCCACCATCGGGACGACCCTTGCCGAACTCCTGGCCCATCCGCTGGTCGGGGCCGCGGTTGTCGCCGTGTCGGGCAAGGGCGACCGCCGCCGACGTGAGCCCGCCGATCACGACGACGGTGGCGAGAGCCAGGGCGATGATCGTCGCGACCCTGGCGCCGGTCGAGGCGGTCGCCTCACCCCACAGGCGACGCGCGCCGGCGAACCTCGGCCCGCGCGGTGCCGCCGCCGCGGCGGGCGCAGGTGTTCCAGCCGCTGCCGGGGCTGCGGACGCCGCCGTAGCCGGGTAGGTCTCAGGTGCCGCCCCCGCGGTCGGCTGCGGGGCATGGGTGCCAGCGACGTCGCCGGGCGCTGACGGGACGTCCGCCGCGTCGCTGCTCACCGACTCGATCGGTCGGGTTGAGTCGACCGGCTCGACCGGCTCGACCGGCTCGATGGGCTCGGTCGGCCCGGCCGGATCGGCGTCGGGTCGGTCTGGGCTCGTGGGGTCTGGCATGAGGTGGTCCTTCCAGGTGCACGTACCCGTCCAGCGTGCATGGCCGTCCTGTGGCAGACCTGTGTATTCCGGGTCCCCTCCCCGGGCCCGACTCGGCGTCCGCCAGCCGCCGCACCCACTCCAACGGGCTGTGCGGGGTCAGCCGCCGGTCAGTGCCTTGACCACGCGCGACGGGCTCGGCCGCCCCATCCGGCCGGCCAGCCACCGGCTCGTCTCGACGACCGCCTCCAGGTCGACCCCGGTCTGCACGCCGGCGCCTTCCAGAGCCCAGAGCAGGTCCTCGGTCGCCAGGTTGCCGGTCGCGCTCTTGGCGTAGGGGCAGCCACCGAGCCCACCCGCCGAGGCATCGACCACGGTCACCCCTTCGCGCAGCGCGACGAGAGTGTTGGCGAGGGCCTGGCCGTAGGTGTCGTGGAAGTGGACGCCGATCTGGTCCGGCCCGATGCCGACCCGGTCCAGTGCCCCCAGCAGGGAGACCACCTGACCGCTCGTGGCGACTCCGATCGTGTCGCCGAGGGAGAGCTGGTCGATCCCGAGGTCGGTGAGCGACCGGCATACGTCGACGACCTGGCCGATCGGCACGTCTCCCTCCCACGGGTCGCCGAAGCACATCGAGACGTAGCCGCGGACCCACAACCCCTCGGCCCGGGCCCGGTCGACGACCGGCCGGAACATCTCGATGGACTCGGCGACGCTCCGGTTGAGGTTGCGCCGGGCGAAGGTCTCGGTGGCGCTGCCGAAGACGGCGATCGCGCCGACGCCGGCCTCGAGTGCCCGGTCCAGCCCCCGCTCGTTGGGGACGAGGACCGGCCGGTTCGCGCCGCGGCCGAGGTCACCCAGGAGGTCGAGCACCTCGGCGGCGTCGGCGAGCTGCGGCACCCACGTGGGGTTGACGAACGAGGTGGTCTCGATCATGTCCAGCCCTGCGGCAGCAAGCCGGCGGACCAGCTCGGCCTTGACCTCGGCCGGGACGATCGCCTTCTCGTTCTGCAGACCGTCGCGAGCACCGACCTCATAGATCGTCACCCGCTCGGGCAGACCCGGCAACCGCTCCACCTGAGGCATCCGCATCGTCACGTCACGATCGTCGCACGCAGGGGTCGGGCCGTCTGCGTCGCTCGTGGTTGGATGGCTGCCGTCGGGCGCGCGGCGCGACCGACGACAGGAGGACGCCGTGACCGAGACACCCGACGATTCGCAGCGCCCGCAGGGCGAGCCACTGCCCGACCCGACGGCCTCGGACTGGGTGGCGCCCGCGCCGGTCGAGACGACTGCACCGGTCGACCTGACCCAACCGATCGACCCGCCCGTCACCGCGGCACTGCCGACCCCACCGGCTTCGCCTACACCGCCGGGCAACCCGTATGCCGCGCCGCCGCCGGGCAACCCGTATGCCGGGTCGGCCCCGGCCGCGCCGCCGGCGTACCCCTACGGCGGCCAGACGCCGACTCCTCCGCCGCCCGGCCCACCGGCATACACCCACCCTCCGACCTACGGTCAGGGCACACCACCCAACCCGTATGCCGTGAACCCCGGCCAGCCGGCCACGCCGGTCAACCCGTACGCGACGGGTGGAGCACACGGCTACCCGCACCCGGGCGGTCAGGCGCCGTTCACCTACCAGCAGGGCCCGCAGCGCCAGACGAACGTCTCGGCCATCGTCCTTCTCGTCCTCTCCGGGCTCATGGTCTGCTCCCTGGTGCAGATTCCCGCGGCGATCCTGGCGATCGTCGCTCTCACCAAGCAGAACGACGACCCCGCGGGATCACGACGGATCACGAAGTACGGCTGGATCGCCTTCGCCGTCGGCATCGTCCTCTGTGCCGTCTTCTTCGGGATTCTCGTGGCCAGCAGCTTCACGGGCGGCACGTCGTCGGACGGCTACTCCTACTGAGTCGCTTCTCCGTTCTCTCTCAGGTCACGTTCAGGAAACTCACAGAGATCGGGTTCATGCTGCGACCGTGAGCACTCCGACGCACCCAGAGGCCACCCTGCTCGTCGTCGAGGACGAGCCCAACATCCGCGAGCTGCTCGCGACGTCGCTGCGGTTCGCCGGCTTCGACGTCCACACCGCGGGCACTGGGGCCGACGCTCTCAACACCGCGACCAAGGTCGAGCCTGACCTGTGCGTGCTCGACGTGATGCTCCCGGACATGGACGGGTTCACGGTGACCCGCAAGATGCGCGAGTCCGGTCGTCAGGTCCCGATCGTGTTCGTCACGGCCCGCGACTCGGTCGACGACAAGATCAAGGGGCTCACCGTCGGCGGCGATGACTACGTCACCAAGCCGTTCAGCCTCGAGGAGGTCGTCGCCCGGATCCGCGCGGTGCTGCGCCGCAGCCGCGGCGACGCGACGTCTTCCGCTGCCCTGGCCTTCCACGACCTCGAGCTGGACGAGGACTCCCACGAGGTCCGGCGAGCCGGCCGGGTCATCGAGACCTCGCCGACCGAGTTCAAGCTGCTGCGCTACCTCATGCTCAACCCCAACCGGGTTCTGTCCAAGGCCCAGATCCTCGACCACGTCTGGGACTACGACTTCCGGGGCGAGTCCGGGATCGTCGAGTCGTACATCTCCTACCTGCGCCGCAAGGTCGACGTCGAGGGTCTCCCCCCGCTCATCCACACCAAGCGCGGGGTCGGCTACGTCCTCCGTATGCCGCCCGAAGGCTGATGACCGCCGCTCCCCCGACCCGGGCGGCGGGTCTGCGGCTGCGGTTGGAGTCCCTTCCGCTACACAGCCGACTGATCGCCGTCGTCTCCCTGCTCACCGCGGTGGCGCTGGCACTCACGACCGCCTTCACGGCCTATCTGCTGCGGCGAGACCTCATCGGCCAGCTCGACCAGGACTTGGCACGAACGGCAGCCGTGGTTGCGAACGCCTCCCCCACCACGACGATCCGGACCTCTTTCGCGGTGCTCATCTCCCCGACGAACGGTCGGGAACCTGCCCTCTACCGAGCCACTGGGATCTCGGCCACGCCTGCCATCCCGACGTTGCCGGCCTCCGCCGCCGCTGTCCGGACCGGTAAGGCGTTTACGGTTGGCTCGAGCGACGCCGACGTGGACTGGCGCGTCGTCGCCGGGGAGCTGCGCAACGGGACAGCCACTTTCGCCGTGGCCACCCCCCTGACCAACGCGAACCACACGGTGAACCGGCTGCTACTCGTCACCGGGCTCATCGGGCTGGCGGTGCTCGTGGCCTGCGCGACCATGGGTTTCTACCTCATCCGGCGGGCCTTCCGCCCGCTCAGCGAGATCGAGGACACCGCCGCCGCGATCGCCGAGGGCGACCTCACACGGCGCATTCCCACCCGGCACGCGGAGGACGAGGTCTCCTCGCTGTCCCGTTCGCTCAACGCGATGCTGGCGCAGATCGAACAGTCCTTCTCGGTGCGTGAGGCCTCCGAGGAGCGGATGCGCCAGTTCGTCTCCGACGCGTCCCACGAGCTGCGGACACCGCTGGCCACGGTCCGGGGGTATGCCGAGCTGTACCGGCAGGGGGCGGTCTCCCGGCCCGAGGACGTCGCCAGTGCCATGGGCCGGATCGAGGGCGAGGCCACCCGGATGGGCGGCCTCGTCGAGGACCTGCTCACCCTGGCCCGCCTCGACGAGGAGCCGATCGCGGCCATCCAGCCGGTCGACCTCACCGTCCTGGCCGCCGATGCCACCCAGGACGCCCGCGCACTGGCGCCGGAGCGGCGAATCGCGTTGCAGCCGTTGGGTTCTCAGCTGGGATCAATGATCGTCGACGGCAACGAGCCGCGGCTGCGCCAGGTCTTCGCCAACCTGCTGGCCAATGCGATCCGGCACACCCCCTCGGGCACACCCATCGAGGTCGCGATCGGCATTGACGACGAGGGCAGCCATGCCCGGATCGAGGTCCGCGACCACGGCCCGGGCATCGACGACGTGACCGCGCGCAAGGTGTTCGAGCGGTTCTACCGGTCCGACTTCGCCCGCTCGCGGGAGAGCGGTGGCAGTGGGCTCGGCCTGGCCATCGTCGCGGCCATCGTCGCCGGCCATGACGGCCGGGTGGGGGTCGCGCACACCCCGGACGGCGGGGCCACCTTCGTCGTCGAGCTGCCCACAGGAAACTCCCAGCCGGAACACACCGGTCTTTGACCTCCTCGGGCTTGACTACACGTCATGACCGATCTGCACCAGCAGCCGCGGACGCCGCACGACGAGCCCTCCGGCTCGGGCACCGCCCCGCTCTGGTTCGGCGAGGCCACGCACCAACCGAGCAGCACGGCATACGACGTGCACTCGACCCAGGAACTCCCGGCTGGACCGTACGCACCTGCGCCTGCACCGGTGCGTACAGAGCCCGCCCAGCCGGGCAAAGCGCGACGCACGGTAGAGCTGACTACCGTTGCGTTGCTCGCCGCCCTGCTAGCCAGTGGTGGCACATACGCCGCGACCCGGATGGACTCGACGGATGCGCAAAAACCCTCCATTGCGCAGTCCTCGTCCACTCCGGGTCGCGGCACAAGCTCGGCGCCGGTCGTCCAGGCCGACCCGCAGGCCCCGAACTGGACCGCGACCGCTGCGGCGGTGTCCCCGAGCGTCGTAGCCATCACGGTCGAGACCTCCGACGGCCAGGGCCAGGGCTCCGGGGTCATCCTCGACAGCGCGGGCAACATCCTCACCAACAACCACGTCGTCGACGGTGCCACCGCGGTCACAGTCACGCTCACGGACGGTCGGTCGCTCAAGGGCACCATCCGGGGCACCGACCCCTCGACCGACCTGGCCGTCGTGCGCCTGACCTCGCCGCCGTCCGGCCTGACGCCGGTCGCCGTCGGTGACTCCGACGCGCTCAAGGTCGGCGACCCGGTCATGGCCATCGGCAACCCGCTCGGCCTCGCCGGCACGGTGACCACCGGGATCGTCAGCGCCCTCAACCGGCCGGTGACGACCGGCGGGCAGAGCCAGCAGGACCCGACCGACCCGTTCGGGCAGTCGCAGCAGACGACCGAGCCGGTCGTCACCAACGCGATCCAGACCAGCGCGGCGATCAACCCCGGCAACAGCGGCGGCGCCCTCGTCAACGCCTCGGGCCAGCTCGTCGGCATCAACTCGGCCATCGCCTCGCTGTCCCAGGGCAGCGGCCAGGCGGGCAGCATCGGGATCGGCTTCGCCATCCCGGTCCGGGAAGCCAAGGCGATCGCCGACCAGCTCATCGCGAGCGGTACGGCACAGCACGCCTACCTCGGCGTCGGCACCCAGGACGGGACGGCCTCCGACGGGACCGCCGACCGGGCCGGCGCCAAGATCACCTCGGTGGCCGCGGGCACCCCGGCCGCAGCTGCTGGCATCAAGACCGGTGACGTGGTCATCGCCATCGACGGCGAGATGGTCGACTCGGCCGACTCCCTCATCGCCAACGTCCGCGAGCGGACCGCCGGTGAGACGGTGAAGATCACCGTCATCCGGGGCGGCAAGACCCTCGACGTGCAGACCAAGCTCGTCACCCGCCCGGCCACGTCGAAGTAGCACGCGGCGTCGGCCGGTCGCGCATCGCCGCGGATCCGTGCCATAATGCTCGATTTCGAAGCATGAGCCTTTCCAGCAGCGACGTCTACCTTCCGGCCCCCTCACCGAACCCGGCGAGCCCGACCCTGACCCCGGGCCCGGCTGCCGCGCGGGCCACCCTCGCCGACGAACGCGCGCACCTCGCCCGGGCTCGCGAAGCCCTCCGGCGGATGCGTGAGCACACCCTGTCCCTCGAGGTGCAGTCCGCCGACCCGGTCAACGCCGAGGTCCTGGCCCGCGCGCTCTACTACCGCGCCCGGTCGCTCGAGGACGACCCGTCGACCTCGCTGTTCTTCGGACGGATCGACACCGATGGGTCGACACCGGGCGCGCCGGGCCCGGAGCGTCTCTACATCGGTCGCCGGCACATCGGCGACCCGGCCGGCGACCCGATCGTCATCGACTGGCGGGCCGAGGTCTCCACCGCGTTCTACCGGGCCAGCCGGGCCGAACCGATCGGCGTGGTGCTGCGCCGGCGGTTCGGGGTGGACCACGGCGAGATCACGGCATACGAGGACGAACACCTCCAGGACGCGGCCGAGCAGACCGGGAACAGCCAGATCCTCGCCGGCGAGATCGAGCGTCCCCGCGAGGGCCCGATGCGCGACATCGTCGCGACGATCCAGCCCGAGCAGGACGAGCTGGTCCGCGCCTCGGCGTCGACGACGGTGTGCGTCCAGGGCGCGCCGGGGACCGGGAAGACGGCGGTCGGCCTGCACCGGGCGGCCTGGCTGCTGCACACGTACCGCGACAAGCTGGCCCGCTCCGGCGTCCTCGTGATCGGCCCCAACCGTGCCTTCCTCGACCACGTCGGCGCCGTCCTGCCGACCCTTGGCGAGGTCAAGGTGGGCCACACGACGATCGACGATCTCGTCGCCAGCGATCCGCCCCGAGGCGCCGACAGCACCGAAACCGCTGTCCTCAAAGGGGACTCACGCATAGCGGAAGTCCTGCGCCGGGCGGTGTGGTCGCACGTCCAACAGGCGACCGAAGCCCTCGTCGTCCCGCGCGGGGCCAGCCGGTGGCGGGTTCCGGCATACGTCGTCCAGGAGGTCCTCGACGAGCTGACGACCCGAGGGGTTCGCTACGAGGCCGCCCGGCAGATGCTCCCGCAGCGCCTTGCCCATGCCGTGCTGCTCCAGATGGAGAAGGCCGGTGGCTACCCCGACGACCGGGTCCAGGACTCGGTCGCCGCGAGCCCGTTCGTGAAGAAGTTCGCCGCGACGGTGTGGCCCGTGCTCGACGCGCGCCGCGTCCTCTTCGAGCTGCTGGCCGACCCAGACTCCCTCGCCAGGGCTGCGGAGGACATCCTGACCGGCGAGGAGCAGGCGCTGCTCAGCTGGCCGAAACCGCCACGCACCAAGGGATCTGCACGTTGGAGCCGCGCCGACCTCGTCCTCCTCGACGAGGTCACCGACCTACTCACCCGCACCCCGAGCCTGGGTCACGTCATTCTCGACGAGGCGCAGGACCTCTCCCCCATGCAGCTGCGCGCTGTCGGCCGCCGGTGCTCGACCAGCGCGGCGACCGTCCTCGGCGACATCGCCCAGGGCACCACCCCGTGGGCCACGAGCTCGTGGGAGGAGTCGCTGCGCCACCTCGGTCAGACCGATGCGCACGTCGAGGTGCTCGACCGCGGCTTCCGGGTACCGGCAGCGGTCATCGAGTATGCCGCGCGCCTCCTCCCGCACATGGCTCCCGGGCTTGGCGCTCCGGTGTCGGTCCGTGACAACCGTGGCCGCCTGGACCTGGTCCGGTCCACGCCAGCCAGCCTCCACACGGACGTCGCGGCAGCGGTGGCCGAGTCCGCTCGAGAGCCAGGGTCGGTGGGCGTCATCGTCGCCGATGCCGACGTACCGCAGGTATCGAATGCGTTGTCCCGCAACGGGATCGAGCACGGGACGCTGGGCGTGGACCATGGCGACGTCGACCACCAGGTCGACGTCGTGCCGGCCTCTGTCGCCAAGGGTCTGGAGTTCGACCGCGTCATCGTCGTCGAGCCGGCGGCGATCGCCGAGGCCGAACCCGACGAGCGGACCGGCCTGCGCCGGCTCTATGTCGTCCTCACCCGCGCGGTCACGGCGCTGACCGTCGTCCACGCCCGCGACCTACCGGCTGCTCTCGCGCCCTGACTCCGCTCGGGCGCCCCCGACGGGCGAGTCGGGAGGGCTGCTTGACTGGACACATGCCTGCCCTCATCACCTGGTGGCGCCAGGACGTTGAGACCCTGTCGCCCGGCGCCGACCCGACCGCGGTCTACGACACCGGCACCGACCTCATGCGGCGGTGGACCGAGCCGCAGCGGAAGTACCACACGACGACGCACCTGGTAGAGATGTTCTGGGCGCTGGAGGAGCTGGAGGAGGCCGGCGCGATCGACAGCTGGGAGGGCGCCCTCGGCCGGATCACCGCGTGGTTCCACGACGCTGTGTATGCCGTCCCGGACGCGGGCGACAATGAGGCAAGGAGCGCGGCGATCGCCTCAGAAGCGTTGCCACGCCTGGGTTTCGGCCTCGAGGGCACGACGACGGTGGCGCATCTCGTCCGCGCCAGCGAACGCCACGACCTGCCCGCCACGAGAGGGCTGGAGGCGGCCTTCCATGATGCCGACCTCTGGATCCTCTCAGCACCGACCGATCGGTTCGACGCCTACTGTGCCCAGGTGCGGGAGGAGTACGCCGGGGTGCCGGACGCGGCATACGCGCAGGGCCGGTCGGCGATCCTCATCCCGTTCCTCGAACGGCCTCGGGTCTACGCCACCGACCACGCCCACACCGAGTGGACCGAGCGCGCCCGCGAGAATCTCCGTCGCGAGCTCGATCGCCTCTCGCCTACTGGGGGGAAGTAGCCAAACGGTCGTCGCGGTCAGCCGAACACCGCCGCGGCGAGTGGCCACCAGAACAGGTGGCCGCAGCGAGCCTCGAACTCGGCCCACGAGACCCACTCGTGGGCCGAGGTGTCGTCGAGCGCCGGCCGCAGGGCCGGCGCGGTGTCGGTGAGGTCGGCCCGGAACGCCTGGAGCACGTCCTGCCCCGGCCGCCAGAGGCCCGAACCGGCCTGCCGGACGAACCGTTCGTAGCCGACAGGACTCAACGCCGCGCCATCGAGACGTATGCCGGTCTCCTCGGCCACCTCGCGAGTCGCGTTGTCCCGCACCGACTCCGACCCCTCACGCCATCCGCCGGGCGAGCCCCACTCCTGTCGGCGGACGCTGTGGACCAGGGCGAAGGAGCCGGCGGCGTCCCGGACGAAGACCATGGCGGCGAAGACCGCGGACTCGACGGCGGGGGTCGGAGTCAGGTAGAGCTCGACGTCCGCCGAGGTGCCGTCGGCGAACGTCACATCGGAGACCGTCGCCAGCGGCTCGGTCACGGCAGCCCGTCGCGCAGCAACGGCCACCAGTGCCGCTCTGCCAGCACTGGCGCTGCCTTGTCGTGGGTCAGCCACTGGCCCGACAGGCATTGTGCGACAACGGGATCCACGTCCACGGCGTACAGGGCGAAGCAGGCCCTCGGCGTGGGCCATCGATAGTCGGGGGTCGGGTGTTCGACCCGGTTTCGCACGTAGCCGACGAGCCGCGGGTGGCCGTCCCGCGAGCCGAGCACACCCTGGACCAGGCCGTTGACGGCCTCCGCGACCGACCCGCCATCCACCTCGCGGAACGGCAGGTCGAGCCCACGCCCGGGTCGCTCGACGAGGAGCAGCCGCGCCCCGGAGACGACGGCGAGCCGCACGACGACGGTCGGCGCCGGCGGGTCGTCCTGCCGGGAGGACACCACGTCGGCACGGCCGCCCGGCGGCAGCCACGGCGCGTCACGAACCGACGCGATGACCTTCTCGTGCCGCCGCTTCTGGGTCCGCAGGCCGCTGCGCTGGAGTGCGCGCAGCAGGGTACGACGGTCGACCTCATGCGCCCCGGCGGCCACCGCCGCTGCATACCGCTCCTGGGGCAGGTCGTAGTGGTCGCCCTCGAAGCCGCGTGCGGGGATCCCCAACCCCGCGGCGAAGTCGTGCAGCTCCTCCAGTGAGGTGTCGCTCACGAGGTGCGACCAGAGCCGGCCGTGCGCCGCCCAGCCCGGCGGGTCGATGAGGACGGTCACCCGAGGAGCCTACTGAGCGGCACCCACGCCATGGGCCCTGTGGAAAACTCTCCGGCCGATTCGACGAACCTGCATAGCCTGCAGGTCATCGGGATCGGGCCACGAGGGCACCGACCACTTCCCACGAGGGGGACGACATGTCCGGTCACTTCCAGGTCGACACCGACCGCATCCAGGCCGCATCCGGCGACATCGCCCGGATCTCCGGCGAGATCCAGAGCCAGGTCGGCGCGATGATGTCGCGTCTCGGCGCCCTGCAGGACGCCTGGCAGGGATCTGCGGCGAGCCAGTTCCAGGGCGTCGTCCAGCAGTGGCAGGGCACCCAGCGTCAGGTCCAGGCCAGCCTGGACAGCATCGGCTCCGTCCTCGGTGCGGCGGGCGCCCGCTACGCCGAGACCGAGGCGTCCGCGGTGCGGATGTTCAGCTGACCCCAGCCGTATGCCGGGTGCTGGGCGTCCCTGCGGCCCACCACCCGGCATACCTCCAGCGGGCGTCAGTCCTGGGCGACGGCCGGGAGCACATCGGTCCAGCAGGGCGGCCGTCGGTCCGACGGTGAGCGGACCCCGAACGCACCCTGAGAGTAAAGATCCCGCCCACTCTCAGGGTGCGTTGCGCTGACTGGTCAGCGGTATCCCCATGACGCATGCCGGGCCGTCCTGTCCTCGGCCCGGCATGCGACATGGGGCTCCACATGTCCATCAGCTCATCGGTTGGTGCCACATCCGGAACGCATGACGAACCCGGGCGTTGACCGCCTGGTTTTGGGCAGAGATGATCGCGATGCAACCCACGACAAATCCCTCCGAAAACTGTCCGCACGCTGTCTCCCCGACGGTTGTCCCACCGAGGAAACTTACTATTCCTTTACCAAAAGCATACGCATACTTGAAGGTTCACGGAAGTGTTTGGGTGGTCCCCCGAACGGCTAGTTTCCGCCAACCCGAACGGCCCCCGGCATGACGAAGGGCGGCTCCCCCCTTCGGGGAGAGCCGCCCTGTCGCGGCATACGCCGCGGTTGGTGCAGTGTCAGGCGGGGCTCAGAAGCCCATCCCGCCCATGTCGTCGCCGCCACCGGGCATCGCCGGGGCCGCCTTCTCGGGCTTGTCCGCGACAACGGCCTCGGTGGTGAGGAAGAGCGCCGCGATGGACGCCGCGTTCTGGAGCGCAGAGCGGGTCACCTTGGCCGGGTCGATGATGCCGGCCTTGATCAGGTCGACGTACTCGCCCGTGGCCGCGTTGAGGCCCCAGCCGGACTCCAGGTTGGAGACCTTCTCGGCCACGACGCCACCCTCCAGACCGGCGTTGATCGCGATCTGCTTGAGCGGGGCCTCGATGGCCACCCGGACGATGTTGGCGCCCGTCGCCTCGTCACCGGTCAGCTCGAGCTTCTCGAACGCCTGCTTGCCGGCCTGGAGCAGAGCCACGCCGCCACCGGCGACGATGCCCTCCTCGACGGCCGCCTTCGCGTTGCGAACGGCGTCCTCGATGCGGTGCTTGCGCTCCTTGAGCTCGACCTCGGTGGCCGCGCCCGCCTTGATGACGGCGACGCCGCCGGCGAGCTTGGCCAGACGCTCCTGGAGCTTCTCGCGGTCGTAGTCGGAGTCGGTCTTCTCGATCTCGGCCTTGATCTGGCTGACCCGACCAGCGATCTGGTCGGCGTCGCCAGCGCCCTCGACGATGGTCGTCTCGTCCTTGGTGACGACGACCTTGCGCGCCTTGCCGAGCAGGTCGAGCTCGGCGGAGTCGAGCTTGAGGCCGACCTCCTCGGAGATGACCTGGCCACCGGTGAGGATGGCGATGTCGGCGAGCATGGCCTTGCGCCGGTCACCGAAGCCGGGAGCCTTGACGGCGACCGACTTGAAGGTGCCACGGATCTTGTTTACGACGAGCGTGGACAGTGCCTCGCCGTCGACGTCCTCGGCGATGATGAGCAGCGGCTTGCCCGACTGCATGACCTTCTCCAGCACCGGAAGCAGGTCCTTGATGCCGGAGATCTTGGAGTTGACGACGAGGACGTAGGGGTCCTCGAGGACGGCCTCCATGCGCTCGGCATCGGTCACGAAGTAGTGGCTGATGTAGCCCTTGTCGAAGCGCATACCCTCGGTGAGCTCGAGCTCCAGCCCGAAGGTGTTGCTCTCCTCGACGGTGATGACGCCTTCCTTGCCGACCTTGTCCATGGCCTCGGCGATCATCTCGCCGATCAGCGGGTCAGCGGCCGAGATCGACGCGGTGGCAGCGATCTGCTCCTTGGTCTCGACCTCCTTGGCGTTCTCCAGCAGCTGGGCGGAGACGGCCTCGACGGCCTTCTCGATGCCACGCTTGAGGGCCATCGGGTTGGCGCCTGCGGCAACGTTGCGCAGGCCCTCCTTGACGAGAGCCTGAGCGAGGACGGTTGCGGTCGTCGTGCCGTCACCGGCGACGTCGTCGGTCTTCTTGGCGACCTCCTTGACCAGCTCGGCGCCGATCTTCTCGAAGGGGTCGTCCAGCTCGATCTCCTTGGCGATGGACACACCGTCGTTGGTGATCGTGGGGGCTCCCCACTTCTTCTCCAGCACGACGTTGCGGCCCTTCGGGCCCAGGGTGACCTTGACCGCGTCGGCGAGGGTGTTCATGCCCCGCTCGAGCCCGCGGCGAGCCTCTTCATCGAAAGCGATGATCTTGGCCATTCGGGTGGTTCCTCCCACGCGAATCGAAGTGGTGGCCGGCTGGTGCCCGCGACGGACGAGCCCGCTGCCGCGACTCATGTCCCCGCGGCGCACGGACCCTCACCGGGCCGGTCAAATTGTCACTCTCAGGGTGAGAGTGCTAACCCATTATTGGCACTCTCCCCCCGAGAGTGCAAACGGGCGCTAGGCCGTATGCCGGGCACTCGCCTCCCGGTGCCATGTACTCCTCTCCCCCGCTCCCCGTCGCGGCCGCGTCGGCCCTGGTCGACGCCGGCTGGCGCCCGACCCGAGCGACCGGCATACGGGATGGCGCACGGAACGAGCACGAAACGGCGCGCTGCGACGTTCGGACACCGGGTGAACAGTGGTTGAACAATGCCTCTGGTGGTCAGAAGCACTCCCTGGCCGGCCCAAGAATTGGTGTCGTGACCGCTGCCACCCTGATCCTGGTGCTCGTCGTCGTCGTAGCCCTGAGCTTCGATTTCACCAACGGCTTCCACGACACAGCCAACGCCATGGCCACCTCGATCGCGACCGGGGCCCTTCGGCCCAAGTTCGCCGTCGGGCTGTCTGCCATCCTCAACCTCGTAGGTGCCTTCCTCTCGGTGGAGGTCGCCCTCACCGTGACAAACGCCGTCATCAAGATCCAGGCCAAGTCCGGCGCGCCCCAAGCCCAGTACCTGGCGCACGGTGGGCAGGCCCTCCTGCTCATCATCCTCGCCGGGCTCGTCGGCTCCATCGTCTGGAACCTGCTGACCTGGCTGCTCGGCCTGCCCTCGTCCTCCTCACACGCCCTCTTCGGCGGGCTCATCGGTGCGACCATCGCCGGCCTCGGCCTGTCCGCCGTCAAGTGGAACGGCGACGGCACCAAGCTCGACGGCGTCGTCGGCAAGGTGATCCTGCCGGCCCTCATGTCGCCGATCATCGCCGGAGTTGTGGCCGCCGCCGGGACCTGGCTGGTCTACCGGATCACCCTCGACGTGGCCGACCGCTACCGCGAGCGCGGCTTCCGCTGGGGCCAGATCGGCAGTGCCTCGCTGGTCTCCCTGGCCCACGGCACGAACGACGCGCAGAAGACGATGGGCATCATCACCCTCGCCCTCATCGCCAGTGGCCACTGGACCGACACCACGAACATCCCGATCTGGGTCAAGGTCGCCTGCGCCTTCGCCATCACGGCGGGGACCTGGCTCGGGGGATGGCGGATCATCCGCACCCTGGGCAAGGGACTGGTCGAGATCGACTCGCCCCAGGGCATGGCCGCCGAGTCCGCCTCGGCCGCCGTGATCCTCGCCTCGAGCCACCTCGGGTTCGCCCTGTCCACGACCCATGTCGCGACCGGGTCGATCCTCGGCACCGGAGTGGGTCGACGCGGCGCCACGGTACGTTGGGCAGTGGCAGGACGCATGGCCCTCGCCTGGCTGATCACCCTCCCGGCGGCCGGCCTGGTCGGCGCGGTCATGTGGTGGCTCGGCCACCTCGTCGGCGGAGCCGGTGGTGCGATCGTCATCGTCGCGGTGCTCATCGCCCTGTCGACCTACATGTACCTCCGTTCCCGCAAGGAGCCCGTCGGCCACCACAACGTCAACGCCGAGTGGGACGGGGCCGACGCCCCGCAGCCGGCTGCCACCGCGGCCGCCGCGCACTGACCCGCCCCGATCTCAGAACCTCAGACAGGACACGCACCATGTTGAACAACCTGAGTCTTGCGCTCCAGGGCGGCTACAAGGTTCTCCTCGCCGGTCTCATCCTCGGTGCCGGCCTCCCGACCATCTTCGCTTTCGGCATCCGCTCCCTCGCGTGGGGCTCCGGCGGGTCGGCCGAGGTCGACATCGACGCCAAGCCGCACCCCCTCGGCCGGGCCGTTGCGACACTCTGCTTCGCGCTGGTACTCGTGAGCATCGCCGTAGGCATCTCGATCATCGTGGCGAGTGGCTTCGGCAAGGCCGTCAGCTTCGAGCACATCTACCCGACCTTCGTTGCGAAGAAGTGAGCCGATGACTGCCGAGCCCGGAGGAATCCTCACCCGCGTCGTCGACTGGCTCCGTGCCGGATACCCCCAGGGGATACCTCGCACGGACTACCCGCCGCTCCTCGCAGTGCTCTCCCGACGGCTCACCCCGGAGGAGGTCGACAGCATCGCCGCCGACCTCGCCGCGGCGGCCGACGACCCGTCCGAGGTCGACGTCGAGGACATCCGCAACCTGATCAGTGAGCTGCTGCTCGAGGACGCCCGCCCCGAGGACATCGCCCGGGTGAGCGCCCGGCTGGCAGCCGGCGGCTGGCCGCTCGGCCGTCCCGACGACGGTGTCCCGACCGGCAACGGCACCAACGGCTCGGCCAGGCAGCCCCGACCGGTCGGGCGACTCGTCGCGTGGCTGCGCGAGGGCTATCCCCAGGGTGTCCCCGCACAGGACTACATCCCGCTGCTCGCCCTGCTCCGCCGCCGGCTCACCGACGAGGAGGTCAAGGCGGTGGCCAAGTCGCTGCGTCGCGCCGAGGTCTCCCCTGTGGGCCCGGCCGACATCGGTGTGGAGATCACCAAGCTGACCAACGAGATGCCCAGCGAGGCGGATCTGGAGCGGGTGCGCGAGCGGCTCGCCAAGAAGGGCTGGCCGTTGGACTTCCCCGAGCGCTCGAGCCAGTCCTAGACCCCGGCGGCGAGCGGCATACGACCGGTCAGAGGTCGACGCCGAGCCGGCGGGCCGAACGCGCCTTCTGCCGGCTCGCGCGCATCCGGCGCAGCCGCTTGACGAGCATCGGGTCGTGGGCGAGTGCCAGCGGGTTGTCGATGAGGGTGTTGAGCACCTGGTAGTAACGCGTGGCGCTCATGTCGAACAGGTCCTTGATCGCCTGTTCCTTGGCTCCGGCGTACTTCCACCACTGCCGCTCGAACTCGATGATGGCGCGGTCGCGCTCGCTGAGCTCGGCGTCGGCGGACCCGACAACCTCCTGCGGCATGGCGTTCACGGAAACCTCGACCCCTTCATGGATGTGCGGCGGCCAGCCTATCGAACGAATGACACGCTTGTCATTCCCCTCGCCGGTCCAGACTGGGTCAATGGACACCGCCATGGACACCGCACTGCATCCGTTCCGCTTCGGGGTCGTCGTCGGCGGCCCCTCGGACGGGGCCGGCTGGCTGGAGCAGGCTCGCCGGGTCGAGTCCCTCGGCTACGCGAGCCTGCTGCTGCCCGACACCCTGTTCACGCCGTCACCCTTCGTCGCGCTCGCCTCGGCTGCTGCGGTCACGACGACGCTGCGGGTCGGCACCTGGGTCCTGGCCGCACCGTTGCGTATGCCGGGCGCGGTTGTCCGCGACACGGTGACCCTCCACGAGCTGTCCGGCGGGCGTTTCGAGCTCGGCCTCGGGGCGGGTCGCCCGGGCGGCGAGCGGGACGCACCGCCGCTCGGGGTCGCGTGGGGCAGCCCGGGCGAGCGGGTCGACCGGGTGGAGGAGACCCTCGCAGCCGTTCGCGAGCGCCTCGGCTCCGCCGTCCCACTCGTGCTGGCGGGCGCCGGTCCTCGGATGCTCGGCCTGGCCGGTGCGTATGCCGCATCCCTGGCTCTCCCTGTGCCGCCACTGGCCACCGTGGCCGAGGTGGCCGACCTGGCCACCCGTGCGCGTACGGCAGCCGGTGAGCGGGGCGAAGATCTCGAGCTCGGTCTCCAGCTCGTCGGCATCGGCGACACCGTGTCGCCCTACATCGCCCGGCAGCTGCAGGTGACGGGGGCGGACCTGCGCGAGCGGGGCGCGGCGAGCTGGCTGCCCAGCGACCCCACGGCGGCTGTCGAAGCCCTGCACGCGTTGCGAGCGGCGACCGGCGTCAGCTATCTGAGCCTGCCGATCGAGCTCGCCGAGACCCTCGCGCCGATGGCAGCCGGCTTGGCCGGCGCGTGACCCTCGCCCGCAGAGCTCAGACCATGGTGTCGAGGATGGCGGTGATGTCGTCCTCGGAGGTCATCGGGTTGACGATGGCGAACCGGGTGAGCACCTCGCCCTCGTGCTTGGTCGGCACGACGAACGCGAACTCCTCGTGGAGCAGCCGGTCCGACCACTCCTGGTAGTCGTCCGGGCCCCACCCGAGCCGCCGGAAGCCGACCACGGACAGGTCGGGGTCCCGGACCAGCTCCAGCTCGGGGCGGCGGCGGATCTCCTCGGCGGCGAACCGGCTGACCGTGAGGGTGCGCTCGATCGCCTCGGTGTACGCGTTCGTCCCGTGCATGGCCAGGGAGAACCAGAACGGCAGGCCCCGGGCTCGGCGGGTGAGCCCGATCGAGTAGTCCGTCGGGTTCCAGGCCCCGGAGTCGTTGAGGACGTCGAGGTAGGCCGCGTGCTGGGTGTGCGCGGCCCGGGCCAGCTCGGGGTCACGGTAGAGCAGGGCGCAGCAGTCGAACGGTGCGAAGAGCCACTTGTGCGGGTCGACGATGAACGAGTCGCAGTGCTCGACGCCGTCGAAGAGCCCGCGCACCGAGGGTGCGGCCAGTCCGGCGCCCCCGTAGGCACCGTCGACGTGGAACCAGATCCCGAGCTCGCGGCACACCTCGGCGACCGAGGCGAGGTCGTCGACGATGCCGAGGTTCGTCGTGCCGGCCGTGGCCACGACGGCGAAGAACGTCTCAGGACCGTTGTCCTCCAACACCTTGCGCAGCGCCGGACCGGTCAGCCGGAGGTCCGCGTCAAGCGGGACCCCGACCAGCTCGGCGTCCATGACCTCGCAGGCGGAGCGGACCGAGGAGTGCGCTCCGAACGTCGCGGCGACCCGGTAGGGCCGGGAGCCGGTCGCGTTCGCCCGGGCCGTGTGCCGGGCCGCGACGAGCGCGGACAGGTTGCCGATCGTGCCACCGGGGACGAAGTTGCCACCGGCCGCGGCCGGCAGGCCGACGAGGTCGGCGATCCAGCGCAGCGCCTGGTTCTCGGCGAAGACCGCGCCCGACCCCTCCAACCAGGACCCGGCATACACCGAGGAGGCGCCGACGACGAGGTCGAACATCGCGGCGGCCGGCGTCGGCGCGCAGGGGATGAAGGAGAGGAACCGAGGGTGGTCGACGGAGAGGCAGGCCGGTGCGAGGACGTCGGTGAACAGGTCGAACGCCGTCTTCCCCGTGATCCCCTCCGGGGTGATCGTCTGACCGACGCGGCCGAGCAGCTCCGTTGGCGTCAACGGGTTGTCGAGCGGCACCGGGTCCAGCTTGAGCCGCCCCTCGGCGTACGCGAGGACGGCCCGTCCGATGGTCTCGATGTCGCCGGACGCTTTGCTGTGCACGGCCGCGAGTCTAGGTGTCGTCCCCGGGCAGGAGGAGGGCGGTCAGCTCCTCGACCGAGTCGACGAGATGGTCCGGCTCGGCGCCGAGCAGGGTCGACCGCAGCCCGGCTCCCCACGTCACGGCGATCGACGCCAGGCCGGCGGCGCGGGCGGCGAGCACGTCCACAGCGGCGTCCCCGACGTAGACGCAGTCGGCCGGGTCGACGCCGAGCTGGGCCACCGCATGCCGCAGCGGCGCCGGGTCGGGCTTGTGGGTGGCGGTGTCCTCCAGGCCGGCGAGGATCGGCAGCATCCCCTCGATGCCGACGGCGACCATCGCCTTGGCGGCGGTCGGGCGACGCTTGGACGTGACGACGCCCATCGTGACCCCGGCGTCGGCGAGCGCCAGGAGCAGCTCGGGCACTCCGGCATACCGGCGGATGAGCCGGTCGGTGTTGGCGAGGTTCCACTCCCGGTAGGTCCGGTCCAGCTGGGGTGCGCGGACCGGGTCGACGTCCTCGAAGGTCTCCACGAGCGCGCGCCCGATCCACGACCGGATCTCATCGGGGTCACGGTGCTGCCCGATCGTGGCAAGCGTGTGGTTGTAGGACTCGACGATGAGATGGATGGTGTCGGCGAGGGTGCCGTCGAGGTCGAAGAGGACGGTCGGCCAGGCGGGTCGGCTCACGGCCACACCGTATGCCGGTCGCTCACCTCCGCGGTCACTCCTCCGGATCGCGGGACAGCCCGGGCAGGATGGTCTCACCGCGGCGCAGCGCGTCCATGGCGCCGGGGATGTGGTCGATCAGGTCCAGGCTCTTGCGTCGGTAGCGCCAGATCTGGACCCCGCCGACGAGCCACATGAGGAACTGGACCGACATGGCGATCCGGAAGTCGTGGAGGGTGTACGACTGCGGCCCGGCAGGGGCGAGACGGTCGAGGACGACGCCGATGAGGCCCATCGTCACGAGCGAGGCGATGAAGCCGCCGACGTTGACGACGCCGGTCGCGCGACCCAGGCGGTGCGGGGCGTGGAAGGTCCGGGCCAGGTCGAAGCCGACCATTGAGCCGGGGCCACCGACGGCCATGACGACGACGAGCACGACCAGCAGCCAGATCGGGGCCCGCCCCGGCCAGAGCAGGACGACCGCCCACACCACCGCGATGGCGACGACGATGCCGAGCACGAGGCTGGACCGGTGGTACGGCACCCGGGCGGTGAGCCGGGCAATGACCGGACCGGCGACCAGGGCGGTGGCGGTCATGACCATGAGCAGGCCCGCCGCCGTCTCCGTGGACAGCCCCTCGCCCTTGACGAGGAACGGGTAGCCCCAGAGCAGGGTGAAGACGGTCGGCGCGAACTGGGAGGTGAAGTGCGACCACAGCCCGACGCGGGTGCCGGGACTGGCCCAGACCTCGTGGAGGGTGTCGCGCAGGACGCGCAGCTTGATCCGCTCGATCGAGGTACCGGCATACGGGCTGTTCTTGACGACGAGGAGCAGTGGGATGGTGAGCAGGCCCCCCGTCGCGGCCGTGGTGCCGAACGCCCGGCTCCAGCCGAAGGTGTGCAGGGCGGCGGCGAGTGGGCCGGCCGCGGCGACCGCGCCGAGCTGGCCGACCATGCCCGTGAGCTGGGTGACGAACGGCGCCTGCTTCACCCGGAACCAGAGGGCCACGAGTCGCAGCAGGGAGGTGAAGATCATGGCGTCGCCGGCGCCGAGGAGGGCGCGGGAGGCCAGCCCCGCGGCATACGTCTGGGCGAAGGCGAACCACAGCTGCCCGGCCGTCATGAGGACCAGGCCGGTGACCATGAGGATCTTGCTGCCGTAGCGGTCGAGGAGGACACCGACCGGGATCTGCATCGCCGCATATACGGCCAGCTGGAGGACCGTGAACGTCGCGAGCTGGCTCGCCGAGATGTGGAAGCGTTCTGCCGCAAGGATTCCCGCGACGCCAAGACTGGTGCGGTGGAAGACGGCGAGGAGGTAGACGGCCAGTCCGACGGCCCAGATCGTCCAGGCGCGTCGTCGGCCGATGTTGTGGACCTGCCGTCTGAGCTCACCCGCCACCGGGCAAGTCTAGGAGCCGTCGTATGCCGGTCAGCCCAGGTGTCCGCGAACGCTCGCGTGGCCGCGGAGCAGGTTGCGGGCGATGGTGCGGCGCTGGATCTCGTCGGTGCCCTCGTAGATCCGCAGGAGGCGAAGCTCGCGGTACCAGCGCTCGACGGGCAGCTCACGGGTGTAGCCCATGCCGCCGTGCATCTGCAGGACGCGGTCGACGATCTCGTTGGCCTTGACCCCGCCGTAGAGCTTGGCCACGGACTGGGCCTGCCGCGAGTCGATGCCGTTGTCGATCTGCCAGGCAGCGGTGAGGACGAGCCAGCGCAGCGCCTCGATCTCGACGGCGGAGTCGGCGACCATCCACTGGATGGCCTGGCGCTCGGCGATCGGCTCCCCGAAGGTGACCCGGTTGCGGGCATGCTCCATGCCCATCTCGAGAAGCCGCTCGCAGGCGCCGAGGGCACGGGCCGGCAGAAGGTAGCGGCCCTTGCCGATCCAGCGCATGGCCAGGTCGAAGCCGTGGCCCTCGGTGCCGAGGATCGCGCTGTGCGGGACCCGGACGCCGTCGAAGGTGAGCTGGGCCGGGCCCCACTCCCCCATCGTGTCGATCGGCTGGCTGGTCCAGCCCCGGTCGCGGTCGACGAGGAAGCAGGTGACGCCGCCGTCGGCGCCCTTGGCCTTGTCGGTGACGGCGAAGACCATGACGAAGTCGGCCTCGTTGCCGCCGGTGATGAACGTCTTCTCGCCGCTGATCACCCACTCGTCGCCGTCGCGGACCGCGGAGGTGCGGATGGCGCGGGCGTCGGAGCCGGCGCCCGGCTCGGTGATGGCGAAGCAGCTCTTGCGGTCACCGTTGATCGTCGGCACGAGGTAGGTGGCCTGCTGCTCGGCGGTGGCGTCGAAGAGGATGTTGTCGGCGTCGCCGGCGAAGTAGAACGGTACGAACGAGCGGCCCAGCTCGGCCTGGATCAGGGCCGCCGCGACCGCGCCGAGGCCCATCCCGCCGTACTCCGTCGGGGTCTGGATCCCGAAGAACCCGGCCTTCCTGGCCGTCGCCTGCAGACCGGCATACTGCTCGGCGGTGATGCCCCGCTCCCCGCGCCGTTCCCGGACGAGCACCTCCGGCTCGAGCGGCATGACCTCCTTCTTGACGAAGGTCCGGACCCAGTCGCGGATCTCGCGCTCGTCGTCGGTCAGGCTCAGGTCCATGCGGCACACCTCTTCATCGGGGTCGGTGCTCGCTAGTTTGGCCCACGTGACTGTGCCGCAACCGCTCGACGCCCTGGTTCATCCCTCGTGGCTCCCGGCGCTGACGCCGGTCGAGCCGGTCATCGCCGCGCTGGGGACCTTCCTGCGGGAGGAGGTCGCGGCGGGGCGCGGCTACCTGCCGGCCGGCGGGCTCGTGCTGCGGGCGTTCGCCCAGCCCCTCGACGCGGTGCGGGTTCTCATCGTGGGCCAGGACCCGTACCCCACCCCCGGGCACGCAGTCGGGCTGTCCTTCTCGGTGGCCCCCGACGTGTCTCCCGTGCCTCGGTCGCTGGCCAACATCTACCAGGAGCTGGGCACCGACCTCGGGCTGCCCCGCCCCTCGACCGGCGACCTCACGCCGTGGGCCGCGCATGGGGTGCTGCTGCTCAACAGGGTGCTGACGGTGCGCCCGGGCGCGCCTGCGAGCCACCGGGGCAAGGGCTGGGAGGAGGTGACGGCCGCGGCGATCACGGCGCTGGCCGCTCGGGGCGGTCCGCTCGTGGCCATCCTCTGGGGTCGCGACGCGCGGTCCCTCGTCCCCCAGCTGCCCGGCATACCGTGCATCGAGTCTCCCCATCCGTCGCCGCTGTCGGCGCATGCCGGGTTCTTCGGGTCGCGACCGTTCAGCCGTGCCAACGCAGCGCTCGCCGCGCAGGGGGCCGGGCCGGTCGACTGGAGCCTGCCGTGACCGCCCCTTCGGCGGCAAGCGTCGGCGATCGGTGAGAATGGCCGTCATGTGGCATCGCTATGTGGCCGTCGGCGACTCGTTCACCGAGGGCCTGGTCGACCCGGATCCGTTGCGGGACAACGCCTTTGTCGGTTGGGCCGACTACCTGGCCGGGTCCCTGTCCGCGTATGCCGGGGGCGACTTCGCGTACGCGAACCTCGCCGTGCGTGGGCGACTGCTCGCCGACGTGGTGGGTCCGCAGCTGGACGCCGCGCTGGCGATGTCCCCGGACCTGGTGTCGATGGTCGGCGGCGGCAACGACCTGCTGCGGCCGTCGGTCGACCTCGACGCGCTGGCCGGCCGGTTGGAGGCGGCCGTCGTGCGGATCCGCGCGACCGGCGCGGACGTGCTGCTGGCGACACCGACCGACACGGCGGAGGCCGGGCTGTTCAAGGCGCTCCGGTCACGGCACGCGATCCACACGGCGAACCTGTTCACCATCGCCCAGAACCACGACTGCCACGTCCTCAACCTCTGGGGGCTCACGGCGCTGCGCGACTGGCGGATGTGGGGCGAGGACCGGATCCACCTCACGACCGAGGGTCACCAGCGCGTCGCGCAGGCCGCGCTCCTCGCGCTGGGGCTGCCGTCCGCCGACCAGTCGTGGCGCGACCGGCTGCCTCCCGCCCAGCCGGCGCCGCGCCGGGAGCAGTGGGCCGAGCACGGCCAGTGGGCGCGTGAGTACTTCGGGCCCTGGGTCCAGCGCCGGCTGCGCGGGGACTCCTCCGGTCGCCTGCTCTCGGCCAAGCGGCCCGAGCTCGCCCCCGTCGACGACGCCTAACCCGAGAGGAGGTGTGTCGGGACCTCCTTGCCTGCGCGGTTAGAGTCGCGGGCATGGTTGCGACGAGGCTGTTGCCCAGCGAGGAGGCACACGACCTCATCGACCTGACCCGCGAGATCTGCGACAAGGAGCTTCGTCCCCGGGTCGATGCCGCGGAGGCTGCTGCGGCGGTCGACCCCCAGTTTCCCCGCGACGTCTACAAGATTCTGGGGCGCGCCGGACTGTTGTCCCTTCCGTATGCCGAGGAGTGGGGTGGGGGCGGTCAGCCCTACGAGGTCTACCTCCAGGTCGTGGAGGAGATCGCGTCGGCGTGGATGAGCGTCGCGGTCGGGGTCTCGGTCCACAGCCTCACGGCATACCCGGTCGCCACTGTCGGCACCGACGCCCAGAAGCAGGCCCTCCTCACCGGCATGCTGTCCGGTGACCAGCTCGGCGCGTACTGCCTCTCCGAGCCGCTCGCCGGGTCCGACATCGGCTCGATGACGACCCGGGCCACCCCCGACGGCTCCGCGGGCGACGGCTGGACGATCAAGGGACGCAAGGCGTGGATCAGCCACGCCGGGCACGCCGACTACTACACGAGCTTCGTCCGCACCTCCGACGACGGCGGGCGTGGCCTCTCGTGCTTCGTCGTCCCCGGTGTCGCGGCAGGCCTGACCTTCGGCGCCCCGGAGAGGAAGATGGGCCTGCACTGCGACACGGTCCGGGAGGTCATCTACGACACCGTTCCGGTCGACGGAGACCGTCTCGTCGGCACCGAGGGCCAGGGCATGGCCATCGCCCTCGCGGCGCTCGACTCGGGACGACTCGGAATCGCCGCTGCCGCAACGGGACTGGCCCAGTCCGCGCTCGACCTGGCCGCGTCATACGCGAAGGACCGGATGCAGTTCGGCCGGCCGATCGCGGACAACCAGGGCCTGGCCTTCATGGTCGCCGACATGGAGGCCGCGGTCACCGGAGCGCGGGCGGCATACCTCCACGCGGCGCGGCTCAAGGACGCCGGTCGCGCGTTCTCGAAGGAGGCCGCGGTCGCCAAGCTGCTGTGCACCGACGCGGCCATGCGGGTGACGACCGACGCGATCCAGGTCCTCGGCGGCGCAGGTTACACCCAGGACTTCCCGGCCGAGCGGATGTTCCGCGAGGCCAAGGTCACCCAGATCTTCGAAGGCACCAACCAGATCCAGCGGCTGGTCATCAGCCGCCACGTCCTGAAGGGCTGAACCACCTTGCGCATCAACGAATCCACCGTTGCCCTCGTCACTGGCGGGGCCTCCGGGCTGGGCGGGGCGACGGTCCAGCGGCTGCATGCCGACGGCGCCAGGGTCGTCATCGTCGACCTGCCCTCGTCGGCGGGCGAGCAGCTGGCGCGCGACCTCGGGTCCGGCGCTCGGTTCGTGGCCGCGGACGTCCGAGACGAGGACCAGGTCCAGGGCGCTGTCGACGCCGCTCGTGAGCTCGGTGAGCTGCGCGTCGTGGTGAACTGCGCGGGAGTCGGCACCCCGGGCCGGATCGTGGGTCGGGGGGGGCCACTGCCCCTGGCGACGTTCCAGACGGTCATCGACATCAACCTCGTCGGTACCTTCAACGTGCTCCGCCTCGCCGCCGCCGCGATGGTCGCCAACGAGCCCCTCGACGGCGAGCGCGGCGTCGCGGTCATGACCGCGAGCATCGCGGCCTACGACGGGCAGATCGGTCAGGCCGCGTATGCCGCGAGCAAGGGCGGGATCGTGGGCCTCACCCTCTCGGCGGCACGCGACCTCGCCGACAAGCTGGTCCGGGTGGCGACGGTGGCGCCGGGCACGTTCATGACGCCGATGCTCGCCGGCCTGCCGGAGGAGGCGACCGCGGCCCTGGGCGCAGCCGTCCCGCACCCCGCGCGGCTGGGCGACCCGGCCGAGTACGCCAGCCTGGTCCGGCACATCGTCGACAACGCGATGCTCAACGGCGAGGTCATCCGCCTCGACGGAGCGCTCCGGATGGCGCCGCGCTGAGCCGAGCGAACGGCATACGAGCTGGTCCGCCCCCGGACAAAGTCAGGCCGGGCCAGCTCATACCTGGCCCGGTCAGTCCATTTATAGGCAAGGCGGGTTACATCCGCGTGACCGACACGCTGCGGGAGTGAGAACTATTTCGTCCGGATTGCCCCGGCCGGGTCGGCGACCAGGCTCGGCTGCCGGGTAACCTGCTGCACGCACGCTCGCTGGCGTGGCGCAATCGGTAGCGCACCTGTCTTGTAAACAGGGGGTTAGGGGTTCGAGTCCCCTCGCCAGCTCTGATCAGTTCCACCTGCACTCGGACGTTCGGCCGGATCAGGGGATCCGTGACGTCGAGCCCCGCCGCCGGAGGGTCGGGGCGATGGTCCACGTCTGCTGACTGGGCTGGTCCATGAGCAGCCGCGCAGCGAGCCGCCCGAGCTCGCGCGGGTTCAGGTCGATGGAGGTGACCGGCGGCTCGATGGTGAGCAGTTCGGGGCCATCGACACCGGCCGCGACAAGCAAGTCGCCGGGGACCGCCCGACCTCGACGGGTGGCGGCGGCGAGGAACGGCGCACCGAGTCCCTCGTGAAAGGCGATGATCGCGTCCGTCGACGGGTCATCGAGCAGCCGCCGCACTGCGGCCCGCGCCGCGGAGGGTCGGACTCCGAAGGGGATGCTGCCGCGGACGACGCGCAGATCGTGGGTCGACTCCCAAGAGTCGAGCGCCCGACTAACGGCGGCTCCGTACCAGGTGGTGTCGTCGACGATGAGAACCCCGACCCGTCGCGCCCCGAGCTCGCTGAGGTGGTCGAGCAGGTCAGCGACAGCACGGGTGTGGTCCGGCTGAACCACCCAGGCGTGGGTCGGGACCGGTCGCGGCGCCGCCTCGGTCAGCACCATGGGTGTCCGGCCCTCCCACACGAGCGTCATGACGGGGTCGTCGTCGCGGGGCTCGGCAAAGATGACTCCGTCGACGCCAGCCAGCGCCTGCTGTGGGGCGGCCGTCGGCGGGATGAGTGAGAGCTGGATACCCGCTTCGAACAGCTCCTGCGCGGCCCCGGCCATGAGACCGGAGTAGAAGCTGTAGTTGAGGCTGTAGGGAGGCAGCGCGAGCCCGATCGTCCCGAACGTGCCGCGACGCAGGTTTGCTGCCAGTGGGTTGGCCTCGTATCCGAGTCCGGCGGCAAGTTCGGTCACCCGACGTCTGGTCTCCTCCCGGACCCGACCTCGGTCGTTCAGAGCCTGGGAGACCGTCGTGGCTGAGACCCCCGCTGCCCGGGCCACGTCCTTGATCGTCACCCGAGGCCCGGCCATGCCGGACAGGTTACGGGCCCCAGTGGGTGCGCCCGCTGACGGCTCGCCCGTCACACCAACAGCGCGATCCACTCCGTGGCCCACCTCTTGCCAAATCGATTTGACAACCCATATTCTCGCGCGATCGAGACCCACCTAGCACCCAGGATCGCGCCATGACTGAGGTCATCGAACAGCCAGGTCAACCGGGCCAGTCCGTCGAGCAGGCCGGGCGCATCGAACGCCGCTCCATCGACGTCGTCCCCCTCGATGAACGTCACGGCACCCTGCGCAGCCTCGGCGCGGTGTGGTTCGTCTCCAACATCAACCTCACCGCCATGGCGACCGGAACGGTCTGCCTGACGCTGGGCGGCAGCGTGTTCTGGACCCTCGTGGCGATCGTCGTGTGCACGCTGTTCGGGACGGTCTTCATGGCGTTCCACTCCACCCAGGGTCCACACCTCGGGCTCCCCCAGCTCGTCCAGTCCCGCGCCCAGTTCGGCTACCTCGGCGCGGCGATCACGGTCTTTGTCTTCGCCCTGGCCAACTACATCGCCTACAACACCTCCGACGCTCTGCTGAGCAGCGACGCCGCCCACGAGGTGCTCCATATCCCGCTGTGGCTCGGCTACCTCGGCGCGGCGTCGATCGCCGCGATCATCTCGATCTACGGCTATGACCTGATCCACCGGATCAACCGTCTGCTGACGATCCCGGTCATCATCGTCATGGTGCTCGCCACCGTGGCCGCCTTCGCGGGCAAGGGCTTCAGCGCCGACCTGCTATCACCCGGCGAGTTCAAGCTCGCCCCTTTCATGACGACGGTCGCCATCGTTGGCGGTTTCCAACTGGGTTGGGCGCCGTATGTCTCGGACTACTCCCGCTATCTGCCCGCCAGCATCGGCACGCGCGAGAGCTTCTGGTGGACGTTCCTGTCCAGCGCTCTATCGGGGATCTGGGTCTTCACGATCGGTGCGCTTCTTGGTGCCACCACCGGGCATACGGATCTGATCGGAGGGTTGCTGACGGCCGGCAACGACCTGTTCCCCGGAGGCGGCACGATCATCGTGGCGGGTCTGCTCGTCGGGCTACTTGCCGTCATGGCCATCAACCAGTACGGCGGCAGCCTGACCATGCTGTCGATCGCGCACTCCTTCAAGCCGTTCACCCCCGGGCGGCGCGCGCGCATCGGCACAATCCTTGCCATGGCCGTGCTGGTCTGGCTCATCTCCGCATGGGTGGGTGAAGACCGGTTCAACTCCTTCTACGGCGGCGTCCTGATCTACCTCGCGTATGCGTTCACGCCGTGGACGGCCATCAACCTGGTGGACTACTTCTTCGTCCGACACGGGATCTATGCGGTCAGCGAGATCTTCAAACCGAATGGGATCTACGGGCGGTGGGGATGGCGCGGCAACGCGGCATACGTTGCGACCATCATCGTCATGATCCCGTTCATGGTGTCGACGAACTTCACCGGTTTCATGGGGGCCAGGTTGAGCAGCGTCGACTACTCGATCATCGTGGGACTCATCGTCGGCTCGCTCCTCTACTGGGCACTGACCCGTAGCCTCGACCTGAGCCGAGAGCGCGAGCTCGCCGCGACCGACCCGCTCTATCGGACACACGACCTGCGCGACCATCACGCTGCAGGCTGATCAGGAGGCCATGGTGACCCAACGCCCTGCCGACCTCGTCATCTCGGGTGCACCGGTCTGGACCGTGGATCCGGCGCGGTCTTGGACCGATGCACTGGCTGTGCGCGACGGCGTCGTCGTCGCTCTCGGCACCACCGACTGTGCCCGGATCGTCGGGCCGGGCACCCAGGAGCTACGGCTCTCTGGCGGCCTGGTCGTGCCCGGCTTCCAGGACGCCCACGTCCACCCACCGTTTGCGGGCCGCAACCTGCTGACGGTCGACCTGTCCGGCTTGGCGGGGCGGAGCGCCTACCTGGAGGCGATAGGGAGGTATGCCGTCGCCTTTCCGGAGCGCGAATGGATCCTCGGCGGGGGCTGGGCTATGGAGCACTTCCCCGGCGGTCTGCCGCGACGCGAGGATCTGGATGCCGTCGCCCCCGGCCGGCCGGTCTTCCTCTTCAACCGAGACGTCCACGGCGCGTGGGTGAGCTCAGAAGCGCTACGGCGTGGGCGAGTTGATGCCTCGACGGTGGATCCGAGCGACGGTCGCTTCGAGCGCGACCCGGCTACGGGCGAGCCGACCGGGATGCTCCACGAGGGAGCGGCCTACACCTTCAACGACACGGTCGTCCCGGCGACGCCGGTCGAGCGCTGGAGCGAATACCTCCTCGCCGCGCAGGCGCACCTGCACGCGCTGGGGATCACCGGCTGGCAGGACGCGTGGGTCACCCCGGAGACGCAGGCGGCATACGAGGCCCTCGCCACAGGGGGCAGGTTGACCGCGCGTGTCGTGGGCGCCCTGTGGTGGGACCGGCACAGCGGTGTGGAGCAGATCGAGGATCTGATCGCCAGGCGACGGGTGACGGGGAACTTCCGCGGCACGAGCGTCAAGATCATGATCGACGGCATCGTCGAGAACGGCACCGCAGCGATGCTCCAGCCGTATTGCCGGCACGACTTGGGTGAGCAACCGGCAGGGCTGTCCTATGTTGACGCTCACCTGTTGTCGCAGGCAGTCACGCGGCTGGACGCCGAGGGCTTCCAGGTGCACCTGCACGCGATCGGTGACCGGGCCGTGCGGGACGCTCTGGATGCGATCGAGGCGGCGCGAAGTGCCAATGGCAGCAACGACCATCGCCATCACATCGCCCACGTCCAGGTCGTCCACCCGGACGACGTCCCGCGGTTCAGGCCGCTCGGTGCGGTCGTCAACTGCCAGACCTATTGGGCGCAGAACGAGCCGCAGATGGCCGAGCTCAATCTCCCCGTCCTCGGCCCGGTGCGGTCGGCGCAGATGTACCCCTTTGCCAGCCTGCACCGGAGTGGGGCGGTGCTGGCCATGGGCAGCGACTGGGGCGTCACCACGGCGAACCCGCTGGAGCAGATCGAGGTCGCGGTGCGGCGGGTCGACAGCGCGACCCGAGACGCCGAGCCGTTCATGTCCGAAGAGGCCTTGACCCTGCCCGTGGCGCTCGCGGCGTTCACGGCGGGCTCGGCATACGTGAACCACGACGCCGACGGTGGCAGCATCGCCATCGGTCGCCGCGCCGATCTGGCCATCCTGGACACCAACATCTTCGACCCCGGCGTGCTCCCCGCCGACGCGACCGTCAGCCACACCATCGCCGGGGGCCGGTTGGTCCACGGCGGTTGAGCCATCCGCGCGGGGCGCAGCGGCCGAGCGCGGTCGCCCCCGGTTGGGCTCTGTTCGTCTGTCTCAGGAGTGTCCGACATGTCGAACACTCCTGAGACAGACGAACAGAGCCCAACGCAAGCGACGCCGGGTCAGACGCGGAGCACCTCGATCCCGGCGACTGCCTCCAGCGACCGGGCGTCAGCCTCACTCATCCCCTCGTCGGTGACGAGGACGTCGACGGCCTCCAAACCGGCATACCGGAACACCGACTCGCGACCGAACTTGGTGTGGTCGGCCAGCAACACGGTCAGCTGAGCCGAGGCGATCATCGCTCCCTTGACGGCGGCCTCGGCCGCATCCGGTGTGCTGAGCCCGTGCTCGAGGGAGAACGCGTTGGTCCCCACGAACGCGACGTCGGCGCGCACCTCCTGCAGCTCGCGCAGCGCCCAGGCCTCGACCGACGCGAGGGTCGCGGCCCGGATCCGGCCGCCGAGCATGTGCACGGTCAGCTGGGGGTGGCCCATCAAGGTCAACGCGATCGGCAGCGCGTTGGTGACCGCGACGAGGGAGGACCCGTGCGGCAGCTGGGTGGCCAGGGCCTCGGTCGTCGTCCCCGAGTCGAGCAGGATGGCGCCGGTCGGCGGCACGAACGCCAGCGCGGCCGCGGCGATCCGCTGCTTCTCGGCGGTCATCTCGGTGCGCGCCGTGATGCTCGGCTCGAACGACACCGACTCCACGGTCACAGCCCCTCCGTGGACCCGACGGAGCAGCCCGTGCGCCTCCAAGGTCAGGATGTCCTTGCGGATCGTCTCGTGGGTGACCCCGAGCTCGTCGGCCATCCGGACCGCTCTCACCTGGCCGTGTGCGCGCAGGGCACCGAGGATCGCCGTATGCCGGGCGCTCGCCGGTTGCAGGTCGCGGTCGCCGTCGGTCGGGCTCATGGGTGGATCACCACCTTGATGTGCTCGCCGCTCGTCGAGGCGGCGAAGGCCTGCTCGGCCTGGTCCAGGGGGAACTGCCCGGTGATGAAGTCCTCGGCGCGGACTGCCCGTGCCTGGATCATCTCGATGGACGTGGCGTAGTCCTGGGGGACGTAGGTCGCGCTTCCCTGGATCCGGACCTGCTGGTCCTGGATGATGCGCATCGGCAGCTCGAAGTCGGCCGAGGGAACGCCGACGATGACCACGGTGCCGCCCTTGAGCACCGCGTCGATGGCCGCGAGCGTCGTGCCATGCACGGCGACGCAGTCGAAGACGACGTCCGCGCTCTCGCCCAGCGTCGAGCGGATCTGGGCGGCCACGTCTGGGGCCGTCGCGTCGACCACTGCGTCGGCGCCGAGCCGGAGCGCTGCCTCGCGCTTGGCCGGGAGTGGGTCGGTGACGACGACCTTCGCCGCGCCGGACCACCGCGCCACGGCCAGCATGAGCAGGCCGATGGTGCCGGCCCCCAGGACCGCGACGGTTCGGCCCTGCAGCGGGCCGGCGATCCGTCCCGCGTGGACCGGCGTCGCCAGCGGCTCGATGAGCGCGGCGTCCAGGTCACTGACGTCGTCGGGGATGACGTGCAGCCGGTCAGCGCGGACGACGAACTGGTCGGCCATCCCGCCCTGTGGGTAGCCGCAGCCGAAGAACTGGAGGTTCTCGCACAGGTTCTCCTGACCGTTCCGGCAGGGCTTGCAGTGCCAGCAGGGCAGGGTCGGCTCGACGACGATGCGGTCACCTATGGCGACATTGGTGACCCCCTCGCCCAGCTCCGCCACGACGCCGGTCGCTTCGTGACCCGGAAGGTAGGGAATGGGGATGAACGGGTGCCGGCCGTGGAAGGCATGGGTGTCCGAGCCGCATACGCCGATGTAGGTGCTGCGGACCCGGACCTCCCCGGGCGCCGGTGTCGGGACCGGCTCCTCGCGCAGCTCCATGGCCTGGACGGCGGTGACGACGATCCTGCGGTTGGCGGTCATGACCTCGGCCTCTCGGTGGGTTGTGGGTGGATGTGGTCGACGGTGACCCCGTCGGCCGGGTCGGTCTGGTCGGGCAGGGCCGGTGCCACGGTTGTGGGGGCCAGGCACGCGGCCCGGCTCCAGCGGATCGCGCGGGCCATCCGCTCGGCCGGGGCTCCGGCTCGGCCGAGCCAGCCGGACAGGAGTGCGTCTCCGGCCCCGGCGGTGTTGACCGGCGTCAGGGCCGGGCCGTGACCGTGCACGGTGCGGTCGCCGTCGGTGAAGAGTGCGCCGTCCTCGCCGAGGCTGACCAGCAGCCCGGCGCCGGTCCGGCGGGCGATGCCGGCCGCCACGGTGGCCAGGTCGCTGACGGACTCGGCGGACCGGGCGATCGGGTCGACCTCGGCGAGCTCGAGACGGTTGGGTGCCAGCAGGTCTGCCCCTGCCGAGATGGCCGCGGTCAACGCGTCGCCGGAGGCGTCGATGACGCATCGGGCGCCGTGCGCGTGCGCCAGGGTGACGAGCTCGCCGACGACCTCCGGTGGGACTCCGGGAGGCAGCGAACCGCATACGGCCAGCCAGACCTCCTCATCGTGCGGGGCGTCCTGGAGCGCGGTCGCGACCTCCAGCGCCAGGGCGTCCAGATCGGCGGCACCCAGCGCGCCGCCGGGGCCGTTGACCTTTGCGGTCCCGGCCCCTCGGACGGCCAGGGTCGTGTTGATGCGGGTCGCCGTGGTCTGGGGGACCCCGCGGTGAGCGACACCGTCGGCGTCGAGCAGCTCGGACAGGTGGTGCCCGGTCGGGCCTCCCAACGGAAGGACAGCGACCGTCGGTATGCCGTTGACGTGCAGGGCCCGCGAGACGTTGACCCCCTTGCCGCTGGCCTCGATGGTGGCCGCGGCCGCGCGGTGGACGTCGACCGCTCCGACCGGCTCGGTCAGGGTGTAGGTGAGGTCCAGCCCCGGGTTGAGGGTGAGGGTGACGATCATGTGAGCCCGCCGATCACGGTCGAGAGTCGTGCCACGACATCAGCGACGGAGTCGCGGGCCGGACGGAGGTAGGTGCGCGGGTCGACGACGGCAGGGTCCGCGTCGAGAACGTCCCGGACCGCGCTGGTCCACGACACGTTGAGGATGGTACCGATGTTGATCTTGACCATCCCGGCGTGAACCGCCGCTGCCAGCATCTCGTCGGCGACCCCGGACGAGCCGTGCAGGACGAGGGGGACGGGTACCTGCGTGGCAAGCCGCCCGATGAGCGCCAGGTCGAGTGCCGCGGTCCGTTCCACCATGGCGTGCGAGCTCCCCACTGCGACGGCGAGCGCGTCGACGCCGGTTGCGGCGACGAAGTCGACGGCCTCCTGTGGGTCGGTGCGGACGCCGGGGGCGTGGGCGCCGTCTTTGCCGCCGACCTTGCCGAGCTCTGCCTCGAGCAGCATCTGCTGGTCGTGGGCCCAGCGCGCCGCGTCCCGGGTCGCGGCGACGTTCGCGTCGTAGTCCAGGTGGGACGCGTCGAACATCGCCGAGCTGATGCCGGTGTCGGCCGACTGGTGCAGGACGGCCAGGTCCTCGACGTGGTCGAGGTGGACCGACAGGTCGACGCCGGCCTGCCGAGCGACCTCGACGGTGGCGGCGGCGATCGGGCCCAGGCGGCCGTTGTGGAACTTCACGGCGTTCTCGCTGATCTGCAGGATCGCCGGCAGCCCGGCCCGCTCGGCGCCGGCCGCGATCGCCTCGGCGTGCTCGAGGGTGATGACGTTGAAGGCCGGGACTCCGACGCCGGCGGTGCGGGCGCGTTCGACGAGCGCGGCGGTGCTGACCAGGGTCATGGGAGCTGTGTCTCTTTCTGGGGGTTGCTGGTGGGTCCTGCGGTGGGCAGGTCGGTGTAGGAGGAGTACGTCCCGGCGGCCAGGCCGGCCAGGAGGGCCGCACCCCGGGCGCCGGCCTCCTTGGTCGTCGCGGTCCGGAGCGCCCCGAACGCATCTCTCTTGGCCGCCATCAGGGCGGTGCTGTGGGTCCAGCCACCGGCGACGACGAGGTCTCGGCGGGGACCGGAGGCCCGGTCCAGGATCTCGCCCAGCTCCTGGGCCTGGGCCGTGACAGCTCGGGTGGCCGCCCGCCATACCTGGCCCGGGTCGGCGCCAGGAGCGATCGTGACGACGGCGTCGCTGCTGATCTGTAGGACCTCTGGGTTGTCGGCTGCGGCCAGGGCGGCGGCATCGAGTGCGGCCAGGCCCGAACGGTCGACGCCGAGCGCGGCCTGCACCCGCCCCAGGACGAGCCCGCCCTGGGTGGCACCGAGCAGGCACCACCGATCCTTCAGGACGTGCCAGCCGACCGTGACGCCGGCGTGGGTCAACGTGGCGATGGCGTCCGAGGGCAGGTGCGGCGCGACCGTACGGACGAACGCCTCGGCCGTTCCGCACGAGTCGAACTCGTCGCCGGCGCCGTTGCTGCCGACGCCGACCGCTGCGGCCTGGTGGTCGTGACCGGCGATGGTCAGGGTCGCGCCGTCGACGGCGCGCAGGTCGCCCCGGGTGCCGGCGGTCCCGATGGGTGTCCCGGCGACGACGAGGTCGCCCAGGAGGCCTTCCGGCGCGCCCGACCACGCCATCGCCTCGCCCCACGGCTGCTGCGTCGACAGGTCGAGCCAACCGGTCCGCGAGGCGAGGGAGAGCTCGGTGACCGGGTCGCCGCCGAGGCCCCTGGCCACCCACTCGGCGATGTTGTAGCGGCGGGTGGCCCCGCGGGCGGCCGGGACGTGGTCGACGAGCCAGCGGTGCTTGGTCAGGCTCCACTGGGTCCACACCGGCAGCCCGGTCCGGACCGAGAAGGTCCCCGCACCCAGGTGCGCGACGAGGTCCTCCAGCTCGGCCTCGTCGCGGTGGTCGTGCCAGGCGATGACCGGCGCCAACGGGACGTCGTCCGGGCCGACGAGAACCCCCGCCTCGGCCATCGAAGCGATGCCCACCGCCGTGACCCGGTCGTCCGGGACCTGGGCCAGTGCATCGGCCAGGGCCCTCCGGGCGGCATCCAGGATCGACTCGGCCGAGGTCTCTGCCCCCGACCCGGTGATAGTCCACGGCGTGGCGGCGTGCCCGACCGCGACCTCAGCCCCTTCGGCCGTGAGCAGCAGCGCCTTGACCGACGTGGTCCCGACGTCCACGCCCGCAAGCAGCTCGCGTCCCATCGTCGCCGTCCTCTCGTCCCCACAACTTGGATTTACTTGGGTTTAAGTGGAGATTATTGGACATCACTGAGGCTGTCAAGCAGTCGATCGACGAGACTCCCAGGACCTAGGCTGGGCCGCATGGCTGGCACCGAGTTCGAGCAGGCCGTCACGGCGGTCGGCCACCTCTCCCAAGACCCGGGCAACGACACCAAGCTGCGCCTCTATGCCCTCTACAAGCAGGCCACCTCCGGCGACGTCACGGGCAAGCGGCCGGGCTTCCTCGACCTGGTCGGCCGGGCGAAGTACGACGCGTGGGCGGCCCTGTCCGGGACGTCCACGGCGCAGGCCGAGGCGGACTACGTCGCCGAGGTCGCCAAGCTCACCGGCTGACCGGCATACGTCGCCCGATCAGGACCCGGGGTCGATCGCCCGGCGGGCGAGCTCGCCTCCCCTGGCCACCTCGGCGAAGTAGGCGTACGGGCCCGGGCCGCGCAGCTGGGCGGCCAGCCCGACGAGCGAGCCGTATGCCGCGAAGGCGAAGGCGCCGCCGACGCTCACCCGTGCGACGCCGAGCTCGGCCAGCTCAGGAATCGTCGGAGTCTGCTGTGTCAGAAGGACATTCACCGGACGATCGACGCTCGACACGACCGCTCGGATGTCGTCTGCGGAGGTGAGGAACGGTGCGTACAGGACGTCCGCGCCAGCCGCGGCATACGCCTGCAGCCGCTCGACGGTGTCCGCAAGATCGGGGTTGCCGCGCAGGAAGTTCTCGGCCCGCGCTGTGAGCACGACCTCACCCCCGAGCGCCTCCCGTGCCGCGGCCACCCGCTCGGTCGCCTGGTCCGCGGGCAGGATCGCGCCGTCGTGCCAGTCCTCCAGCGAGCAGCCCGCCACCCCGGTGGCCGTGACGAGCGCCATCGTGGCCGCGACCTCCTCGGGGCCGGCCGCGAAGCCATCCTCGAGGTCGGCGTTCACCGGCACCTCGACCGAGGATGCGACCGATGCCGAGTGCGCGAGCGCCTCGTCGCGGCTCACGGACCCGTCGGACCGGCCGAGGGTCAGGGCGTAGCCGCTGCTCGTCGTCGCGAGCGCCGCGAAGCCGAGGGCCACGAGGATCCGGGCCGAGCCGGCGTCCCAGGGGTTCGGCATGACGAGCGGATCCCCGGGAAGGTGCAGGGCACGGAACGCGGCCGCCCGCGACTCGGTCATGAGGACAGGCTCTCACGCACGTCTACCGGCCACGCCCGAGCCGCCACGCCGGTGCGCTGGCCCGCCTCGGCGTAGCACTCGAGGTGGCGGCAGGACGGAACCGGGCCCTACTGGCCGTAAACGGTCTTGTTGAGGAAGCGCTGGAAGAAGGTCGTCGTCTGCGGGCCCCAGTCGCCGTCGACGGGGGCACCGACCTTGCGCTGCACCGCCTTGGTGGTCACCGGCCCGACGTCGCCGTCGGGGTAGGCGCCCACCTTGGTCTGCAGCTTCTTCACGTCGTCGGTGCTCCACACCCCGTTGAGCGTCCCGCCGAACCACTTCTCGGCGGCCCCCCGCGTCAACGGGCCGAACGACCCATCGACCACCAGGGGTCTGGTGTAGTCCCGTGAGATCGGCGTGGGCGGCGTCGGATTCGGATTTGGCTTCGGTGTCGGCGTGGGCGTGGGCTTAGGCGGGGTCGGCGTGGGCGTCGGCTTCGGTGGGGTCGGATTCGGCTTCGGCGAGGTCGGGGTGGGGGTCGGAGTCGGCTTCGGCGTGGGGGTCGGCGTCGGCGTCGGCGGTGTCGCGACGACGGTCGAGCCGTTGGCAACCGTGAGCCCGGCGCGCACGGAGCAGACCGGCCAGGCGCCGGGGCCCTGGCCCTTGAGCACCTTCTGGGCCACCCAGATCTGCTGGTTCTTCGTCGCCAGGTCGGCACGCGCGGCATACGAGAGACCGCCGAAGGACTTCCACGTCCCGGGCGAGAACTGGAGTCCGCCGTAGTAGCCGTTGCCGGTGTTGATCGACCAGTTGCCACCGCTCTCGCAGGCCGCGACGCGATCCCACACCGTCGCGGCGGCACCCGCTGTCGCGGCCAGGCCGAGGCCGGCGGCAAGGGCTGTCGTCAGCATCAGGCCGGCCCCCGCGACGCCCCGGCGCACAGGGCGTCGGCGGGTCGGGGCGGTCGGGAACTCGGGGGCGAAAAGCATCGCTGCTCCTGGGGCTCAAGCCCTCGTGCAGGTCAGGGGCGGGGCCTCGACAGGGGTCGATTGGCCTCTTCACGATGGCGTTGCCGAACGACGGTACGGCACTTCTGTCACAGATTTCAATCTCGTCACACAACTACAACGCTGTAACTTTGCCACCGCAGTTCCCTTGCGCCACAAGGGAACTCGAATGACACCCTTGTAGTTCGGGCCGGCCCCGCGCTTCGCGCCGTCAGCCGGGCCGCCCGGTCTCCGACCGTATGCCGCGGGGCCCGTCGACAGGTGGTCGACGGGCCCCGGGTGAGGACGAGCTGCGCGCTCAGAGCACGCGGTTGAGGTACCGCTGCAGCTGGCGCGTGGTCTGCGGACCCCAGTCGCCGTCGACACCCGCGTGGACGATCCGCTGCAGCTTGCGAACGTCGGCGCGGCTCAGCGAGCCGTTGACCGAGCCGCCGATCTTGCGCTCGAACTTCATCCAGTCGCTGCGCGAGAGGGAGCCGTTGACCGAGCCGCCGACCCAGCGCTCAATCGCCGTGTTGGTGTGCCGGCCGCGGACGCCGTCGACGACGAGCTTGGCTGAGCGGCCGGGCACCGCCGTGCGAACCGCGCTGCGCGACGCGGTCTGGGCCGGCGCCGCCGTGGGCGCCCCACCGTTGGCCCGGGTCAGACCGGCGCGCCGGCCGCAGACCGGCCACGCACCCGGCCCCTGGCTGGCCAGCACCTTCTGGGCGATCTGGATCTGCTCGGCCTTGGTCGCGCGGTTGGCGGTCGCGCCGTAGCGCTGCCCGCCGAAGGCGTTCCACGTCGAGGAGGAGAACTGGAGGCCGCCGTAGTAGCCGTTGCCGGTGTTGATCGCCCAGTTGCCGCCGCTCTCACAGGCCGCGACGCGGTCCCAGACCGACGATGCGCTCGCCGAGCTGGCGGTCGCGAGGCCCCCGGTGACGGTCGCGGCGCCAACCACGGCAACTCCGGCCATCCGGCGCCGGATCGGCTTGCTCGATGGGGCCGCGTGCTTGGGGGCATAGAACGTGGGTGCATGGAACATGAGAGGACACGGTCCTTCCGCAGAGGGTCCCTTGGCAGGGGGGAATCCCAGAACGGTAGGGCATCGACCGCAATTGTCACAATATGGTCACGGGCTCAGCTCCCCGGGTTGAGCCCCCACAGGGTGCTGCTGGGCGCCGAGGACAAGGGCCACCAGAGCGGGACACCGGAGCGCAGAACCGCCACGGCGACGAGCCCCACCACGCCGAGCATGAGCACGGCGACGAGGGCCTGACGCACGGCGGTGGCGCCGGTCACCCCGCGCACCAGACTCCGTGTGCCGCGACGGAGGCTGGCACCGCCCGGTCCCCACCAGGCCATCCAGGTGGCGAACAGGCCGCCCGCCGCAAGCGGGATGGCCATGGCCGGGCGAGCCGCCCCACCGGTGATGCTGGCAACGGCCAGTCCGGTGCAGAACGTCGTCGAGACGCCGACGAGGAACGGCACGACGGAGCCGATCGCCGAGGCGATGACGGCAAGGAGCAGGTGCCAGGGTCCGGTCGCGACGGCGACCGGCACGTCGCTGCGACGCACCCCGGACCCGTGACGACGAAGGACGAGGTGGGTCACCGAGCGGTCCGTCGCCCGCGCGAGAACCGTGAGGAGCAGCACCGCGACCAGGGTCGCGACCGGCGCGACCGCCGCGGCCGCGGTGATGACCGCCACGAGCGCCGCGAGGACGCCAGAGCGGTTGGGCCGGCCGATGCGGGGGTCGGCGTGCTCGACCCCGCCCTGCCAGCTGGTTGGCGGCTGGCTCGTCGGGGTACCCGCAACCGGAGCGGCAGGGATGGGTTCGTATGCCGGTCGCGCGCCCCGGTCGCTCCAGGCGGGCGTCGGCTTCGGCGTGGGCGGACCGGGCGGCGGGCTGGTCGGCGCGACCCTTGCGGCGCTCGAGCCGAGCACCTCGGTGGCCGCGGGCAGGACCGGCAGCAGGGCCGTCGCGCCGCGACCCGGGCGACGGGAGAGGACCTGCGTGGTCGGCCGGCCCGCGGCATACGCGTCAAGAGCGCTGAGCACCTCGGCGACCTCGGGGCGGGCGCCGGCGTCCGGGGTGAGCGCCGCCGCGAGCAGAGGCGCGAGCAGTGGGTCGACGCCGGTGAGGTCGGCCTCGCCACGGGTGACCCGGGCGAGCACGAGATCCATCGGGCCCCGTCCGAACGGCGGCCGGCCCGACGCGCCGTAGGCCACTGTCGCCGCCCAACCCCACCAGTCGGTGGCCTGGGTGACCGGTGAGCCCTCGACGACCTCGGGCGCGAGGTAGCCCGGGGTCCCCATCACCAGCCCGGTCGAGGTCAGCCGCACGTCGTGGGCGATGTGGGCGATGCCGAAGTCGATGAGCACCGGCTCACCGTCGAGGAGCAGGACATTGCCCGGCTTGAGGTCGCGGTGGATGACGTCGGCGGCGTGGATCGCCTCCAGCGACTGGGCCAGGCCCTGCCCGAGCCGGCGCAGGTCAACCCCGCGGAGCGGGCCTTCGCTCTCGACGACCTCATCGAGCGACGGGCCGGGCACGTAGCGAGTGACGAGGTAGGGCCGCTCGCCGTCGATGTCGGCGTCGAGGAAGGGTGCGACTCCCGGGTCGTCGATCCGGGACAGGGTCTCGACCTCACGGGCCAGCCGGGCCCGGGCGACCGGGTCGTGCGCGACGTGCGCGCGAAGCACCTTGATCGCCACGGCGCGGCCGTTCTTGTCCAGACCGAGGTGGACGACCCCCATGCCACCCTCGCCCAGCTGCTGGACGAGCCGATAGGGCCCGAGCTTGGCGTGCTCGGGCAGCGACCCGGCCGCGCCGGAACCCAAGACCTCGGTCGTCATGCACCAACGGTAACCGCCGCGGCCATGAGGCCGGTGGACCGACGCCCGAGCGCCTGCGGCGCCTCTGGGCTACTGCTGGATGTAGCCGACCAGCTGGTCGCGCTCGGCCTGCAGGCTCTCGATCCGGACCTTGACGATGTCGCCGATGCTCACGATGGCGTGCAGCTTGCCGTCGACGACGACCGGGACGTGCCGGAACCTGTTGTTGGTCATGGTCTGCTCGACCTCGTTGAGGTCGGCGTCGGGAGTGATCGTCCGGACGTTGGGCGTCATGATCGCCGACACCGGGCCGGTGAGGATCTGCGGACCCTCGGCGTGGAGGTGCCGGACGATGTCCCGCTCGGAGACGATGCCGTCGATGGACTCCCCGTCGTCAGTCACCACCACGGCGCCGATCTTGAAGTCGTTGAGGAGGGCGAGGAGCTCCTGCACCGTGCCGTCGGACCCGATGGTCACGACCCGGACACCCTTGCTGCGGACGACGTCGGAGATGCGCATGTATTGACGGTAGTCGTGTCCTGCTGGCCGCGCCAGGGGAAGGCACCAAGCCCGCCCGTATGCCGGAACGCCTAGGCTGGTCCCGATGCCTGACACAGCGTTCGACCTCGTCATCGCAGCCAACCGACTGCCCGTCGACCGGGTGTCGCACCCGGACGGCTCGGTCGAGTGGCGGCGCAGCCCCGGCGGGCTCGTCACCGCGATGGAGTCGGTCATGCCCGGCCGGGAGGGTGCCTGGGTCGGCTGGACCGGCCAGCCCGGCGACTCCGCCGATGCGCCGTTCGAGCACGACGGCGTGTACCTGCGACCGGTGCACCTCACGGACGAGGAGGTCAGCGAGTACTACGAGGGGTTCAGCAACGACACCCTGTGGCCGATCTACCACGACGTCATCGTCCCGGCGACGTTCCACCGGACCTGGTGGACGGCATACGAGACGGTCAACCGCCGGTTTGCCGACGCGGTCTGCGGGGTCGCGGCGCCCGGCGCGCTCGTCTGGGTCCACGACTACCAGCTCCAGCTCGTGCCGGCGATGGTCCGCGAGCGCCGGCCCGATGTGCGGATCGGGTGGTTCGACCACATCCCGTTCCCGCCCGTCGAGCTGTTCGCACAGCTGCCGTGGCGCAAGCGGATCATCGAGGGCCTGCTCGGAGCCGACTTCCTCGGCTTCCAACGGGTAGCCGACGCGCGGAACTTCGTGCGCGCGGCCCGCCAGCTCGGGGGCTGGACGACCCGGGGTGACACGGTGACGGTCGCCGACGCCGAGGGCGTCGAGCACCGGACCGTCCGGGCCGCCGCCGTGCCGATCTCGGTCGACGCCCGGGGGCTCGCCGAGCTGGCCGAGACCCCAGAGGTGAAGGCGCGGGCGGCCGAGATCCGCGAGTCGCTCGGCAACCCCACCACCCTCCTGCTCGGCGTCGACCGGCTCGACTACACCAAGGGCATCCGGCACCGGCTCAAGGCCTACGAGGAGCTCCTCGTCGAGGGCCGGGTCAAACCGCCGGAGGTCACGTTCGTCCAGGTCGCGACGCCGAGCCGCGAGCGGGTCAACGCCTACGCCCAGCTCCGCTCGGAGGTCGAGGGCACGGTCGGGCGGATCAACGGCGAGTACTCGGTCCTCGGCGCGCCGGCCGTGCACTACCTCCACCACAGCTACCCCCGCGAGGAGATGGCGGCCCTCTTCCTGGCCGCCGACGTCATGCTCGTCACCCCCCTTCGCGACGGGATGAACCTCGTTGCCAAGGAGTACGTCGTCTGCCGTACCGACCTCGGCGGCGCCCTGGTCCTGTCCGAGTTCACCGGCGCCTACCACGAGCTGCACCAGGCCTTCGTCTGCAACCCGCACGACATCGAGGGGCTCAAGCAGGCGATCATGCACGCCATCGAGATGCCCGAGGCGCAGAAGCGCCGGGTCATGCGATCCCTCCGGCGGCGGGTCATGGAGCACGACGTCCAACGCTGGGCGGCCCGGTTCCTCGCCAACCTCACCGGAGAGCTGTGAGATGACCGGCCTGCCGGACGGGCTCGCCGAGGCGCTCTCGTATGCCGCGTCGCTCCCGACGCTCGTCGTCGCCACCGACTTCGACGGGGTCCTCGCGCCGATCGTCCTGGACCCGATGACCTCCCGCCCGGTCGAGGGGACGATCGAGGACCTGCGGCGGCTGGCGGGTCGCCCCGGCGTGCGCGTGGCGCTGGTGTCCGGCCGCGACCTGGCCACCCTGTCCCAGCTGACCGGCGTCGAGCTCGACGGACCGATCCGGCTCGTCGGCAGCCACGGCGCGGAGTCCAACAACCGTCGCGACTGGGGCGCCCTCACCCCGAGCCAGACGGCGATCCTCACCCGGCTGACCCGTCAGGTGCGCGGGCTGCGGGACTCGGCTCGCGGCATCCGGATCGAGTACAAGCCGTCCGCCGTCGTCGTCCACACCCGGGGCCTGGCCGACGCCGAGAAGGCGGCTGCGACCAAGGGCGCCAAGGCACTCGGACGGCAGCCGGGCGTGCACCGCAAGCTGGGCAAGGACGTCGTCGAGCTGACCGTCGTCCGGGCTGACAAGGGGACGGCGGTCATGGACCTGGCGGCCGAGGTGCGGGCCGACGCGGTCGTCTACCTCGGCGACGACGCGACGGACGAGGACGTGTTCGAGCGGATGGGCCCGAGCGACGTCGGCATCAAGGTCGGGCCCGGTGAGACGGCAGCCAAGTGGCGTGTCGAAGGCCCCACCCAGGTCGCCGAGATCCTCCACCTCCTGTAACCCTCTTGGCCTTCTAGCGCCCCACCTCCCCCGCGCGCCGCGCCCCGGGTCCCCCGCCGCGCTCGCTGAAATTATCGGGTCCTCGGACTTGTGCTCTCCTCGCCCGAGTTTCCTTCTCGGGTGGGGAGAGCACTTGTCGGGTGGGGACGGCTGCGAGCCCGCCGGTGATGTCGTATGCCGTGTCCAGCTGCCGTATGCCGTGTCAGAGGGCGGCCGCGGCGAGCTGAGCCGGCGCGGCGGATCCGAGTCAGCCACGCTCGGCGTGACCGCATTGGCTGACGTCGTCGCCATGCAGGGCCGCGTGTCCACCCGGCGGCAGACGCTGACCGCCGGCGTCTTCCAGGCGTTCCGCGGCTCGGCGCGCGGAACGAGTGCAGCCGCGATAGACGAGTGCAGCCGCGGTACCTGACCGCACCCGACAAGTGCTCTCCTCACCCGAGAAGGAAACTCGGGCGAGGAGAGCACAAGGCGGGCTCACGCGGTTAGTGCAACACCCCTGATCAGAGATGGGGTTTGGAGCAATGACTGCTCGACGAGGTCGTCCGTCGCTGCCGCCGAAGACGCG
>Ga0209811_10000017_pt1 | contig 85576 bp, 72 predicted proteins | sample Coa_R1_6_FD_187161 | JGI IMG/M metagenome (GOLD analysis project Ga0209811, IMG submission 187161) | Surface soil microbial communities from Centralia Pennsylvania, which are recovering from an underground coalmine fire. - Coalmine... | ecosystem: Environmental > Terrestrial > Soil >... | reverse complement strand
AGCCGCGCGGACGTGTGGGCCGTGCGCGAGAAGGGTGACTGGCTCCACAAGATCGACAGAACGCCCGTCCAACTCACCTCAGGGCCATTGAACTTTGAAGCATCGCAACCCAGCCTGGATGGGAAGAAGATCTTCGCGGTAGGTTCACAGTACAAGTCGGAATTGACGCGCTACGACGAAAAGACGGGTCAATTTACCGCATATCTCGACGGGATTTCGGTAGTGGGCCTGACCTTCTCACCCGACCGGCAGTGGCTCGCTTATTTCACGATTCCGGAAGGACAACTTTGGAGGAGCCGGGTGGACGGCAGTGAAAGACTGCAACTGACCGCTCCTGGCTCCAACCCGCCCTTTACCCGGTGGTCGCCGGATAGCCAAGAGATAATCTACATTTCCAGCGTGCCAGGAGCACCGGACAAGATTTGTGTCGTGGGAAGAGACGGCGGCAGTGCAAAGGTCCTGTATCAGGGCACCTCCATTACACGGACGAGTTGGGGCCGAGATGGAAAATCTGTCGTGTTTGGAGAATCAACCGGCCTCATCGAAGAGGCGCAGGTCAGACTGCTCGATCTGAAGACGGGCCAAGTGACCACACTGGCTGACTCCAAAGGCGTGGTCATGCCCGTGGTCTCACCCGACGGACGCTACCTGGGCGGCGGCACGGCTGACGGAAAGCGCCTGAAGATCTACGACTTTGACGCGCGCATCTGGAAAGAGCTCTCTCCGCAGCACACGGTTGGCTTCACGGAATGGTCGGCGGATGGCCGTTATCTCTACTTCGACAACGGCTGGAGCGCGGACCCCGCTATCTTCCGTCTGCGGCTTGCCGACCAGAAAGTGGATCAGGTGCTGTCGCTAAAAAAGTTTCGCCGCGTGTTGTGGGGCTACCTGCCCTGGTTCGGCTTGACGCCCAACAGCGAAGTACTGCTCATGCGCGACGTCGGATCGCAGGAAGTGTACGCGCTGGATTTTGATAGCCAGGATTGAAAATTGAACCCGGCAGCTCGGCTCCGGTTCCCTCACTAAAAAAGATGGCTGCTCCACCCTTCGAGATTTTCGGAGGGTGGGAGGCACGGACCTTGCCCTTACCCTCCACGCGCTGGGCACCCACACACACCCCGCGTACAGCATTCATTCTGTCTTCCTACGATTCGTTCCTGATTTCTGCGGAGACCGCGGGTTCTAATCTGAAAGCAGTTCAGTTGGAGATAAAAGGAGTCGGGTCGTGAAGGTCATCAGCATCGTGGGCTTGCTGTTGCTGCTTGCGATAGCGAGCGCAAACGGTTGGACGCAGAATGACGAGAGCGCGCCGAAGACGGGCCAGCACGACTCGGTCACACGCGGTAAGTACATCGTGGAGAGCGTTGCCGTTTGCGGACAGTGCCACACACCGCACAACAGCCAGCACGAACCAGACGGCGAACACGCGTTGCAAGGTGCGCCGCTGTGGCTGCTGCCTGCAAAAACAACCGGCGACTGGCCCACCGAAGCGCCCCGGCTTGCAGGCACTCCCCCGGGTACCGACGAGCAGATGATCACTCTGCTCACCACCGGAATCTGGCGTGACGGAAAACGTCCACGGCCTCCCATGCCGCAGTTCCGCATGAGTCGTCAGGATGCCGAAGCCGCCGTGGCGTATCTGAAGTCTCTGAATCCGCCGGCGCAGTAAGGGACCAGCGCTCCTCATGCCCCTAGATTTGAGGAGTTCCCAGAGCTGGGCGGCCAACTCAGGCCGACATCAGGTGACAGGAGTGCGTCTTCAGCACTAGCCAGACTTCGCGGCCGGCGCCTAGGGCCAACGCGTCGCGGGCGGCTAGCGTCAGGTGGACTTCCATCTCGACGCCTACTTCGACGCGGGCCACCATCAGCACGTCGCGGCGAATCAGCGACACGATCTTTCCCTTTAGAACGTTGCGCGCGCTCAATCCCTGCGGACATTGCGTGGCGAGCAGGATGTCGCCGGCGCGGATGCCGATACGCAGCTTCGAGCCTTCGCCGGTGCGCACCAGCGGGGTTTCAAGTTCGACTTTGCTTCCCTCCAGGTGGCAGGTCATGGTGCCGCGATCCTCGTGGGCCGCGCTGACTACGGCTTCGAAAATGTTTTCGAAGCCGGCCAGTTGTGCGATGGTTTCCTGGCGGGGTGCACTCATCACGTCGTGGGGCGTGCCTTGCGCCAGCACGCGGCCCCGGTCGAGCACCAGCACACGCTCCCCCAGCGCGAAGACTTCTTCGCGGCTGTGCGTTACGTAAAGGATCGGGATGCGGTGCGCTTCGTTCCAGCGGCGCAGGTCATCGAGAATCAGTCCCTTGGTCGGAGAATCGAGGGCGGCTAGGGGCTCGTCTAGCAGTAGGACGCACGGGTCGGTCACCAGCGAGCGGGCCAGCGCGACTCGCTGACGCTCGCCGCCCGAGACTTCGAGGGGGCGGCGCAGGCGCAACTCGCGAATGCGTAACGCGTCGAGGATCGCGCTGATGCGCTGCTCCCGGTCGTCACGGTCGAGATGCTGCAGGCCGTAGCCTACGTTGCGCTCGACTGTGAGGTGAGGAAACAGGGCGAGGTCCTGAAAGACGTATCCGACTTTGCGATCGCGAACCGGAACGTTGGTTCCGGAGTGCGCGTCGAACAGAACCCGCGTGCCGATGCGTATGGAGCCCGAGTCGGGAGTGGAGAGCCCCACGATGCAGTCGAGCAGCGTGGTCTTGCCGGCGCCCGAGGATCCGAAGACTATGTTGAAGCCGGATGGCGCGGAGAAATCGACGTCGAGCGTGAACTCGGTTTCGCGCGCGTACGTCTTGCGGAAGTGGGCGTTGAGCGCCGGAGTGTATGGGACGGGCTCGGCAGGCGAGGGCGTAGTTTCGGCTGGCTGGGGTTTGCTGGCCATGTCGTTCGGGTGCAGGATTGTGATTCTACATTTTTCGGGTTTTGGAGATCAGGTGGTTTTCTTGTCAAGAGGGCGGCGAGGGCTGATTTTGCGTAAAAGGCTGAGGGGAAAGCAAATATATGTCTGCTGAGGTTGTCACAATTACCCTGTCGAAATTGATATTCTGGATATAGAGAGAAGAGTCTCAGCGAGACTCGCGCGAAAGGCTTTTAACCGCGAAGTTCGCTAAGAAATGCCGCAAAGGGCGCTAAGGGAATTCAGAACTCCTTGGCGAACTTTGCGGATTTTCTTTGCGCGCTTGGCGGTTAAGAGCCTTTCCCAATCCAGTTCCTTTTTGAAAAAAATTGGACACAGGTGACGGTCGCTACAAAGTCGCACCGGGGTGTCGTGCTCGAATGAAGTTGCCGCAGGGCCGGATTCATGCACTTCCGCGTGGTTTTGTATGTCGTTGGTAACTAGTTTGGAGAGGAAGGGTTCGAGTAAGTTGTTGAATACGCTCGCAGGACTCGGGGCTGACAACACATTCCAACAGGCATGGCGAATTTCATGAGACCTTCGTGGCGCAGCGCGCGCGCGTGGTGCATCTTCGCGCTCCTCCTCTCTGCGACCTGCGCGTTCGGGCAGGGATCGAAGATGAATTCCGAATTCGAGCCGGTACAAGAGCGCGACCAGGACAATCCGAAAGCGCGTGAGGCCTGGTTCATGCGCGGGCGCACTTTGCCGACGGGTGAAGTCCCGGCGGCTCTGCGCTTTCATGCCTTCCAGCAGAAAATGCAATTGCGGCAGTTGGTTGCTGCACGAGCCGTCACTGCGATTCCGCACGTCAGCACAGCCGGCTGGGTGCCGCTCGGGCCTGCGCCGCTGGCTTCAGACGCGGGCACGGGACAGAACTACGGATCGGTCTCGGGAAGAGCGACCGCGGTGGCGATCGATCCGGCGGACGCGACCGGCAACACGGTGTACATCGGCGGAGCACACGGCGGGGTGTGGCGTTCGAAGAATGCCGGGCCACTCAGTGCTAACGCGGCGAGTGTGGTTTGGACTCCGGTGCTCGACTACGAGTCGACGCTTGCCGTTGGCTCGATCGCGATTCAGCCTTCGACTAACACCGACACGACCAAAAGCGTGATTTTGGTGGGAACCGGCGAGCCGAACAGTTCCGGCGATTCGTACTACGGTCTCGGCATCTTGCGCTCGGCGGATGGCGGTGCGACCTGGACGGCCATCACGCAGGACGTGGGAGGCGCGCACTCGTTCGCGGGGCTGGGCTTCAGCAAGATCGCGTTCAGCAGTGCGAATCCACAGCTGGTAGTGGCCGCAACGGCGGCGGCAACGCAGGGATTCGTGCTGGGACTCGAGAGCCCGGTCACGGTGAATCGCGGCATCTACTACTCGCAGGACGCGGGTGTGACCTGGCACTACGCCTCGGTGAAAGATGGCAGCTCGACGGTGTCGCCGGGATCGGTAACGTCGGTGGTGTACAACGCGTCGGCTGGGAAATTCTTTGCGGCACTGCGCTATCACGGAATTTATTCATCGGCGGATGGAATCAACTGGACTCGGCTGGCCGATGCGAACCAGCCCGGAGCAGGACTCACGGCGGCAAGCTGTCCTGCGGCCGGCGCGACGACATGTCCGATCTATCGCGCGGAACTAGCGGTGGTGCCCGGACGCAACGAGATGTACACGTGGGTAGTCGCACTGGATTCGGCAGGCAACGAGCAGGACGGCGGCGTCTGGCAGACGTTGAATGGCGCCACGAGCGCGTGGACATCAATCGCGGATGACGGCATCACGAACTGCGGCGATAGTTTTGGGTGCGGCGTGCAGCAAGGCACCTACAACCTGGAACTGGCGGCGCTGCCCAACGGATCGGCGACTGACCTGTATGCCGGGGCGATCAACGTCTACAAGTGCCGCATCACGACGCCCGGGTCGCCCAGTTGCGGCTTCCTGAATCTGACGCACGTGTACGGATGCCTGTCGATTGCGAATGTGCATCCGGACCAGCATCACCTGGCGGGAATCATCGCCGGGGGCAAAGAGGTGATGTACTTCGCCAACGACGGAGGCGTGTACCGCGCGCTTGACGGTTACACGGGCCTGACGACCGGAACCTGCGGGGCGCACAACCAGTTCGATGACTTGAATAGCACGCTCGGGTCGATGACGCAGTTCGTGTCGTTCTCGATGCATCCGACGGACGCGAATACGTTGCTGGGCGGTACGCAGGACAACGGGTCGCCGGCAACTTCGACCGGGACGACGAGTTCGAGTTGGATCAATGTGCTTGGGGGCGACGGCGGCTACAACGCGATCAGCCCGGCGAAGGGTACGGACTGGTTCACGGCGAATCCCGACATTCCGCCGAATGCTCCGCTCGGCATTAACTACTGCGGGCTGGGGATCGGGTGCGGCAACACGACGTTTCAGCAAGTGGTATCGGCGGCGCAAGTTGGAAACGACGACGGCGCGTTTTATTTTCCGTACATGCTTGATCCGCAGGCGGCGACGCAGTTGATCATAGGCACTTGCCGGGTGTGGCGTGGCGGTCCGGCGACGAGTGCGGGCGGAACGTACACCGCATTGAGCAACAACTTCGACACGGGCGTGGGCGGATCGGGTGGCACCTGCACCGGAGGCGAAGTCAACCTGGTGCGGTCGCTGGCGGCAGGCGGCCCGAAGGATGGAAGCGGATTCTCGAAAGTGATCTATGCCGGGACCGATGGGTTCGGTGGGGCGACGACCCCGGCGGGCGGGCGTGTGTTCGTGACGACGAACGCAGGTGGAACCGTGATGGCGGATCGCACCGGCACGATCAATACGGGGCAGTTCCCGGTGTCGGCGATCGCGATCGATACTTCCGATGCGACAGGGCAGACAGCGTACGCGGCGGTGATGGGATTTCATGTTGGACATGTTTTCAAGACGACCAATGCGGGAGTGAGTTGGGCGGCGTTCTCTACGAACCTGCCGGACGCTCCGGCGGACGCGCTGGTAGTCGACTCGCAAACGGCCACGGTTTACGTGGGAACGGATGTAGGCGTGTTCTCAAGTCCGACGGCGGCGGCGAACTGGGCGGAAGTTGGTCCGGTGGCTGCGGCGGGCAATTCAGGATTTCTCCCGAATGTTCCAGTGACCGCGCTGCGGTTGTTCAACAGCGGCGGGAAGAAACTGTTGCGAGCTTCGACGTATGGGCGTGGCATCTGGCAATACGATCTGCTGGGGTCGACGACACCTGATTACTCGATCACGATCACAAATTCGACGCAGACAGTGTTTGCCGGGCAGAACGCGACGTTCAACGGCAAGCTGACGGCGGCGAATGGGTACGCGAGTTCAGTGGCATTGAGTTGCGCTGCGGGAACGACGGCCGCGCCCGGAACGTGCTCGGCAAGTCCTGCGAGCGTGACACCAACCGGAGCCGGAGCTTCTTTCACAGTTACGGCCGGAGGCGCGGCGCAAGATTATCTGTTCAACGTCCATGCGGTGGGGACGGATGCATCGACGACGACCCATGATGCCGCGGTCACGTTGCACGTGGTGGATTTTGCTTTGGGCGCACCGACGCCAGCGAGCGTGTCGGTGCAGCAAGGAAGTGCGTCGCAAGGGATTGCATTCGTAGTGAGCGGGGCGGGCGCGTTTTCAGGGACGGTGACGCTGGCGTGTCCGTCGAGCGGGATGCCGGTCGGCGTGACGTGCAGTTTCTCGCCGTCGGCGGCGGTGTCGGCATTGCCGGCGACGGTAACGTTGACGTTCACGACGACGGCTTCTACCCCGCTGGCGACTACGCCCATCACGATTTCTGCGACCACGCCGGGCGCGCCCGCGGCCAAGACACGAAGTGTCAGTTTGACGGTCACGGCTCCGGCGGCGGACTACACGCTGACGATCAGCAACTCGCCGCAGGCGGCGGTGGCGAACCAGTCTGCAACGTTCAATGGAACGTTGAAGGCGGTGAATGGCTACGCTAGCGCGGTGAATCTGACTTGTGGTGCAGGTGCTCCGCCGACCTGCACGGTAGTGCCGACATCGGTGACGCCGACGGTGGCTGGCGCATCTTTCACGATTGTCGCGAAGAGCAGCCTGGCGCAGACCTACAACTTCAGCGTGAATGGTGCGGGCACGGACGGGGCACACGTGGCGCACACCGCACCGGTGGTTTTCAATTCCCTGTTCACGTTGACGATTACCAACAGCACTGGGCAGCAGAGCCTGAAGGCGGGACAGAACGCGGCTTACAGCTTGTTGGTAACTCCGGTGGGCGCGACAACCTTCCCGAATGCCGTGAATTTTTCCTGCAGCGGACTTCCGGTGGGGGCGACTTGTTCTTCGTCCCCGATTGCCGCCGGCGCCAGTGGGACGCAGAATGTGACGCTCACGATCAGCACGAGTGGCCTGGGAAGCACGGCGATCCGGCAGAGTGCGCAGAACCGGAAGCCATGGACGCCGATCGGCCTGTGGGCATCGGTGATGGGGATGATGGTCGGCGGGTTTGCGCGGAAGTCTTCTTCGCGTAAGGCAGTCGGGGCGGTGCTTGCTTTGTTACTTGCGTCGACTCTTGTGTTGACTTCGTGCGGAGGTGGCGGGAGCACGGGCGGGGGTGGCGGCGGTCCTCCGGCGGTCTCGGTGAGCGTCAGTCCGCACACCGCGAGTAAGTTCCCGACTGAGCAGCAACCGTTTTCGGCTGCTGTGAGTGGAACGTCGAATACTGCGGTGACCTGGCAGGTGAATGGCGTGACCGGGGGCAACGCGAGCGCGGGCACGATCGACGCGAACGGGTTGTACACGGCGCCAGCGGTGGTGCCTACTCCGAATAATCCGGTGATGGTGTCGGCGGTGTCGCAGGCGGATGTGACGAAGTCCGGGGCCGCGACTGTTACTTTGAAGGCGCCCACGCCTGCGGGGACTTATACGGTGACGATTACGGCGACCGCGGGGAGCGTGGTGCAGACGACTACTGCGGTGTTGGTGGTGCAGTAGGGCTGTCGTCAGTCGTCACGGAGTATCGGTCGCTTCGGTTGGGCGTCAAGCGGTTCTTGAATCTGTAGAGCTTTTTCTTCCTCTCACTCGTCGTCATTCGCAAGCCCGCTTTCTATTGCGGATAAGCATCTTTGAAGTTTTAACGAAAAATCCTGTGATGCGAACAGTTGTGGAATCCCACCTAGCACAAAAAGCGCGCTAGGATGGGGCACCCTCGGTTCTTCTTGACCCGAAGGAAAACATTGGTTCATCACTTTGATCAGCTTCTGCCTTCGTCGGCGGAGGGGCCGTAAAGGGCTGGGACTTTTGCTTCGTTCAGGCGCAGGTAGACGGTTAGCTGGCCGCGGTGGTGAGCCATGTGGTTCAGGACTCCGTCGCGGATAGCTACGTAGCGCTGCTGGTCGCTCATCACCTTGCCGCCCGAGAGCAGCTTCCATTTTGTATTGAAGAGATGGTCGTCGGTGGTCTTCTGGAGAACTTCGCGGCCTTTTTTCAATGACGCCTCGAATTGCTGGATCAGATCTTGACGCGTCTTCCAGTCGGGCGGGCGGAATTTGGGGCCGCCGGCCGGGTTGATGTCGAGCTCGTCCATGTTGACGACCATGTCGAGCCAGGCGGGGATGTTTGCGACCAGCGTGGCCAGGGCGCCCAAGGGCATGGATTTTTCGTGGGGCTTCCAGTCGTTCTTTCCTTCCGGAACGCGTTCGAGGGTTTTGCGAATGCCGGCCGCTTCGCGGTCGAGTTCAGCGAGTAAGAGTTCGGTGACCTTCATTGGGTGTTGTCGCTCCTTCAGCACTGTTAGATGTCTGGTGCCGTGGCTTTCGCTGCGGAAAATCTTAGAGGGCATGGAGGAAAACCTTTAACCGCTAAGATCGCTAAGAAAAGCCGCGAAGGGCGCAAAGTTGCGGACTCCCTGCACCGGCGGCCGATAGGTCCTGACGAGTTGCGTGTTTTCAGGCTCACGAACGGAGTTGGATCGATTGGGGTTTGTGAGCAATGCCCTTGCAGAAAGGTTGCCCTTGCGCTTAGCTGGATGGGGCGAAAGGTGTGCCCTAACTCATGAGCGAGAGCTTTGATGTTGCTGTGATCGGCGGAGGAATTGTTGGACTCGGCGTGGGGCGCGAGATCACGCGCAGGTTCCCGCGACTGCGGCTGGTGGCGCTGGAGAAGGAAACGCGTGTGGGCTCGCACCAGAGCGGGCATAACAGTGGAGTCATTCATTCTGGCGTGTACTACAAGCCCGGATCGTTGAAGGCGAAGTTGTGCGTTACGGGCGCGACGGCGATGGTGGAGTTTTGCCACGAGCATGGCGTGCCCTTTGCGATTTGCGGGAAGGTGATTGTTGCGACTTCGACGGCGCAACTGCTCCGCTTGCAGGAGTTGATGGAACGGGGCACGGCGAATGGAGTTGCCGGGCTGCGAATGCTTGGTCCGGAGGAACTGCATGAGTTCGAGCCGCACGCTAGCGGAGTCGCGGCTTTGCTCGTGCCCGGGACCGGAGTTACTGACTATGCCAAGGTGTGCGAGAAGTATGCGGAGTTGATTGGGGCGCAGGGCGGTGAGGTTCGGACTTCGACTGAGGTTGTTGGGATCCGGGCGGGCGAGAGCGAGACCGTGATCGAAACTTCGGGAGGCGCGATTGCCGCGCGAGCGGTGATCAATTGCGCCGGATTGTTCAGCGATCGCATTGCCCGGATGGCTGGCGAGCGTCCCGAGGTGCAGATTGTTCCATTTCGCGGGGAGTATTACGACCTGGTGCCGGAGCGAGCAGAGTTGGTGCGGGCGCTGATTTATCCGGTGCCAGATCCGCGATTCCCTTTTCTGGGCGTGCATTTCACGCGAAGGGTGCACGGCACTGTCGACGCTGGGCCGAATGCAATTTTTGCTTTCAAGCGCGAAGGGTATCGCAGCGGAGATTTCAGTTTACGGGACACGGTCGAATCCCTGGTGTTCCCGGGATTCTGGCGGGTAGCGGCGAAGCACTGGCGCATGGGGAAAGATGAGGCCGCGCGATCGGTATCCAAGGCGGCGTTTGTGGCGGGTTTGCAGAAGCTGGTGCCGGACGTGAGGGCGGAGGATTTGGTGCCCGGTGGATCGGGGGTGCGGGCGCAGGCGATTCATCGATCCGGCACGCTGGTGGATGATTTTCAGTTCACGCAGACGAAGAACATGCTGCATCTTTTTAACGTGCCGTCTCCGGCGGCGACCGCGTCGATTGCGATTGGTCAGGCGGTGGTGGAGATGTTTTCTAGCCTCCAGTCGCTGGTTGGTAGTCGCTAGCCATTCCTCGTTACGGCAATTTTCTTCGAAGCTGGTAGAGTTGTGGACTTGAGCGGTGGTGGCGATCCGTTGGAAAATCCTAAGGCCTTGGCGCTTGTGGAATCCCACCCTAGCGCACAGGACGCGCTAGGATGGGGCACCCTTGGTTTGTGGAGACCTCTAGGACTGCATAGGTCCTTCGCTTCGCTCAGGATGACAACCTAAACTTTCAATGAAGAACGACGGGTAATTGGAGGGCGGATGGCATTGAACTTGGCCAATAAGCGCGTGGCTGTGTTGGGCGCGGGGAAGATGGGCGGGATTTTGGTGAAGGCGTTTCTGGAGAAGAAACTGCTTTCGCCGAAGTTGACGACGGTAACGGTGCAGCATGAGGAGCGCGCGAGCGCGCTGTCGAAGAAGCTCGGGATTCCCGTGGGCACGAACAATGTCGCGGCCGTGAAAAAGGCCGATGTTGTGTTGGTGTGCCTGAAGCCGCAGGTGGTGCAGGGAGTACTGGAAGAAATTCGCAAGAGCATGCGTCCGGAACAGCTGGTGATTTCGGTGGCGGCGTCGGTACCGACCAGCAGTATTGAGAGCGCGCTGGGCGGGAAGGTGCCCGTGGTGCGTGCGATGCCGAATACTCCGTGCCTGATTGGGCAGGGGATGACGGCGCTGTGCAAGGGCAATCATGCCGGGGCGGAGCATCTGGAGATTGCCTGCGAGTTGTTCAATGTGGTTGGACGCACGGTGGTGGTGGATGAAAAGCACATGGACGCGGTGACCGGCTTGTCGGCTAGCGGGCCGGCGTATATCTACATCATTCTTGAATCGCTGGCAGAGGCCGGGGTGAAGGTCGGGTTGCCGCGCGATGTGGCTACTCTTTTGGCGGCGCAGACTGCGTTGGGAGCGGCGGCCGTGGTGCTTGAGACTGGGGATCATCCGGCGCTGTTGAAGGATGCGGTGACGACTCCGGCGGGGTGCACGATTGACGGGATCATGGAATTGGAAGAGGGGAAACTGCGCGTGACGTTGATTAAGGCTGTGGTGAAAGCGGCGCAACGGGCCAAGGAGTTGGCGTATTCCTAGTCGCTAGTCGCTAGTCGTCAGTTGTCAGTCGTCGGCTCAATCTCAAGATCCGAACAGCAGTGGAATTCCGCCCCTTTGACTGCCCGCCATACACCGCTGAAAATCCCAAGATCCGAGCAGCCGTGGAATCCCACCCTAGCGCACAGGACGCGCTAGGATGGGGCGCCCTCGCCTGGTTGTTTGTTGAGTTTGGTTGAAACAGGATTCGTTACTGGGCTTGCATGAAGGTTACGTTGACTTGGGTGCGGATGGGGACTTTCTTGCCGTCGACCGTGAAGGGTTTGTAGCGCCATTGGCGGACTGCGGCCATCGCGGCGTCGGCCAGGTCGGGGTTGCCACTTACAGCGGAGACTTGCTGGACGCGGCCGTTGGCGTTGATCAGGGTTTCGAGAACGACCGATCCTTGAATGTGGGCGCGACGCGCAGCTTCGGGATAGTCCGGTTCGACGCGCTGGTCGAGCAGGCTCTCGGCTGTTTCCGGTTTCAGGCGAACGAAGCCGTCGTTCATGGTATCGGCGGGCAAGCGCGTGATCTGGGATGCTGATTTAACGCTAGACGCGGCGCTGGCCGAAGAAGACTTCGCTGACGAAGGAAGGTCGCCGCGCGGCGCCGGAGTCGCGGCGGCGGCTCGCGGCTTGGTCGGAGGTTTCGCGGGAGTGGCAGGCTCCTCGGGATGAACGGGCTTGCCGTAGATCAGCTTCCCTTTTTCATCGTAGATCGCCAGGCCGCCGGCATCTTGTCCTTCGGATTGTGTGGCGGTGGAGGGCGCCGTTTTGCTCGCGGACTTACTGGCGGCGGAGATTACAACGTCATTGGCCGCGGCTTCAGATTGCGTCTTGTTTCCCTGCGCGTGCGTGGGCTTGGGCTCCTCGGCGGCGGCGGGAGCGGCCGATGCGGTCACGGGGCTGAGGTCCAGTACCTGCGTCTGCGGAGTGTCGCCATCTTGCGCGGATTTCTTCGCGGAACTGCGACTACCGCCGACACGCCATGCCATCAATCCGATGATGAGGCACGCGATCACTCCGGCACAGACGGCGAGCCAGGTGGTCGCGCGATCGGACGAGCCGGAAGAATTGGATGTGGCGTTCGGCTTGAATTCGTAGACCGGAGTTCGCGAACGTTCGCGCAACGGCTCAGGTTTCGATTCGATTTCGAACTCGGCCAGTGGAGGCGGCAGCGGCTCCACGCGCTTGGGCTCGGGCTTTGTCACGGCTGCGGGCACGGTGGCATCGGCGAATTCTTCAGGCTTGGCTGCGAAGCCGGTGATTTGTCCGCCAGCGGTCTTGGTGTGACGCACGATGCGATAGGCGAGAGCTTGCAGAGTCTGCTCATCGCGCTCGCCGAAGGCGTTGGGACGCGGCGAGAAAATTTCGAAGATGCCTACGAACTCTCCCCAGTACCACAGAGGGACGACGAGTATGGAGCGAACCCCGAGCAGGCGGCACGCGGCGGAATCGACGCGCGGGTCAGTTTCGGTATCGTCGCAGCGTTGCAGGGTTCCGATGCGGAGGCACTCGGCGGAAAATCCCGCGTTGTCGAGACGCACGCCGAGATCGGGAGCGGTGCGGCCGGTGGTGGCGCGACAGACCATCTCGCCATTGCGCGTGAGCGCGATCGCGGCGCCGGTAGCGCCGGTGGCCAGGCAGGCCTGCTCAACAATCTGATTGAGCACCAGATCCAAAGCCAAGTCCTCGGAAGAGGAGCCACCGCCACTGGCGGCCAACGCGCTGGTCAGTCCGCGAATTTCCGCGTCCGAGGGAAGCGCGTTCTGAAACTTGAGTTCGGCGTCGGGGGTCGCGTCCTCGATTGGATTATACGGACGGTAGGGATCCGGGCACGACATGGGGTCTCTGGAAACCTGTGTGAGCTCCGGGGGAACTACTCACGAGTTCGGTCTAATACTGTACGAAGTTTCGCCGCAAACGGGGCGGTTGTCAACGGGTAAATCTATACGAGGCAAGGGTTTTGAGGGAATTGTAAAGAGCAAGTCTGGTGAATTCAGGGGGATAGGAGTGAGGGGCAGGGTGGACTTGTGAGTGGAGTAGGTGGGCGTCGTTCCTCATTAAGATCCAAGCTTAATGCTCCCGTGCAATCCCATCCTAGCGCACAGAACGCGCTAGGATGGGGCACCCTCGGCTTGCCGTTCGAGGCAAGCTTCATGGAGATCGATGAGTGAGCACGGGTGAGGTGGTGATCGAGAGTGCGCTATCGCGGTCGGATCAAGTGCATGCGGTGACTGCCAGTTTTTTAGGGTGGACGCTGGATGCTTTTGATTTCTTCGTGCTCGTGTTTCTGGTCGACACGCTGGCGGCGCAATTTCATGTGCCGGCCTCGAAGATCATTTTGACGATTACCGCTACGTTGGCGATGCGGCCGTTGGGGGCGTTGTTGTTCGGCGTACTTGCGGATCGCTATGGGCGGCGCGGGCCGTTGATGGCGAACGTCGTGTTCTTTTCGGTGATGGAACTGGCTTGCGGGTTTGCGCCGAACTACACCGTGTTCTTCGTACTGCGCGCCATCTTTGGGATTGGGATGGGCGGCGAGTGGGGTGTGGGCGCGTCGCTGGCGATGGAGAGCGTGCCGGTACGGTGGCGGGGCATGCTGTCGGGGGTAGTGCAGAGCGGGTACTCGATCGGATACCTGCTGGCGGCAGTGGCGGCGCGGGTGGTGCTGCCGCTGTGGGGATGGCGCGCGATGTTCTGGGTGGGCGGGATTCCGGCGCTGCTGGCGTTCTACATCCGATTTCGTGTGAAAGAGACGGAGGCGTGGAAGCAGCATCGAGCACCGACGGTTGGGGCAATTTTGCGCACGGCCAGCGGGCACTGGAAGATCTTTTCTTATCTCGTGCTGTTGATGACCTTGATGATGTTTCTGTCGCATGGAACGCAGGATCTGTATCCGCATTTTCTGAAAGAAGTGCATGGATTCTCGCTGCCCACAATTTCCTACGTGGCCATCCTGTACAACGTGGCGGCGGTCATCGGGGCATGCACGTACGGATATTTCTCGGAACACTTTGGGCGGAGGCGCGCGATGCTGCTGGCGTTGGCGCTGGCGATGCTGTCGATTCCGGCGTGGGCTTTCGGGAAGTCGCTGGGCGTGCTGGTGGTGGGAGCATGCTTCATGCAGTTGGGAGTGCAGGGCGCGTGGGGGATTATTCCGGCGCACTTGAACGAACTGGTACCGGATGCGGCGCGAGGACTGATGCCCGGATTTGCGTATCAATTGGGGATTCTGATCGCGGCGCCGACGAACACGATTGAGTACGCGTTACGGGATCGTTTCGGGTATGCCTGGGCGTTGGCGGCGTTTGAGATTGTGAATATTATTTTGCTGGCGACCGTGATCGCGTTGGGTGGGGAGAAGAAGGGGAAGAGTTTTGTGGGGTGAGGTTTGGCCGATAGTCGTTAGTCGTTGGTCGTTAACAAAAAGCCAAGAATGCGGCAGTTGTGGAATCCCACCGTTGCGCACAGAACGCGCAAAGATTCGGCACCCTCGGTTTGTACACTCCCCACGTCATCCGTTGTGCACTTCCCCCTCGTCTGCCTGGATGTGAGGCTACGACCTACGCCACTTTTCGAAGTGTTGGTTTATTGGGGGTTGCGGATTTTTTCGGTTCGAAGACTACCGCGGCGGCTAGCAGGATTCCGATCACGCCGAAGCAGGCCAGGGCGAATAGGGCGATCATGAGGACCGGCATGGGATCCTCCTTATAAGTCGGATTCTCGAACGAGTGCACCGGGTGTTCGGTGACAGCGATCACTGATTTACGTGATGGTTGGGCATTTCCCGGTTTATCGCGAAGGCTTGCAGGATGGGTGGAATGGCTGGATTCGGCGGTGAAAAAACCTGCTAAATTAAGAATTCATCCGAAATGCGAAGAGGCCGGAATCACTGCTTGCGACGTTGCAGCAAATGATCCGGAAGCGTTTTGGACTGGAGCGGTGCATGCGAATTGCAGTCGTAGGCTCGGGCTATGTGGGATTGGTCGCGGGAGCCTGCTTCGCCGACATGGGGCACGACGTCATCCTGGTGGACAACGACCAGCCGAAGCTGGCTGCGCTGAAGAACGGGCAGGTGCCGATACACGAGAAGTTCCTGCCGGAATTGTTGCAGCGGCACCGTGGACACAAGTTGCAGTTCTCCGATGACCTGCACGCGGCGGTGAAAGTTAGCGACGCGATTTTTGTAGCTGTAGGAACACCACCAACCGACAGCGGCGATGCGGACTTGTCATATGTGGAGTCAGTGGCGCGGGAAATCTCCGGCGGGATCGATGGGTACAAGATCGTCGTGGAAAAAAGCACGGTTCCGGTGTACACGAGCGAGTGGGTGCGGAAGATCATCCTGCGGAATGGAGCACCGGCAGAATCGTTTGATGTGGCGTCGAACCCGGAATTTTTGCGGGAAGGGACGGCGGTGACTGATTTTCTCTTTCCTGACCGGATTGTGGTGGGAGCAGATTCGGAGCGGTGCGCGGGTGTGTTGCGGGAAATCTATGCGCCCTTGAGTGATGGCTCGTACTACAAGCGTGCGGATGCGATACCCGGCCCCGACCGGGCGCAGATTCCGCCGCCGCTGATCGTCACCAGCACGAAGAGCGCGGAGCTGATCAAGCACGCATCGAACGCGTTTCTGGCGATGAAGATTTCGTTCATCAATGCGGTGGCTTCGATTTGTGAATCGGTGGGCGCGAATGTGCAGCAGGTGGTGAAAGGGATTGGGACGGATTCGCGCATCGGACCGCGTTTTCTGAATCCCGGGATCGGCTACGGTGGGTCGTGTTTTCCGAAAGACCTGATGGCATTTCGATCGGTGGCGCGGGAGTGCGGTTACGACTTTCGCCTGCTGGACGAAGTGATGCGCATTAATGAGGAGCAGCGACAGCGATTCCTCCGGAAAGTGCGCAAGGCGCTGTGGACCCTGCGCGGAAAGCGTCTTGGCGTTTTGGGTCTGGCCTTCAAGGGCGGGACGGATGACATCCGGGAATCGCCGGCTGTGCTGCTGATTCAATCGCTGGTGCAAGAAGGCTGCAGCGTGGCGGCGTACGATCCGGCGGCAACCGAGCGAGCACGGGAAGTGCTGTCGTCGAGCGTGGAGTTCGTGACCAACGCATACGATGCGGCTACGGGCGCGGATGCGTTGCTGATCCTCACGGAGTGGGAGGAGTTTGCGTCGCTCGACCTGCGGCAGATTGCGCGAAGGCTACGTTATCCGATCGTGATTGATGGACGGAATCTGTACGATCCGGAGACGATGGCTGCCCACGGACTGAGCTATTACAGCGTGGGCAGGGCTCCGGCCCTGCCGGAAGGCTCTCCAACACAGGCCGGGGAGCGTTCGCCCGGCGACCACAACCATGAGTAAGCGACGTGCGCTGGTGACGGGCGGTGCAGGCTTCGTTGGGTCGCACCTTTGCGACCTTTTGCTGGGCGATGGATACGACGTCGTGGCCGCGGACAATCTTCTGACGGGGCGAATGGCGAACATTGAGCATCTGCGCGATGACTCCCGCTTCGAGTTTGTGAAGGTGGATGTTTCCGAGCCCTTTGATTGCGGCGCGGTGGAGTGCGTGTTTCATTTTGCCAGCCCGGCAAGCCCGGTCGACTACGGCGAACATGGGATCGAGACGTTGAAGGTTGGGTCGTATGGAACGTTCAACTCGCTCGCGGTGGCGCGGAAATATTCCGCAGGTTTTCTGCTGGCTTCGACTTCCGAGTGTTATGGGGATCCACTCGAGCATCCGCAGAAGGAGACTTACTGGGGACACGTGAATCCGGTGGGGCCGCGGTCGGTGTACGACGAAGCGAAGAGATTTGCAGAAGCGACGACCATGGCATACCTGCGCTATCACAAGGTAAATACGCATATCGTGCGCATCTTCAATACCTATGGGCCACGCATGCAAGTGAACGATGGGCGGGTAATTCCTAACTTCATGCGGCAGGCAATGCGTGGCGAGGGGCTAACGATTTATGGAGATGGCAGCCAGACGCGAAGCTTCTGTTACGTGAGTGATGAAGTGGAAGGGATTCTGCGGCTGTCGAAGTCCGCGGAGCATGGGCCGGTGAATATCGGAAATCCCACGGAGTTCACGATTCTGGAATGCGCGCAGCGGGTGCTGGCGGTGACGGGATCGAAGAGTGTATTGAAGCATGAAGCGCTTCCGCAGGATGATCCGAAGCAGCGGCGTCCGGATATTTCGAAAGCAAAGACGCTTTTGGGATGGGAGCCGAAGATTGATCTGGAGAGTGGGCTGCGGATGTCGTTGGAATATTTTCGTGGAGAAGTAGAGGCGGTTGCGCGGAGTTGAGTTCGGGGAGTTTTCGCGAGTTTTAGAGGCAAATCCCAGAGGCTGAAGCCCCTTTTTCTTCTGGTGCTTTGTGGCACGGCTGAAGCCGTGCCCTTTCCTTTTTTGTTGTTCTGATTGGACGAGTGAAGTTGTGCTTTTCCTTTTTCCAGTTTTGATCGCACGGCCGAAGGCGTACTGCGCTTCCTTTTTTGGCTTGTGGGGATCGTTGGGCTTGCGGCGATGGCTCAGTTGTTAGGCGTCCCAAACGGAGTGCAGAGGTCCTTCGCTTTGCTCAGGAAGACAACTAATTGTTAGCGGGACCAGGGGTCTTGCGGGGCGGGTTCGGTACTTTCGCTTTCCGCGAGCAAGCGGATGAGCGTTTGCAGGTGATCGTGATGTTCGGCAGTCTTCAGAGCCAGTTTGACTCCCATTCCGAATCCCGGGTGCACGGACTGCACCACGCCCTGAACGCGCAACTTGAGATCTTGCGTGCGCACTACGATTTCGACGTGCGTGCCATTAGGGAAAGGCGTTGGCATTTCCACGTAGCAACCGCCTGAGCTGATGTCCGAAACACTGCAGCGGTGCGGAACCGGGGCTCCCAGGCGGAACACATCAGCCCCCAGGCGGCAGGCATGGCGGGACTGAGTGCGGCGATTTCCGGGGGCGTTGCGCAGACGGGCCACGCCGGATTCGGGCGGGGTCGGGAGCGCAGTCTTAATGATGGTTTCGTGCCGCGGGACCTTCGGCGCGGCTGCGACAGTGGCCGGGGCGTTGGTCGTCAGCCAGTTGCGGAGAACCTTTCGCGACGATGAAGGCACGTTCACGAAGCGCATGCCGACACGGCCGGTGAAATCCTGCCAGACCACTTCCCCGGCAAGCCGCACCAGCGAAGTATGTCCCGGCAAAGCAAATTCAAAATAGACGCGGCAGTCGGGAGGAAGTTTCTTTTCGCTCTGAACGGCGGTGCCTTCCTCGCTGAGATCGAGCAAGGTGGCCGGCACTTTCTCGACGTTCGAATAGTCGAGCGAGGCCTTGGCGTGCACATTAACCCGCGGATTGCGACGACGTTCGCGCTGCATCAGGGAGCGAGCGGCTCGCAGGCTGCTCCAAGCGCGATCTTCAGAGATGGGCTTGTAGAGGACGAAGTTGATGCCCAGCGCAAACATCTGGCGCACGTTGTTTTCCTTGCCCGCCACGGCGACCACCAGGGTACCGGCGTTGAGCGCAGATGCACGAATCTGACGAAGCGTGTCGAGGGCCTCGGCTTCGTTTTCGCAATCAAGAACAACGGAATCGTAACGAGTGTCAGCCAGTTTTGCGTGAGCGTCGGAAGCGCTGGAGCAATGGTCGACCGTGAGCCCGAGTGTTTCCAGAATGTGGCGGAGCACCTGGGTGGTGGCTTCGTCCGCACACACTACAAGGCTCTTGAGCGACATACCCACGCATCGTAAAAGTTACGACGGCGCGGGGACAAGTTACCCGGGTAATCGGGCAAAGACGCATTGGTACGGAACGAGCGGGATCGTGGCGGATGGGCGAGGAACGGTGCATGCAAGGATCCGGCACCGGCAACGGTCTCAGGAGATGGGAGTTCCGGCAAGCGCCGTGGCAAGAAGCGGTTGAGTGGCGGGAGGCCGGACGGTCACGTGAGTAACAGAGCGTCCATTACGTTACTGAAGACCACCGAACTGACAGTACGTCAGTACTTTGACGCTGTTAGGGGGTGTCCCTACGATGAAGTGAAGTGGCGACGCCCCTGCCGCACTTGAGGCGCGGGGCGCGGCTTTCACATTGGATTTAGAACGTCATTTCCGACCCTGAATGGCGCTGAGAAATCGGCAGTGGAGAGAGAAATGACTTCGCGGAAGAACGGCACTCGCAACTCCCCCAGAAAAGACGGAATCGTGTCGCACAAGGCTCGCGGATTTTCTCTGCTCGAGACCATGGTGGTGGTGGCGATCACGCTGATTGCAGCGTGTATCAGTTTCATCACGCTGCAACCGACGTTGAAGCAAGCGCACGCGAACGCCGCGGTGAATGAGAGTTTCATGTGGATGCGGCAGTACCGGCAGAGAGCGATCGACGAGCGCAAGCGCTACATCATCACGTTTACGGCGCCGCAGACCATCCAGATTTCGCGTTGGGATTTTGCGTTGCCGGTGTCTCCGGCGCCAGTGGTTTTGTACACGGAGACACTGCCGCCAGATGTTTCGTTCCAGGTAGTGGCGGGCGTGCCGGGAGGCGCGACGCCAGACGCATTTGGAACGGCGGCGCGCGCGATTGACTTTGGCCAGGGCATCGGCCTGGGCGGGCTCAACTACGTCGTGTTCATGCCCGATGGGTCGGCCCAGGACCTGGTCGGAAACTTGAACAGCGGCGTGATCTATATGGGCAGGAACGGCGATTTGTACAGTTCGCGCGCCATCACGGTGTATGGCGCGACGGGACGGCTGCGAGGCTGGCAACTGGTGAACCAGGGCGGAGCAGCAACGTGGGTTCAAAAATGATGAAGATCATCTACAAGAAGTCCACAGAGGGAAAGCGGTCGGGCGAGGCAGGGTTCTCGCTGGTCGAAGTGCTGTTTGCGGCGGTGATCCTGATGGTGGGATTGCTGTCGATGGTGGCGGTGTTCGGATATGCAGTCGCGGCCACGCAAACCGTGCAGGAAGACCAGATTGCCAAACAGAAGGCGCAGGAACTGCTGGAGAACATCTTTACGGCGCGCGACACGCAGCAGATCACATTCGCGCAGATCGCGAACACCCCGGGCGGAGTTTTCGTGCAGGGCTTCAATCCGTTGTGGGACACGGGGCCGGACGGACTGGCGGGAACGGGGGACGATGTCCCGTTCAACCCCGCGCTGACAGGTTGCCCGTCGGCGATCAATCCGGGAGGGGTGGAGTGCATCAAGCTACCCGGCCCCGATGGAATGCTCGGCACGCCCGATGACACCTACATGGTGATGGGAAACTTTCAGCGGCGAATTCAGATCACCAACTGGCTGAACCCGGACGGCACCATCAATCCGAACCTGAAGCAGGTGACGGTGACGGTGCAGTACACGCGGCCGGGCAATGCACAACCACGCACCTATACGGTGAACGCGCTGCTTTCGGCGTTCCGCTGAGGATCACGATGACGACTCGAGAAAACAGACGGCAAAAGGGTTTCACGCTGGTTGAACTGATGGTCTCGTTCTTCATTGGACTGATCATTCTGGGCGCGTCGGTAAAGCTGTTCAAGAGCGGAGTTGACGCCAGTGTACTGGTGGCGCAACGCGCGGAACTGCAGCAGAGCTCGCGCGCGGCGATCAACCTGATCACGAAAGATATCAGCATGGCAGGCGCAGGGCTGCCGCCCGGCGGGATTCAGTTACCGACTGGCGGAGTCGCGGGCACGTCGAAATACGCCTGTGACCAGGGCGGTACCTGCTATATGCCCACGCACCTCTATCCCAACGGGAACTACATGTACGGATTAATCCCCGGACCGAACAATGGGGTGCAGAACGGCGCACTGATTCCGGCGACCGGCGCGTCCGCGGACGGCATCACGGTGGCGTATCTGGACTATGCATTTCCGCTGAACCAGTACACGTGCGTGGTCAGTTCAGGGTCGACGATTACGTTAACCCCGCCCGTACCAGCACCCGTTCCGGCCTTGCCAGCGATCAACGCGGCAGGCGTCGGGCTGCAGGCAGGCGACCTGGTGATGGTTACGGGCGGCAACATCGCGACGATCGTGGCTGAGGTCACGACCGTGACCCCCACGGTGGTCACTTTCGCGAACACGGATCCGCTGAACTTCAATAACTCGGGTGGCAATCCGATCATTGGAAACCTGGGATACATCTTCAATCGCAGCGTGGCGCCGCCGGCGGGACAGGGCAACTGCTCGGCGACGCGGTTGTTTGTGGTCTCGTACTTCATTCAGCTTCCGGCGGCCGGACAAGCACCTCGGCTGATGCGGCAGGTCAGTGGACTTACGCCCGTACCGGTGGCGGATGACATTATCGGAATGACGGTGTCGTACGACTTGTTCAACGACACGACCGGCTTGAACAACACCGAACAGCGTGATCCGCTGTCGATTGCGGGCGTGACGCCGAATCAGATCCGGAAAGTGAATATCGCGGTCCGGGCCCAGAGCTTGAGCCAGGATGGGCAGAAGATCCAGAGCATGCAGCTGGCCACGTCGGTCAGCGCACGCAACATGAGCTTTAAGAACCGTTATCAGTGAGGGCTTCGGGAGCAGGAGAAAAGATCATGGGGAAGAAGTCGCAACTTCGTTCAAAAGGCTTCACGCTGGTAGCAGCGTTGTTGATGCTGCTGTTGATGTCGGGAATCGCGGTCGGCCTGATGTACATGGTTAACAGCGAGGCCCACATTGGCGGAAATGACGTCAACTACAACGTAGCGTACTACTCTGCCGAGTCCGGCATGGAGAAGCTGACGGCCGATCTGGCGACTCTGTACCAGTCGTCGCAGGCGCCCATTCCCGCGAACATCACGAACCTTACCAACTTCCCGCCCACGGCCATGGGCAACATGAACTACACGGAAACGATTACGTGGACGCCGGACGCGAATGGCAACCCGATCAGCAACTGGAGCACGATCAGTTCCGGAAACAACTATGGTTTGAAGGCGCTGATTGTGCCTTATACGCTGACCGTAAATGCGACGCAGCCGGTTTCAGGTGCGTCCGCCAACATCACGCGCAGCGTGGAAGTCGCACTGATTCCGGTCTTTCAGTTCGGTATTTTCGCAGACGGCGACATCGACTACTTTGCCGGTCCCGCCTTCACGTTTAAGGGCCGCGTCCACACCAACGGAAGCCTGTATCTGGCCAGCGGTTCGACGTTAGCGCTGTTCGACAAGGCAACGGCATTCAACCAGATCATCACGGACCGCCTGGAGAACAACCACCTTACGTCCTCCGGATACACAGGCACGATTTATATTCCGAACGCGAGCGGCGGCTGCGACGTGAGCCAGCCGGCGACGCATTGCCTGGCCTCCACGGGAAGTGATCCAGCAAGCTGGAGCGGCGGCATCCCCCCGGCCGGAGGTCAGACTGGCGGCTGGGTTACCACCTCGACTTCGACGTACAACGGATTTGTTTCGAACTCGGTGACGGGCGTTCGCAAACTGACGCTTCCCTTCGTCGGGCAGGGCGTGCAGCCGATCCAGATTATTCGGAAGCCGATCAACGGTGAACTACCTGGAACCACGCTCAACTCATCCCGTTTGTATACCAAGGCTCAGATTCGCGTGCTGCTGGCAGATACGCAAGCTGACCTGCATCCGGAGCGCGGCGCAATTGCAGACGGACAGGACATTGACCTGAACGTACAGAATCTGGGAACGTTTCCGAACGGTGGCTGGAGCGTGGGCGGCACGGTGTACCCCTTCGCAGCCGCAGACTCGACCAAGGGAGACGCCAATTGGGTGAAGAACGTCCACGATGGGGTAAGCCCGCAGTGGTCCCTTTTCGGGGATACAGCAGCGGTGGCTGGATTTTACGGAGTGCAACACCACACCTGGCTCCGCGTGGAATACAAGAACGCCGCTGGTAATTGGATCGGAGTGACCACAGAATGGTTGGGATTGGGCTTCGCGCGCGACTTTGAACCGCCGAAGACGGCCGGGGCTAACCCGGTGCATCCGAACGCGATTCTGATTCTGCAGGAATTGGCGGACCGTAACGGCAACAACAACCACGATGCCGCAGCGGGAGGCGTACCGGCTGATGGCACCACGACGTTAGCCTCTGAAAAGATCTCGTACAACTACTATCCCATCAATTTTTACGATGATCGGGAGGGGCATCCCCGAGACACGAACTATGTCACTCCTACAGATTGCAGCATCAACGGCATTATGAACGCTGTGGAGATCGATGTGGGCAACCTGCGTCGCTGGCTTGGCCAGGCCGCTGCCAACGGGGCCGCACCGATTGCTGGAAGCGGACCCCAGGTCGATTACGTGCAGCAGAACGGCTACGTGCTGTACTTCTCCGATCGTCGCGGCATGGTACCGAGTCCCAATACTGCACCGCAGGTGACGACCGGCGAATATGGTTTCGAAGATGTAATCAACTCCGGGTCAGCCGCCGGCGTGCCGGATGGCGGGTTGGAAGCTCCGGCCGCCAGTTCTCCGGAAGACGTGAATCAGAACCTGATCCTGGATAGCTGGGGAGCGAATGACGTGGGCGACGGTTTCGGGTTCGACGTCAAGGCAACAAACCCCCGCAATCCCTACCAACCTAAGAACTGTTCCACGATCGGTCGCGCAAACCGCGTGACAGGGGCACGTCACGTGCTGAAACTGGTGGACGGTACGCTGGGCAATCTGCCGACACGTCTGGATAACCCGGTGCCTCCCGGAGGCTTCACGGTGGCGTCGGAGAACCCTGTGTACGTGCAGGGTGACTACAACGCCAGCACGGGTGCCGGGTTCGGCGATCCGCACGCTGCAGCTTCGATCATTGCAGATGCGGTCACCTTGCTCTCGAACCAATGGAGTGATTCTGTCAGTCTGAAGAATCCGAACAACCTGGCCGGCCGAGTGGGCAACACCAGCTGGTACCGCATGGCGATCGCAGCCGGCAAGACGCTGGCATTCCCGCAACCCGTGTGGGGCGGAAATGACATGGGTACCGATGGCGGTATGCACAACTTCCTGCGCTACCTCGAAAGTTGGGGCGGCACGTTGAACTACGAGGGATCGCTGGTGAGCTTGTACAGCTCGCAGTATGCGACCGGAGTGTTCAAATGCTGCACAACGGTGTACAACCCGCCAACGCGCGCTTACCAGTTCGATCAGTTATTCCTGCAGCCACAGAACCTGCCACCGGCAACGCCGATGTTCCAGGACGTGGACAACTTGAGCTATCACCAAAACTTCACACCACAATAGACATAAACAACTTCACGAACCGAGCCCCAATCCTGCGCTGCAGGGTTGGGGTTTTCCTTTATGTAGAATGGAAGCACACTCAAATTGTCGGCGGACAGAAACCACTAAGGCCGTCTCGAGAAAAATACCCATGTTCGATGCGAGGCAGAAGTCTTTTCACCCGATTTTCTGGGCGATGGTTGTCGTGGGCATCGCACTTTTCTTCGTACCCGCCTTCATCATCAGGCCATTCCGATATCAATCGCCGGGCGCTTTGCATTTGGCTTTGGTGTTTCGCCAGCTAGCTCCCATCGGCACGATTCTGGCGGCGTCGGGCGTCCTAGGTCTCACGGTGTGGGCGTGGAGAGCGGCAGACCGCCTGCAGAAGATATTGATGGCAGCGGCTGCCTTGCTGGTCGTAGGGTCGGCGACGATGGCGCGTATGAATTATTTCGAATGGATGTTTCATCCCGTTAAACAGCCGGGGTTCGAGAAGGCGGACGATGCCAAACTCGACGATGGCGAGATGGTATTGACCGTGAGCATCAATGGCGATGCGCGGGCCTATCCTGTGCGCGAGATGGCGTACCACCACGTCGTCAATGATGTGGTGGGCGGAGTGCCCATCGCGGCGACGTATTGAACGCTCTGTCACACCGGTCTGGTGTGGAAGCGGAGTGTTCGCGGGCAGGTGCTGCACTTTTACCTGGCAGGCATCAACAACCAGAATTTTCTGATGCGGGACCGCGAGACGGGAACGTGGTGGCAGCAGATCAGCGGCAAGGCCGTCTTCGGAAAGTTGAAGGGCGAGTCGCTCGAATTGGCACCGTTTGATGAACTGAGCTTCGGGTTGTGGAAGAAGGAGTCGCCGGGCGGCCAGGTGCTGGCAGCAGTGGCGCGCGATCAGAAGAAATACGAAAGCAAATGGGAAGACGAGGTTCTGAAGCTGCCGGTTCCGGTCAGTTTTCCTGGAACTGCGTTGAAGTCGCGCGACGTGGTGGTGGGTTTGGAAGTGGGCGGAGATGCCAGAGCGTATCCGGTCGACACGATCGTGAAGCAGAGCCCGATCCAGGATCGCTTGGGCGGCAATCCGATCCTGGTGGTCGCGGGGCCGGATGGAAAGTCGGTGCGGGCATTTGTCAGCCGGGTTGACGGCAATGACATAGAGTTGTTCCGCAAGAGTGATAGCAAGGAATTCGCGCTGATCGACTCCGAAGGATCGGGCGAATGGAACTTCAAAGGATGTGCGGTGTCGGGACCTGCGGCGGGCAAGTGTCTGCAGGAATTACCGGCGATCAAGGACTACTGGTTCGATTGGCGCAATTACCACGCGGACACCACAGTGTACCGGCATTGAATCGCTGTTTTGATCTCGACTTGAGGATGTGCTGACTGAGGAGGGGGCTTGCCGGAAATCAAGGCATTGTTCTGGGATGTGGGCGGCGTGCTGCTTAGTAATGCCTGGGACCACACACAGAGGCAGCAGGCGATCGAGAAGTTTGGGTTAGAGCGGGAGGAGTTCTCGGAACGGCATGAACTGGTGTTCTCGTCTTTTGAGCGAGGAAAAATCAGCCTGGATGAGTATCTGGACCGCACCGTTTTCTACCGTGTGCAGCCCTTCACACGCGACGAATTCAAGAATTACATGTACGCGCTTTCGATACCCGACGAGAGTGCGCTCGCGTTCGCGAGAGAGTTGGCTAATTCTGGCAAGTACCTGATGGGCACAATCAACAATGAGTCGCGGGAGCTGAATGCGTATCGCATCGAGAAATTCGGCTTGCGATCGATCTTTCGGGTATTTGTCAGTTCATGCTACGTGGGGTTGCGCAAGCCGGAGGAAGCGATTTACAAGCTCACGCTCGACATCACACAACAGGCCGCCGAGCAGTGTTGCTTTATTGATGACCGAGCGCTGAATCTTGAGGTCGCGAAGAGACTGGGAATGCATACCGTTGAAATGCACGGGGCAGAACAGTTGCGGAGTGAATTGAAGAAGATCGGAGTTCAATAGGGTACAGCGGGGTGCGAAAGGGCTTTAACCGCGAAGGCCGCAAAGGGACGGCGAAGAACGCGAAGGAAATGCAGTAATGGATGTTCTCAGGCTGTGCCGGATAAGTTGTTCGAGTCCGGTCGCTCAGTGTTTCAGGGCTTGCGAGGATCCAACTTTATGCCAGGCTTCGGGGCTGGCGGAATGGCGGATTTCGTGTCTGGCTCCGCCGGCTTTGGAAGGCTGAGGTCGCTCGACCAGCAGTCGCTTACGATTCTCCATTCACCGTTCGCCTGACGGGATAACAAAGCCAGATATTTACCACGCTCTTCGCGGCGCTTGCCTACGGCGAGCGGTACAAGCATCTTGAAGCGTCCTGCTTCGTAAGCCACGTCGCCGAGTACATCGAGGCGAATCGGGTCAATTTCCACATCTCCTACGCCGGAATCCAAGGCCGCGAAGAAGAACTCCCGGATCGCGGCAGTGCCGCGGACTGCTGGATGATTTGGACGAAGCACCAGCGCGTCTGAGCTATAGATGCTGACCAGATCATCGAGCTGCTTGGAGTTGCAGGCAAACACCCAGTCCTGGATGATTTTGCGCACCGCCGTCTCCACGCGATTCATGGTGGCGCCACCGGGAGCTTTTGGGCGCGTCAGGTTGGGCGCAGCGGTCGAAGGAGCAGGTGCGCCCATGGCCACGGAGGCGTCCTGACCGGGCGTGAAGTAGTGATGGTGGTAGTGGTGATGGTAGTGGTGGTGACCGCCAGGCAAGGCGTTGGAAGGCGTTTGCTCGGGCCCCGGAAAACTTCCAGGCGCAGGAACCGCAGGGGCCGAGAGCACCAGGGGCAGGCCGCACATTCCACAGAACTGGTTGCCGGGACGGTTCGGATGTCCGCAGGTCTCGCATACGGGTGCTCCTGGCAGAGGAAACGCGGATTCTGCGGCCGGATTTCCCGAGGCTTCGGCGGCGAGACGATGCATCGTCTGCATGGCGGCGGCGATGGATTCCTGACTTGGTGAGGGATGACGCATGTCGGATTGCAGCCGCGTGAAAAACTCGTCGACGGTGGAGTTCAGTCCGAGGTCGCCTTCGGGCTTTTTGGGAAGACCTGGTTGTCCGGCGGGTGGTTTCTTGGGGTCCACGATGCGGTCCTGCAAACTCATTCTAGATGAAGGCTGGGACTACCGGCTCGAAAACTCGATGCGTCCCTCGGTTTCGGTGGGGACGCCGTTGCACATGGCAGGCCGATAGCGCCAACTGCGTACGGTGTCGAGGATGGCTTGATCTTCCGCGGTCCCGGCGCTCTCGAGAATGAATGGGCTGTGCACGCGGCCGTCGGCTCCCACGATGAAGCTCACCTTTATTTTGATCGACGGATCGCTACGCCGCAGCACGGGATTCGGGGTGGTGAGAGCCTCGGGTGGATGCGTCTGCTCGCAGCGGGAGCGCGATGTGGTGTGCGGCACGTCGGCGAATTCGGAGTTGTGAATGGGGGCGCGCCATAGCTGCTGTTCGTGGACCGCGAGGGGCTCGAAAGACGCAGGCTGAAGGGTCTGGCGTCCATTGGATGCCATCACGATGGTCGGGACGACGAATGTCCACAACAGAGGCCAGATCTTGCGCGGAATCATTTCCCTCCCCACGGGGCGCGTACGAAAGTGGCGAACAGTCTACGCCGATTTGGAATCGTATGGGGCAATCGGAATGCCAGCCCTTGAAGGCGTGCAAGATCATTTTTACTCAATGAGATACAGGGTTGTGACAGCAGGATACCGAGGGAGGGGTGCAAAGAGTTGCAGCTTGGATCAAGTTTTTCAGCAGCAGGTTCCGATCCGGGAACGGCTGACGAATTGTCGGCGCCGGGTCCTTGCGAAGGGCCTGCCAGCGCACAAATACTGGGAGGCAGGCGGAGGCACGCCATGTTCTCACGAACTTCCGGATACGCCGTGCAGGCTCTCACTTACTTGGCCGCGCAACCGTCTGGAAAGCTTGTGGGCGCGCGCGAGATGGCGACCAAGCTCGAAATTCCCATGCCTTTCTTATGGAAGATCTTAAGAAAGCTGAGTGAAGAGAAACTGGTGCGATCGTTCAAGGGCGTCCGGGGGGGCTACGAACTGGCCCGGCCCGCAAAGAGCATCCGGGTTTCCGAAGTGCTTGCAGCTGGTCGGGATGGGGACCAGATGGGGCGGTGCGTGCTGGGATTGGACAAGTGCGACGATCAAGATCCGTGCCCGCTGCATTCCCAGTGGAAACATTTGCGGAAGCAGATGGAGAACCGTTTCCAGGTGACAACGCTAGCCGATCTGGTGAAAGACCTGAAGCCGGCACAGGCAAAACGCCGACGCGCCCTCGCTAGGCAAAGGCTGAGCGCGTAGACAAGGCTGCGGCGCATCGCGATCGCGCGACCATACCTCAGGTCAGCCTTCGGTCACCTGCTTGCCGTAAATACCCGAAAAAGCAATAAAAGAACTCTGTGTGATGCGCGCCCCACGGGGAGGTGAGCCAAGTCACATCATTCTATGAGTTGGTGCCGGAGAATTTTGTCAGGCAAGGGTGACCTTGGCCACTCTCACAAGGGGGATCATCCCTATGTTCGAACAAGAATTGGAAATGGAACAACGCCAATCATCAGTGGTGCCGCTGTTGCTGATCATCGCCATGATCATGGCTTTCGTGGGCGTGGCTGGATACTACGTAGTGCAAAACCGGAAAGTGCTTCCGGCCGCGGAGGCGAGCAGCCTGATCGCGTCATCGCTGAAACAGGACGGCCCCGTCACATTTCAATTCAAGGTCGGCCCGGTCGTCGCGAGTGTGCAGGACCGGCCGAATGATGCCCACTATCGGCTGTTGGAGAAAGCTGGTCTGATCACGATCGGAAAGGCCAAAGGCCGGATCACTCCGATCACGATGACGGCGGTCGGAGCCAAGCTGTTTGCGGAGATTCCCGGAGTGACGCAGACGAAGGATCCGAAAGACTCGACGACCTCCTATGTAGTGCCGGTCGCAGCGAGAACGCTGGTAGGAACGCCAACTGTCACAATGACGGGGATGGGTCGTGCCACAGCCGAATTCACCTGGGGATGGGAACCGAACAAAATGGGAGAGATGCTGGACGCCTCAGGGCCGCTGGTGAAGGGCTTCAATACCTGGGATCGCGGAACCTTGATCGACAAATACAGCGTGAAGTTTTATCACGGGGAACCAACCAAGGCGGTCATGGCGTTCGTCCGTGGAGATAATGGTTGGAAGGTCAGCGCGGAGTAGCAGTTCAGAATTCCTGCGCTTAAAGAATGTCTGCCGCATTCGCTCGCTGAAGGCGCGAACGAACGCGGCAGTTGTGTTTTCGATTCGAACAGATGCTATTGCAGTCCCTGTTGTGTGACCTTGACAGCGATACTCGGATTGGCCTGGGAGGAGAAGTAAATGCTTGAGCCGCCCGTGAGCGTGACGTAGTTGTTGTCGATGATGATGCCGCTGGTCCCAGCGGTCACTTTGGCGGAGGAAAGCGTAGTTTCGTTGGCCAGTGCCATGACGCAACCGGCTGCACCGAATCCCGGACAGCTGCGCGTCACACCCCAGAAGAAGAAATCCGTCCCGCCCGCAATACTCGAGTTGAGGAATTCGGTCACCGGTCCGCAACGAGCCGCTGCATCGTTGGTCAATTGGGTAGATGAGCCGAGTTGCAGCACTCCACCGGCATCGAATTTGAGAAGATAGCGATAGGGCGTCGTATCGGCTGGGCCAGTGCCACAGACAAACAGGTGGCCAGTGGACGGATTGTTGAAGTAGGCGTCGTCAAAATCACCGTCGAAGAGATTCACGGCCGTGCCCGCGGAACTGCCCTGGCCGATCAACACGCGGGTGACGATGCCAAAAGTCGTAGCGTCGATTTGCGTGACAGAGGCGCCTGTGAGAACGTTGTCGTTCGACGTGATTGCGAAGATCGTGCCACCCGTGGCGTCAAACATCGGGGAATCGAAGATGGCCGGGTTGGTGGCGCCGGTCTTTCCAACCTGAATTGTGGTGGGAGCTGCGGGAGTGTTGACGTTCAGAGCGAAGACGCGGCCGTTCGCAGCACCAATAAAGAGCCTGCCGGTGTTGGAGTCGAGGACGGGACTGCTCAACACCTGGTTGTTGGCGATCAGAATGGGCCAGGGAGCCGCCGCAAGAGCTGGAGTGCCCTTAAAGATTCCCGTGATTTTATAGAGGCGTCCGTTGTCGAGGCCGACATAGAGAGTGTCACTCTTATAGTCGACCCACGGGGAAGATCGCGTGTTGGAGGCTGCGGCAATCGAAAGGCTCGCCAGGGCGCCAGCGGGCGGATTGGATGCAGGCGTGGCGGTGACTTGCGTACCGCTGGTGGGGATGTTGAGAACGTGCACGCTTGATGTGCGTGCGCCACCCACCGTGCTGGTCTCAATAAAGGCAACCCTTTTCCCGTCCAGCGAGAGGACCGGAGAAGTCAGGATCCTGCCATTGGCGAAGGTCGTGGTGTTGTAGGAGAACAAGAAATTCGGCTGCAATCCGGGGCAGAGCGGATTCGCTCCGTCGGAATAGAGCCTATTGAGGCCGACGATCGATGGTTGTCCGCCTGTTACGCCAGCCACGTTGATGCCGTAAATGACAAAGTCGGTTGTGCAACTCGGGGCAGCTGTGGGATCGGCCTGCCACTTGGCCGGATAAGCACCCGGCTGGAGGCGGCCCGAACCGAGGGAAACGCTCCAATCACGATGCGGACCGGAGGTTGTGGCTGCAGACGTCTGAGCGGTGGGAGCCAATCCCATGGCGGCGCGCGCCTGCATGAAAGCTTCCCGATACAGTTGCGTCGCGGCTCTTGGCTCGCCTGCTGCGATCTCCGGATGTTCGCGGAGCTTGGCGCTGCTGAATCGAATGCGATGATGGGACCAGTCTTCGGGCACGCCTATTTGTGGACGTGTCTCGCTGATCTGCGCGCTAAGTCCGGAAACAAGTATGGCTAGCAGAAACCCCTGCGCGGTTCTTTCCGTAAAGCGAGTGCGGAAACCCATCACATGATCCTCCGAAGCGCCGAGTAACGGGCAACATTCTAGCCTTTTTGAGCATGAAAGGCGATGGCGCATTGGTGGGGGAAAAGATGCGCCACCGAAGAAGTGCTGGGAAGTTTGGACGTTGAACGTTCGAGCCGAGTTCCCCTTAATCGGGCGATGCAAGCCAGTTTCTGCTACCAGCCGTCGGGCCGCGGACCTTTCGTTTGCTCGTGGAATTGATTGCGCTTGCGGTACGCGAGGGCAGTGATTCCGATCGACATAAGCGCAGGCGGGATCATCAGGACGATAATTCCGCTACGCAGGCCGTGAATGATTCGCGAGCCCGACGAAGCTGCCTGCGTGTAGCAGAGGGCACAGCTTTGGGCCTGGGCAAACGTGGCCAAGAAAAGGACCGCGGTACCTGCCAGCAAGAGGAGAACCGCTCGAACTAAGCCAGCGAGCCACGACCGTGCGGAGATGACGCTTGCGGATGTCACTTGAACAAGGGCCTCATGTGGAGCAGGCGAAAGCTGTCGGACCAGATCATGTTCATCATCAACATTACGAAGATGGTGGCAGGGATCAAGGCGAGACGCAAGTTACGCTGTTCGTTCCGCAGGTGCATGAAGTACATGACCGCAAGAGCCGCTTGGATGAAGGCCACCGCTAACATGCGTACGAGCAATTGGGCAGGATGCACATTCTGATAGGCGAGGGCCACCTGCACACCGAAGAGGGCGAGGATGGCGAAGTAGACGATGATGTCTGCTTTCAGATTGTCGTTCGTGTTGGCGGGGGTACTCATCGGTTTTCTCGCAGAAGCGAATTTATCGAGCCACGTTCATCAGATAGACCATGGGCACGACGAACATCCACACCAGGTCCACGAAGTGCCAGTACAAGGACCAGACTTCAATATCATCAGCGTTGTAGCGGCCGCGCTTGTAGCCCAGGGCGACCACGGTGAGGGCAATGACTCCACCCAGCACGTGGGTCAGGTGAAGGCCGGTTATCGCGAAGAAAGTGGCTCCGAACATCGGGGAACCCCACGGGTTCTCGAAGAGCTGGACGCCTTCCTTGATCAGCCCGGACCATTCGCGAATGTGAAGGAGAGCGAACAAAACACCGCCGGCCACGGTGATGAAGGTCCACCGAAGGGCGCGCGCCTTGTCTGCAGATTTCGCCGCGCGCGTCGCAATTAACATCGTCAAGCTGCTACTGACGAGGATGAACGTCATCAGGATGACGTTGATGATGCTGGGAGAGAATTTGAAGGGCTGGGGCCAATTGGGGCTGGCATTCCTGAGGTAGCCGTAGGCGAACAGAATGGCAGCGAAGGTGACTGCATCGGAAATGATGAACAGCCACATAACCAGTTTTTTGGAGGGGATCGCAAACGGGGAAGCTTCCATGAATCCCACGTGCGACCCGAGGGGCAAATTGGCTTCGCTCACAACGCCTCCGGCGGAGTTTGCTACAGCTTGATCCACATCACTATCAAGACGTACAGCCATAGCACCCCCATGAAGTGCCAGTAGTAGGAAGTTGCATCCATCGTGCTGCGTCGCAGTGCAAAGACCGGCTGGCGGAGCAAGTACAAAACGCGCAAAAGGCCGGCCAGTCCGCCGAGAACATGTACAGCGTGCATTGCGGTCAAAACATAAAAGAAGGAACTGTTCGGGTTGGAGGCGAGATACAAGCCTTCCGTGCGCAACTGCCTCCAAGCTAGATATTGGCCGAAGACAAACAACAGGCCGAGCGCCAGCGTACTGCCCAACCAGAACTGCGCCACGGAGCGGTCCGGGGCTTTGCCGCGTGCGAAGTCGGCAACGCGTCGCCGAGTGAGTTCGAGCGTGACACTGCTCGCGAGAAGAAGAGCTGTATTAACAAAAACGATGGACGGAAGCGCCAGCGGGTGCCAGTCATTCGCCATGGACTGGCGGACGATGAGCGCACTTGTAAACGCGGCAAAGGACATGCTGATGGCCGCGAGCCCCACCCAGATGCCAGTGCGCGACGGTTCGGGTGAAAAATCGTCAAGCAAACGCAAATCTCCGGATGGGCCCAGGGTGGTCATGCCACCACCTCCGGTTGGACCGCCGTCCGCTGGCAAGTCACGCTGCTCGGTTTCGGGGGGTTGAACTGTCGTAGCCATGGACTTGTTCGCGCCTTCGTAAAATTCATTCTGATCAGGATTGTCATGCTTGCGCTTCTTCCGGGGAATCCTGCATCAGGAAGTCACCCGTAGAGCTCTTCACACCGTACTGATAAGGGTCGTGGTATACGACCGGATGCTTCCCGCCAAAGTTGTCGAATGGGGGTGGCGAAGGCATCGTCCACTCCAGTGACGTGCACTCCCAGGGATTCGGCGGGGCCGCCGGTCCACGAAACCGGCTGTGAATCAGGTTGTAGAGGAAGATAAGCTGAGCCGCACCGGTGACGAGCGCTGCGATCGTGATGAAGCGATGCACAGGGATCAGCGGGAGAAGGTAGTCGTCGACAAAGGCCGAATAGCGTCGCACGTTGCCGGCGAGGCCAAGATAGTGAAAGGGCATGAAGATGCAATATGCACCGACGAACGTGAACCAGAAGTGAATTCGTCCGAGCGACTCGTTCATCATTCGGCCGGTCATCTTGGGGTACCAGAAGTACGTTCCGGCCAACACACCGAACAGCGAAGCGACTCCCATCACCATGTGGAAGTGCCCGACGACGAAATAGGTGGCGTGAAGATATATGTCGATAGAGGGCTGCGCGAGGAAGAATCCGCTCACACCGCCGCTCACGAACATGGAGATGAAGCCGAGCGCAAAGAGGGATGCTGAGGTGATTCGTAACCGCGATCCGTAGAGACTTCCCAGCCAGATCAGAGTCATGATCGTCGCGGGAATCGTGATCACGAGCGTTGGGAAAGAGAACATCAGAGAAGAGAATGGATTCATTCCGCTGACGAACATGTGGTGTCCCCAGACCATGTAACTGAGGAACCCGATGGCCATCATGCAATAGATGACGACGCGAGAACTCAGCAGCGGACGGCGCATGCTGTTGATGAGAATGTGGGACACGATTCCAATGGACGGCAAGATGGCGATGTAGACCTCGGGATGTCCGAAGAACCAGAACAGGTGCTGCCAAAGTAAGGGCGAGCCGCCGGAGTGGGGTTGGAGGCGATCGCTGATAACGAGGCCGCCGGGGATGAAGAAGCTCGTGCCTGCTACACGATCGAGGATCAGGAGCAGGCACGCGGGGAGGAGGACTGCAAAAGCGAGCAGGCTGATGCACGAGGTAATGAACCAAGCCCAGGTACACAGCGGCATCCGGGCTAAGGTCATTCCTTTTGTTCGTAGATCAAGGGTAGTCGCGATGAAGTTGAGCGATCCGAGAAGGGAAGCAATGCAAAAGACAAAGATGGAAAGCCCCCAAAGCGTTTGGCCCAAACCTTCGCCGGGACCGGCGTCGGGCCCAACTGCGCTCAGAGGAGCATAAGAAGTCCAACCGGAAAGCGGCGGCCCATCGGGCACAAAGAAAGCCGCGACCAGAATGCAAAAGGCCACGAACGTGGTCCAGAAAGACATCATGTTGAAACGGGGGAAGGCCATGTCTTCGGCGCCGATTTGAATCGGCAGGAAATAATTTCCGAAGGCAGCGAACGGAGCGTTGGTGAGGACAAAGAAGACCATCAGCGTCCCGTGCATGGTGAGCAGGGACAGGTAGTACTCGGGCGTCATGATGCCACCCGGAGCGCCGGATTTTGACAGCAATTGCAGGCCCGGAATGGGTGCGTTCGGCCAGACCAGGTGGATGCGCATCAACCACGACAGGACCATCCCGATCAGCACCGCGACGAGTGCGAGAGCGTAGTACTGCTTGCCGATGACCTTGTGGTCGAGGCTGAAGACATGTTTCCGAATGAAGCCTTGGGGCGGAGCGTGATGCTGAGCGTGCTGGACCGATGCCACTGACATTTGCTCACCTAATGGAGAGTTGCCACCGACGCATTCGTCGGAGGGACCGGCTATTGTTCCGATGCTTTCTGCTTCAGCCAGCTGTCAAAATCTTCCTGCGACAAAACATTTAAATAAGCTTTCATGTTGTAGTGGCCAAGACCGCACAACTGGGTGCAAACGATCTCGTACTTCCCAACTTTGGTCGCAGTGAAGTGAACCGAGAGATCGAGGCCGGGGACAAAATCCTGTTGAATGCGAAGTTCCCGCACATAGAAGGAGTGTCCGACATCCTTCGCGTGCATAAGAAGATGAATTTCGCGATTGGCCGGGATCGCTAACTCTCCAGTCACAATGTCGTCACGGGAGTCGACGTCGTTGGCGGGATCGAGTCCAAAGAAGTTTGAGTTGCCTTCGTCGATCTTGTCGGGATGTAGGTCACCGAACTTGCCGTCCGCACCGGGATAGCGAAAATAGAATGCAAACTGGCCCGCTTGGGCTTGCACTTGGAGAGCGTCAGGCTTCGCAGGAGTGAAATAGACGGTAGCCCAAGCTCGCTGTCCGAGAACTCCCAGCGCAAGCATTTCCGTGCCAACGAGAGCCAGAGCGGCAATCACCAACCACTTCGCGCCGCCGGGGAACGTCTTGATCTCGGCATTCGCCGAACGATTCGAAAACTTCCAGACAAAGAAAGCCAGCACGAATTGGGCGGCCAGAAAAGAGAGGCCAGCCTCGACCATCGTTTCAGAAAGTTGTTCATCGATCGCGTGGCCGTGAGTCGATATATCTTCTGGCGGCCTAAGTTCTATGGCCGTTCCGAACCAGTGGTGCGTAATGATGGGAACGGCGGACGCAAACGCAATCAAAACTACGATGACAGCAAAAACCTTGCCCATTTTGCCCTCGCGTTGCCCGAGCCAACTCCGGGCGCGTGCGGGAAAGATGGTCGGCGGGGGATTCCAACCATCGGACGGAATCAGACCTTCTTCATTTAGTAAGGCTTCGCCTTGAAGGTGAAGTCAACCGTCTTAGTTTCGTTGCCCGAGATCGTCACGTCCTGCGTCTGAGTACCGTAGTCTTCCTGCCAAGCCGTGATCGTGTACTTCCCTGCCGGGAGGTCAGGCAACTTGAAGCTGCCGTCCTCGCCGGAAAGCGTGTAATGCGATGTCTTCAGCACGGCGAAGTAGCCGTGCATCCAGGGATGCACGTTGCACTTCACGGGAATGAATTCTTCCTTGTCGAATTTCTCTGAAAGCGGAGGCGTCCCGGGGGGCTGCGACTTGTTCCACTCCCGATTTACTTTGGCCATGGGATGAATGTTGTGGGAGGTCTGATCGTCGTTGACCACTTTCAGTTCTTGACCGGTCCGCAAGGCGATCACGTGCGGAATATACTGGCATCCTTTTTGCGTAAAGGTAACGGCTTGCGAAGGAGCACTCGATTCGTCGGGCGCGCCCGCGGAGATGTACACGACAACGTTAGCCAGGGAATTGTTTGGCCCAGTGACGACCGCCTCGGTGGTAATTGGAGTCGTATGCTGCTTGGCGCAGCTGGGCTCCTTCGACATGTCAATGGTCTTCGACTTGGCGGGCGTTCCGGTGTAGGTGACCTTGCCACTGATCGTGGCGGCGCCGAAGAGCAAGCCAGGACTGACAACGAGCGATAACAGCGATGCAAACCACCGCGTCTTAAACATCCGGTAGACTCCTCCTCAAAATCGACAGCCTTTAATTTCCAGAACCCTTGTTCTCGGGTTGTGCCGGTGGATTGGCGTCGGGCGCCTTCGAAGGAATCTTGCCGCCCGATGCTTTCAGAACGTCGTTCTCTTTGCTGTGACGATGAGTTTGAAGGGTGCGCAGGTAATGCACAAGATCCCATGCGTCATTGGGCTGAATCACATCCGCAAACGACGGCATGGGCGTTCCATCCACGCCCGTCATGAATATCCGGTAGACATCCTGATTGGTGCTTCCGCATTTGAAGCGGGAGTCGTCGGCACCCGCGGCGAAGTTGTAGGGACGGATTGGATTGTCTTTGCTGTCGGTAAGCGTCGCGGCGGAAGGACCGTCGCCTCTTCCCTGCTGACCGTGGCATTTCCAACATTCCATCTTCTGGAACAATTCGGCGCCGTGCGAGATGCTCTGCATGGTGATCGCCGGCTCGGCAGAAATCTTGATGGGATCGCCCGCCTTTTCAGATTGCCAGCGCGGGGAGAAGGTCTTGATGAAAGCCACGAGGTCGATGCGATTCTGGTCCGTCAGCGCATCCCAGTGCGGCATGTTTGAATTCGTGAAACCGCGTCCGACTGAGTTGTAAAGATCTTCGTCGGTGGGCAAGGTGCCGGTGGGTGTCGATCTACACTTGAACGTGGCCGCAGTGAAATCGCGGGGCTTGGGATCGATCCACTGGGCATTGTCGCCGTTGCCGTCACCGAGCGGTCCGTGACAGCCGACGCAAAAGCGACGGTAGAGCTTTTTCCCGTTGGCAGCATGGCCGGTCCGATGGCCGACCCGCGCCTCTTGGGCACATGAGAAGAGTGAGAAGAACACTAGGGCAAGATGCGTCAACAACCGCCTATAGGTTGTGTGCATAGGGTTCACCCTTTTTGAAAAAGTGAAGCAGGAGTCATCCTGCGAATTTATCCGCCCGCAGCGAGCTTTCGCCCACCCGCGAAGATCAAGTCTTCTTGCCCCAAGGAACCGACGGTGAAGTCGAGATCACCCAGTCTCGATGCCAAAGCAATACGAACGGCTAACCCCAAAAACGGTGGCCGATACTACCTCTGACCCAGTCAAAATGCAAACTGTTTTTTACAACGAGTTTACAAATCATTTACAAATTGTCCGGCCAGGTTTACGCAGCTAGTTCAACCGCATGCTGCGAAACTCTGTTGGAGGATCGAGGGAGCAGCGGTTCACGAAGGCTGCGTCCGGCAGACCTCCTTCGAGCCACTGTTGAATGTCGGATAAAGTGGCAGCGGCAACACCGCCGCGAGCACCAAGAAACACTACGACCACGCCTTCCACGTCGGTCTTTGACTGCGAGACGGAACGGTAACGGCTCTCAAAGATGCGCTTTGCGTATCCGAGCTTGGCGTCTTCGTTCCCCATGTCTGACAACAATCCTCGTGGCTGGGCGTAGACGAAGAGGACCTTCTTTCCCTTCAGGCGCGCCCAGTCGCCCGAAAAAAGGGTCACGTCTTCGCGGCTCACAGAAAAGCCAAGGTCCGGCTGTACGGGGGGAGCTTGAGCGGTCGACTTTGCGGGCTGGGTATCGGTGGCCTTCTCCTGCACTCCCGGGGGCAGATTCAATTCGTCGGCCTGAATGTATCCCGTTGAATCAGGAGCCAGGCGAACTTGTGCCCAGCCAGCCGCCAGTTCGACAATCTCGAATTCATCTTCAGCTTGTGCACGGAACAGAACGGGTCCGCCGAAGTTCTGCCGCGACATAACGCCGACGCCAGAGTGTTTCACGGAGCCTATTTTGGCAGCGTTGGCGGGCGCATGGCCGGAAGCTTTCATCTGATCCAGCTGCGTCTGAATCGACGCCGTCTTCTCGCGAACGGATTGTCGCTCGGCAAGAATTGCGTCAAGCTGCGCTTGCGCGGTCATTTCCGCAGGCGCGGGTTTGCCCGCGGCGACTTCCTCGGGTTGCGGCCTGGCTGGCGAGCTTTGCTTGTTTTTGGGGGTACTGACCGGAGTTTCTGATGGTCCATGCAGGGCTTGCTGCAAGCGATCGTGAAGATCCGCTTCCAGCCTTCCATTTGAGGGGAGAGCTTGATATTCGGGGTGAGACGGATCATTGGCTAACAACGCGCTGATCTTTGCCTCGACGCTGACGAGAGTTGAATTGGCGTCTACGGGTTTGAGATGGACACGATATTGAAAGTAGGGATGATCGTAGCGATCGACGTCGGTGGCCGTTACAAAGCCGTCGAGCACGGGCAGCTTCCCTCCTCCGAACCCTCCAATACGTTGCAAAGCCTTCTGCACGGCGTCCACGGAGAACGGGTAGGTACGTTCGACAATGGAACTGTCGTCCGTTTGTGCCGAGAGGAAGCCACAAAGCACGGCACTGCAAAGAAGCAGGGCGGCTCGACTTTTCATGGCCGGACCTCGAGCAGGGCATGGGAGATCCAACCTTCCTGTCCGTCTTCGGAACGCACTTGATACCAATACATGCTTTTCGCGAGCACGGTGACTTCCTGTCCCTTCTTGAGCGCTTCGACTACCCGAGCATGCGAGTACGGCAGAACTTTGAGCTCGGCGCGGTCGGACTTCACGCGGACGAACTCGGATGAGCGCATTTGACGCGCCTGAGCCTCTAGACGATCAAGAGCGGCGTGGTCGGCGGCCAACGCCGACTTTTGCTCAGCAATCGCGCGCTGCAAGTCACCAAGTTTCGCGGAGTCAACTTCAGCCACTTGCGGGGGTTCCGGGGGCGTGGAGTCTTTTGATTTAGAGCCTTTCGGTTTGGAGATTTTTGGCTTGGCGTTGTCGGCTGGGCGAGTCATCTCGGCTTCGGCTTTGATTTCTTCCTGCCGCTCCTGAGAAAGAGATGTGCTTTCTTGTCCGGGGGAAAGCGGTTGTCCAGAAGCGGCCAGCTTCTGGAGTTGCTCGCGGTCTTTCAGCAGCTTTCCAATTTCGCCGAACTCGCAAGTCTCCACGTATCCATCAGAGGGGTGACCGTGATGACGGGCGTTTTCTATGTAGACCGCATCGATAAACAGCCGCGTCGAATTGGGGCCGCGCTCCTGCACGACGTAACGAACCGCCACGGTACCGACATCGTTGCTGTTCAGGAAATGCGAGGGCGACAGAGCCTTGGTGCGAACCTTGTAAAAAACTTTCCCGGGCTCGGTCCACGCGGGAAACAGTGAAGACTTCTCCGCAAATTGAGCTCCGCCCAGTTGCTCGTCCCCGCGATATTCGAACGTCCCTTTGATGGAGCCGCTGCGGGCGACTTCGTCAACAATGGCCAATACTTCGTTGAAAGGCTTATCGAGGTCAATCGAGAAACTGGCAGCCCCGGTGTCGCGAGTGCGGGAGAAACCTTCAACACTCAGAAAAAGAACAAGCAGGCATGAGATCCAGATGCGTGCGGTTTTTGCGTCCGAAATCCATGCCCGCGCAATACGTACCTGCGCCCACTTCAAGACAAACATCCCCATGGGACTTAGCTTAACCTAGTAATCAAAGTCAAAACCAATCATGACGCTGCGGACCGTCTGGTCGCTTTGCGTCAGGATGGAAGTATTCCCGGTCTTGGCTTGCGAATATTCGTTATGGAAAGCCAGCCCGGCGCGGCTCAACATGATCGGGTACCAGCGATAGCCAATGGTAAAGGAATCAACGTTGCCGAGATTTGGGACCAGGCCGGGGTTCGCTTGTCTCGACATATGCACCAGCTCGTAACGGCCCGTGAAGATCAGCTGCGGATTGTAGGTGTAGTGTGCTTCGACAAAGCCACCGTTCCAAGTCGGTCCGGCAGCTCCTGGGGGAAGACCGGCAGAGTCGTTCACCGCGATTCCGTTGCCCAGATAGACGTTGTCCTGGCCATGCATGTACAGAGTTTCAATGTCGAGGTCTTTGAGGTACCACCAGCCATACGCGCCTACACGGGAGAAGCTTCTGTTTCCCTTGCCTTCCACCTGGACTCCGCCGCTCGTGAGGTAATAGGTGGGCGTCTGGCCAAAATAGCCGTAGACTCCGACGCGCTGTACTCCAAGTCCGCCCACCTGGAAGCCTTCGTTTAAATTAATGAAAGTGTCATAGGTGCGCGCGGTACCCGGGTAGGCAGTTCCCGCGTTGCTGGTCGTGAGTCCGGGGTTGCCATCCACACTGCTTAACAGTGCAATCGAGTAACGAGCGTAGCTGTTCTTGTTGTGTCCGGAGATCTCTAGGCCCATCTGGTTGTCGCCGATTCCGCCGAAGCCGTTACTGTCGCCGACCGGCAAGAAGTGATAGTTGAACCACGCGCCTCCGACTCCAGACAGGGTCAGGAAGCGCTTCTCGGAGAGCAGAGTATCCAGTTCGAATTTGCCGACTTTGACGTTCAGCCACGGAGAGTTCAGCAGGTTGTCAAAGCGAACCCAGGCATTTTCGAAGTGGAATGTGTCGCCCTCTCCCATCGACGGCAGAACAGAGAACGAAATGTTCTTGTAAAGAGTGCCGGCGGTCCAGATGTCCAAGCCGGAGAGGTCGAATCCGTGCGTCGTGACTGTTTGCTCGGTACCCGGAGTCAGGCCGCTCGGGTCGTCGATTTGGACCTTCGTCTGACTCTCCAGATGCCACTGCGGAGTGACGCGAAACGTGATCGGCCAATAGGACGGATTCTGATAGATGGGGGAATCCTTCTCATTGCCCAACTGGTATCCGTTGTCGCGGAATTGCTGGCCGAAGACATTGAGGATCGGCCACCCGATGTGACAAGCCGAGCAAGGGAGGCCGTACTTCCTGGCAAAGGCGGGTATCGCGTAGCTGGGCTGACATCCGATGGTCAGGTAGGACAAGCCAAGAAGAACGAGAGCCAGGGTAGATTTGAAGATCGATGTTGAGACGTAGTTTTTCCAGCTGCCCGCATCACAACGTTGCATACCAATCTCCTGTCTGAACGCACCCCGCCGTGAGTGACATCAGCGTGGATAGAAGTGGTTGAAGTCGCAGAGTAGTACTAGAAAGTATCGAGAGGAAGTGCATAGTTCGTGTCGTGCCGAACTGCTCTAAAACGATTCTTAGGAAAACCTTCCGACCCGACCCCAACGATTGGCGCGCATACTACATCGACTCTTTTCCAATTGCAAATTATTTGTAAAATCTTATGGCGCCATCGTGCTCTTTGGCTGGACGGACGACGATTCTGACCAGAGGACATACTCTAGCCCCGGGTTCGGCGCGGGTGAGCCCGGCAGCAATTCGCTTAGATCGGGAGAGGTAGTTTATTAGGTGGGCTGCCACTGCGTGTCGGCCTTGGATCTTCCGGTCATGCCTCTGAAACGCAACCGCATGCGATCCATATAGAGGTAGACGACGGGCGTCGTGTAGAGGGTGAGCATCTGGCTCACAATCAGGCCGCCGACGATCGTGATACCCAGAGGACGATGCAGTTCGGAACCAGTTCCGCGGCCGACTGCGAGAGGCAATCCGGCGAGCAGAGCCGCGGCCGTGGTCATCATGATGGGGCGAAAGCGCATGATGCAAGCCTGGTAAATCGCTTCTTCGGGGGACTTGTTGTCTTTTCGTTCCGCTTCCAGCGCGAAGTCGATCATCATGATCGCGTTCTTCTTCACGATCCCGATCAACAACAAGACTCCGATCAGCGCGATGACGTTCAGGTCATTGTGAGTCAGCAACAGGGCGAGGAGAGCACCCACACCAGCTGAAGGCAGAGTAGAAAGAATGGTGATTGGGTGAATATAACTTTCGTAAAGAATTCCCAAGACGATGTACACGGCAGCCAGAGCGGCGAGGATCAGAATCGGTTCGCTGGAGAGCGAGTCTTGAAAGGCGGCCGCCGTTCCCTGGAAGCTGGCGTGGATAGAGGTTGGAAGATTCAGGTCCCGATTGGTTTTTTCGATCAGTTGGGTGGCATCACCCAGGGAAATGCCTTCGGCAAGATTGAAGGAGAGCGTCACGGACGGAAATTGCGCCTGGTGATTCACGGCCAAGGGAGTGTTGGAAGGTTCGAAATGGCTGAAGGACGAGAGCGGAACCATGGTTCCTGACTTGGAAGGCACGTAGATGCTCTGCAGCGCGTCCGGCGTTTGCTGGTAACGAGGATCGACCTCCATTACAACGTGATACTGGTTGAGCTGTTCGTAGATGGTGGAAACTTGGCTCTGACCAAAAGCCTGATAGAGCGCCGCATCGATCGCATTGGGCTGAATGCCGAGCCGGGCGGCAGTGTCGCGATCGATCACAACCTTGGCCTCAAGGCCTCGGTTCTGCTGATCGGTGTTGACATCTTTCAATTGACGAAGCTGCCGCAGCTTTGCGAGCACCTTTGGAGCCCACTGATTCAAATCGTCCAGGCTTTCAGACTGCAGCGTGTATTGATACTGCGCGTTCCCCATACGGCCCCCGATTTGCAGATCCTGCGCGGATTGCAAATACAGAGTCGCTCCGGGCACATGAGCAAGTTTGCCGCGTAACCGGCTGATGACCTGATCGGCACTTACTTGGCGTTCTTCGAGAGGCTTCAACATGATGAACATACGCCCCGTATTGGCGGTGCCCCCGCCACCGACAAAGGCAGTCACCGTAGTGACCGCGGGATCCTTCATGATGATGGCCACGTAGTCGTTCATCTTCTGACGGATCGCCTGAAACGAGATATCCTGCTCCGCCTGGATAGAGCCGCCGAGCCGACCCGTATCCTGCTGCGGGAAAAAGCCTTTGGGCACCACGATATACAAGTAGACGCTGAGAGCTGCGGTGCCTATCGTGACTAGCAACATCAAGAACTGGTATCGCAGGACCCAGCGGAGACCGTGCGCATAGAAGTTGCGCAGCGAATCGAAGGCTTTTTCGCTGGCCCGATAAAGGCGGCCGTGGGCTTCGTCTTTGAGTGGGCGCAACAATTTCGCGCACATCATCGGAGTAGTGGTAAGCGAGACCACGAGAGAAACTCCGATCGCCGCGCTCAGGGTGACGGCGAATTCGCGAAACAGACGGCCGACGATGCCTCCCATCAGAAGAATCGGGATAAACACGGCCACCAACGACGTACTCATGGAAAGAACCGTGAAGCCAATTTCCTTCGCGCCTTGAAATGCTGCAGGAACCGGCTGAACGCCTTCCTCAAGATGGCGATTTATGTTCTCGAGAACGACGATGGCGTCGTCCACAACAAAGCCTGTTGAAATCGCGAGCGCCATCAAAGAGAGGTTGTCGAGGCTGTAGCCGAGGAGGTACATCACGCCGAAGGTCCCCACCAGTGACAACGGGACGGCGATGCTGGGGATAATGGTAGAGCGGACATTGCGGAGAAAAACGAAAACAACTAGTACGACGAGAATGACGGAAATGATCAGGGTTAGCTCGATGTCGCGTACCGAAGCGCGCACCGTCAAGGTTCGATCCATCACGACGTCGAGCTTGATGGCCGGAGAAATCGACGACTGCAATTGGGGAAGCAGTTCGCGGACATTGTCGACGGTAGAAATAATGTTTGCGCCGGGCTGCCGGAAAATCACCAGCAAGACGGCACGCTTCCCGTTTGAACTACCGGCGTTGCGGAGGTCCTCGACCGAATCCTGCACGTCAGCGACGTCGCCCAGGCGAACTACGCCGTTTTGCTTTGAAGAGACAATCAGGTCGCGATACTTCTCCGCTTTGAAGAGTTGATCGTTGGCGTCGATTGTCCACGCATTGACTGCGCCGGTGAACTCACCTTTCGGCTTGTTGGCATTTGCCGAAGAAAGTGCGGTGGCGACCTGTTGAGTACTGACCCCGAGCTTGTTCAACATCATGGGGTTCAACTCGGCGCGAACCGCGGGGTTGGCGCCCCCGCCGACAAAGACCTGACCGACACCGGAAACCTGCGCCAGCTTTTGTGCGAGGATGGAATTGGCCGAATCGTAGATCTCCGGCAGCCTTATGGTGTCGGAGGTCATGGAGAGAATCAGGATGGGCGCGTCTGCTGGGTTGACTTTGCGGTAGTTGGGATTGCTCGGGAGATTCGCGGGCAACTGGCCGCGAGCCGCGTTGATGGCGGCCTGAACGTCGCGGGCTGCGGCGTCGATGTTACGACTCAAATCAAATTGGAGAACAATGCTCGTCGAGCCGAGTTGACTCGTCGAGGTCATCTGATTCACTCCTGAGATTCTTCCGAACTGACGTTCGAGCGGTGTGGCGACCGAAGATGCCATGGTTTCCGGGCTGGCGCCGGGCAATCCCGCACCCACGGAGATGACGGGAAACTCCACTTGCGGGAGGGGTGCAACCGGCAGGAAGCGAAAAGCCAATGCTCCCGACAGGAGCAGCGCGATCGTGAGGAGCGAGGTACCGATCGGTCGCCGGATGAATGGGGCCGAGATGTTCATGCCTAGTCGGCGGTGGCCGCTCCTTCAATCGGATTGCCAATCTTGTAACGTGACAAGCGACGCGCCAGGCGATCAAACGCCAGATAGACCACTGGAGTCGTGTAGAGAGTAAGTAACTGGCTCAGAATCAATCCGCCAACGATCGAGATGCCAAGCGGATTGCGCAGTTCTGAGCCCGTGCCCGAAGTCAACGCCAAAGGCAAACCACCGAGCAGCGCGGCCATCGTCGTCATCATGATGGGACGGAAGCGTAACAGACAGGCCTGATAGATCGCTTCCTCCGGCGGCTTCCCTTCCCCGCGCTCGGCCTCAAGCGCGAAGTCGATCATCATAATGGCGTTTTTCTTCACGATTCCGATCAAGAGGATGATTCCGATCAAGGCAATGACGTTGAAGTCGTTACCGGTCAGAATGAGAGCGAGTATCGCTCCGACACCGGCGGAAGGTAGTGTGGAGAGGATCGTGATCGGGTGAATGTAACTTTCGTACAGAACACCGAGCACGATGTAGACCGTCACCAGCGCGGCCAGAATGAGATAAGGCTCGGACGATAGAGAGTTCTGGAAGGCGGCCGCCGTTCCCTGAAAACTGGTATGAATGCTGGCCGGAAGGTTTATATCGTGTTCCGCCTGGTTGATGGCTTTCGTGGCTTCGCCAAGGGAGATGCGCGGCGCCAGGTTAAAAGAGATTGTTACGACGGGAAACTGACCCTGGTGATTGATTGCCAGGAGAGCGTTGGTGGAGGAGAAATGGGTAAATGCAGATAACGGGACCTGTGCCCCTGTGGAAGAGTGCACGTAAATATTCTTAAGAGAGTCCGGGCTCTGCTGAAAGCTGGGATCAGCCTCGAGAACAACGTGGTATTGATTTAACTGCGTAAAAATGGTTGACACCTGCCTCTGACCGAAGGCGTCGTACAACGTGTCGTCAATTGCCTGCGGCAGAATTCCCAGCCGCGAGGCGGTGTCGCGATCGATGACGAGGTCGGCCTTTAGGCCGCTGGTGAGCTGATCGTTGGCGATGTCTCGCAATTCAGGAAGGGCGCGCAGTTTGTCCATCAGCCGTGGAACCCACAGATTGAGATCGTTAGCATCGGCCGACTCGAGCGAGTACTGGAACTGGGTGCGGCTAACACGATCTTCGACGGTGAGATCCTGGATAGGCTGCATGTAGAGCATGACGCCTTCGACTTTGGCAAGTTCGGGCTGAAGGCGGCGGATAATTTCTGAAGCTGTGTCTTTGCGCTGACTTCGCGACTTTAGATTGATCTGAATGCGGCCGCTATTGGGCGTTGTATTGATTCCATCGATACCTATAAAAGATGAGAGGCTTTCGACCGCAGGGTCTTTCAGAATCACTTGCGTCAGTGCTTGCTGCCGCTGGGCCATCGCGGTGAAAGATACCGTTTGCGGCGCATCCGAGATACCGAGAATCACGCCCGTGTCCTGCACGGGAAAGAAGCCTTTGGGAACGACGATGAACAGGAAGATTGTGAAGACCAGAGTGCCAAACGTGACGATGAGCGTGGCAGTCTGATGTTTCAGGACCCATTGCAGCGTCGAGCCGTAACGTTCGATGACCCGCTCGTACACACGCTCGGACACTTCGTAGAAACGCCCGTGCTTTGACGAAGCCTTGCTTTTGAGCAACTTCGCGCACATCATCGGCGTCAACGTGAGTGAGACGACGGCGGATACCAGGATGGTGACGGCCAGGGTTACGGCAAATTCGCGGAACAATCGACCGACAACGTCACCCATGAAGAGCAGGGGAATCAGAACTGCGATTAGCGATACCGTCAAAGAGACGATGGTGAACCCAATTTGTCCGGCGCCCTTGAGCGCGGCATTGAGCGGAGTCTCGCCCTCCTCCAGATAGCGATCGATGTTTTCGATCATGACGATGGCATCGTCCACGACAAAGCCGGTGGAGATCGTCAGGGCCATGAGAGTGAGATTGTTCAAGCTGTAGCCGAGGAGATACATCACCCCAAAGGTGCCAACCAGTGAAAGCGGCACGGCAACACTGGGAATGATTGTGGCCGACAAATTTCGCAAGAAGAGGAAGATCACCATGACTACAAGGGCAATGGTGAGCATCATCTCGAACTGAACGTCGTCGACCGAGGCGCGGATCGTCTGAGTGCGGTCGGTCAGGATGGTGAGCTTTACGGATGACGGAAGCGACGACTGCAGGCGCGGCAGTAGTTTTTTGATGCGGTCGGCGACGCTGATGATATTTGCGCCGGGCTGGCGCTGAATGTTGACGATGACCGCGGGAGTCAAATTCATCCACGCAGCCTGGCGCGCGTTTTCGGCGCCGTCGATAACATTGGCTACGTCCGATAGACGAACAGGCGCGCCGTTCTTGGTCGCGATGATGACGTTGCGATACTCGTCGCTGCTGAAGAGCTGGTCGTTGGCGTTTATTGTATAGGCTTGGCGCTGCCCGTCGAGCACGCCTTTCGCCTGATCAACGTTCGCCTGTCCGAGTACAGTGCGCAGGTCTTCGAGGCTCAGCCCATAAGACGCGAGCGCCGTCGGGTTCGCCTGAATTCGCACAGCCGGCTTCTGACCGCCACTGATTGAGACCAATCCCACGCCCGGGAGTTGGGAGATTTTTTGCGCGAGCGTAGTGTCGGCGAGGTCCTCGACCTTCGTCAGCGGTAATGTGTCGGAGGTCAGCGCAAGTGTCAGAATCGGTGCATCGGCAGGATTGACCTTGCTGTAAATGGGAGGATTTGGCAAATCCTTCGGCAGGTAGGTCGTGCCTGCATTAATTGCCGCCTGCACCTGCTGCTCGGCGACGTCAATGTTCTGGTCGAGGTTGAACTGCAGAATGATTAACGAACTGCCGAACGAACTGGTCGAAGTCATCTGACTCAAGCCAGGAACTTGACCGAACTGTCGCTCGAGCGGCGCCGTGACTGACGAAGCCATGACCTCGGGATCCGCGCCCGGGTAAAAGGTCACGACTTGGATGGTGGGATAGTCAACCTCAGGTAATGCCGAGACGGGAAGCTGCATGTAGGCGACAATTCCCACAAGCAGGATGGCGATCATCAACAGCGTCGTTGCAACCGGGCGCAGGATGAATAAGCGAGAAGGACTCATTGTCCTGCGGTTCCTGATGATGACGCGTTGTTGCCAGTCGGAGAAGAGTTCGAAACATGAGGCTCAACGCGGCTGCCGCCTTGCAGTTTGTCTTGACCGTCGGTAACGACCTGCTCACCGGGTACGATACCAGACGCGATGACGCTTAAGTTTCCCTGGGTCAGCGACACTTTCAGGTTACGCACTTCGACGGTCTTATCGGGCTTGACGACGTAGGCGAAGGTACTACCTTGCGGTCCGCGCTGAATGGCTGCAGCGGGAATGACGGTTGCTCCTTTTTTGGTTTCCAGCAGCAGGCGCGCATTCACGAACTGATTCGGAAATAGCGCGCTGTCCGAGTTGTCAAACATCGCCTTGAGCTTCCCTGTTCCCGTGGTCGGATCGATCTGATTGTCAATCGTAAGAAGCTTTCCCGCGGCGAGCTTGGTTGTGTCGTCTCGGCTGTAGGCGTCGACTTCGAGCACTCCACTTCTCATGTGCTTCGTGACGTTGGGTAACGCATCTTCGGGCAAAGTGAACACAACGGCGATGGGCTGCAGTTGGGTGACGACGAGGAGAGGGTTCGTGTCCGAAGCATGCACCATATTGCCGATATCGACGAGGCGGAGTCCGATGCGTCCGCTGACAGGCGCGGTCACGCGGGTATAAACAAGCTGTAACTTGGCGTTGTCGATGGCGGCTTGATCGGCCTTGATTGTGCCATCGAGTTGTCCGACCAGCGCTCTCTGTGCGTCATATTGCTGCTGGGAGATGACGCCTTCCTTGAATAAACCCTGATAGCGCTCGTAATCGAGTTGCGCATTTTTCAATTGTGCCTGGTCGCGGGCCAGCGCGGCTTCTGCCTGCTCCAGCGCTACCTGATAGGGACGAGGATCGATGACGAGCAGCAGTTCGCCTTGCTTTACGAATTGACCTTCTTTAAATGCAATCTGAACGATCTGCCCATCGACACGACTCTTCAGGCTCACCGTGTTCGAAGCTTGCACGCTTCCCAGGCCGGACAAGTAAACGGGAAAGTCTCGCTGCTCAGCCGGAGCGACCGCGACTGGAATGGAGGGCGGAGTGACACTTGCTTGGGCAGATTTGCTGTTGGCGTTGCCGCAGGAGCTAAAGGTCAACGCCGCGACAATCGGGAAAAGAACGAGGACACTGGACGTGAGCGGATGATGACGCAAGGTTGATCTCATAATTTCTTTCTGATAATCAGGCCGGCAAGAATGGCGAGCCCCAAATTCGCTCCTGCACACACTACATCTTGCGGGGCACGGAAGACGGACGAACCGTGGCGCATGCGCGCTATCCCTGATCAATAAGACGCTTCTAGTTTAAAGTAGGGATCGAGAAATTGTGCAGCTTTACAAACTTTTACACGCTTGATTCTACAGGAGATACGCGAATTGACGCATATGTCATCGTGACCGGCAACGACGCGAAAGCTGACGCACGCTCGGAAAACGGGCAAGGTACTTCCACCGAGAGCGGTTGCCGAAAACAGCAGCAGAGAAGGCCGACCTCAAGCAGCTCGACCTTCTGGACTCACGCATCGCAACTATAGGCTCGCGGGACTAGGCGGCGCGTCTTGCTCGAGTCGACTTTTGAGACGCCGCCATGCGGCCCTCTTTTCTTTTTGTGCGGACTGCCTTTATCGCGGACTGATGGCGGGCGGATGCGCTCCGGCGCCTGGAGGCACCCCGTGTTTGTGCCGAAAGAGCCTTTTTCGATGCGGCGGAATGTCCTTCTTTCTTGAGCGCCGCCTCGGTCGCGGCAGAACGTTTTCGCGACGGCTTCCGGCTGCTCTTAGCACGTCGGCTATCTCGAACAGCTTGCTGCCTCGTCTTCTCCGAGGTTGTCCCTTCTCGCGGCGCTTGAAGGTTGACACCCGCACGTCTGGCTTTGGAAAGTCCGATGGCGATGGCCTGCTTGGCTGACTTTGCTCCATGTTTGCCTTCGCGAATGTGATGAATTTCCTCGCGGACAAATTCGCCCGCCTGCGTGCTCGGTGATTTCCCTTCACGAGCGTCTTCTTGGGCGCGTTCCAGCGTTTCTTTTTCCGGCATAGTTTAGGCACTCCAAATCAAAAACTATGACGCGGTCTGTCGCGAACGAAATCGGGGACTAATCGTAGAGTTCAAATGAAATACTGGTAGGGGAAATGTCAGGAGCAAAAATGGCAGGGCTCCCACGCCAGATGATCTGCCATTCGCAAAACCGTCTGACGTGAGAGCTGTAGGAGAGTCTGATTCAGATTCGTTTACGTTAAAGCCGCTTGCGGCGAAGTTGGACTCGGCGGTTTCGGAGCGCTTCCAGGATTTGTCGTCGACCCTGGCGCGGGCGGCATGCCGTTGCTTGGCGAATTTGGCGACGTCGGGGCTGTTGTTCCCGTACCTGGAGTCGGCTGCGTGCTCGGAGTTTTGGGTGTGGTGCTCGGCGTTGCTGTGCTCGGGTTCGGAGTCGCTGGCCCGGGATTGGGGGTTGCAGTTCCGGGCGTTGGGGTAGCAGTCCCCCCGTTTGGTGTCGCCATTCCAGGGTTCGTAGAATTCCCAGTCGATCCCTGAGTTCCTGTCGAAGCTCCCTGATTTTGAACCGTGCCGTCCGCAGCCATGCAAGGCGTCGTGCTCCCTGGAGCCGTGGTGCCGGGCAACGTGCTCGGCGGCTTGCTGGGCGTGCCAGGAGTGTTCTGCGAATTTGATGGGTTCGGAGTCATGCCCGGTACGGACCCAGAGCCGTTGTTCACGGCTGAGCATGGCGGAAGACTACTCGGACTCTGTGCTCCTGGCGTGCTCGTCGTGCCAGGACCAGGAGTACTTTGAGTCGAGCTACCCGAAGGCGTGCCCGGAGTTCCGGACTGAGTCGAAGGCGAGGGCTGCGATGGGGTACTTTGACCCGGAGTGTTTTGGGTCGAGGGCGTGCTGGAATTCGTCGTCGAACTTTGGGTCCCCGAACTTCCAGAAGTGCTCGAGCTCTGAGCTAACGCTAATGCCGAGATGCCAACAGCGCAGCTCAAAAGCATTCCGGAAAACATCTTGTTGTTCCTCATGACAATCTCCATAACCGGTCGAAGTGTGAGAGTAAGTTGAGTACTGCTTTCTGCGAATCCGGTATTGCCTCGATATACGCCCCCGCCACCCGGTAAGTTTGGATGGTGGAATCCCCTCAATCAGCTTGGCAATGAGCTCTGGTCGGCTCGGTCCAGAAGTGCGATCAACTCATCTGCGGTGGCGACATCGAGTGCCGGCATCCACGTGTGTTCAAGGCGATTCTGCACGGAACTAGTTGGATTGAATAGTTTCAATTTGACGTTGTGGTCGTGCGCCCAGCGCTGAAGAAACGCCAGCATGCCTAGGCCGCCGCCCTCGATGGTATCCACGTCCGACAGTTCAACAACAACAACCCTGGCGTTTCGCTGCGATAGAATTGCATCACGCAAGTGGTAAGCAGCGTCACTGTGGACAATCCTTCCTTCGCACTGCACGACAGCCACGTCACCGACTACCTCGATATGTATGTTGAACATGACGGCCTCCGAACATCACGGAAGTGAACAAGCATCGTGATGTAAGTAAGCAAGCATCGTGCCGTCATTCAAGGCTTGTGTTTTGTGCGATGTAGGAATACGAGAAACGCAGGGAAGGGGGAAATTTGGCAGCGTTCACGAAAAAATAAGATAGGGAAACCGCTGTATACGACGAAAGGGACCACGACAGTGGCCCCTTCCAGATGCGTCGAACCTAGGTCACACTCTTCCGCTCAGTGCGAGCACGAGAAGAATGAGCACGATCAGACCCAAGCCCCCACTCGGGTAGTATCCCCAGCTCCTGCTGTAAGGCCACGTGGGGAGTGCCCCAATTAACAGAAGGACCAGGAGCACAACCAGAATCGTCGACATGAACAACCTCCTTGCGGCTTCGCGAGCGCCGTCGTAACCGACAAGCTATGCGAAAACCACGGCAGCGCGTCTCGGGTAGACGTCGTATATCGATGTAAAAAATCTCTTGCACCGACAAAACAGTCCGAGAAAGAGGTCTTTGCCGGACTTACTTTGCACAAGCCGGATGCCCGCAGTCGCAGGCGATCTCTGTTTCCGCCGCTCCTATCCTCCTCGCAAAACTGGCTGCAATACTTCTCTCCTGCAGGCGCCATGCACAAGCACGGCAGATGCGCACACTTTTTGGATTCCACCGCCATCGCTTCCTCCTGACCCAAACAATTTGAAACCCAGATTTCAGATGCCGTTCATCGCAAGGGGTTCGTGGGACAAGTTGCCTCGTAACGCGCAGATCTAGGGGACCAATACCTTAGGGAGGACTCCTGCAACCGTGTGAGGCCGTTACAGGGATTGCTGTATATGTCTTCCTAAGAGCGAAAGGTACCGTTGATCGCGACAACTATTTACGCGAGGATGAGATGCATACTCTGATTTTGCTCGCCGTGCTTCACGGCTACGTATCGATTCCCCCCATACGAACATTTGAGCCATTTCCAGATGTGAAGTGCCCGAAGGGATATTCCATTTGGTGGCCACAGGGCAAAGAGTTCGACAACGACCGGTTTGCTGAATGCATCAAAGCAGTCAGGACGGAACGTTGGGGCGTCGCGAAATCGGGCGTAGTTAGCAACGTCAGCCTTCGGTCCAAAGTGACTCCGAAAAAGTAAAGCTCACATAAAACGCGGACGATAATTACAGTTTGGCACCTGAGATTTGGACCCGTTAACCACACAACTGCTGTGGCTTCTGATTCTGGCGATCCCGGTTGCCTGCATCGCATGGACCGTCACTCATGAGGAAGTATTCCGAGAACCGCGTGATTACTGCAAAGATCAGAGCCAAACGTCGCCTCGAGTCTGGCGACGGAAGTTTTTTTACCTTTTCACCTGCGAATACTGTTTCAGTCACTACGTTGCCGCGTTGTTCTTGCTGATCACGCACTTTCGCCTTCTTTACCTCGATTGGCGCGGATATTTAGTGTCTCTGTTCGCGCTGGTGTGGATCTCGAACGTTTACATGGCAGGATTTGCGCATGTACACCTGGACATCCATCACGAGCGACTCGAGATCAAATCGAAGGACATGGATCTAAAGTCCAAAGCCGAAGATGTGCGCTCTGACCAAGCCGCTTGATGATGAGAAAAATCAGGGAGAGCAGCGCCCTCCCTTATAGTTCACAAATTTGGCTTCAGTGCTACAAGGAAAGAATCCTTCGGAAAAACGAGCGGTAACGCTGGAAAGAAACCCTGAGATCCTCGGTGGAGACGCTGTCGCCACGGCTCCATTGCTGCTCCAGCTGCGCGCGTTCTCGCGCAAAGGCTTCCGCCAGTTGCTGCATCGTAGAAGCGACAAGCGAGTCCGCGTGCTGGACAGCACTACGCGGTTCATCCACGAAGCCGGTTTGAATGTCGTTCCATTTTGACTGCAAGTCTCGAAGCTGATCCTCAGGAAACAATGGTGTAGCTTCGGCTTGCGCTGGAGCCTTCGCCTGTCTCTCTGAAATATCGGTGACAGAGCGCTCCGAGCGGACTGGGATCCTGCCTGGCGTGTTCTCGATCTCTTCCGTATTTTCAGCCACCTCAGTTGGCTGCTCAGGTCGATTGGCAGAGTGCGCCAAATCGGCAGTGGTTAGCTCTTCCGTTTCATCGGTCTTTCTCAAGGGCAAAGTCATGCGCGTGCCTCCTTCTTCTCTACGTAGGTGTCGTGGAGCAACTCATCGAACAAAGAGCGATAGTGGACCATTGCCTTGCGCAAGGCCTCAGTGGTGGTTTGCCCGCGCGCTCGGCTCAAGGCAATTGAGTGGGCCGCTCGATAGTTCTCTACAACATGGGGGTGGTCTACCGAAATAATGTCAGCGCGATCCTCGAAATCGGCCATGGGATAACCACGCGCTTCCATCAGTTGATTCACCAGGCTATCGGCCTTGGCGACCGACCCTCCTGGATCATCGACGAACTGTGCCTGCACAGCATTCCAGCGATCCGAGAATTCCACGCGGCTTGCAGAAGAAAGAGGATGGATGTTCAAAGCTTCGCGTTTCTTTTCGCGAAACGCGAGCACGCCCTCACCTCGTTTTACGTTTCCTTCCTTGCGAACCACGCGGTCATATTCGGGACCGAAACGCTCGCGCAATTCTTTGCTTCGGCGGTACCGAAAGAAAAGCCACGTCATGATGCCGCCCAAAAGCGCAAAAGCAATCGCGATGAATACAACTTCGGTACGTTGGTCCATGGATTCCGTCCTTTCTGAGCGAAGTAGTTCGCGGATCAGATTCGGACGGATGCAGTGAGGGTTGCACTCAGAAAGGACGGACTCTCCACGCGTATCGCATGGAGAGTCTCGAGGGGGAGGACAGTCAGGCGTTCTCTATAGGGCTGTCCCCTACAGGTGTTCGGATGGCGGCGCCACCACCTGCACGATGTTGTTGCGTACGGCGTAGAGAACCAACTGGCTCACGGAATGAACGTCAAGCTTCCGCATGAGGTTGGATCGGTGAGTTTCTGCCGTTTTAACGCTCAGGCCCAGCGCGACCGCGACTTCCTTCGTGCTCTTGCCCTCGGCGAGAAGCTGGACGACCTCGCGCTCGCGCGAAGTCAGCACATCTTTGGAGACTGGCTGCTGGGGGCCGCCTTTAAGGTATGTTTCAAGGACAATCTCCGCAACCTTGGAAGTGAAGAAGGTCTTCCGGCTGACGAGTGCTTCGATCGCGGAAATGAGGTCGCGACCGGCATCCGACTTCAACAAATAACCCCTCGCACCCGCGGCAAGCACCTCGCGCACGATCTGTTCTGATTCGTGCATCGTCAGAATCAGGACCTTAACGTTGGGGTCCATATGAACAATCTGTTTGGTCGCGTCCAAGCCGTTGAGTTGAGGCATTCCGATGTCGATGATCACGACATCGGGACGCAGCTTGGCGGCTAATTGAACGGCCTGCCGACCATCACTCGCCTCTCCGCATACCTCAAGATTCTGGCAGCCTTGGACCATTACTCGAATGCCATGACGTACGACCTCGTGGTCGTCTGCAATCAGAACTTTCGCAGCTCTCATCACCCCACCCCCTCGCTCAGAAAGTATGACAGCTGTAAACTGAAGTGATTAACGAACGTTTCCCCGCAAGACATTTTCGCTTGGCGCAACGCGTGCCATCGGTCCAAGCCCGGCAAAAGTCTCAAGGTGTATTTACTCTTCGTGTCGGAATTTTCTGTCCTTCGGCGCAGTCTGGCATGCCACCGGAAGAAACAGCATGGTCTCGTTAATTCTGCCATGCAACAATAGGGTTTTCACTGTAGCTGAGGCCGCCAAGTCCGTCGGGTCGTTTGTACACTAGAGCGAAAGCGGTAGTCCCTAGTTCACCGGATGTTTAACAACGCTCGCTTGTTGTTGAATCGCTCAGGCTCGTCAGGTTTATCCGGTGCATTTCGAAGCAGGCTAACCATGTCATCCTCGCCAATGAGATTCGTGTGCATCCACGGTCACTTCTACCAGCCTCCGCGCGAAAATCCGTCCCTCGAGTACGTGGAACTGCAAGAATCAGCTTATCCATACCATGACTGGAACGAGCGCATTACGGCGGAGTGCTACGCTCCCAATGCCGCCTCACGGATTATGGACGATCAGGGACGAATTGCGAGTATCGTCAACAACTATTCCAAAATCAGCTTCAACTTCGGACCGACCCTCCTCTCGTGGCTAGAAGAGAAGACACCAGAGGTGTACCGCTCCATCCTGGAAGCCGATCGGGCGAGCCAAGAGAAGTTTACGGGACACGGATCGGCAATCGCGCAATGCTACAACCACATGATAATGCCGCTGGCCAACCGGCGGGACAAGCGGACGCAGATTGCCTGGGGCATGCGCGATTTCGAGCATCGATTTGGACGCAAGCCGGAGGGAATGTGGCTGCCCGAGACCGCGGTTGATTTGGAAACCCTGGAACTGCTGGCGGAGTCCGGGATCAAATTCACGATCCTGGCACCGCGGCAAGCGAGTCGTGTCCGCAAGCTAGGCTCGCGATCGTGGAAAGACATCCATGGCGAGCGGATCGATCCGACGCGGGCGTACCAGCTTAAGCTTCCGTCCCGCCGGTCGATCGCCGGTTATTTTTATGACGGGCCGATTTCGAAGGCGGTGGCTTTCGAGCATCTCCTCGACAATGGCCAGCACTTCGCAGAACGTCTGGCAAGTGGCTTCTCGGACACGAGGGACTGGCCGCAACTGGTCAATATCTCAACCGACGGGGAAAGTTACGGCCACCACCATCACTTCGGCGAAATGGCCCTGTCTTATGCTCTGGATCATTTAGAGACTGCCAATCTGGCTCGGCTTTCGAACTACGCTGAGTTTCTGGAACAGCATCCTCCCACTCATGAAGTGGAAATCTTTGAAAACAGTTCGTGGAGTTGTGTTCACGGGGTTGAACGGTGGCGTTCAAATTGTGGCTGTAACTCGGGGGGACATTCAGATTGGAATCAGGAGTGGAGGCGCCCGCTGCGAGCGGCGCTTGATTGGTTGCGTGACCGCCTAGCCTCGCTCTTCGAAGAAAAGGGCCGGTTGCTTCTAAAGGATCCGTGGGCTGCAAGAGATGCGTACATTGACGTCGTGTTGAACCGCGACCGGGAAAATGTCGATCGGTACCTGACAACACACCAGGCTCGCGAGCTTTCGGAGGAAGATAGAGTCACGGCGTTGAAGTTACTCGAACTGCAGCGGCACTGCATGTTGATGTATACGAGCTGCGGATGGTTCTTCGATGAACTGTCGGGTATCGAGACCGTGCAGGTTATCCATTACGCGGGCCGCGGTCTACAACTCGCGATCGAGCTCTCTGGCGATGCCACGTTGGAAAATGAGTTCCTGAGTCGGCTGGCGGACGCAAAGAGCAACCTACCTGAACACAGAGATGGCGCCCACATTTACGAGACCCTAGTTAAGCCCGCAGTACTCGACATCCGCAGACTCGCGGCCCACTACGCGATCCGTTCGGTATTCGAAGAATACGGCGACCAGGCGGACATCTATAGCTATAGGGCCGAGAGAACGCGCTACCGACGTGCCGAGGCCGGCAAGATGAAACTCGTCACGGGGCGCGCCCGGTTCACCTCGCGCATTACCTTGGAATCCCTAGTCCTAGCCTTCGGCGTTCTCCATCTAGGGGACCACAACGTGAGCGGTGGAGTGCGGGAGAGTTGCAGCGACGAAGAGTTCGAGATACTCAGCGATAAGCTGCATTCCTCATTTGCACGAGCCGACGCACCCGAAGTGTTGAATCTTCTTCAGCGTAGCTTCGACACGAATATCTACTCGCTGAAATCGCTGTTCCGCGACGATCAACGCAAGATTCTCGATATTATTCTGGGCGCGGATCTCGCGGAAGCCGAGGCCAGTCTTATGCATCAATACGAGCAAGAAGCTCCACTGATGCGTTTTCTGGCTGATCTGCATGTGGAACAACCAAAACTCTTTCGCACGCTCGCGGAATACTCTCTGAACAGACGCCTGCGCAATCTTCTGGGAAGCGAAAATGTTGCTAGCGAGCGCGTGGAAAGCCTGCTTCAAGAGGCGCGGGAGATGCAGGTCCCTCTGGATACGTCCACCTTGGAATTCGTGATGCGTCGGCAGGCGGAGGAACGCGCCCGGGTTTTCTGGGCAAACCCCGGCGAACTTTCAGCCCTGCGACGTCTCGAGGAGTCAGTGCAACTGGCTCGCAGTCTGCCGTTCCCCGTGAATCTATGGCAGGTTCAGAATCTTTGTGCAGAGAAGTTGGATGGTACTTTTAGCGCCATTCAGAAAGAGGCCGACCAAGGCGATCAGGACGCCAAAACTTGGATTCAGCACATGTCTTCGTTGGCGAAGACCCTGGACCTGAAAGTAGCATGAAGCGGCTCGCCGAGGTTTCGATTTTGGTCTCTCACGCACCGCCACTCGGTACGTTCCCGAAGCCCCTACGAGCCGCCCACTCCAACTGATTCCCTTAGGCTGTTCTCGCCCCCAGTACGAAGTGCAAGATGAGGGAAATCACTGCGAAGACCAGCAATAGATGGATCAGCCCTCCGGCTACGTGAAAAACGGTGAATCCACCTATCCACGCCACCAGCAACACTACAAACAGCAAAGTCCAAATGCTCATAAATTCCTCCGCCTTCTTTGCCAGTTATAGAGAGTTACCTTTCAGACCTCCATACGCGGCATCGAGTACAAAGAAAGGGGTGGAAGCTCTAGACGATTTCAAAATAAATGTAGATTTCGCGATCTTGACTACGGACTTTGCCCGATGGCAGCGCACGATTTTAGGCTCGATCATGTTGTCAAAACCATAGCTCACAGACTCCTGATCGTGAGGGCAGAATGTCCGTACTGTTCCGCTCAAGGACGGTTTGCGGTTTAATCTTGCAGGACCAGCGCGTCTGTGGCCACCGGGCGATGGCGCGTTGCTCCTCATGCTTCGTTTCAATATGTGGTGGACACGAGATTGTGTGTGCGATTTGCCTGGAAAGCACCTGCCACTCATGTCAGCACGCTTGCGCACCAAGGCCTTCTCAAAATGTCTCGCTGGCGGCCTGATTGCCGTCACAGGCATTTCGCAAATGCTTCGCCGGCTGATAGCGGTTTTTGAATCAGTTTCTCGACGCTCCCGCTTACAGCATGAACCGGATGCAAGATTTTGCCCCCACAGAATAACTTCAATCCAGAAGTTGCGGGTGAAGAAGTCGCACCCTCTTCGTCGAAGGTGCTTAAATCCGGGGAGTTGTTCTTATGCGAATCGCGCAAGTGGCGCCATTGTACGAGTGTGTCCCGCCCAAATTGTACGGGGGCACAGAAAGGATCGTCTCTTACTTAACGGAGGAGTTGGTTCGACACGGGCATGACGTGACGTTGTTTGCCAGCGGTGACTCCCTTACGAACGCGAACCTCATACCCATCAGTCCGCAAGCTCTACGACTGGACACGAAATGCATCGACCAACTGGCGCATCACGTCAGAATGCTCGAGGAGGTCGTCGCCCATCAAAACGAGTTCGATCTGATTCACTTTCATATCGACTACCTTCACTTTCCCTTGACCAGAATTATGGGCTGGACAACTTTAACGACACTCCACGGCCGCTTGGACATTCCCGACCTTCTCCCTCTTTATCAGGAATTCAAGGAGATGCCGGTTTCGTCGATCTCGAATGCACAGCGCGAGCCATTGCCATGGTTGAACTGGCAAGGAACCGCGTATCACGGGCTTCCCAAAAATCAATACGAGTTCAGTTCCAGCTCGAAAGGGTATTTGGCTTTTCTTGGACGAACGTCTCCAGAAAAGGGTTTGGACGAGGCGATTGCGATCGCAAGAAAGGTCGAGATGCCATTAAAGATCGGCGCCAAGGTTGATAATGCCGATCTCGAATACTTCGAGCAACATATAAAACCGCTCATCGAGCAGGAGGACATCGACTTCCTGGGCGAGATTGGCTTTCCCGAGAAGAATGAACTCCTGGGCGGAGCTGCCGCCTTGCTGTTCCCGATTCGATGGCCAGAGCCGTTCGGGATTGTGATGATCGAAGCAATGGCGTGCGGGACACCTGTGATTGCGTATTCCCAGGGCTCGGTCCCTGAAGTGCTGGAGGATGGCGTCACCGGATTGTTCGCGTCCGATGTGGATTCTGCGAGCAGAGCTGTGATGCAATTGCCAGGATTCGACCGCGCGCGCTGTCGACGCCGTTTCGAAGAACGGTTCACGTCCGAGGTGATGTGCTCTCAATACCTGCGTATGTACCAGTCCCTGGTGCGGCAGGAGGGCGAGACCATTGCCGAGACGAGTGGGGTACCCATTGCTTGATGTAAGCGTAAAGACAGATTTTTATGTCACCACTGGATGGCCTCCGGTCGAGGAGCGCATTCGAGTCCTGAAGTATGGGCAGATGTTCGCCGTCTTCGACCGTTACGGTAACATCCGGGCTTCGGGTCTCGGTGAGCACGGAATCTACTACAAAGGCACGCGTTATCTCTCCCGGCTCACTTTGTCCCTGGGAGACATTCCACCGCTTTTTCTCAGTTCAGGTGTACGGGCAGATAACGCACTGTTTTCTGCCGATCTGACAAACCTCGATATTTTTAACGAGGACCACGTGGTGTTGAAACGCGGCTCCGTTCATCTGGTCCGTTCCAGATTGTTATGGGAAGGCGTCTGTTACGAACAACTGCGTCTAACAAACTACGGATCGACGGCGGTTCAGCTTCCCCTTCGGATCGAGTTTGGAGCAGATTTCGCAGACGTATTCGAGGTTCGCGGGGTGAAGCGCGCACAGCGAGGCGAACGGTTGGCGGATGTCGTGGAACCCAATCGGGTACATATGCGTTATCGCGGTTTGGACGATGTAATTCGGCGCACCGTTGTCTGCGTCTCTCCTGTTCCGGACGAGATTTCGGCCTCCCACGTGATGTTCAACAACGAACTTCAACCACGGGAGACCGTTAAATTTCAATTCACCGTGCAATGCGAGGAAGCCAAGTTCAATACAGTTGAGACGTTCGACCGGGCGCTGGCGGCGGTGTCCCAAGACCTGACTGTCGCCCAAAAAGAAATCTGCGGCATCCGGACATCCAACCCGGAGTTGGACAACTGGCTCGATCGCTCTTTCGCTGATGTCCACATGATGACAGTGGGCAATCCAGAGGTGGATTACCCCTATGCGGGCGTGCCCTGGTTCAGCACGGTTTTCGGACGAGATGGAATCATTACTGCCCTGGAATGCTTGTGGTTCAACCCGCGCATTGCTCGGGGAGTACTGCAATACCTCGCCACCACTCAGGCGCAACATGTCGATTCGGAAGCGGAAGCAGAACCAGGAAAGATCGTGCACGAAACTCGTCATGGAGAGATGGCGTCCCTAGGAGAGATTCCGTTCCGGCGTTACTACGGAAGCGTTGATTCAACACCTTTGTTTGTAATGCTGGCGGGAGAGTTCTACCGTCGCACCGGAGATCTTGACTTCATACATGCCCTATGGCCGCACATTGAATTGGCACTTTCATGGATCGATGTATACGGAGATCAGGACGGCGACGGATTCGTGGAATATCGTCGTCGATCGGAAAAGGGTTTGGTGCAGCAAGGCTGGAAGGACTCGAACGACTCGGTTTTCCATGCAGACGGGACCTTGGCGGAAGCGCCCATTGCATTATGCGAGGTACAGGCCTACGTTTATGGCGCAAAGATGGCAGCTGCATCGCTGGCCGAGGCTTTCGGCGACATGGGCCGTGCTGGTCTGCTTCATAGTCAGGCTTTTACTCTAAAGAAAAACTTTGCGGCGAAATTCTGGTGCGATCAGCTCGATACCTACGCTCTCGCCCTCGATCGCGCCAAGCAGCCATGCAAAGTTCGAAGTTCCAACGCGGGACACTGCCTCTACACACGAATCGCCGAAGCCAGTCATGCCATCCGAGCGACAGCAACGCTGTTACGCGATGACTCCTTTTCCGGTTGGGGAGTACGCACCGTGAGTTCCAGCGAAAAGCGCTACAACCCGATCTCCTATCACAACGGATCGGTTTGGCCTCACGACACAGCGATCTTTGCGGCTGGATTGGCACAATACGGGATGACGCAGGAAGCGGCGGATCTATTTGATGCGCTGTTTGAGGGGAGCGCCTACTTCGAAATGAACCGTCTTCCCGAGCTTCTGTGCGGCCTGCACCGCCGTTCGGGCGAGGGACCCACCCTGTATCCAGTGGCTTGTTCGCCTCAAGCGTGGTCGGCGGGCGCGGCTTTCATGCTGCTGAAGGCGACATTAGGATTGTCTATCGACTGCGGCAAGCGAGAGATCCAGTTCCACAAGCCAAGACTTCCAAAATCCGCTACCTGGCTTCGTATAGACGGTCTGGCAGTCGACAACGGAAGGGCCGACTTGCTGCTTACCCGTCATGGTAAGCGAATCGCTGTAGAAGTTCTCAATAACGTCCAAAACCTACAGGTGACTGTTCTCGAACAAGATCCGATTTGAAGTCTATAGCGTCTACTTTTCCAAGCTAAGGTCTGCTCCGGATTTACTTCTCCTGCTGAAACCTCGATGGTGTTTTAGGGGATAAAGACTTCGAACCGTTCTGAGATGTTTTCGGGAAGTCTGAACTCAATCAAAACAAAAATAGGAGTGAACATGGCGCGGGAAACACTGCAAACGCTCTATCTGAATGAACTACGCGATCTATATAGTGCGGAACAACAGCTCGTAAAGGCATTGCCCAAGATGGCAAAGAATGCGGAATCAGAGGATCTCAGTGAGGCTTTCACCAGCCATCTTGAAGAAACCAAAAACCAGGTTGCCAGGCTGGAACAGATATTCGAAAGCCTAAGTGAGAGTGCGAAGGGAAAAAAGTGCGGGGGAATGGAGGGCATCGTAGAGGAAGGCGGTGAGACAATCAATGAATACGAGGGCTCAGTTCTCGATGCGGCCCTGATTTCCGCTGCGCAAAGAGTTGAGCACTACGAGATGGCGGCCTACGGGGCGGTCTGCGCGTACGCACAGTTGCTTGGCCGTTCAGAAGACCTCGGTTTGCTGAAAGAAACCCTCGAAGAGGAAAAGAAAGCGGACGAAAAGCTTACCGAATTGTCAGAAACAGTAAACCAAAGTGCGCTGCGGGGAGACGAAGAGGAACCACGAGCGGTCGAACCGCGAAGTACGAGCCGATCCAAAAAAACCAGGACGGCCGCCTAGCCCGATTAACACTGATTATGAGCTCTCGGCAGCAACCCTCAGCTGCCGGGGGCTATCATTGTTTCGATCGCCATCATGAGTTCGCGCGAAACCTCAGACTTGGTGACATACGCATCCGCTCCCGCGCTCAGCGCAGCCTGTCTCATGAGGGAGGGCTCGTGTTGACTCAAAATTACCATCTTTGATTGCGGAGCCTCGGTCCTAATGAGTTGGGCTGCTTCCAAGCCGTTCAGTCGGGGCATGGTGATGTCCAGAACCACCACATCGGGATTGAGTTCCCGCACTCGTTCTACGGCATCCTGACCGTCCGTCGCTTCACCACAGACCTCCCACTCGGCGTGAGACTCGAGAAGAGAACGGAGGCCTCGACGGAAGATCTCGTGGTCATCGGCAATTAGAATTCTAACCGGCATAGCCCTGCTAGCCCCAAATCCGTCGGATTGGCGGTGAGTGCTCATGACAATAACAGCCGAAGTCGCGGACGAGTACCGTACACCGTTTAAAAGTTACGCGGTAGCCAACTCCCTGTCGCGCGATTGTTCCGCCACTGGAATGATGACCTCTACAATCGTTCCTGGGTTTGCGTTCGATAATTTCAATGCCCCGCCAAACTCCTCGACGCGTTGACGCATCCCTCCGATACCCACTCCGACATTGCCGGGACGGAATTTCACAGTGTCTTCGTCAAGTCCCTTGCCGTTGTCCCGTATTTCCACAGCAACGTTCTCAGCGTTGCGAACCAGGGTCACAGAACTATGCGACGCTTCGGAATGGCGAAAGACGTTGGTGAGAGCTTCCTGAATAATGCGGAAGATGGCAGTCTCAAAACGCGGCGTGAGACGCGGGAAAGACGAGGGCCGTACGTCCAGAGTAGTCTCGATACCGCTGCGCTTCGTCATTCCTTCCAGGTACCAACGCAATGCAGAAACCAACCCGACTTCATCGAGCAAGGGGGGATGCAGGAGATGCGACATCGTGCGTACCTGCTGCAGAGCGCGATCGATACTCTTGCTGGCCTCCAACGCGGACTGGTCTTTCGTTTCTCCACCATGCTGGTGCAATATGCCGTCTACCGTCATTTTGGCCGCGGCAAGGTCCTGGCCCAGGCTGTCGTGAAGCTCGCGAGCAATCCTGCGCCGTTCTTCGTCTTGCATGCGCATAAGACGGCTGGACAACTGACGCAATGCCTCGGTCCGTTCTTCTACGAGCTTCTCGAGAGTTGCTGCATTCTCGCGAATGGATTGCTCGAGTAGTTTACTGTCGTGAATATCCGAGCAGGTACCGTACCAGCGCACGATGCCGCCATTGTGATCGCGAATTGGGATGGCCCGAGCTCGGAACCAGCGGTGCTCGCCTGATCTTCCTCGGATGCGGTACTCCGCTTCATAATTCTCGCCAGACTTAGTGCACATCGCCCAGCGCTCGATAGTGTGTTCTCGATCGTCGGGATGGATGAAGTCGACCCAGCCATGTCCATTCGCAGCTTCCGAATCGGAACCGGTATATTCGAAGAAGCGATCGCTGATGTAGTCTCGGAATCCGTCGCCCTGGCTGCTGAAGATGATGTCAGGAGCGGTCTGCAGAATTGCGTCCAATTGTTCATTCTTTCGATTCAGCTGGCTATTCAGCAGTTCCAGGGCTTCGGCCTTGTGCTCCAGTTCTTGCGTACGATCCGTCACCCGCTGCTCCAGTTCACGATTGAGCTTCCACAACTGCTGGGCCTTGCGGTGCAACTCCGCGAATACACTGACCTTCGCCCTTAGTAATTCGGGAATCACGGGAACCGAGATGTAGTCGACTGCTCCTCGCTCGTAGCCTTTTAAGCGATCGAGATCCGTGAGATGCACTGCTGACACAAAAATGATGGCCGTCCTGTGAAATCTCGGATGCTGGCGGATCATGCTGGCCAGTTCGAAGCCATCAATCTCTGGCATACTCACGTCCATGAGCACGACGGCCACGTCCATCTTCAGGAGATACTCGAGAGCTTCCCTGCCTGACGTCGCCTTAACCAAATTTTCATCAAGCTCACCGAGTATGGCTTCATAGCTCAGCAGCTTGGCGGGTTGATCATCCACCATCAGGATGTTCACCCTGTCTTTCGTGCTCATTGAGCCTCCATCGAACGTCTGCACTCGGCGATCGCGACATTACCTGTGGAGCCACATCCGAAGGGCAGAGAGAAGTTGATCCGTATTCACAGGCTTTGCCAGATACTCCGAAGCGCCAGCTTCCAGGCATTTCTCGCGATCGCCCTTCATGGCCTTGGCGGTCAAAGCGACGATCGGAAGGCGCCGAAAGGACGCATTTTCGCGAATCACCTGCATCGTCTCGTATCCATCCATTTCCGGCATCATGATGTCCATCAGAACAATCGCGATGTCAGGAGTCGACTCGAGTGTGCTAATAGCTTCGCGGCCGGTACCGGCGCTCAAGACAATCATCCCGCGACGCTCGAGGACGCTACTCAACGCGAAGATATTGCGTACATCGTCGTCGACGATCAGCACCTTTCTTCCCACCAGAGCTTCATCAGACCGGTGCAGGCGATCAAGCATCTTCTGCTTCTCGGCCGGCAGATTTCCAATCACTCGATGCAGGAACAGAGCGGTTTCATCGAGCAGCCGTTCTGGCGACTCAACTCCCTTTACAACGACACTACGTGCCAGCGTGTGAAGTCTTGCGTCTTCCTCAGGAGAAAGTTCTTTGCCTGTGAAGACGACTACTGGCAGTTCTGAGAGAGATGTGGTGTCACGGATGCATTCGAGAATCTCGAAGCCTGACATATCCGGCAGTCGGAGATCGAGCACCATGCAATCGTAGGTTTGCTGATGGAGAGCCTCGAGTGCGTCTTTTCCTGTCGCCGCGACGGAAATATCAACGTCATCGTGTCCCAGTAAAGTCTGAATCGTCAATTGCTCGGCATCGTTGTCCTCAACCACCAGCAGACGCTTGCGGCGCGGGCTGGAATATTCTTTGATCTTGCCCAGAGCCTCCGTAATGCCTTCCGGCGTGGTGGGCTTCGTTATGAAGGAGAACGCTCCTCGTGCCAGTCCCTGTTGCCGATCTTCGTCAAGCGTGAGCATTTGCACGGGGATGTGGCGAGTGGTTGGATCCTGCTTCAGGTGATTCAATACAGTCCACCCAAGCATGTCGGGCAAGAACACATCTAGAGAGACGGCCGTGGGATGATACTCGCGCGCCAGCGCGAGAGCTTCCATACCATGATTCGCCACCAGCACTTTGAAGCCTTTGTCATGCGCGAGATCGCAAAGCAGGCGTGCATAGTGCGGATCGTCTTCGACGATCAACAGCGCCGCATCGTCTTCGTGTACGTCGGCTCTGTCGTCCGCAATCGATTCAAGTGGTTGCTCGCTGACATTCACGGCGGACAACTGCAGCGGGGAGCCCGATACAGGAGCTTTTCGGTCTTTCGCACCAACGCCGGAAGACGGGCCCGCGTACGTCTGCGGCAGGTACAGCGTGAACGTACTACCCTGGCCGAGAATGCTTCTCAACTGAATTTCTCCGCCCAGCAAGCTGGCCAACTCGCGGCTGATGGCGAGACCCAATCCCGTTCCACCGTATTTACGGCTGGTGCCGGCATCCGCCTGCTGAAATGCCTCAAAGATGATTCGCTGCTTTTCGGTTGGGATACCGATTCCAGTATCACTGACTTCGAAAGCAACCACCGAGGCGGCTTTCGCAAGCACCGGGTGGTCTTCGCTCCACCCCGTTTTGGCCAGTGAAACAGAGAGTTGAACCCCTCCTTGCTCCGTAAACTTGAAGGCATTCGACAGCAGATTCTTAAGCACCTGCTGCAGTCGTTTCGAGTCAGTTACCAGACTGCGACCCAGGTGATGATCGCTCACGACCTCGAATGAGAGGTGTCGGTTTTCCGCTTCATGGCGGAAGGGACGGGCCACCGTATCGAGCATGCCGGCGAAAAATACTTCATCGGCCTCGACAGATACTGTCCCGGACTCGATCTTCGAAAGATCGAGGATGTCGCTGATGAGGTTGAGCAGATCAGTACCGGCTCCATGAATGGTCCGGGAGAACTCCACTTGCTTGGGAGTGAGATTGCCGTCGGGATTGTCCGCGAGCTGCTGGCCGAGCACGAGAATACTATTCAGTGGGGTGCGTAACTCGTGAGACATGTTGGCAAGGAATTCAGATTTGTATTTTGAGGTGAGCGCCAACTCCTTAGCTTTCTCTTCGAGCGCGCGGCGCGCCTGCTCGATTTCGCGATTCTTTCGTTCGACTTCAACGTTCTGCTCAGCGAGCTGCTGCGCCTTAAGCGCAAGTTGCTCGTTGGTTTGCTGCAGCTCCTTTTGTTGGGTCTGGAGTTCTGCTGCCAGCTGTTGCGACTGCTTGAGCAACCCTTCCGTCTGCATCGTGGCTTCGATACTGTTCAGCACGATGCCGATGCTTGAGGTTAACTGCTCCAGGAATGCCAAGTGAGAGGCGGTAAAGAAACTCAGGGAGGCCAGTTCGATGACAGCCTTGACGTGATTCTCGAACAGTACCGGAAGCACTACTACGTTTCGAGGCACCGCCTCGAACAAGCTCGATCGGATGGGGACAGTCTGCGGAGGCAGGTCGGAAATAACAATTCGACGCTTCTCAGATGCACATTGTCCAACCAGCCCCTGCCCAGTTTTCAGACGACGCAGGTGACCGTCCTCGCCGTCCCCTGCAAAGGCCGCGAGAAGGACCATGCTCTCTTCGTTTTCAACTTGGTAGATCATTCCCTGCTGTGCGTTCACAAGCGGCACTAACTCGGACAATAGCCTTCGACCGACAGTCGTCAGATCGCGTTGGCCTTGCAACATGCCGGTGAAGCGAGCCAGGTTCGTTTTCAACCAGTCCTGCTCTGTGTTGCGATCGGTCGTGAGTCGCAGGTTGTCGATCATCGTGTTGATGTTGTCTTTCAGTTCGGCAACTTCACCACGAGCTTCAACCTGAATTGAGCGCGTCAAATCGCCCTTTGTCACGGCGGTCGCAACTTCGGCAATCGCGCGCACCTGGTTGGTGAGATTGTCGGCCAGCAGGTTCACGTTGCCTGTTAGATCTTTCCAGGTACCTGCAGCACCCGGGACGTTAGCCTGTCCACCAAGACGGCCTTCGACGCCCACTTCGCGCGCGACTGTTGTGACCTGATCTGCAAACGTGGCCAGGGTTCCGGTCATGTTGTTTATGGTTTCTGCGAGAGCCGCCACTTCGCCTTTCGCGTTCACGGTGAGCTTTTGGGTCAGCTCACCGTTCGCCACAGCGGTGACAACTTTCACGATACCGCGCACTTGCTCGGTAAGATTGGCAGCCATCACGTTGACGTTGTCCGTCAGATCTTTCCACGTACCAGCAACGCCCGGCACCTGCGCCTGTCCACCGAGTTTGCCCTCGGTACCCACTTCGCGAGCCACGCGGGTCACTTCGGCAGCGAAGGCATTTAACTGATCGACCATCGTGTTGATGGTGTTTTTCAGTTCGAGAATTTCGCCCTTCACGTCGACTGTGATTTTGCGGGACAGATCGCCACGCGCGACAGCGGTGGTGACCTCAGCGATGTTACGAACCTGGGCCGTAAGGTTTCTGGCCATCGCGTTGACCGAGTCGGTCAAGTCCTTCCAGGTTCCTGCAACACCGGGGACGTTGGCCTGTCCTCCTAGCCGACCTTCGGTTCCGACTTCGCGGGCCACGCGCGTAACCTCGGCGGCGAAGGAACGCAACTGCTCAACCATCGTGTTGAGCGTTTCTTTTAGCTGCAGAATTTCTCCGCGCACGTCAACCGTGATTTTCTTTGAAAGATCGCCGGTGGCAATTGCGGTTGCGACTTCGGCAATGTTTCGAACCTGGCCAGTCAGGTTGCTGGCCATGAAGTTGACGTTGTCCGTGAGATCTTTCCACGTGCCTGCCACTCCTGGCACTTCCGCCTGGCCGCCAAGCTTGCCTTCCGTGCCAACTTCGCGCGCCACACGCGTGACTTCACCGGCAAATGCATTCAACTGGTCCACCATCGTGTTGATGGTGTTCTTGAGTTCGAGAATTTCACCTTTCACGTCGACCGTGATCTTGCGGGAGAGATCGCCGCGAGCCACGGCCGTGGTCACTTCAGCAATGTTGCGCACTTGTGCCGTGAGGTTTCCGGCCATCGAATTGACCGAGTCCGTCAGGTCCTTCCACGTGCCACCGACTCCCGGCACCTGTGCCTGGCCGCCCAGCTTTCCTTCGGTTCCCACTTCGCGGGCCACGCGCGTGACTTCGCCAGCGAATGCGTTGAGTTGGTCCACCATGGTGTTGATGGTGTTCTTGAGTTCGAGAATTTCGCCTTTCACGTCGACCGTGATCTTCCGGGAGAGATCGCCGCGAGCCACGGCCGTAGTGACCTCCGCGATGTTCCGCACCTGCGCAGTGAGGTTGCTCGCCATCGAGTTCACCGAATCGGTGAGATCTTTCCATGTTCCGGCCACACCTGGCACTTGCGCTTGTCCGCCAAGACGTCCATCGGTGCCCACTTCGCGGGCCACGCGCGTAACCTCGGAAGCGAACGATCGCAACTGGTCCACCATCGTGTTAATGGTGTCCTTGAGTTCGAGAATTTCACCCTTCACGTCGACCGTGATCTTGCGCGAGAGGTCACCACGGGCGACGGCGGTTGCTACTTCGGCGATATTTCGCACTTGACCAGTCAGGTTGCTGGCCATGAGGTTTACGTTGTCCGTCAAATCCTTCCAAGTGCCGGCCACACCAGGAACCTGCGCCTGTCCGCCCAGCTTTCCTTCAGTACCGACTTCGCGGGCGACACGCGTCACTTCACCGGCGAAGCCGTTGAGCTGATCGACCATCGTGTTAATGGTGTTTTTCAGTTCGAGGATTTCGCCTTTCACATCGACGGTGATCTTGCGCGACAAGTCGCCGCGAGCAACAGCTGTCGTCACTTCCGCAATGTTTCGCACCTGACCGGTCAGGTTGCCGGCCATGGAATTGACAGAGTCCGTCAGATCTTTCCACGTCCCTGCGACGCCAGGCACGTTGGCCTGCCCGCCCAGACGCCCTTCCGTTCCCACTTCGCGGGCCACGCGGGTGACTTCGCCAGCGAACCGATTCAACTGGTCGACCATCGTGTTCAGTGTTTCCTTCAGCTGCAGAATTTCACCACGCACGTCGACTGTGATTTTTTTGGAGAGGTCGCCGCTAGCAATTGCCGTCGCAACGTCAGCGATATTTCGAACCTGCCCCGTCAGGTTGCTGGCCATCAAGTTCACGTTGTCTGTAAGATCTTTCCATGTTCCGGCGACGCCGGGTACCTGCGCTTGGCCTCCGAGCTTTCCTTCGGTACCCACTTCGCGGGCGACGCGCGTTACTTCGCCAGCGAAAGCATTCAGTTGGTCGACCATGGTGTTGATGGTGTTCTTGAGTTCGAGAATTTCGCCCTTTACGTCGACCGTAATTTTGCGCGAAAGGTCACCGCGCGCCACAGCCGTAGTCACTTCCGCGATATTTCTTACCTGAGCCGTAAGATTGCCCGCCATGGCATTGACGGAGTCGGTGAGGTCCTTCCATGTTCCGGCCACGCCCGGAACAACAGCTTGACCACCCAGTTTGCCGTCGGTGCCGACTTCGCGCGCCACGCGCGTCACTTCAGAGGCAAACGATCGCAACTGATCCACCATCGTGTTGATGGCTTCCTTCAACTGCAGAATCTCACCGCGAACATCGACCGTGATCTTGCGCGAAAGGTCTCCGCTCGCAACAGCCGTTGCGACTTCGGCGATGTTGCGCACCTGGCCGGTCAAGTTATTCGCCATCAAGTTGACCGAGTCTGTTAAGTCCTTCCAGGTACCAGCAACTCCCGGGACCTGTGCCTGACCACCCAGTTTCCCGTCGGTGCCGACTTCCCTGGCAACGCGAGTCACCTCGGCGGTGAAAATTCCGAGCTGCTGAATCATCGTGTTGACGATGTTGGCTGAACGCAAGAACTCGCCTTCAAGGGGCCGTCCATCCACATCCAGACGCACCGTCTGCGTCAGGTTCCCCTGGGCGACTGCTGCAATGGCACGAGTGACCTCTGCGGTGGGACGAAGCAGATCTTCAACCAGCGTATTTACTGAAACTTCAATTTCTCCCCAGGCACCTCGTGACTCATGAAAGCGAGTGCGTTCCCGCGTTCTACCTTCCTTACCGACGGCCTTACCGACACGTTTCAGTTCCTGTGCCATTTGTTCGTTGGCTGCCACGATTTCGTTGAAGGTGTCGGCTATCTTTCCCTCGAGTCCTGTCCAGGATCCGGGCAACCGAACGGAGAAATCGCCATCCCGCATGGTTTGAAGGCTCGAGAGAATCACGGCCAGGCTTGGACCATCGCTCGCCGCGGATGCACCGTTGCTGTTTTTTGGGTTGGGATTTTGATTAGCTTCAACTTCTGCGGTTGCCGTGGCTAGGCTTTGGGTGCTTCTCTTCATGTCGCTTACCCGATCCGATAAAAACAGTCCCAGACCGTCGAAAATCGACGAATGTGCCAAGTTTCGGACTAAGGGGGACAGGACTCCTCACAGCGTCAGAGACGGGAGAGCCTCGACCAAACATCTAACACGTATAGCGACGATGTGCTCTACAGTATTTGCTGTACGGCAAGGCGCGCTGCCTCACAACAGAGCGAAATAAGTGCTTCTGGAAGTGGAAGTTTGCTCCCTCACGATGTCGACTTCTTGCGCATGCAAGTAGGCCGTTGCTATAACGCGAACTTGTCGCTTTAACTTCCCGCTTTCTTCTTCGGGACGATTTACAGCGAAGACTCGATTCTCCACTCGGTTCGTGTCCTATAGCGTGACTCCAAAGTCGAGAGTCTGAGTCAAGACTTCCAAGGAGAAGCACATGGCGGGGAAGAATACAGCAGTTTTCGGCATTTATCCTGCTTACGCCAGCGTAGAAAGTGCGGTGGACGCGCTTCGAGCGGCGGGATTTCGTAGCACCGACATTTCTGTCCTGTTTCCTGAGAATGTCGGAACGAAAGATTTTGCCCACGAAAAAGGTACCAAAGCACCGGAAGGCGCTTCAGCGGGCGCAGGTACAGGGGCGGTTGTCGGGGGAGCCCTGGGGTGGCTTGCCGGCATCGGAGCGCTGGCGATCCCTGGGATCGGCCCATTCGTCGCAGCAGGCCCAATCATGGCAGCTCTTGCTGGCGTTGGAGTCGGAGGAACCGTCGGTGGAATCACCGGAGCTTTAATCGGTCTCGGGATCCCCGAATACGAGGCCAAGAGATACGAAGGACGAATCAAAGGTGGGGGAATACTGTTGTCAGTTCACAGCGACAATTCCGACTGGACTAGAAAAGCCAAAGATGTGCTCGAGCGCACGGGCGCGCAGGACATAGCGTCTGCCGGTGAAGCTGGTGCGGACTTCATGAAGACTGACAAGCCCATGCCACGGGCCAGCTAAATTCCCAAGAAGCGTTTCTCTCGGCTACTACGGAGCTACGAATGGGTGCGAACTTCTCAGGAAGTGCCTCCCTTCGAGTCGCTGTAGTAGCCGTTTCTCGTTTGTACACGCAGTTTCCTGCGTCCGGGATCATAGGCCTGGACTTCGATGCCGTGGAAGGTGCGACCTTTTGCAGTGCTCGATGATTTGTATCCAATTACGTACTGGCTGCGGATCGCGGACGCGATCGCGCGGGTAATTGAATCGACCTCCTGAGCGTCGGTCGGGAAGTATGCCGTACCGCCTGTTTTCTGGCTGAGCGCTTCGAGTGCACGCATAGTCGACGTAGTGCGTTTGGCCGGAGTGGTCAATGCGATGACGTAGACCACAGGGCCGTCTTTTTGCTGCAGCGCCTGCACCGCCTCTTCCAGTGTCTCCTGACTTGCATTGTCGCCGCCGTCGGTGACAACCAGGAGAGCGCGTTTCTGCAGGTTTGTTTCCTGCCTCATGTGTGCCGCTGAGGCCACCACGGCGTCATACAAAGCAGTGCTGCCGCGAGTCTCAATATGTTCCAGCGCAGCCTTAAGCCTGTTCTCATCGTTTGTAAAATCCTGATCGAGGTAGTATTCCTCGCCGAAATTAACGACGAATATCTCGTCCTGGGGATTTGTAGAGTGAATCAGGTTCAGTGCTGCGTGATTCACAGCTGCACGCTTTGGCAACATCGACCCTGAATTGTCGATGAGAATTCCGAGCGCCACCGGAATGTGCTCCTGGTGAAAGGATGTGATCTGCTGAAGTTTTCCATCCTCGTAGACCTGAAAACCACTTCTGCCGAGATCAGGCACGAGGTTGTTTTGCTGGTCCACTACCGTAGCGTGAAGAACGACTTCCTCAACCTGCTTCCGAAAAACAAACTGGCCGGCATCTCCCTGAACTGCCGACTCTCCGCTTTGAGCCGCGCCACTGTTTTGAGGGGAAGCCTCTTCGGTTTTTACAGAGGGTTGACTCGCGGAGGGACTAAGATGCTGAGGTGGCTGAGTGTCGTTTGCCGGATTTGCGGTCGAAGTGGGCTGTTGAATTTCGTGAATTTGAGCCACAGCCTCGCTAGACAGCAAGGTGCAGGAGATTGCGAGAATGAGGCCGGCCACTTTCAGCGACCTTGCCATCAGCCTCGCCGATCCCACCTTTTGGAGCACTCCGTTCGCGGATTCCAGACTCATCATCGAGTTCCTTCCCGAACAGTGGATGGAACTCAGCACCTCAAGGTTGTTCAGCACCCAGAGCAAGAAGCTGCCCTACAGAAAATACCGTATGATGAAGGAGAACGGTCGGTCGACCGTTCCCCGAGCGTTGCGTTTCGCGATTTTGACGAATCTGTCGTTTAGAAGCAGGACGTGACCGGCGAAGTCTGCCCCGATACTATCCTGTTGAAATAAGTGACGTTGTCGGGAGTCTTATAGGCCCCGTCCGCCCCCAGGCTCTGATGCTGCCACTTCACCAAGCCGTAAGGTTTGGCCACGTGAAATTCCTCTTTGTTCGCGCAATTTGAATAGTTTGCGTCGCAGCTGTATCGGTAGCTGATCACCAGGGTTTCGAGATCATTGGGAAGTTGTCCACCGAGACTTTCTTTGTATGGCCCCCACACTTCGTTGATGACGTGGCCAAGATTCTTTGTCGTGAAAGTATTGCAGTCGCTATGGATCTCATACCTGGAGTCACTGATCTTCACCGTCGAACCTGGATAGCCGGCGGTGGCGAGCCTCGGCACCAGAGGCAGGTTGTACTTCCCCAGTGTGGGGCTATGGAATACCTTGAAAGTGCGCGGATTCTGCCAATCGAGTTCGGTCACCCAAAGGTAAACGTATTTGCTATCAAAGAGTTGGATATCCCAAGGGAAGCCGGCGGCAGTCTTGGTCCAATAGAGCCGGTTCGCAACTCGGCTGGTATACAGAGGGTTCGCAGAACCGGCCATGTGATGCCCACTGCTGAGATCGGATTGCATCGTCATCCAGGCGAGCATGTCATAAGTCTTTATTGAGGTTGATTTGGCTACAGGCTGAAGGTCAGGCGCGGCGCGATTCACGGAATTCATACCGCAGCCCATCATCGACACAACGAGCGGCAACAGCACCAAGAAGCGCTTCATCAACTACGTCCTTGAAGGGAGTGGAAGCCTGCAGGGAAAACAGTAGTTGATATTTTGCTAATACCGTAGATTACGGATGGGCCTCGAATGAAACACCTAGACCGCCATCGTTAAATTAAGGTGAATGGCCTAGAAGCCTGGTTTTTCTGAGGTCCAGATTCAATTTTGAGGACTAGTTTTCGCCGGTCCGTGTCGAGTTCTCGGCACCACTTCGTAGGTGGAAACAGCGGTTATCGTTACCAATATGTAAACGTCAGTTTGTCGAGCCAGACAGAGTAGGGCTGTTGCTTGTAGTTCCCGTCCTGTTGATAGTTGATGGTGATGCCATACCAGTTGGTCGGGGTGGGCTTCTCGTAATAGTTCAGGGTGCCGGTCTGGCCGTTAAGAGTGATCGACTTGAACAGCAAGTGGTTGTCCGAGGTTCTTTGCGCCTGCAGGACCAAATGGTTCCACGAATTGCTGACCGGATTGCACGGAATTCCGGTTGCGCGCCATTTCTGCCCAGGGTTATCCCAAATATCCCACTCGTGGCCCCCAGCAACTCGACATTCGTGTCCCCAGATGAACGATTGTCCGTTGACGAACTGATTGATATCGAATTCCAACGCTTGGGAAACGCTTACGTCGTCGAGGTAGAAGTAAACATCGTAGGTGAAATTGTGAACCGCGGGGACAATGGAACGGTCATTGTCGGGCAATCCGCGTGATGAGAAGTCACCGACCAAATGGTTGTTCCAAAGTCCGTCGGAGTAGACGGTTTGCCCCCCGATGTCCATCCGAGCCGCCTTTCCCGATAGTGAAGGCGAGGAGATCCCTTGAGTCATTGACCAAGTCGTTTGCGGACCGCTCGGGCGGCAAGAGTCGCAGATGTTATAGAGCGGTGGCAGAAGAGCATATCCCGTCCAACCTGACATCTGCTGGAGGTTCGAAAACTGAGTGGTCTTTCCGACGGTCCCGCCACCACCCACGTTGACCACAACCGGCGTGGTTGCGGAGCCTCCGCAATGATCCCACTCCTGCACAACGGTGTGATATGTCCCGGGATTCAGGGTCAGGAGGGTGTTCAATTTGCCCCCATTCACTTTGTACGCAAGGACTCCTGGCGCCGTGTAAATTCCCATGGCAGCTACTCCCGCGCCGCACGACGACGTCGCGGACGCGACATATTGCACGGTGGAAGCAACGTTCGCGTTATTTGTCGGTGCCGACACCTGCACACTTCCGCCAGAGGAAACCCCCGCTACCTTGATCGTGACAGGCGTCGATGCCGAGCCACCGCAGTTATCCCACTCCTGAACCACTGTTTGATACGTGCCTGGACTCAAGCTTAAGACTTTGTTGAGGCTGGAACCTTGTACAACGTGTGCGAGCACTCCGGGCGCGGTGTAGACGCCCATCGCCGAAACACCGTTGGCGCACGATGTCCTGGCGGTTGCGGTGTACTGGACCTGCGTCGCAACGGTGGCATTGTTGGAAGGAGCCAACACCTGAACTTCGGGCGCGTTGTCTTTTACGACGATCGAGATGTTCGCCTTGGCCACGCCACCACAGTTGTCCCACTCTTGCACGACTGTTTGGTAGGTACCCGGAGCCAGTACGAGTTCGGTATTGAGAGAGGAACCGGCGACCACATAGGCAAGCACATTGGGAGCCGTATAAATTCCCATGCCAGAAACACCCTTCGCGCAGGCTGTGCGAGCTGAAGCGACAAATTGGACGCTGGTTGCAACTTGACTGTTATTGGCGGGTGCGGTCACAGAAACTTGCGCAAGCGCGGGGAAGGTCGTTCCCAGCACCAAGAAAATCGCGGTCATCTTCATCGAACAAACCTCAGTCGGCTTCTTGGGCGAAGCAAATCTACAACGCAGGCTGTCTTTGCTTGAGCGGAGCGAAGGCGAGCAAACGGTTGCGGTCTTTTAGGATTTTCGCGATTCTAGGCGGGGATTCAGGAAAAGCTCAAGGTTACGCCGCACCATCGACGTACACGAAGGTTCTAAAACCTTCGGAAAACACTCTGCTACTCCGGTAGTAGCCCCTTAAATCCAGAGAGAGGCGGGAGACGCGAGCCGTCTACCAGTGACGTGACTGGCTCGCGCCCGTAAAGGAAAGGTCTCTGGAAGGGTCATTAGAGGTTCACCACGCGCGATATTAGACTCCACGAAATTTCTCACCATCCGGAAAGTGCTGTAGCTTTCAGGCTCTTCACGTGTACATCTCCCCTGGGATGCTTTGACGTAAACCACTTACAGGAAAGCATCTACGCGTATACGGCGCCAGCCCGATAGATGCTCAAAGCGAAGACGAAGTAGGGTACGTTCACGGAGATGTAATACGTGAGAATCGCTGACAGCAGCAAATCCTCGGATCGAGCTACAGGTTGTGAGTCCGAACCCTCACTCGTTCAACGGGCACTGAACGGCGAGGCGGAGGCTTTCGCAACTCTTTTTCAGTTGCATCGCGGCCGTGTATATGCCGTCTGTCTTCGCATGACGAACAATCCCGCAGACGCTGACGACCTCACTCAAGAAGCCTTCATTCAGGCTTTCCGAAAGCTTTCGACTTTTCGGGGGGAGTCTGCTCTCTCCACCTGGCTTCACCGGGTGGCGGTTAATACCGCTCTCATGCACTTCCGCCGTTACTCGTCTTCGAAAGCGACACTCGAAGGCGCGCCGCTGGACCATGAAATTTGCCATCGGGAGATCGGGCGAAAGGATGATCGCCTGCATCACTCGCTGGATCGCATTGCGCTGGCACGCGCACTGGAAGCACTCCCCTCAGGGTATCGCACGATTTTTGAGCTGCATGAGATTGGAGGATACGGGCATCGCGAAATCGCCAAGCTCCTTCGCTGCTCGGTTGGAAACTCAAAATCACAGTTGCACAAGGCTAAGCAAAAAATTCGCGAGTGTCTCGTTTCGCGTCGTCATTTCACGAGGCAAATGCGCAAGTCTTCAAAAGCGCAGCCTGCTGCTTCTGCAGTTCGCTTTTCGAAAACCACACCAAGTGTGGATTTGAGCTTGAACTTTGTTTTGGGCCACGAAGGATCGGCCAGGTCAAGCGCGTAAAACCGGGGAGGGGAGTCCGTGGAACTGGGGGCATTAGTCGTGACGCAGGGCGCAACGTTGCACGCAGTTGGAAACGAAGAAGCCAGGTCTTGGTGTTCCGCATGGCCCGTTGTAGGCAAGACTGTACTTGAGCGTTGGGTCGACCGCGTACGCAGTCTGCAAGTGAATATGGTCTCGGTAGTCGATCGTGGCGTATCGGTGCCGGACCGAGTTCAAAAGATGGTTGATTGGGCAAAAGAGGGCATCGACCAGATCCTCGTGATTGTCATGGGTTCTTATGCCGAAGTCGATCTCACCGATCTGGTTCAGTTCCACCAAGGCGGACGCCATACGATCACGCGAGTTTTCGATCCGGAAGGTCCCTTGGGTATCAGCCTCCTCGACCGCCGAGCAGTGTTGCGCGAACTGCCCTCAACGATTGGCGAGAAGCCGCGCCCGTCCCGCTATGACTTCATGGGATACGTCACACGTTTGTCCTCGACCGTCGCGTACCGCAAGTTAGTGCAAGACGCCCTGGAAGGCCGCTGTGACATCCGCCCATCTGGCCTGCCGACATCCGACAACGTGTGGATTGATCCAACCGCCGTCGTTCATCCTTCCGTAAAGTTTCGAGGACCTTGTTATGTCGGGGCGAATTCCAGGCTGAACGCCGGTGTGACTGTCAGCGGATATTCGTCGGTAGAAGAGAACTGTGAGATCGATCTGGGCACTTCGCTCGAATGCGCGAGCATCCTGCCCAACACTTACATTGCGCCAGGGTTGAATGTTCGGAACGCCGTCGTGGATGGGACACGTTTTGAGCACCTCGATCGCAAAGTGACGGTGGATCTCGGCGGTGTCGACCTGTCAGCGAGAAGAAGTGATAACAACCGGGGGAACCGTGTATGACAGGCAAGGGACCCACAATCGTGAAGCAGTTGCCTGAGCGGCAGAGCAAATTGCACCGCGGGCTTTTCCTGGATGAAGTCAAAGAACTCGTAGGGGAATCCTACCGTCCGCGTCTGATTGTCGATCTGACTTCGTGCGGGGGGATGAAGGCAGACACGATCGACCTCCTTCTTGAGTGCGTGGAAGAAGTGGAGCATGTCGACGGCCGGGTATCCGTGGCGGCAAACCCGGAGACAGCCGTCATTTTGGAACTGACTCAGCTTACATCTGTGCTCGACCTTTTCCTGTCCGTTTCGGAAGCGATGAGCGACCATCCGTTGTCTGCGATGTCGCCCATCTCAGATATGGGGACGACACAGATTGCAGCGTAGAACAACGTAAAGGATCAATAAATGACAACCAGACTTGGCCGCGTTCCCAATCTGTTGTTGGTTTTCCTGTTGTCGACAACTCTTGCAGTTTCCGCTGAGCCGCTCCCTCAGAGTCAACAACCATCCACAGATTCGTCTCAGCCGACGACGCAGGCTTCTTCCAATGAAACAACCACAACTGCTGCACCCAACCCGAGTGCAGCGAATAGCGATTCTTCAACCTCTCCGGTTGGTGGTGAACTACCGGATGCTCCAACGCCTGCGCAGTCAAATCAGCAGAGCGCAGAGAGCTCTTCAACACAACCGCAAAACTCTGGTTCGGTGCCTTCGGGGGCAGCTGGCGCAAAGGCTCCCACTGTGAGAGGCGCGCCTGCCTCCCGAACGGTAGGCGCCGCGATCGCTCCCGCTAAGCAACGCCAGCGGCGGTCACTATTGATAAAAGTTGGCTTGGTGGCCGGAGCCTGTGTTGCAGTCGGCTCCGCTTTTGCATTGTCAAAAGGGAGCCCCTCAAAACCACCGGGCGCGCCCTAGGACTATCCCAGATTGATGAATTCGACTCAAGCGGGACGACTAATTTCTTTCTCGGGCATCGACGGCGCCGGCAAGAGCACGCAGATAGGCGCTTTGCGCGATGCTCTTTCCTCGCGCGGCTGGAAAGTCGCGCAGGTAGCGTTCTGGGACGATGCCGCCATCCTTTCGCGATTTCGAGCTGGAGTGAGTTTGCGCCTGCTCGCTAATAGCAACCGGTCTGAAGGAGCTGATCTTCGGAATGACAAAAACGTTCGTGCCTGGTATCTGACGCTCATCCGATCGGCATTTTATCTTCTCGACGCGTTCCATCTTCGCGTTGTCGTAGGGCGGCAGATGCGATCGGGTGCGCACTTCATCATTCTGGACCGGTGGAGTTACGATCAGCTCGTCCACATAAAGTCTCGTAATTGGCTAGCGCGCACATACATCAAGGCAGTCTTTACGCTCGCTCCGTCTCCGGATGTGGCATTCGTGTTGGATGCATCGCCACACGACGCCTTTCAGCGCAAGCGCGAATATCCGCTAGCCTTTCTTCATGAGTATCGGCAGGAATTTTTGGCGCTGAGAAGTTTCGTGCCCCGTATGCAAATCATTTCTCCAGGTTCAATCGACGAGGTGCACCGACGGATTCTCGAAAGCGCTGTAGATCAATCCGTTCGATCGTGCGATAACAGCGTCAATCAATCGCCAGAATCAAGCATCGCTCAGTAGTTCACCGTAGTTTTTTCTTAACCTGTACGGAACTTCAAAGACAGAACAACTTAAGGAAAGGTTGTCATCATCTCAAGCGTACCTCGAAGTTGGAGTTACTCGACGATGAGCAGTGATATGAACGAAAAGCTTGCGCTGGTGGTACCGACATTGAATGAAGCGGGAAATATTGAGCGTCTTCTCCACGAAGTGAGCGACAGCCTGCGGCCACTCGGTCTCCCCTACGAGATCGTCGTCGTCGACGATAACAGCACCGATACAACTGCCGACATCGTCCTCAACTACGCGCAAAGAGATCCCCACGTAAGACTTCTGTCAAGAAAGGAAGAAAAGGGACTGGCCGGCGCCGTAATCCATGGCTGGGTCCACACCGACGCAAACCTGCTCGGAGTGATCGATGCAGATCTTCAGCATCCACCGAGCCTTCTGCCTGGCTTGCTTGGAGCGATGGCAGACGGCAGTGACATCGCAATCGCAAGCCGGTATGCCGCTAAGGATGGTGTCAAGGGGTGGAATCCGATTCGCGTTGCGATCTCACGTATGAGTACTTTGGCGACTCTTCCCTTTCAACGAAAGGGGATTCGTGTTAAGGATCCGATGTCCGGCTTTTTTATCGTTCGCAGAGATGCCATTGACGGGCTCGAATTCGAGAGCAAGGGTTTCAAGCTGCTGTTAGAAATTCTGGTGCGCGGACGCATTCAATCCGCGAAGGAAATTCCCTTTCAGTTCGGCTTACGACACGCCGGCAAAAGCAAAGCTGGTACTGCAGTGGCACTTCATTTCCTTCAACTTCTCGGCAAGTTATCCCGCGATCTGATCTTGAAACCGAGCCCTCAATGAAAATCGCCCTGGTCACGGCCTTCCCTCCCAGCAGGCACGGTTTAAACGAGTATGGATTCCATATCGCTGAACAACTCCGCCAGCACCCGGGGCTGGAGTTGACGGTCCTTGGAGATGATCTGGCGGAACCGGGCGAAGAAATTCCGGGATTCTCCGTAATCCGATGCTGGGGATTCAATCGTCTGGGGAATCCCGTCTCTTTGCTTCGCACGATTAACCGTCTGAAGCCAGACGTCGTCTGGTACAACTTGGGCTTCGCCAGTTTTGGGGGGAAACCTCTCCCGGCTTTCTTCGGCCTCACCACGCCTGCGCTGACCCGGCTCTGCTCGTGCTACACCCATGTCACGTTGCACCAGTTGTTTGAAACGGTGAACCTGTCTGACGCGGGCGTGAAATCGCCGGTGCTGTATAAACTAGCTGGCCGCGTGGCTACGCATTTCCTGTTGTCTGCGAACTCTGTGTCGGTTTTGCTACCCGCGTATCACAAGACACTGCGTGAGAAGTATCAGCGCGGTCGGGTCAACATCCGACATCACGGAATCTTTGCCAGCCGGCCAGAACCACCGAACTTTGCGTTGCGCGGGGACCCTATCCATCGGATCCTCGCGTTCGGCAAATGGGGCACCTATAAGCGGCTTGAGGCGCTGGTCGCCGCGTACGAACGAGTAGTGCCGCAATTGCCGCCCTCGGAGTTGGTGATTGCAGGAGGCGACCATCCAAAGACCCCGGGCTATGTTCATAGCGTCGCGAGAGATGTCCGACACAATCGGCGGATACGTTTCTTGGGCTACGTCCCGGAAAACGACCTGGCAGATTTGTTTCGTACGGCGAGCCTGACTGTGCTGCCTTATACATCTTCAGCCGGATCAAGCGGTGTGGCTCACCTTGCATGTCAATATGGATTGCCGATCCTGGCGCCGGACATCGAAGACTTCGTAGAGTTGGCCCAGCAAGAGCAGGTCTCCATGGAATTCTTCTCGGCGAATAGTGTCGATAGCATGGCCGACCAGCTGGTTGCGATGTTTCGTAATCCTGAACGACTGCGAGTCATGGCTCAGGGCAATTTCAGCGCGGCTCTACAGATGAGCATGCCGCAAATCATTCGCGAATACACTCGCTCATTCGACATGCACCAGCGCGTCCGCATGCTCAAGAGCTACTCGCGCCTGCGTCGCGCCCGCAATGGCATACCTGGAAGGCGCTGGATGATGCGGCAAATCGAAAAGGACCTGAGCGCACGAAGCCGTTAAGTTGGCGGGCCGCTCTCCTTCTTCATTCGTTTTGCCCGTATTTTCCTGCTACGCCCGCAATTCAAGGAAGTGAATCCAGATAACACGGACCACTCATAGTCTGCGCCGGCGGCGACGGGGGTGTCACCCAAGCCGGATTGCCGAATTCAAAGAATTCCGTCATATCCATTTGCGCGGCATCCCGGTTGCTCAAAGGGTCGATGCTGAACCGCTTTTCGATCAGCCTGAGAATCGCAGTGTTGTCGGCCGTTGTATGCGACACATAGTGCTTCTTCGTGAAGGGTGAAATAACGATCATCGGAATACGATAGCCAGTGAAGGTAAAGTCACAAGTCGGACCAGTCACCGAAGTGCAAACATCCCCGGGTAGCAAATCGTTGGGTTTGATCCCATCGGGACTGACGGCTGGCTGTGGCGGTACGTGGTCATAGAAGCCGCCAAACTCGTCGAACGTCAATACAAAGATTGAATCCTTCCAGGACGGACCACTCATAAGCGCGCCCACGAGAGATGATACGTAGTTGGCCCCCGCCTGCACGCTGCAGCAGGGTGGATTGGCATCGTAGTCCGCCGGGTGCTCATCCAGCCCCACTTCCGACGGAGGCTCGATCATCGCTACTTGTGGAAGAGTTCCATTCTGTGCATCAGTGAGGAATTGTGAATCGGGAACAATATTTTGCGGAAACTGGCTCAGGATGGTTGGTCCGTAGGTGAAGTTCTGAATATAGCTTAGCTGATAAAGACACGTGGCCGTGGAACATCCGTTCGCACCTGGATGGACATATATCTTCCACGTAATGCCTTTCTCTTGCAGGCGCTGGAAAATGATTGGGGCGGTGAGCAGCGTACTGTTGGCACGCAGTTCGTACGCGTGGCCTTGCGAGGTTCCCGCAATAAGGTACATCCGGTTGGGAGGAGTTCGAGTCATCACAGGCGAGAACCACGAATCAGAGGTCGCGAAGTTTGAGGCCATGAAGTAGTAGTAGTTCAGATCGCTGCCGTCGTAGTAGCCCATGCTCCTTTGGCCAGTGACATCATTGAAGGGAGGCTGAATCGTGCGTGCATCGTGTGCGGCCGTATAGACAAATCCATTCAAAAAAGATGCTGAGTTGCTGCCTGAGGGCGCCCTGGTGGGATCGCTGAAGCTTAAGTCGACGTGGCTTTCATTCCATGACGGACTGGGATTCTCCACGCACTGTGTCTTCAAGTGATACGAGGTCACGGTGGGACCTTGCGCATCGATGGTGCAATCGCTACCGGGAAATGCGAAGGCTGGATCACAACCCGGATTTGTTGGCGCAGGCCCCGATGGAGAGGAGCTGGGAAACTGCGGCAGACCATTGAAAGCCTGGTCAGCGTAACCGTAATCAGCCCAATACTGCCTCATGGCCCCAAAATAGTGATCGAAGGATCGATTTTCCTGTGCGAGGAAAATGATGTGGTTGACTGATGTTTGCAGACTATTCCCGCTGGTCGTTCCACCTGCCGGTGCCTTTGCCAATCCTTGGCATCCAATCATGAAAGACACCAAGACTCCGAGAGGAAACAGAGTCAACAGTCTCGGGAACAGGCGCTTATTGCTCATGACACGACTCCTTGATACGGTCTCATAACGACGAGCAGAGCTTGCGGCACGGGGCCAGTGCTTCACTGATCCGCCTGGGGGGAGGGCGGTTGCTGCGCCGGTGCAGGTTGAGATGTTGAAGGCGGAGCAGATGGCGAACTCGTTTGATCAACCTGCGGTACGGCGCTCTCGGGTGCAACGTCGCGTTCGGGCAATCTGGCCGGTGGCAACGCTGGGGTTGGTACGCTGATCGGCGCCTGCGGCTTGGAGTCGCCGACTGGCTCGATGGCGTTTCCGCCGCGAACCATCAATCGAATTGGCTGTTTGGCCTGTCTCTTCCTTTGCTGGATCGCCTTCAAGGTTGCGGCCACGTCGCCTTCATTGGTCTGCGCCAGCGATCCAATCCGCCGCCCTTCCGCTTCGGAGCGAGTCGAATACGTCACTCGCTCACTCGATTGTTGAGCTGTGCGGGCCGCGTCGTAATACATCTGTGCGCTTTCCCGGTCCCCAGCCAGTTCATCGATGTAGCCGATATTATTAAGCGTGAAGGAATTTGAGGGATCGAGCTGGTAAGCATCGGCAAAGTACTTCTGGGCGTCAGCGGCATTAGCGTGATTGAGAGCTGACACTCCCTGGAGGTTCAACCGTGAAACGCGGGTCTCCGTGTCCTCGCCTTTCGCCTGGGCATCTCGGACCGCGCTCGCACTACGGCCGGCAACTTCACTGATCGGTTTCCCGCGCCATTTCTTTACAGGAGTTAAAAATACACGCTCATCGGAATGGAGTGCCTCGGCTGCTGTGTAATATTGGAGAGCTGCCTTCAGGTCACCTTCCGATTCCATCACGTAGCCGAGACTGTCAAGCAGAAATGGATTCTGGGGATCGGCTTGAACAGCGCGTTTCAAGGCCAGCTCTGCCTCAAAGATTCGCCCTTTTTCGATCAGCGCCATCGCCTGGAAATTTGCCTTGTTGGTTTGATAGGCGGAAGTTTTCGAAGATTGGAACGCTGCAACTACAGGTTGCCCTTTCAGCCCTGAGATCGTGGCTTCGTCGATCACGGCTTCGGTCTGTACTCCAGCTGCGAGCTGGTAGTATCGCAAGGCTCGGTCGACATCGCCTTCCAATTCGGCCACGTAGCCGAGGTTATTCAGCGTGAACGGATCATTCGGGTCCAACAGGTAAGCTTTGACAAATCTTTCCTTCGCCTTGGCAAGACGGCCCTTCTTGGCATCCTTTACGCCTTCGCGATTCAGCTGTTGCACGGGCGTCAGCCGACTGTGTTTCGGAATGCTGATCCTGAAGTCTCCTGCACTCACGCGCGACGCCATTCCTACCAGGAGAGCAGTGATACCGACTCGCAAAAGCCATCTCGATGTGTTGGCAGCATCCATAGATAACCGCAGCTTCGATGCTTTTTGGTCGGCCACAGTTTGGTTGAAACATTCGCTTTTTCAGGCCAACCCTTGAGCCTGATCCCAGCATCCGAACCCCGAATGTGTCTCAAGCTGAGCGTGTCTCTCGCGATTTTGGTGGGGTGTATACCCCCTGCCACACCGCAAATAACCACGGCCCCGGCGACGACGGGGATCGAGGTC